>NPIE01002737.1_pt1 | contig 114764 bp, 105 predicted proteins | sample 8637661 | NCBI WGS metagenome assembly NPIE01 (sample SAMN07420842, study PRJNA396082) | bioreactor metagenome | isolation source: sample BA12 brine-fed electro-methanogenic bioreactor BA | place: Japan: Kochi | collected 2016-12-09
GCAGTTGGATTTAAGGCCCTTGCCGTTGTTTTCGTCTTTCTTCTGACGTCAAACGTTTAAATTCTCACGTTTAACGTATAAAGCCCTTGACCCTGCCTTTCCTGGCGCCTGCTGCCTGTAGCCTTGTTCTTAATTACCCCAGTAACTCCTTCATTTTTCCAAGCCCTTCGATGATCTCCGGGGTGTTGATGCCCGAGTATGCCAGGCGGATGTACTTCTGGGTTTCACCAGGAAGAGGAGTTCCAAAGTGGTCCCTGGTAGTGAAGGATACTCCGGTCTTGTAGAGAATAAATTTCCGGAACTCCTCCACATCGCTCAAGCCCATATTTTGCATTGCCTTCGTTACGTTAGGAAATAGATAGAAAGTGGAGTCGGGAGTCGAAACGGAAACACCGTTCATTTTATTCAGCATTTCGACAGCCGCATCTCGCCGCTCCCTGAGTATTCCGATCATTTTTTTGTAGGGTTCCAGGGATCCCGTTATGGCTGCGAGTCCGGCCCACTGGACGAAGTTGTTGGTGCAGGATTCATCGTTAACGTTGAAGAGGGATATTGCGTCGATTATGGGCTTTGGTCCTATTGCCGCCCCGAGCCTCCACCCCGTCATGGCGAACTTTTTGGAGAAGGTGTAGAGGATGACGGTCCTCTCAAAAAGGCCCGGGAACCTTGTTATGCTTTTGCCGGTGCCTTCGTAAAGCATATCGAAGTATGCCTCGTCGCTAAGGACATAGAGGTCGTTTTTGACGCAGATATCAGCGAGCTTTTCCATCTCATTTTCATCTGATTCAGCGCTGGTTGGGTTGTGGTAATTGTTGTATATAAGTAGTTTTGTTCTGGGGGTGATCTGTCTTTCTATGGCATCCATATCAAGGGCAAAGCCTGTTGCTGTTTCAATGAATCCGTACGGTTTCCCGATACCCTCGTTGAAGTTGATCATGGATTCGTAGATGGGGTAACCCGGGTTTGGATACAGGACCTCGTCACCGGGGTTCATGAGGGACATAATAAATTTGCCGATTACCGGTTTCCCGCCCGTCTGGATGCTGACATTGTCCGCGGTCAGATCCAGGTTCCTGGACTTCGAAATGTCGGCGGCCAGAGCTTCCCTCAGGGGTAATATTCCAGGGGTGGGGCAGTAACCCGTCTTTCCATCCTTTATAGCCCTGCTGGATGCCTCTGCTATATGTTCTGGTGTGGGTATATTAAGATCCCCAAGGTGAAATGGGAAGACTTTTACTCCTGTCGAGGCAAGCTGGGCCGCCTCTGCTCCTACAGCGAAGGCTGTCTCGGTCCCGAGGCGCTTTGTCCTCTCGGCAAAAGATATGGACATCACCTATCACCCTTTCTTCATGGCTATGACATCAAGTGCGGTTTTTGCAATATCCTGACCGGTTAGCCCGTAGGCTTTCATCAGTTCCTCGGGGTCTCCTGACTGGCCGAATGTGTCCTGGATGCCTATCATCCTGATCGGAACAGGGCAGCTCTGGCAGACCACCTCTGCTATGGCGCTCCCGAATCCTCCCATTACCTGGTGCTCCTCGGCGGTTACAATGGCTCCTGTTTCTCTTGCCGCTGCGAGGATGGTTTCCCTGTCCATGGGTTTGACTGTGTGACAGTTTATTACCCTTGCGGAAACGCCCTTTTTGGCCAGAATCTCGGCAGCGACCATTGACTCATAAACCATCTGTCCGCAGGCAATCAGGGATACGTCCTCGCCTTCACGGAAAATCTCTGCCCTGCCCACCGTGAATGGTGTTTCTTTAGTCGTAACTACCGGTACCTTTTCTCGTCCGAAACGGATCACCACTGGCCCCTGTATTGATGCGGAATGTATCGTAGCCTTTACGGTTTCGTTGTAATCTGCGGGAATTATAACAGTAACGTTCGGTATGGTGCGGGTTATGGAAATATCCTCCAGGGCCTGGTGTGTAGCCCCGTCTGCTCCTACAGAGACGCCGCCGTGTCCTGCACCCACCTTCACGTTAAGTCTGGCGTATGCAACGGTGGTCCTGAGCTGGTCCCATGCCCTTCCGGTACAGAAAACTCCATAGGTGCTGACGTAGGGTATCTTGCCAGCCAGGGAGAGCCCTGCGGCAAAAGACATCATATCCTGCTCTGCTATCCCGGTCTGTATGAACCTGTCGGGGAAGGCATCACGAAAACGATCGACGCAAAGGGAAGAACTCAGGTCGGCTCCAAGGACGACGACGGAAGGATTGGTCTTCCCCAGTTCAACAAGACCGTCTCCATAACCGAACCTGGTAGGAATCCTTTCCGGTTCATTCAGCATGTTTTTTGCAAGATGAAGATCTTTCATTCAAACAACCTCCTGTGACAGTTCCATAAGGGCGGCCTCTGCCTGCTCTTTGCTCGGGGCCTTCCCGTGCCAACCGGCCTGGTTTTCCATGAAAGAGACACCTTTGCCCTTGATCGTATGGGCGATAAGAACGGTGGGGCGGAAGTGGCTATGGCGGAACCTGTTCATTGCTCCGGATATTTCCGTAACATTATGCCCATCGATCTCAATAACGTTCCAGCCAAAAGCGCGCCACTTGTCGGCAAGAGGTTCCAGAGTCTTTATATCGTCGGTTCTTCCATCGATCTGGAGGCCGTTGCGATCCACTATCCCGCAGAGATTATCGAGGCCGAAGTGAGATGCTGTCATTGCCGCTTCCCAGATCTGTCCTTCATCGAGTTCCCCATCCCCCATAAGGCAGTAGACCCTGTTGGACTTACCGTCAATTTTCATGGCAAGGGCAAGTCCGGAAGCTATCGAAAGGCCCTGTCCCAGGCTTCCAGTAGAGGCTTCGAGACCGGGAAGTTTGCACATATCCGGATGACCCTGGAGGCGTGAGCCGAACTTTCGAAGGGTGTCCAGTTCTTCTCTTGGGAAATAGCCCCCCTCTGCCAATGCTGCGTATACGGCGGGGCACGCATGTCCCTTGGAAAGAATGAAACGGTCCCTGCCTTCCCAACAAGGATTGGACGGGTCGTGAGTCATAACATCAAAAAACAGGACTGATACGATATCTGCGACTGAAAGGGAACCGCCTGGATGTCCGGAGCCGGCACCCAGAACCATTTTGACGATGTCCTTCCTGATAAGGTTGGACATTGTCTTGAGACGAAGCAGTCTGGCTTCTTCCATATCTTGACCTCCCGGGGAAACGATTATTGAAAAGATCTTTTAAGATAACAATATCAAAGGGACGGGAAAAAACAAGGGAGTGAGGCGTAAACGGTAAACGGTGTGGGCGGAAAAACAAGGAGTCAGGATGCAGGAGTCGGGAGACTGGAATGGCAAGTGCTTGTCATTCTGAGGAATGAAATGACGAAGAATCCGGGTCAAAATCAGATCCTCAGGATTGACAAAAGATCTTGCCCCTCGGGAGGTCTTTCCCCGCCTTTCCGATTCACGGCTCACGACTCCCGTTTTTTGCGACAACTTTAGAAAAAACCCTTGCTATTTTCCGCCAAATAGTGTAGTATCCTTTCATCGGGGTGAAGCGGTCCCCGGAGTCGGGTTTTCCGGAGGGTTTTGGAACCTGCCTCAAAAAGCAAGGAAACAGGAAAAAGGAAAAAGGAAACAGGAAACAGGAAACAGCGTTGCCGCAGATTGGCGGAAAGGCGACACTGTAAGGAACAGGGAGTGGTTGACTGGATGGAAGAGCACAACTCCGGAAGACCCGACCATGAAACGAGCGGGGGCGGATAAGTTCGCCCCCTTTTTTTGTTGTTTTTTTGCCACAATAAAGTGGAACTATCTCGCAAGCCTTATCATGGCATTCTTTATTACAAGTATGGATGCAAGAAAATCCTCGATGTCGATGTACTCATCTGCCTGGTGTGCCAGTTCCGGGAGACCGTTGGGGAAAGGAGCAAAGGCTACAACGTTGGGTAGAGCCTTTGCGTAGGTACCTCCTCCCATTGCCTTGAGCTCCGGACGTTTGCCGGTAACCTCAAAAAAAACATCCGAGAGGTCCTTTATCAGTTGAGAATCCTTCGGGACATGAAGGGGGTTTGCCCTTGATGTAACCCTGAAATTTATCCCGAGGGGTCCCAGTATGCCCTGGATTTTTTCCTCGACATGATCACCGGTGAAAGTTACAGGATGCCTTATGTCAAGGGTGATGCTAAGGGTGCCTTCCGAGAAAGAGGCAAGTCCGGGGTTGCACGTGAGTGGTCCTGATACTTCGTCTGTCATTTCTATTCCCAGTTCTTTTCCGAAGGCAGGGTCGCGGAAAAGTTGCGAAAGGGTATTGAAGATCCCCGGTTCGGGGGATCTGCCCAGAAAACAGCATAACGCCGCGATCGCGTTTATTCCGTTTTCGGGCAGGCTCGCATGGGCTGCCTTGCCTTTTGCCCTGATTGTCAGGCGCTCTTTTTCGCGGATTACCTCTCCCCCGAGAGGAAGATATCCTTTCTGGCTTTCCAGTGCATCGGCCCAACTATCCAGTTCCGAAATCTCTCCTGAGAAAACAGCCTCCGCCAGGTCGGGGACAATGTTTACCGCCTCACCGGAGCGGAAATCTTCGAGAAAGACACTGCCTTCACGGTTTACAGGAATATCCATTTGAACATGGAGGCCGCCCTTTTCCGCGAAAACGATCCCCTCATGAATGTCGGGAGTAAAGCCCGCAACGGGGATTTCTTCGTTCTCGGCATACCACTTGATGCCGCGAAAACCGGACTCCTCGTTAGTCCCGAAAATGATCCTTATCCTTTTCGAAAGACGATGGTTTTCCTCCGCCAGAATTTTAAGAGCCCAGAGGGCGGCAATGGCCGGCCCCTTGTCGTCGGTGGTTCCCCGTCCATACATTTTTCCGTCGTGGATCTCTGCGCCGAAAGGGGGGAAAGTCCACCCCTTTCCCTCGGGGACAACATCCAGATGAGCAAGGACCGCTACCATCTCCTTGCCCGACCCGTACTCGGCATAACCGATCATGCCGTTCCGATCCACGGTCGTGAGACCCAGGGTGGAAGCGGTTTCAAGAGCCAGGCGGAGAGCCTGGTCGACGCCCTCGCCGAAGGGTTTCCCATCAACGGCGGGGGTCTCTACGCTCCTTATGCGGATCATTTCCTGCAGATTTGATATTATTCCGGGTCTGTATCTTTCGAGCATGGCTTCATATTTCATATCAAGCCTCCTTTTAGACTACCAGGAGATCTTTGGGGAACAAGGTCAGGGGTTCGCACCCGTCTTCTGTCAGCACGACACAGTTTTCGATCCGGATACCGATCCTGCCCGGTATGTAAATTCCCGGTTCGATGCTGAAAGCCATCCCCTTTTCAAGGGTCATCTGGTTTCCCCTCATGATATTTGGTGATTCGTGGATCGCTATTCCGATGCCGTGTCCAAGACGGTTGTTGAAAAAATCTCCGTACCCGGCCTCCTCAATGACAGATCTTGCTGAAATATCAAGATCTTCGGCCGTAATTCCCGGGCGTGCGGTTTTTTCTCCCAGATCCTGTGACCTGAGGACAATATCGTAAAGTTCCCTGGTTTCATGGTCCGGCTCACCGATAAATATTGTTCTGGTCATATCAGAAAAATATCCCCTGTATCTGCAACCAAAATCGATTAACAGAGAATCTTTTTCCCTGATAACTCCATCCCCACCGGGGTAGTGGGGCATTGCGGCGTTCTCGCCGCGGGCCACTATCGGAGTGAAAGCCTGGGACGTTGCGCCGTGGTCATCAAGAAGATCCAGAAGCTTGCGGCGGAGGGTCTTCTCTGAAATGCCGGGTCGGATGAATTGCAATAGGGATTCAAGGGCCTTGTCGGCTATATCTCCGGCCTTTTTCAGGCAGGCGATTTCTTCTTTATCTTTGATAAGGCGGAGCGGTTCAAGAGTGTGCCATCCGTTTGCCAGTCTGACCTTTTGGCGTTCTGCGATCTCGACGGCATCCACGGCCATAATCGAATCATTGAGGGCGATGACGGCCCCTTCAGCAATATCATGATCGGAGAAAGCCTTCCTGAGGGCTGGAAAGAACCATTCCTCGTCTCCCCAGTCGTACAAGGTCAATGATCCGGGGAGTGTTTGCTGATATTCCTGGAGGTAAAGTCTTGATACCACGGCAAAAGATCTGCCATCGGCCAAAATGAAAAGACCGTTGAATCTCTCCCCGGGGTGCGGCGAAAGGCCTGTAAGGTACTCAAGGTCTGCCGAAGGTGCCATTACAAAGGCATCGTAACCGTTTTTCCTGACAAGAGCAAGGGCGTTGGAAAACCTGGAGTTTGCAGCCATCTCAAGGGGCCTCCTTCATCTGCGCTTCTGGCGTGCCTGCCATGCATGAAGGGCCAGAGCCACGCCTATAACCCCGTATGTAACAAAAACCCTGAAATATTCTCCGATCATTGCGTCGCCAATAAGGTTTTTCCCCGCAAGGGGTGAGACGATGAAAAGGGTGTGGAAAAGAAGTGTCCCCAGAAGAGCCTGGCCTATGGTTGCTTTCGAAACGGAAGCTCCTCCGATAAGTATTGCCGCGACTGCGAAAGTTCCGACCTGGACGTGACTGCCATAGGTGTTTATGTTGCCAAGGTTCTGAAGGAATATAACCTGACCGATCCCCGCCAGCACTGTTGAGAAAATAATGGCCAGGACCCTGATTCTGTCGACTTTAATTCCCGCAACCTCTGCGATATGCCTGTTTTGGCCAACTGCCCTGAACTCCTGGCCAAGTTTTGTCTTGAAAAGGAAGTGAACACCTGCGCAAAGCACCGCAATGCAGAACAGGGTAATGACCGGGATAATGATGGGGAAGACAGAACCAGGTACCTGGAACCTGATCTTCCACAGGTTGTCCAGGGCATAGTGCATACTCTTGATGTCCAGGGTATTTCTTATGCCTATGCCTGTTGAAAGGAGCATTGTCGGGACCCTTATCGGGATGAAGTTCCCCATGAAATAAAGAAGAATTAGCTGGTATATTCCGTTGGCGAAGAAGCCAAGGATTATTCCTGTGATCATCTCCTTGCCCTTTGACTGGTTGAAAAGTTTTCCTGTGAGCCAGCCGAAAAGGATGGCCAGTGGAACGGTGATAAGAATGGTGACGAAAAACCCCGGGAATCCTGTCATCTGGTAGTTGGCTGTCGCCACATAGCCGAACTGCCCGGCCATTGCTCCGAGGACTATTCCGAAATTAAGGCCCATACCTGCGAGAATGGGAATTATAAGTGAAATAACCAGAAAACTGTTTCGGGCCATCCTGGTGATAATTTCATTGACCAGGAAAGGTAGGCTAAGTCCGCTGTAATATCCTCCGAAAACACACAGGAAAAGGAAGACGATTGGCACGACATTCTTTCGGATGTGGTAACTAAGGGAACTTCTCCTGGAATATCGGATGGTTTTGTCTTTCAAAGTAATTTTCCCGGGGTTGTTGTGATTGTCTCCGCTCAACTCAGGTCACCCCCGATTTCCTTCCGCGTAAGGGCGTAAAGGATGATTCCGTTGCTTATAATGATCCTGATCACGTCCGCGATGTTGTCGGCGACAACAACGTTGGCCACCGGCATTGAAACGACGAGGATTGACTGGAAGAGAAAGGTTCCTATGATAGCCTGGGTGACTGTGGCCCTCTTCAGGCTGGCTCCGCCGATCAGTATCGAAGCGACGGCAAAAAAGGCCATGAAGAGGGGTGCCATGTAAAGCTGTATGAACCCGAAACTTTGGGCGTAGACGACAATCCCTACAGCTCCCAGCGAGTGAGAAATAGAGGATCCTATTATCCTGTAGCGATTGACGCTGAGACCTGAAGATTCGGCGAAACGCGGGTTGGAGCCCACAGTCGACAGAGCAATACCGGTTCGGGTTCGTGAGAAAACCAGTAGTCCTGCGCAGAAAAGAAAGAAAAACAGTAGCAGTCCTGTGGGAACAGTCACTCCGAAAAAGTCAAAAGACAGGAAATTATCCAGGACTTTCCCCAGGCGATCCTGAAGGGCAATAGTAACGCGTAGTCCCGACCCTCCGTAGGGCCAGATCATCTCAGGACTCTTGTAGGGTGCGAGAAACCAGAAGATGCACATGAGCGAAACAATGGAGAATCCGAAATAGGTTCCGACGGTGAGTTCCTGTCCCTTGACCTTGTTCAGAAGAAACCCGTAGAGGTAGCCTGTGATAGCTCCGAGTATAGCCGCGAGAGCAATGGAGAAGAAGAGACCTGAAAAACCCGACATTTGAAGTTCGATACTCAAGGTCGTGGCGACGATACCACAGGTTATTCCCAATGGAAGTGCGAAGTTGGGTCCTGCGCCGCTCTGTATCGAAGGAATCATTGCCAGGACAAGTATGCCGTTCATGCCGAATCTCGTTAGCACGCTTGAAAGGATCTGCGACATAGGAAGCTTCAGGACAAGAGCCGATCCAAGCAGAAAGAGCAGAAAAGCAAAAATGATAAGCCTGGCTACACCGAAATCATTGTAGAAATCTGCCACCCTTTCTTTCAGTGATGGTCTTTGGAGTTTCAGATCGTCATCCTTCATCAGGAAGCCTCCTTGATATGGTGGCTTGATGCCCCGGCCATCAGAAGCCCGAATTTCGCGTTGCTTTCGTCAGGGGGGAGGATTCCTTCGAGGCGGCCCCTGTAAACGATGGCTATCCTGTCGCATACAGACCTGAGTTCCGCCAGTTCCGAAGAAGTCATCACAATAGTAACTCCCGATCTTCTGTTGAGTTCCACAAGAAGGTTGAGAACCAGCCTCTTGGCTCCTACATCAATCCCGCGAGTAGGTTCCGATACAAAAAGGATTCGCGGTTCCAGAGTCAGTGCCTTGGCGATGCAGACTTTTTGCTGATTGCCTCCGCTGAGCCTTCTCGCGAGTTGTTCAGGGCCTGTGCAACGAATGTCGAGGTCTTTGATCATTTTTTCCGAGTGCTCACGGGAGGTTTTTGAATCCATGATGTTTATGAGGTTTTTTTTCAAAAACTTGTTCTGGCTCTGCATGGCCTGAACAATAATGTTCATCTCGATCGAATCTTCCAGTAAAAGTCCTATGCCTCTCCTGTCCTCCGAGACGAAGGCCATGCCACTGTTCAGCGATGCGACAGGGTTGTTGAGCATAACCCGCTTACCGTGGACCAGCACTTCTCCGCTGGCCGGGAAAAGGCCCATTATGCCGTTGGCGAGGCCGATCTTGCCATGTCCCGCGAGTCCGCCTATTCCAAGGATCTCTCCCGGCAGGACATCCAGGTCTACGCCCCTGAGCTCCTCTCCTGGCATATCTACATGCAGGTTCTTTATAGAGAGGACAGGTTCCGGGCATTCGGGTACGGTTCCGCATTTGTCTCTCTTCGTAACGGCATGGATCTTTCTTCCAACCATCAGTTCTGCGAGTTTTTCAACTGTTGCTTCGGAAGGGGTCATGTTGCCAACCTGCTCACCATCGCGAAGAACGGTTATCTGGCTGGCGACCTTGAGTACCTCGTCCAGTCTGTGTGTTATGAACAGAATGGATATTCCCTGGTCTGCGAGTCGCCGGACTGCTTCAAGGAGGGTGTCGGCATCGGACTCTGTCAGCACAGCGGTAGGTTCGTCGAGGACAAGCATCTGAAGGTTGGTCTTGTCAAGTTCGCGCGCTATCTCGATAAACTGCATGAATCCGACAGGGAGTCCTGCGACGGGAAGCATTTCGTCAATATCGAGTTCGAGACGATCGAGGGCAGCCCTTGAGTCTTCCCGCATCTGGTCAATGTCGAGGGATCTCAGTTTCTCACCGAAAACGCGGCTCCAGAAGGTTTGTCGGGTTGGCTCACGATTCAATTTTATGTTTTCCATAATTGAAAAACCCGGCAAAAGCATAAACTCCTGGTGGACCATTCCTATTCCAAGATCCATGGCCTTTTCCGGAGATGATATTGAAACCGGTTTTCCGTTAAAGACTATCTTCCCGTTATATCCCCCGGTGTTGTGAATTACCGGCATTCCAAAAAGAATATTCATAAGGGTGGATTTCCCGGCCCCGTTCTCGCCCACGATAGCGTGTATTTCACCTGCTTTTACAGAAATGTCTATCCCTTTGAGAACTTTGTTGCCGAAATACTCTTTGCGGATATTCTTCATTTCCAGACGAGGCCCCGTCATGCGGAATCCTCCTTATTTTCAAATTTGACAGAGAAAAGGGGGCCACGGATTCATGGCCCCCCTGGCGTAGCAGGTTTCGTATCCGGTATCGTACTGATCAGAAGAGGCTTATTTGCCGCCGAAAATGATCGATTCGCCGACTACGAGGAGGAAATTATCTGCCTTTTCCCCCGTAGCGACATTGCTGTAAGTGCTGAACTGGGCATTACCGGCGTGTTTGGTGAGCAGTTTCTTCATGTGTTCGATATCAACGCCCTTGACCTTGCCCTCGGCAAAGTCAAAGCCGTAGTCCACGGCAGCGTAGGTGAAGGCCATATTGATAGGTATTTTCCATGTGGCGAATCTTCCCGCTCCGCCGCCATCTACGATCTTCTTGGTAATGGCGTCCAGAATGAAAGCCACATCTCCGGCCTTGCCTTCAGGGATCTCAATACCAAGAGCTCCGGGGTAACCGTGATACGGGCTCGGGCAGCACTGTTCGGGATAGATCGCCCCGGTCATCAGGACCGATTTGATAAGAGGCTCCTGCATACCGCAGTTCGTGCTAAAGAAAGCAGTGTTCTTCCCGTATTTCTCGACCTGGCGTGGAACATCTTCGAGGATGAACTGCTGGGCTCCCGCTATACCGGCGTCACCGGTGGGGTCCGGGGCGTTTACAAATACGAATTCAATGCCCCTCTTTTCGCACTCGGCTTTCATGATGTCGCGTCTCTCCGAGAGCAGCGGGTAGGACATGTGACGAGGGAAGGAAATATGACAGAAAGTCTTGGCTCCCATTTTGTCTGCGAGTTCAATAATGGTGACTCCTCGCCTCGGATTATCTGTTTCAAGTACTATGTCGGCCTTCTGGGCAGAGAGCATGGGATCCTCGTGGGGGACGATGTTGATGAAGAACATGTCGGGGCGGATCTCCTTGACCTTGTCGATGGCAGCGGCGCTACCAGGGACACCCTGTACAAGAGCTATGGCCTTTACGTCGGGATCGGCGGCCATGCTGAGGATTTGCTGGATAGTTGTCTCCTGCTCATCCATGAACTTGTCGGGGTAGGTTACGTGGATGATCCTTCCGGGGTATTTCTTGATCATTTCCTGGGCAGCCTGGTATTCCTCTTCACCCTGGGACGTGGTCCCTGTCATGACGCCAACTTTGGTCGCTGCCAGGGCGGCAGATGCAACAGAAAGCGAAAGAGCGAGAATCAAAAAACACACAAACAGTTTTCTCATGGTGTTTCACTCCTCCTTCAATGAAGAAATTACCCCTTTCCCCGAATAAATCGTGGGAGAGGGACCCAAAAAACGGTCAATACTAACGACACCCAGATTTTCTGCCCCGGCATCGCCCCCTTGACTGAATTTGATAAACTCTTCAGAAAGAAAAAATGAAACATTTCAAAGGTGGACAAAAAAATATATTTAAAATATATTTCTCATATATTATGTACCAGAAGGGTATCAGAGAGTCAAGGCTTTTCACGGAAAAAGTTGAGGAGGATCAGATCATGATCACAATAAACAGTAAAGGGAAAAGCAATTCACTCAGATTTGTAGTCTGCGATTTTTTCCGTGACGAGATGCATAAAGGCAACCTCATTCCCGGATCAATGATCAACCTCAAGGTTATAAGCGAGAGCCTTGGGATAAGCATGACTCCCCTTAGGGAGGCTCTGGTTCAGATGGAGACCGAAGGTTTCGTCTCTATAATCCCCAGGCGAGGGGTTGTTCTCAACGGGCTATCTCTCAGAAAGATAAGAAATATTTATTCCATACTCGGGGCTCTCGAAGCTGTAGCTCTCAGGGAAACCTTTCCTCAAATTGATGAAACAGTAGTGGAGAGTGCCAGGAAGAACAACGAAGAGATGAGAAAATGTCTCGAAGAAAATGATCCAAGAGGCTACCTCGCAAGGAACAACAGGTTCCATGGGATATGGATCGACCGGACCGACAACGAGGAACTTGTGAGGCAGATAAAAGTCATGAAAGAAAGGCTGTATGAATTCCCGTCAAACGAAGACCTGATCCACGAATGGGAAGAATCCAGTCTCCGTGAGCACGAAGAGATCCTCAGGCTTGTCGAAAGAGGAGATGTAGAAACTACGGCCAATTATCTCCAGTTCGTTCACTGGAGTTATGAGAATCAGGAGCATTTTATCAAGCGCTTCTATTCCCGGCACCTGGAATCACTTGAAAAAAAAAGAGGAGCAGGAATTTACGTTCCCGGATAATCCCCGTGTCAAAAAGGGGAGGTGAGGGTCTTTCTCCCTTACCTCCCCTTTCTCTTTCCCCTTGTCTCAGATAAAGTGACTACGGATTCAGTTCGTAGACCAGAGAGCCCGTGGCTCCGGGTGAACCTCCAACGACGAATCTGTACTGCCCTGCCGGAAGCTGCATAAGGGCATTCCCGTTACCGTCCACCATGTAGATACCCTGTGTCACGGAGTAGATATTCTTTCCAAGTTTTTCGTTGTGATAGCCTGTAGCGGGGTTGTCGTGCTGGAACTTTTTGATTACCGCTGTGGAGCCGGAAGGAACAGTGAACTCACCAGGTTCGAGAACGGCCTGGATGGCCCCGGTTCCGGATACCACTCTCGCGTACACGGTATGTGTCGTAACCGCGTAAGCGGAAACTGCAAAGATCGCAAGCACGGCAAACACGAAAAGAGACCTCATCAGAATTTCTTTTCTCATTGTTCCCGCTCCTTATTTTCGAGATCGTTTTACAGGTTCTTTTTTATAACTTTCCCCATATTTTGTAGGTAAAGGAATACCCTTCTGACGTTGCCACCTCCCTTACAGTGGATCGTACCAGTTTATAGTCGAAACTGTAATCATACTTCTTTCCGAAAAGTGTGGATTGCTGGTCGACTATGCCTTCCAGTCCGTCAACCTCTGAAGAAACGGTGTTCTTTTTTAAACTGAGACCGGGACCGGTGTCATCGGGGTCTCCTGCACCCAGACCGGATCTGTTTTCCTTGAGCCTCTCGGTAAAAGTTACCTCTTTAGTGGCTTCATCGACTTTGAAGCGCGCAGTGTAGGATAGTCTCTGCTTCGAAAGGAACGCCTTTCTTTCTGCGATCACTGTGTCAAGACAATAGACTTCTTTCATGTCCTTGAACTCTTCGGGAATATTCTTGAGTTTTTCACGGATCCTTTGCGCGATGTTTTCCCTCCCCATGGGCAATCCTCCTCTTCTGGGTTCTGTTACTGGCAGATTATAATACTTATAATACACTAGCACAACAGGTCCAAACGTTAAAGAGAAGAAGAGAAGAAGAGATGAAGGAGAGTTTGGCCGGGAACAGCTCAGCCTTCTTTCAGGGGAGGTGACACTACATTTTCCAGCAGTTTCAGCATTTCCCACCCGGGGTAAGTAAGGCCGCGGGTCCTGTGGTAAATGGCCAGGATTTCAAGGCGGGCTGGAGGGGGTGTAACCAGTTCAAGTATCCTCAGTCGCCCTTCTTTTTGCGCGGCTTCCGCGAAAGATCTTGTAAGGAGCGCAAAGCCCAGTCCTTCGGCGGCAAGACGGCCCGCTGTCTCCGGATTGTCTGTCTGGATCCTTTTGTTGAAACGTATCTGGTTCTGGAGCGCGAAGTCATCAAGATAGGGGCCCAGAGGGTTGTTGCCTGTGCAGGTTATGGCCGGGTGTATTTCCAGATCTTCTGGTCCCGCAGGTCTGGATGATATGGGAAGGTTTGGAGATGCCGCGAAAACGAGGTCCTCGTAACCCAGGGTGTGAGAGTTCATAGACGGATCCATGTTGTGGTTGAGTTTTCTTTCTGTTATTGCCATTTCGAGGTCGTTGTCACTGATCTTTTTTTCAAGGTCGACCATGTCACCAGTAACTAATGATATCCTCACGGCGGAAAATTTGGCGGTAAACCTTGAGATAACCCTGGGAGCGATACAAGCTGCAGCATAAGGCGAGAAACCTGTTTTCAAGTCCCCCGTGTGAATGGATTTAAGGTTCGATATTCTCTGTCCTACGTCCTCTATTCCGTCCAGAATTTCTCTGGCCGAAGAATAAAGCAGGCGCCCCTCCGGAGTCAGGCTGATCTTTCGTTTCTGCCTGTTGAAAAGGCTTGCTCCAAAATGTGATTCAAGTGCAGAAATGTGTTGGCTGACGGAAGGCTGTGAGACAAAAAGCCTCTCCGCTGCAGCACTGAAGGATCCCTCCTCGACAACGCAACAGAAGGATGATAACTGGAAAAGGGTTATCAATTTTACCCCTCCTTTCATAAGGCAAAACCTATCACTAATATCAGATTTACTATATTGATAATAATAGAAAGAACATTACAATGAAAAAAGTAAAAAGCAAGATTCTGTCTAAACAGGTGCGGTTATGCTCAAGGTGACCAGGGAAAGGGAACTTATCAGGCTTTGCCAGGAATTTGTCCGGCTCCCCAGTACCTCTGGAAACGAAAGGCAAATGGCTTTCTTTGTCAGGGACACCATGCTTTCAATGGGCTTCAATCGGGCCGACGTGGATCCCTACGGCAACGTTACAGGAAGTGTTGTCCTTGGGGAAGAGGGGAAATGTCTGCTTTTCGAGTCTCAGATGGATCATGTGGATGTGACCGACCCTTTTGAATGGGATTTGTATCCTTTCGGGGGATTCAGAAGAAACGGGAACATCTATGGGAGAGGCGCGACGGATCAGAAGGGAAGCCTCGCCGCCATGATCTGCGCGGCGTCCTTTCTCAGAGAGGACGCGCCGGCGGGGTGTAGCGGCAGGATCGTAGTCGCCGCAACGGTTCACCAGGAGCGGGCCGAGGGGGCCTCTTCCAGGCTCGTAGATATGAACCACCGCCCCGATTTCGTTGTATCCGGGGAAGCTTCCGCCCTTTCCATAGAGAGAGGGCAGCGTGGTCGGGCAGAGATCGTTATTGAAACAATTGGCAAAACGGCCCATTCGGCCCAACCTGATTTCGGGGTAAATGCGGCCGGACACATGGTCTCCCTCATTTCTTTCATAAATAAAAATTTCCGACCAGTATCCGACCCGTTTCTTGGAGAGGGCATTCTTGAACTTACAAATCTTGTAACATCACAGGAAAAAACTACAGGGGTAATACCCGCAAGGTGTCGCGCCCTGTTCGACAGGAGGCTGATACTGGGTGAAACTCGGGAGACGGTGCTTGGCCAGATCGGGGAGATAATCCAGCTTTGTTCTTCGGATCTTCCAGGACTCAGGGCAACCGCCAGGATATGTCCGGCCATGGAAAGATGTTATACAGGGGCCCGTATTGAGGGAGAGCACTTTGTCCCGGGATGGCTTCTCCAGAGGGATCACTCATTTCTGCTTCAGTGTCTTGAAGGCTTGAAGGGCGTAGGGCTTGAACCACGTGTAGCGGATACAGCGGGTTTCGGGACAAACGGATGCTATTACGGAGGGGTCAGGGGTATACCAACGATTATTTTTGGTCCGTCTTTTCAGGAACTTGCGCACATAACCGACGAATACATAGAGGTCGACCAGTTGTTGAAGGGTTGCATGGGTTATTACGGGATCGCAAGTGCGGTCCTGTCAAGTCGGAAATAGAGGGAAACCTATTCAGGGGAGGCGTTACGATTTGCTTTCAGAAAAGAGAAAAAAAGCTCTGGTGGATTTTTGCAGAGAAGTAATCAGAATACCCAGCCCTTCCGGGGCTGAGTCCGGTGTGGCAGGGCTCATCGAAAAGACGATGAAGGAAAGCGGTTTCGACGAGATCTCCGTTGACCGGTACGGGAACGTGACGGGAAGGATAGTTCTGGGCAAAGGCGGCAAAAAGATTCTTCTTGAAGGGCACATGGATCATGTGGACGTAAGCGATCCGTCGAAATGGACCTATGACCCCTTCGGTGCCGAACTTGTGGAAGGAAAGATCTATGGACGGGGAACAACTGACATGAAAGGCAACCTTGTCGCCATGGTCAGGGCCGCCGCATTTGTAAAGGAAGATCTTGCCGGTGAACTTGACGGCGAAATACTTGTCGGAGGGTGTGTACACGAGGAGTGCTTCGAGGGAGTAGCCTCTGAGGAGATCGACAAAAACAGCCACCCCGATTTTGTTGTTATAGGAGAGCCTTCAGGTCTTACCCTGAAGAGAGGGCAGAGGGGCAGAGCGGAAGTCCTTCTTGAGACCTTTGGCAAGAACGCCCATTCATCGAACCCCTCTGTTGGCATCAACGCTGTGAAAAAGATGATGAAAGCGATTCTGGCGATAGAGGAAGGGTTCACCCCGAAGGTTCACCCTGTGCTTGGAGAGGGGATACTGGAAGTCACCGATATCATTTCCTCCCCTTTCCCTGGTGCCAGTGTGGTTCCTGACAGGTGCAGCGCTACCTTCGACAGGCGGCTGCTTGAGGGTGAGAGCAGGGATGATGTTCTGGGACAGGTGCGTGATTTTCTGGCCCCCATTGTCGCCGGTGACCCGCAGATGAAAGTTTCCGTTTCTTTGGCCAGGGGAGAAGACAAGTGCTATACCGGCGAGACCATAGAGGCTGAAAGGTTTGCCCCCGGGTGGATATTCCCTGAGAGCGAGCCTTTTGTACAGGCCGCGCTGGAGGGGCTTCGGTCTGTAGGGCAGGATCCGGAAATTTCTCACTACTATTTCTGCACCAACGGCAGCTACTATGCCGGAAAGGCCGGGATACCCACCATAGGTTTTGGCGGCTCCCTTGAGACGTTGGCCCATGTGGATGACGAATATATTGAAGTCGACCACCTTGTGAAAGCCTGTGAAGGCTACTACGGGATAATCCGTTCGACCCTCGGGAAGAAATAGCAAAATGGCGAAACCTTCATCGCTAAGGTGTGTTCTCTGCGGCAGGGAGTTCGATCCGGGATCGCTCGTATATACATGTCCGGATTGCGGTCTGGACGGCACACTTGATGTGCTTTACGACTACGGTAAAACCGCGGAAAAGATCAACAGGAAAGTACTGTCCAGGGAGACAGAAAAAAGCCTTTGGAGATATCGGGAAATACTCCCTGTTGAGAAAGATGCTCATATTCCAAAGCTGAATGTCGGCTGGACTCCCATGTATGGCTCTCCCTCCCTGGCCTCGAAGTACGGCCTTAAGGAAGTTTTCGTCAAGGACGACGGAAGGAACCCGACAGGTTCGCTCAAGGACAGGGCAAGTGCGGTAGGTGTTGCCAAGGCTCTTGATTTTGGCCAGAAGACCGTGGCCTGTGCTTCCACCGGCAATGCTGCCAGCTCTCTTTCGGGTTTCGCGGCGGTTTCGGGACTAAAGAGTTTCATTTTTGTGCCAGCGTCGGCCCCGTCAGCAAAGGTGACCCAACTTCTTGTATACGGTTCCACAGTCGTGCTCGTGAAAGGAGATTACCAGGCGGCATTCGGTCTCGCTACGGAGGCAATAGACAAGTGGGGTTGGTACAATCGTAACTGTGCCATCAATCCCTTCCTCATAGAGGGCAAAAAGACCGTAGCCCTGGAGATTGCCGAACAACTTGAATGGGATATCCCCGACGTGGTAATGGTATCGGTCGGCGACGGATGCATAATCAGTGGAGTCTTCAAGGGTTTTTCCGACCTCCTGGAACTGGGAATAACGGACAGGATCCCCAGGATCATAGGAGTTCAGGCGCAGGGTGCATCACCAATTTTCAGTGCCGTTGAAAAGGGGCTGGAAAGGGTCCACTTTGGACCGGCGGATACTGTAGCCGACAGCATATCGGTGGGAGCTCCCCGTAACTGGGCCAAGGCTCTAAGGGCAGTTCGCAAGAGCGAAGGGAAAATGGTGGCTGTAACGGATGGTGAGATCCTGGAAGCCATCCCGGAACTCGCGAGGGAGACCGGGGTTTTTGCCGAACCGGCTGGAGCCGCCTCTTTCGCGGGTTTAAAGAAGGCGGTAATGCAGGGCGATATCGGGCAGGGTGACAGGGTAGCCTTCATTGTTACCGGAAACGGACTGAAAGACATCCCCTCAGCACAGAGATCGGTTGCTGCTCCCTTTGAAATCGCGCCGGATATCGGAGAACTTGCAAAGTTGCCTGGATTGGCAACAGACTAAAAACGGGAAACATCGAGAGGGGAGATCGTCATGTTCGGAAAAGGGAGCGAATGTCTTCGTAAAGTCGATTCGGCTGTCGCAGCGATAATCGACGCGGAAATGAAGAGGGAGAGAGAAGGGATAGAGCTTATAGCTTCGGAGAACGTAGTATCTCCCGCCGTTCTTGCGGCGATGGGATCGGTTCTTACCAACAAGTATGCGGAGGGGTATCCGCGCAAGAGGTACTACGGAGGTTGTGAAGTTGTTGACCAGGCCGAAGACCTGGCGAGAGAGAGGGCAAAAAAACTTTTTGGGTGTGACCATGCAAACGTCCAGCCCCATTCCGGATCACAGGCCAACATGGGCGTCTATTTCTCGGTCCTCAAGCCCGGAGACACGATTCTGGCGATGAGCCTTTCCCACGGAGGTCACCTTACCCACGGAAGCCCGGTGAACTTCTCAGGGCAACTTTACAATGTTGTTTCCTATGGAGTGTCAAAGGAGACAGAGACGATCGATTTCGATCAGGTCGCATCTCTGGCCAGAGAACACAACCCAAAAATGATAGTTTGCGGAGGAAGCGCCTATCCAAGGACTATTGATGCCGTAAAATTCCGGGAGATCGCAAAAGATGTCGGAGCCCTGCTTCTCTTTGATATTGCTCATATAGCCGGTCTTATAGCCACGGGTAATCATCCGGATCCGATGCCATACTGTGATTTTGTGACGACTACCACACACAAAACCCTCAGGGGTCCCAGGGGCGGAATGATAATGTGTACAGCCGAGTTCGCCGCGGCAGTCGACAAGGCAATATTTCCCGGGATGCAGGGGGGCCCACTGATGCACGTCATAGCCTCGAAGGCCGTCGCTTTTGAAGAGGCCCTTCAACCATCTTTCAGGGATTACCAGAAGCAGGTAGTAACCAACGCAAAAGCTCTTGCTGATTCGCTTTTGAAACTTGGTTTTCGCCTCGTTTCGGGTGGTACGGACAACCACCTTATCCTTGTGGACCTGACCGAGAGAGGTGTGACCGGCAAGGATCTGGAGATCGCTCTGGACAAGGCAGGGATCACCGTGAACAAGAACACCGTTCCTTCGGAAAAACGCAGCCCCTTTGTCACCAGCGGTATCAGGATCGGTACCCCGGCCGTAACCACCAGGGGTTTCAGGGAGCCTGAAATGGATCTTCTCGCAGGCTGGATAGACAGGACGGCCCGTGGGGTCGAAGACGAAAAGGAACTCGCAGCGGTCAGAGCCGAGGTTCTCGAGCTTTGCGGCAAATTTCCCCTATACGAGGGGTTTTGAGAATAGAACGAAGGAGATGCAAACGATGATCGATCTTGCAATGAATGACGAACAGCTCAAAAGGACTGTAGAAAGAGCCAGGGAGAGAAATATAATCATTCCAACCTTCGAACAGATGAAAAACCCGGAAAAGATCCCGGCTAAAATCAAGGAGAGACTCAAAAAGGTCGGGCTCTGGGACGTAGATTCCACAAACCTTTTCCGTATCACATGGAAGAACGAACCAGTCAAGAGCGGCGGCCTTCACGGAAAAGTCAACTTTCTTGAATTGCCCAGGGAGATCACCGGCGTTGATGCCAGGATCGTAGCTCTTGTCGGGAAATGGTTTCCCACAGGTTCCCACAAGGTCGGTCCCACAGTCGGTTGTCTCGTGCCGAGGCTTGTAACAGGCCAGTTCGACCCCACTACCCAGAAAGCTATCTGGCCATCAACGGGGAACTACTGCCGTGGAGGGGCGTACAATTCCCAGCTTCTTGCCTGTGAGTCCATTGCCATACTTCCCGAGGGGATGAGCAGGGAAAGATTTGACTGGCTGAAGAAAGTGGCCGGAGAGGTCATAGCCACTCCGGGAAGCGAAAGCAACGTCAAGGAGATCTTTGACAAGACATGGGAACTGAAGCGAACCAGGGAGGATGTTGTTGCTTTCAACCAGTTCGAGGAGTTCGGCAACTACCTCTGGCACCATGAAGTAACCGGTTCGGCCGTGGAAGAGGGGTTCAAACTTGTTGCAAGGCCGGGGGACAAATTCTTCGGTGTTACATTCACCTCCGGGTCGGGTGGCACCCTGGCGGCGGGCGATTACATGAAAAAGATCTTCCCCACCTCCAAAATTGCCGTCGGGGAGGCCCTTCAGTGCCCCACCCTTCTGCAGAACGGTTTTGGCGCCCACCGGATAGAGGGCATCGGAGACAAGCATGTTCCGTGGATCCATAATGTCAAGAACACGGACATGGTAATTGACGTTGATGATGCTGACAGCATGGCCATGATACGCCTCTTCAACGAACCTGCCGGTCTTGCTTTCCTCGAGTCAAGAGGTGTTCCGGGAGAAGTCATCGAACAGCTGCCCCTGATGGGAATATCAAGTGCCGCAAACGTCATTATGGCTATCAAGATGGCCAAGTACTACGAACTTACAGAAAAGGATGTCATCTTCACCGTTTTTACCGACTCCATGGAGATGTACGGGTCAAGGCTAAAAGAGATGGAAGAGGAATTTGGCGATTACAGCGAAACAGACGCCGCAGTGGATTATAACCGCAGTATACTTGGCCTCGGCACTGACTGGATGAAGGAACTGACCTATTACGACAGGAAAACGGTACATAATCTCAAGTACTATACCTGGATAGAGCAGCAGGAACGTGAACTGGACGAACTCAATGCCCAATGGTACGATGCCGAAAATTATTGGGGAACCATTCCATCCCTTGCGGCGAAGATAGACGAAAAGATAAACAGATTCAACCAGATGACGGGACTTTTGTAGTTGATCGGGCCTGGGGAGGACGGATACAAGACTCCCCGGGCCTTTTTGTGATCCGGCTTCATGTGAACCAAAGAGAGGAGTGGAAGTGTTGTCTCTGGATGTTGTAATCAGGGGAGGTACCGTTTTTGACGGAAGCGGAGCAAAAGGCGAGATCGCTGATATCGGAATCAAAGGCGGTCTGATAACGGCTGTAGGTAATCTTGCTGATGCGGAATGCTCTGATATCATAGACGCTCGAGGCAGAGTCGTGTGTCCCGGGTTTATTGACACTCACAGCCACTCCGGGATCGGAGTGCTGGCTGATCCGGCTGCGCCTCACAATACTATGCAGGGTATCACGACATGTCTGATCGGACAGGACGGAATGGGCGCGGCTCCGATTGTGGACGAGTACAAGGAACCATGGAAAAAATCCATGTCTGGCCTTGAGGGTAGTTACGATATTGACTGGGACTGGAAAAGCGTAAGGGAATACCTGAAGAGACTCGATGACGCTGGTACGGGACCAAACTTTGCCTATCTTGCTCCTCACAGCAACATCAGACTATCAGTTATGGGGCTCAACGACCGGGACCCTTCAGAAGAAGAGTTGAAAAAGATGAGGAATCTCCTGGAAAAATGCATCGAAGAGGGTTCTTTCGGAATGTCAACCGGCATGATATACCCACCCTGCAGTTACGCGAAAACCGCCGAATTCATCGAAATGGGGAAAGTACTGAAAAATACGGACACTCTTTTCGTAACTCACCAGAGAAGCGAGGCCGACACTATCCTCGACTCGATGGATGAGATAATTCAGATAGGCAAGAAAAGCGGCTGCCGGATCCATTTTTCGCATTTCAAGGTCGCCGGAAAGAAGAACTGGGACAAGTTTTCGGATATCATGGGAAAACTCGACGAGTGCGGCAGGGAAGGAATTAGAGTATCCGTCGATCAGTATCCCTATGTGGCCGGCAGCACGATCCTCAGCGTGATTCTTCCTCCCTGGGCTCATGATGGAGGAACCGACAAAATCCTCGAAAGACTTGCTGACCCGGACGCGAGAAAGAAAATGACCCGGGACATACTTCAAGGAATACACGGATGGGATAACTTCGTGGATTTTGCTGGTCTTGACGGTATATTCATCACCTTTGTGAAGACTGCCCGAAACAGCGATGCCGTCGGGAAGAGCCTTGTTGAGCTGGGTGAGATGAGGGGCAAGGAGCCTCTCGAGGCGGTATACGATCTTCTCCTGGAGGAAGAGAACGTGGCTGGGCTGGTCAACTTCTACGGACACGAAGACCACGTGAGGCAGATAATGCGCAGACCGGAACAGAACTTCTGCACTGACGGGATTCTCGGCGGTAAACCCCATCCTCGCGTATACGGAAGTTATCCCCGTGTTCTTGGGAAATATGTCAGGGAAGAAAAAGTCCTTGATATGGCAACGGCCATTAATAAAATGACCGGGAAGCCCGCTTCTGTTCTTGGTATCAGGGACAGAGGACTGATAAAAGAAGGTTTTGCCGCTGATATCGTTGTTTTCGATCCCAGAACGGTTATGGACATGGGGGATTATTCCGATCCGGTCAAATTCCCGACAGGAATAGACCATGTTATGGTAAATGGCAAAAGTGTAGTAAGGAACGGGGCTCATGTCCCGGCCAGGGCCGGAAAGGTCATAAGGTACGCCGGAAGACAGGTGTAAAAACCGGACATAGGAAGGAGGTGCAGAGAGGGAAATCAAATAAATTTTTTATTGTTAAAGAAACGCGCGGGAGCTGTATACTTCGATTTTTAAAAACATCCTGGGAGGTTTGATCATGCAGAAAAAGACGGGATTCATGCGCTTCATCTGTTTTGCTCTTGTTGTCGGTCTTTTCATGGCTCTTTCGGCTGCTCCGTCAATGGCAAAGAGCGCAGAATACAAGTGGAAATTTGCCCAGACAACGGTTCGTCCGACTCAGGCTATCTCGATGCGCCTGTTTTGCGACCTTGTCAAAAAATATTCCGATGGCCGCGTGGAGATAAAGTTTTATGAGAACGGTATTATGGGTAGCCACAACGAGATCTTCCATGGCGTGCAGCAGGGCGACATCGAGATCGGCAACTTTGCTCCCTATGTGAACCTGGTGCCGGGCGGTTACTTCAACTGGATGCCATGGACCATATCGTCATGGGAAGAATCAGAGATCGCTTTCGGCAGGCCGAACGGTGTTCTTTACAAGGTTCTTCAGGATGCTTATGACGAAGTTGGCATGTATGTCCTTTACACTAACAGCCAGGGCCCCTATGGACTCGGCAACAATGTAAGGGAGATCCGCAAACCGGAAGACCTCAGCAACCTCAAATTCCGTGTCTCTTCATCTCTTGGTAGTGTCATGGGACTGGTAAACATGGGCAAAGGCACCGGTATGACCGTTGAGACCGTCGACTGGGGCGAACTATACAATGCCCTCAGCCGCGGTGTTGTTGACGGATGCTGGAGCATGTGGCCATCTCTCATCGAAGAGAGGCATTATGAAGTCCTCAAGTATTACACCTCTCTCGACTGGATGTGGGACGGCAACCAGATAGTTATCAACAAGGAACTCTGGAACTCACTCCCCAAAGATATCCAGGATGCTGTAGTAAAGGCAGCAGTTGAGGCTGAGGCCCATCAGTACAAGCTTTCCAGGGCGGCTGTCGAGAGCATGCAGGAACAGCTGAAAAACGCCGACGGGTTCAACATCTACTATCCGACTGAGGCAGAAAAAGAAGTTTTCAGGAAGAAAGCGGACATGCTTACTGTCTGGAACGAACTATGCAAACCCTGGCTCGACGAAAAATATCCCGGCCAGAACATGACCGAGAAGATCCTTGCGGAACTTGATGCGATCCGGGTAAAGGTACACGGCAAATAAGTATCCAGTAGATTAAGTGGGCTGCCGTCTTTTTTCGGCGGCAGCCCTTCCGAATTTGATCCTCCAGTTTACGGGTCTTTCAAGGAGTGTGGGCTTGGTGCTGAATTTTATTAACAGACAACTTGGTGCGTTGGAAAAATGGATCTGCTCGGTAGGCCTTATCGCCTCCACTTTTCTTGTGTTTGCGCAGGTCCTGAACAGATACTGGCTTCACTACGAGATCATGTGGATAGGAGATCTGGCACTTTACATCTTTGTTTTTTCATATATTTCTGCCATTGCCTTTGCCACTTTTCGCAGGGGACATATATCCGTTGAAATGTTCAAGACCAAATTTCTCAAAGACAGGCCGATGGGCCTTGCAGTTTACGATCTTGTAATGGACACTCTTTCCCTGGCAGTAGTGCTGGTCTTTTCGATCCCTGTAAGGGAATTTTTCCTCAGGTCCCTGAAGTACCCCGAATATGGAACACTCGTCCGTTGGTTTAACCAGGGCTGGTTGATATACGCCCTGTTTGGAGTGGTGATCCTCTCTTCCATTCATCTTGTTTTTCAGATAAAGGAAGACATTTCGGAAATCACCAGGCTCCGCAGGGTGGAACCAGAAGGAGGCAGCAAGTAATGGAGACCGGAATTGCCGTATCCCTTGTTCTTTTCCTTTTCCTGATTCTGGCAGGTCTGCCCCTTGGCTGGGTTTTCCTTGCCAGCACCGCTACAGGCCTCATCCTGATGGGGTCGAGGCTGACGTTTATGGCAGGAACATTTTTTCACTCCGTATTTACGCCCGTCGTTATGGCCATTGGATTTTTCGTTTTCGCCGGAGCCCTTATTTCAGAGGGGGGTCTTGCGGACAGGATAGTGAGGTTCTCCTACGCCCTTGTCGGGAAGGCAAAAGGCGGGCTAATAGTGGTGGGTATTGTCGCGACTCTATTCATGAGCGCCCTGACCGGTTCCTCGGTGCCGTGCATTTCGGCTCTTATTCCCCTTCTGGTTCCCAGGCTTGAAAAATACGGGTATATGAAGAAATACACCACTGCCGTCCTTTGCTCATCCAGTTTCCTGGGCTACCTGATTCCCCCCAGTGTTCCTGCGCTGATCTACTGCCTTGTAGCCCAGCAGTCGGTTGCGGCTCTTTTCCTTGCTACGGTCTTCCCGGGGCTTCTCCTGGCACTGGGTTACGGTGTTCTCAACTATTTCATCGTGGACAGGTACACCTTCCCTACTGACGAGAAGCCGGACTTGCCCGACAACTTCAAGGACTCCATGAAGGAACTGCTTTCCGCAACCTGGACCGCACTTCCTGCTCTCGGTTGCCCCGCTATCATTTTAATAGGTATCTATGGAGGCATATTTACTCCCAACGAGGCAGGGGCTATAGCCGTTATCTATTGCATGATCGTGGGATTCTTCATCTACAGAGATCTCAAGATCGGCAATTTTGCGAGAGCCGTAACAAATACTCTTGTTACTTTGGGTATGATCGCACTTCTGCTTGGCGGTGGCACCGTCCTGACAAGGCTCCTTACCCGTGAAGGTGTTGCGCAGCAGCTTGCAAACATGATGCTTGGTCTCTTTGAAAGCAAGTTCATGATCATGATCTCCATCAACCTTTTCCTGCTTCTTCTGGGAATGTTCCTCGATGGTATCCCTATCCTTATTCTTGCGGTGCCGCTGATACTTCCACTGGCCAGGGAGTTGAACGTGAACCTTGTGCATCTTGGTTCGATCATAATCGTAAACATCGGGCTTGGAGTAATGACGCCACCATTTGCCATGTCCATTTTTGTGGGATCCAGGCTTTCGGGAGTCCCGGCAGGGGAACTTATCAAGCCCATGATGCTTTTCCTTCTCTGCGTAGGAATTCCGGTCCTTCTAATGACCACCTATATCCCGTTTCTCTCATGCTGGCTTCCGACCCTGGCACTGGGACAACAGGTAGTGGGCCCATGGTAGGCAACACCGTAATGTAAAGTTTTTTATCCTGTACAAAATCGGAAGGGTTTATAATTTCGCAAATTGCAGTAATTAAGATGTCAGAGAGAGGGAGGTCAAGCCAAATTGGCAATAACCAACAAGGTTCCTTCGGATATTGAGATCGCGCAGAACGCACCAATAAGGCCGATAACAGATATTGCGGCCAAACTGGGGATCGGCGCGGAAGATCTGGTGATGTACGGCCCTTACAAGGCCAAGCTGACCAGGGGATTATGGGAAAGGATCAAGAAAAACAGTGATGGCAAGTTGATCCTCGTCACGGCCATTACTCCGACCCCTGCAGGCGAGGGAAAGACCACTACGACCGTTGGCCTCGGGCAGGGACTTGCGGCAAAGGGGAAAAAGGCAGCCATTGCCCTCAGGGAACCCAGTCTTGGCCCGAGTTTCGGTGTAAAGGGCGGGGCTGCGGGTGGCGGTTATTCCCAGGTTATTCCCATGGAGGATATAAACCTTCACTTTACGGGGGACATCCATGCCGTAACGACTGCCCACAACCTGATCTCCGCCATGATAGACAACCATATACAGCAGGGGAACGATCTTGGCCTCGACCCCAGAAGAATAGTCTGGAGAAGGGTTCTTGACCTCAACGAAAGAGCCTTGCGGAACGTCATCGTCGGGCTTGGCGGAAAGGCACACGGCGTGCCCAGGGAGAGCGGTTTTGATATCACGGTGGCGTCAGAGCTCATGGCGATACTTTGTCTTTCCACAGACCTGATGGACCTTAAAGAAAGGGTCGGAAGGATAATAATCGGTTATACCTATGACAACAGACCGGTAACAGCAAAAGAGATCGGTGCGGCAGGTTCCGTGGCTGTTCTTATGAAGGATGCACTGAAGCCCAATCTGGTCCAGACCCTGGAGGGGGTCCCCGCCTTCGTTCATGGTGGTCCCTTCGCTAACATCGCTCACGGATGCAACAGTGTTCAGGCCACACGGCATGGTCTGAAACTTGCCGATTACTTTGTGACCGAAGCCGGTTTTGGAGCCGACCTTGGGGCGGAGAAATTTTTCGACATCAAGTGCAGGATGGCAGGTCTGAAGCCCGATGCGGTAGTATTGGTCGCGACCGTAAGGGCACTCAAGATGCATGGTGGTCTTCCAAAAACCGAACTCACATCGGAAAACCTTGATGCTCTTCGGGCGGGGCTTCCCAACATGGAGAAGCATATCGAAAATCTCAATTCCTTCGGCGTTCCGGTTGTCGTGGCCGTCAACAGGTTCCCCACGGACTCGGATGCGGAACTCGAACTCGTCAGATCCAGCTGTGAGGCCCTGGGTGCCTCTGTCTCCCTTTCTGAAGTATGGGAGAAAGGTGGCAAGGGCGGTGTGGACCTGGCTGAAAAGGTGATCGAAGCCTGTTCGGAAAAAAGCACCTTTCATTATCTCTACGAGGCGGACGAAACGCCCCGGCAGAAGATAGAAAAGATTGCGAAAAATATTTATGGTGCCGGAGATGTCCAGTATACAGATGTTGCCCTGAAGGACCTGGATAACATTTCTTCCATGGGTCTTGACGATCTGCTTGTGTGTATGGCGAAGACCCAGGCTTCCATATCTGACGACCCCGCAAAAACAGGAAGACCTGACGGTTTCACTCTTACCGTTAGAGAAGTCAGGGTCTCTGCCGGGGCAGGTTTTATAGTTCCAATAACAGGAAGCATAATGACTATGCCGGGTCTTCCGAAAAAACCTGCAGCCCTGGGCATAGACATAGATGCCGAAGAGAGGATCACGGGTCTTTTCTAGGCTCGGTTAAGCTGACCATGTCAACTGATAGAGAAAAAAACATTGCCCGTATCCTGGACGGGAAGGCTGTTGCCGCTTGTGTAAGGAATGACATCAAAAACAGAGTCAGGGAACTTGAAAAAATTGGCAAAACTCCCCCCGGCCTTGCCGTTGTCCTTGTGGGAGATGATCCTGCCTCAAAAGTATATGTTGGACAAAAAGAGAAGGCCTGCCTGGAGGTGGGATTCAGATCCTTCCTCCACAGGTTGCCTGCTTCAACCAGTGGCGGAGATGTACTCTCTCTTGTGGATTCCCTGAACCGAGACGCGAAAGTCCACGGAATACTGGTTCAGCTTCCGCTCCCGGGCCAGATCGACGAAACATTGGTTCTGGAAGCTATCGACCCGTCCAAGGACGTCGATGGATTTCACCCCGCCAACATGGGCCGGCTGGTGATGGGTCTCCCGTCGGTGGAGCCCTGTACCCCGAGAGGGATAATGCACCTGTTGAGTGAGTATCGGATCGAGACTTCCGGGAAAAAGGCAGTGGTTCTGGGAAGGAGCAATATAGTGGGCAAACCGGTTGCACACATGCTTATGGCTGCCGATGCCACCGTCACCGTATGCCACAGCAGAACCCTTGAACTTGAGGCGTACACCAGGGAAGCAGACATCATAGTCGCCGCGATCGGACGTCCATCCTTCCTGAAACCTCATATGGTCAAGGAAGGGTGCGTAGTTGTTGACGTGGGGATCAACAGGCTCGAAAACGGCCTTGTCGGAGATGTCGATTTTAAGGGAATAAGCGAAAAGGCATCCTGGATAACCCCTGTTCCCGGTGGTGTGGGCCCCATGACCATAGCAATGCTGATGCTCAATACCTTTGAAAGATATCTCCAGAACTGATAGAATGGCGATTCAGATCCATCCCGGAGGTGGAGAGCCATGATAGCGAGAAAGATTTTTACGGCGGCCGCGGTCTTGTTTTTTCTGACAAACCCGGCCGTCATTTTTGCGGACGAAGCCCAGTCTTTTTTTGACAGGGCGATGAGGTATGTTTCGCAGCAGGACTTTGAGAGGGCTGTAATATCCTTTGAACGCGCTCTTGAGGAGAGACCCGGTTTCGCCGAGGCTCACTATAACCTTGGAGTGGCCCTGGAGGCTCTCGGAATGACAGAGGAGGCGGTCTCCCACTACGAATCGACCCTTTCACTGATGCCTGAATATGCCGGGGCCATGAACAATCTGGGTAATGCCTACATGGCTTTGGGCCGGACCGAAAAAGCCCGGGAGATGCTGCAGCGAGCCGTAGATACTGATCCATCGATGACGATTGCCTGGTACAACCTTGGGAATGTTCTACTGGAGCAGGAGAAGGTTGAAGAAGCCGCTATAAAATACACACGGGTGATAGAGCTGGAGCCGAAAGCCGCGAAGGCACACTTCCAGTTGGGAAGGATATACACGAAACTTGGCCGGTTCAAGGAAGCGATCGAATCCTATGAGAGGACTCTGGAACTGTCTCCCGGAAGCAAGGATGTCATGTTCAACCTCAGCGCCGCGTACGGGGCATTAGGGGATCGGGAAAAGGAGATTGACATCCTTCTTGAACTTGTAGATCTTGATCCCGAAAACAGCCTCGTATTTTACAACCTCGGGACCTCTCTGTTCAGGGTTGGACGCTACAGGGAAGCTGTGGAATACCTGAAAAGATCAACGGAACTGGAGCCATCCTACACTCATTCATGGAACAACCTCAGCCAGTCACTTCTGAGACTTAAAGACTATCCTGCAGCTGTCGAGGCTGCCAGAGAGGCTGTCAGAACGAGGCCTGATTTTGCCATGGCCCACGCAAGCCTCGGTTTTGCGTTGCTTGGCATGGAACTGTTCCAGGATGCAAAAACCTCCTTCGTGGAATCCATACGTCTTTTGCCGGAGTATGCTGAGCCCCGCTTCGGTCTGGCCATAGCGGCGTTAGCCCTCGGTGATAATGGGACAGCCCTGGAGCAGAAGCAGGTTCTTGAAGGGCTGAATTCTCAACTGGCCGAAAAACTGGCCCAGATCATCTCGAAACAGTGAGGCAGATATGAGATCAATAAAATGTAATGCCCTTGCGATGATCATTGCTCTGCTCATGGTTCTTTCGTCCCCCTTGCGTTCAGATTGTTCTCCGGAAGCAATGACAGTTGCCCCGGATCCGGTTGGCGTGGCAAATGATTTTATTACCGGCCTGACTGGTTCTGCCCCTGCAGCCCTCGGTCTTGCCTCGGACGGTTCAGAGATCCTTTCGATCGGACAGGACATCCTCAAGAGTGATCACAAGGGGGCTCTTTCCAGACTGGGTCTTTTCCTTTCCGAGAAATCAGTCGGGACGGTTCCGGTAATAGGACAATTCTACGCGATAGGGAAGTTGGGCAAGACTCTGGGCGACATGACCATGAAATGGGCGGGCGAGAAGAATTTCAACGACATTTTTGAATCTGTCAGGGAAGCAGCGGTTACAGATTCTGCTGGCGGGTGGCCCCGTAATCTGGAAGCAGCGAAAAGAGACGATTTTTTCTATCTCGTCTTTAATGAGCGTTTCAAGGTCTTTGATACCTACCTGGAGAAAAAAACCGGAATAAAGGATCCGGAAGCCAGGGAGAATCTGGCTATAGAGATGATACTCTCGAGGGGCCGGATGGAAGATCTTTTTGATCAATATGGTCTCACGGGAAAAGACAGGACATACGAGAAGCTGCAAATGGAAATAGAGATGGAGGCTGAGATAGAGGCCCGTTTCGCCCTCAGAAAAGAGGAGGAAAGGATTGCGGCAATCCTGGATCGAGAAAAGGATAACGGGGCGGAAGAGCCTTCCGTCAAACCAGGAATTGACCAGAAAAAGGTATCATTGCCGGAACCGGAAATGCCGGAAAGTTACCCACAGCAGCAGGCAGAGAAAACAATGCCCCAGCCTGCAGAAGAAGCGGATCCTTCTCCTGTAGCGGTTGCCAAGGGTGAACCGGAAAAGGAAGAAAAAGGGAACCAGGAGAGCAAGGTTGCTGGCGGGCCCCTTTCCTGGAGTGTTGATGCCTCCACTGATGGCCCGGAAACCACCGTGTTCCGAGTTAGTATCACCAACATCTCTGATTCTCTTCTCGAGGACATCGTGCACGACGTACAACCTCTCAACGAAGTGGTGTCAGGAGGAGTCGGATTTGGCACCGGATCTAAAGCGATGGTTCTTCCTCCGGGTGCTTCCGGACAATTTACGGTCCTGTCCATGGGCGATACCGAAGGGGTTCTTATAACCCTTCGTGGTAAAGGCAAAACCCTTGCCACTATAACTGCAATGTCTGTTCATGAAACAAAGGAAAAGAAAAGCAAGGAAGAAGAACAGGGATATTTCCAGGGGGCTTTTTGGGATCTCAAGGGGAACCTGAAAGGAACCATTAATTTGATCATAAATGGCCGTGCGGTTACCGGTGACCTTTCCGGTTCATACCGGGATCACGAACAGAACCTGACCATCAGTGCATCTATAGAAGGAGCATATGATCCGGAGAAGGCCATGATCTCATGTTCTTTTTCTGGCAGAGCGATAGGAAAGGCAAAATTTGAGATGCCCGACCAATATGATATGGAAACACAAGATATTGATGTTAATGAGATTATCTCCGGGAGCATAAGGGGAATCCATGGTACGGTCGGTCTATCCGGGAGTTGGGTGGGGGCGAGCAGTTTCATTGGCCTGGAGGGCAGATGGGAGGCAAAGCCTGGTCTGTCCGGCAAGTAGTCGGGGGAAATGGGGATTCTTCTGTTTCTTTCCTGATCTGGCGGTTGATCCGTGCGCATTGGCCGCACCCGTGGCAACCTTTCGGGCATTGGCGGGAACTCCTGAAAGACAATATGGTTATTGCCATTGCGACCAGGGATATTATTACAAGTGCTATCATGTATGGACGGGACTCCTCCTGGAAGATCATGAAACAATAAAGTGCCTGAGATTGTACAGGATACATTGTAACCCTGAGGGGTGATGAAATGTACTGCTCCTGTCGACCTCCCTGCCCTGATGGTGCGCTCTTCCGCGAAGAGTGCTGCAGGCGGTGTGACCGAAAGACAAGAAGGACAATACTTACGGCCGCTATTATAGCTTCGAGCCTGTCTTTCATAGATCTTTCGGCGGTAAACCTGGCACTTCCCGCGATTCAGAAAGACCTCTCGGCTTCTGCGGCTCATATTCAGTGGATAATACAGTTGCCAGCCCTGTTCCTGGCATCCCTGCTCCTGATCGGAGGGAGCCTTGGTGATCATTTCGGGCTCAAGAAAGTCCTGGCCTGGGGCCTGGTTATCTTCGTTATATCATCTACCGGATGCGCGATGGCAGGAGGGATCAGATCTCTTCTGTTTTTCCGTGCCACCCTGGGGATTGGTGGAGCGATCATTATTCCCGCCAGCTTTTCTCTAATAAGTTATTTTTTCGAGATCGACGAAAGAGGAAAAGCAATAGGAATATGGTCGGGTACGACGGGGCTGACAGTGGTTATCGGTCAGGTGCTGGGGGGAGCGATGACGACGTTCATTTCGTGGAGAACAATATTTCTTTTACCCATTCCTCTGGTGGCGATCGTTTTCGAAAGAATGAGAAGCATTCCACCGGCCCCTCCGGTATCAAAAGACAGGCAGGGAGGTTTTATCGAAGCTTTTTCTCTTTTTGTTTTTCTCGGAGCAATTGTCTTGATTTTTATTGAACTGCCTCAAAGAGGATTTGCTGACTCTATGATATTATCTTTAATGATCGTTATCGCTGTGGCTGGTTCTGTTTTTCTCCTCTCCGTCAGAAAAGGAGCAAACCATATTGCCAGTGTTGATATGTATACACTACCAGGTCTTGCGGGAGCTAACGCAATAACCTTCGTTCTGTACGGATCCTTTACGGGATCTCTTTTTTTTCTCCCCCTGTATCTCGTACAGATACAGGGTTTCACCGAGGTCCAGGCGGGACTTGCTCTTTCCCCTTTCGTTGTTGTGATATTCCTTCTTGCAAGGGTAGGAGGGTTTCTTACCGACAGGAAGGGCCCGGTTACGCCCATCCTCTCCGGTTGTATTCTGATCGCTTTTTCTTTCCTTCTCCTTGCCCGTGCCGGCATCAGGGCTGAATATATTAAAGACCTTCTGGCGCCAGTCATTATAATGGGTTCAGGGTTTGCTCTCGTTTCGCCCGCTATTTCGACGACTGTAATGAACTCTGTTCAAAGACAGAATCTCGGGGCGGCCGCGGGTCTGAATACTACATTTTCCCGGATCGCGGGTCTTGCCGGCCTTGCGCTGATGGGCCTTATAATGACCATATCTTTCAAGCATTCTTTCGCGGCTGAACTTGTCTCTGCGGGGGTTCGGCCTTCCTTGTTAGAGACACTCCTTCCCCTTGCCGGAGACCTTGGGGGCATGTCCGTGCCGGAAGACCTGGGGCAGGAAATTGCTAATATGGTTGTTGGTTCCAGGGACCTCGCTTTTGTCTTCGGGTTCAGGGTGCTGTGTATAACGTCCGCGCTACTCTCCGCTTTTTCCGGTTGGCTGGCTATCATGTTTTTCAGAAAGCCGGCAAAACGTTCTTTCTCTTAGATTCAGAGCGTTGTCAGCCATCTTCCGGAGAATTGTTGCCGCGTCAGCAAGTTCCTTTTGGTTTAGCCCTTCATAAAGGGTTTTTTGGGCAAATTCGAGTGCTTCAAGAACCTGGGGGACCATTTCGTCCCCTTTGGTGGTAGTTTGCAGGCGGTAGCGTCTCCGGTCTTCGGGGTCACGGGTACGAGTAATATAGCCCCGCAATTCCAGTTGTTTCACTGCCCTTGCAGTAGTGGTCTTGTCCATAAGGAGCCTCTCGCTGATCTCCTCCTGTGTATGTCCCGGGAAAAAAGAAATTTCTACCAGAAAACGTCTTGGGCCGTGTCCGATATCGCAGTCGCTGAAGGATCTGTCCATGAACGAACAGAGATTCCGGTGGATAGTCGAAAGCAATTTTCCTGCGGTTCCGTCCATTTTACGATCAAGCCCCTTCCGGAAGGGGTTCAAGGCACCTCAATTTCCGGGTCTCTGGGACAAGAAAGCAGACAGTCAGAACGAAAGAAAGAACATCAGCAACGGCGAATGAGAGCCATACGCCGTTAATCCCGATAAAACGGGGCATGACCATGAGAAGAGGGACGAAAAAGAGTATCGGTCTGGCCGTGTTTATAAGGAATGCGGGAAATGCCTTCCCGAGAGCCTGGAAAACACTTCCTGCCACCTTGTTGTAGCCCGCAAGGAAGAAACCGGCCACCATGAGCCTCATGGCGTGAGGTCCAATAGCGAGCATGGCGGGATCGGAGGTGAATATTCTCAGGGCATAAACCGGGAAAGCCAGGAGCAAGAGAGTAATGCCCGAACAGAAAGCAAGAGCGATGCGGTTGGAAGTGGCTATCGCTTCCAGTGTTCGTCGGTATTGGGTGGCCCCGAAATTGTAACCGACGATGGGCTGCATCCCCTGGGCTATTCCGATAATTGGCATGGCTGAGAAAATAATGATGCGATTGTTCACGCCGAATACAGCTACCGCTATATTTCCCCCGTAAAAACCAAGTATCTGGTTAATCAAACCGAAAACAAAACTTGAGGAACCATGGTGAAGAAGGGCCGGGAATCCAACTACCAGGATCTTCTGCAGAACCCGCAAGCGGGGAACCATGTCCGTGCGCCTGAAGGAAATGATGCTTTTCCCAGAGAGAAAGAATCTTCCGATCCAGGCTATGACAAGGATCCTGGAAAGAACCGTCGCTATTGCCGCCCCGCGTATGCCCATTCCGAGACCGAATATAAAGATCGGATCCAGGATAATATTGGCGATAGCCCCGACCAGCATTGACCACATGGCTATTTTTGCTGCCCCTTCCGATCTGATGACGTTGTTCATGGACATGGCGAAGATTATAAGGGGGCTGCCGATGAAAACTATCCCCATGTATTCGGAGGCGTAGGGAAGTATCTCAGGTGATGCTCCGAAAAGGGAAAGTATCCGGGGAAGGAAGACGGTTCCGATAAAGACGTATATGATACCGGTCACACCGATCAAAAGAAGGTTGTTGCCAAAGGCGTGCTGGGCAGTCTCATAATCCTTTGCTCCCAGGCTGCGCGATATCAGCGAGGCGGTGCCGATGCCCAGCATTGCCCCGGTCCCACCGATGATCATCTGTATTGGGAAGGAGACTGAAAGAGCGGCTATCCCGAGGGAACCCACGCCATGGCCGATGTAGATGGTATCGACAAGGTTGTAGAGCCCGTTGACGAACATTCCCACAACGGCAGGTAGTGAAAGGTTCATGATAAGTTTTCCCACGGGATCATTCGCCAGCATGTACTCACGGTCTTTACTCAAAAAAACCCTCCGTTCTTATTCCAGGAACGGAGGGATCATAGTATAAATCGGTTGTATATGCAACCTTTTAAAGTCTTTTCTCACTCCGAAGGTTAAACCGGAAGTATTATTTAAAGGGGATCTATCTTCCCTGTAGCCACCACCATTTAAGGTCGTCCCTTGATTCTGTCACACGGTATATGCGGCCCTTCTTTCTGTCCCAGGCATAGGGTCCCGTTCCCGGCACAGGCTGGCCTGATGCGTTAAGGAATATCATATTTTTCATTATTGCGTATTCCTGAGTTGTGAATGAGGACGGAGGACGGGCGAAAGGAAGCTGGCCGGTTATTTCTGCCTGAGGCCAGCCTCCCACGGGAGCTGGACCCGTTGATGCGCTTATTCTGGATGTCAGAAACAAGTATTCTTTCGGGGCCGTTCGAATTGCAAGGAAGGCACCTCTGGAAGAATTTCGGAGGCTGGACAAAAGCTGCCGGGCCAGCCAGGCTGCTTCAGGTTTGTCCATTGAGACGAGGGCCATGCAGGTGAAATACACCGCATCTAGGGCGGCGAGGGGCCTGGAAATCTCACCGGGCATAAAAAAGCCGGAGATTTCATGCCAATTGGCGGGATCTCCTTCCGGGAAGATCTTTCTGATGAGGGAGAGACCGTTTGATGCTCTTTGACCGGCGTGGTTTTCCATTTCTGTTACGAAAAGCCAGAGTTCCTTTTCGCTCAATTGTTGGGCCTTTTCAAGAAGGGTGGTCTCTAATTCGGCGACAAGATCCCTGTATCTGGCAATTGACTGGTATTGCTCGGCCAATTCGTCGTAAGTCCGGGCGTGGGCGGCCGAATCCGGACAAAAAAGAAACGATATCGCCAGCATCGTTGGAATAATGAATAATGTGAGGCGATTCATTGGTTTTTGCCACTTTTCTGTTTTGCAAGGTGAAGAGGGCGAGGTATTTTGGGCCCGGATCCAGGATGAACCTCTCCCTTATGTGTGGCCGATTCATATCTCGCTTTTTTGCGTCTGATACACTCCCTTGCCGCGGTCATCGCCTTCTCCGGACTGTTGCTGCTGAAAGCCAGTTCCCGAATAGTGCCATCCTCAAAAACCAGTATCACCCTCGGAAGGCCTGTGCTGTAGTAAAGCCGCCATGTTCCTTCACCAATGGATCTCATTCGTATTCCGCGGTTTGGTGACGCCCCGCTGTTATTTCTTTCGATTTTTATGTCTTTAACAGCAAGCCAGTCGGCCCGGTAGCTGAAAACACCGTACCTTGCAGTCAGATGGTCAAAGGTCATCCGGATTCGGAGGCTGCTGAAATTGACTGCGAGAAACAGAAAGACAAAGAACAACAGTGTTACCACAGAGAGACCGGACTCGGTCAAAGGATCCGGGTCTGAAGGGACAGATGCGGCAATAATGCCCGTCAGGACGACTCCTGAAGTGAACAGGACAAAGAGAAAACCCGAAAAAATATCCTCGGAATGGACAATCTTTTTGTCGAATCCTTGAAATTCAATTGCTTCGCCTCTGGAGAAAGGGCCAGTTTTTTGGATATTTGGGTTATCAAGGGTCTTTTCCGGCTGAACCGGGCCATTGTCGCCTTTTGCCAGCTCCCTTCTTTTACCGGCTAAAAGCCTTGAGAGAAGGGGTAAAAGCCTTAAAAGCCTGAGGGGCATAATTGTTCCCCCTTTTTGGGATCTATGTTTATGTGCCTTTTTATCAGGATACACTATTCCCGGGTATGAGGGAATGCCGGTGAACCCTTGTTTGTCGTAGAATGGTATCAGGGAAAATACGACCAATGGAGGTGAATGAAAATGACCGGACTTTTCCTGAAGAATTATTTCTTTACTCTGATTCCGTTCGTCGCTCTGGATGCTGTATGGCTGGGTTTGGTGGCACCAAAATTCTACAGATCCCAGATCGGTTACATAATGGCAGAGAGGCCCAACTGGTTTGCGGCGGCAGCCTTTTACCTCCTCTTTATTGCGGGTATGGTCTTCTTTGTAACAGGCAGGGAGGGCAGTATTTCACAGGCTGTCCTGAGGGGTGCGGTTTTTGGTTTTATTTGTTATGCCACATACGACCTTACTAACCTGGCAACCCTGAAAGGCTGGCCGATCCTCGTAACCGTAGTGGATATGACCTGGGGTACCGTCCTGGGAGGGGGTACGGCCCTTTTAGCGGTCTGGCTCAAGGGTATTTTCAGTTGAATAAACTTGGGAACGGATGTGATACTTTTGTCGGACTATTCCTTTGATCTTCTTCCGGAACGAAAAGGCACCTGTGCGCTGAAGTGGGATGGAATGAACGACCGTTTTGGTCCCGTTCCCGAAGATGCTCTCCCCATGTGGGTCGCGGACATGGACTTCCTTGCCCCTTTATTCATAATGGAGGCGATACGGAACAGGGCTTCGGAAGGTGTATTCGGTTATGCCCAGGCGCCTTTGTCAACTTTTGATTCGGTTTCAAATTGGCTTGGTTCGGTTCACGGTTGGAAAGTAGATCCGGAGTGGCTTGTTTCGACGTCTGGAGTAATGCCCGCCGTCGGAGTGGCAATACGTGCCTTTTCAAATCCGGGCGACGGAGTGATAATCCAACCCCCGGTATACCCCCCCTTTTTCAGGATCATTGAGGACAACGAGAGAGTTGTTGTAGAAAACCCTCTTGTTTCCCAAGAGGGGTATTTCAGGATGGATTTTGAAAATCTCGGGGCCCTGCTTTCTGATCCGGGAAACAGGATAATGCTCCTTTGCAGTCCTCACAATCCTGTGGGTCGTGTCTGGGGTAAAGATGAACTGGAAAGGCTCGGAAGGCTTTGCGTTGATACAGGAACTCTCCTTATCTCCGATGAGATCCATGCCGACATTGTTTTCGATCCTTTCAGGCATACGCCGACGGCGTCAATAAACCCATCTATCGCGGAAAACACCATCACATGTGTGAGCCCGAGCAAGACCTTCAATATTCCCGGATTACAGACAGCCTATGGGGTGATCCAGAACAGGGAACTGAGAGAGGCCTTTCAGCTGTCCCTGAGGGCCACCGCGATCGGAAGACACAACAGCTTCGGGCTTGTCGCAGGTGATGCCGCTTACAGGGAAGGCGCGCCATGGAGAAGTTTGATGCTGGAATACATCATGGCAAACCGGGATCATGCTCTCTCTTTTTTTCGTCGGGAGATGCCCTGGGTGGAAGTTTACCCTCCTGAAGGCACCTATCTTTTATGGCTTGACATGAGCGGTTCGGGGCTTGATCCGGAAGAAGTAACCAAAAGGCTTGTCCACAAGGGGAGGGTCGTGCTTGACCCTGGCTATTGGTTCGGAGACGAGGGCGGGGGATGGCAGAGGCTCAACGTCGCCTGTCCCAGATCTGTTTTAGATGAGGGGTTGAAAAGGATCCTTCATTCTTTTTCCAGTCAAGAATGAAAGAAAGGGCGACCCTTGGGATCGCCCTTTCTTTCATGGAAAGCTGTTAAATTATCTCTACAGGCATTTTGACGGGGTTGAACGTCCTTGCCATGTTGTCTTTTACGGTGACAACGAGGGTGTATTTGCCGGGCGGCCAGCCGCCGAAGGTCACGTTCAGGGTGAAATAAACGTCGTTGACCTTGCTCTTGAAGGTCTTTTCCCATGCCAGCATGTCTGACTGCCTTCCTACCTCTTTCCCTGAGGAGTCTATAACAGACAGGTCGATGCTCAGATTCAGGGAGTATGTCCCCTTCTCCTCCGCGAGCATGAAGTCGACGACCTCGAGGTAGATGAGGGCAGTCGATCCCGATTTGTAGCGGTTTCCGGTCTCCTCGTAGATACCGAAGGTTTCGATGCTGCTTGCGAAGAGGGCCTTGTTTACTCCCACAGATCCGGCCAGGCATGGTGCTGCCAGGATAAAGATCGCCGCGCTCGCCAAAAAGGGAAACAGGATCCGTTTTTTCATTTCACTGGTCTCCTTTCGGTTTAACCTGGTGAACTGTAATGAATTATATAACTTAACCAGAACTCCGGTATACCCCCTATTCCCCTACTTCGATGGAAGTGAACTCCACGTCAGTTACGTTCCAGGTCCGTAGTCCCGCTGAACCCGACATGAAGGTGGAGTCATCAAAGTTAAGTACTTCCTTGCCATCCACTTTGATTGAATGATTGGTTCCCGAAACTGTGATATCTATATTATGAGGGGAGAAGATGTCAATATTATCAGGCATGGGCACCCTGTACAGGGGTTCTGATTCCCGCCCGTTGTTGACGACCCTGACAAGGAATTCCCTGTACCCTGTGTCGAACTGGAATGCGTAACCGCTGATCCCGGGGTTCCTCAACCCCGGCTGCTGGTCGGCCCGGTAGTATATAGCGTAGCCGCTGTTTCTTGATACAGCGCCATCGACAACTCTCGCTGTGGCGGATATGGTGTAATCTGTCCAGTCCGTTTCACCGAAGGCGATCCGTTTTTCGGGGCCCGTGCTGTCCGGGCGAAGGGTGCCATCGACGATATTCCATCCGCCGTTTAGTATCACGAACTGGTCGAGGTTTGACAGATCGGCCGTGAAAAGGGTCGCCTGGCTTCCGTTGCCGTTCACCAAAACCCGCGTTGACCTGGCGGGAGAGAGGGCCATATTGCCGCCGGAGTATTTGTTCAGCAACTCTGTATCAGCAAAAAGGCCGTTATTGTCGGCCATTCCGGCAAGGATAGACCTTACACCGCTTCCGGCAAAGGAGAGCTCTGCCTTTACGCCGATAAAATTCCCGTTGATGTCGAGGGCCACGTCGTAGCAGATCTCGTCGGCGCATTCAAGTTTAAGGTTCCTGGAGACCATGGAGGATATTTCTTCAAGCGATGTTGGCCATGTTCCGGTAGATGCATAAAACTGGGTCGAAGCCGATTTAAGTACTCTTAGGTCGTTAATGATGCTGGTGGCAGTAGCCCTGTCGGATTTTCCAGGAAAGACAAGCATCAAGGCTCCCGCCAGGATACCGATGATTATAATCGCCGTAAGGATCTCTACCAGCGTAAAGGCCCTGTATCTGGTAAAAACTGTTCCGTTGTTCATCGTTTCAACCCTCCCGGAAGGGCCAGATTTGGCTTCATTTGAAATCATAACAGAAAATGCGGCTCCCTTAACAGAGCCATCTCTCAACACTACGGAAAAAAGTATCAATATCTTCGTCGGCAAAAATTTCCACTCTGGCGCCGGGGAGATTCCGTTCCTCGATATTTCCTCTGTTAACGACAACGATCTTGCCCCCCGAGAGGGAGGGGAGCAGGGCAGCCGGAGTAACAACAAGGGATGACCCAGCCACAATGAAAAGATCGGAATTCCGAGCCATTTCCCTGCTTTCTTCGAGGAATTTTACCATCTCCCCGAAGAAAACCACGTCGGGTTTGACGACACCTCCGCAGGAATCGCAGCGAGGAACATTCGAGGAGAAGGCCATCGAAACGCTTTTCTCATAATCCCAGGTTTTTCCGCAAGACATGCAGGCGCTCTCCCATACGCTCCCATGTATCTCCAGGACTCTTTTTGACCCGGCTCTCTGGTGGAGAGCGTCAATATTCTGAGTGATCACCCCCGAAAGCTTTCCGGTTTCTTCGAGCTTCGCGAAGAAATTGTGAGAGAAAGTCGGCTCGATCTTTTCAAGAGATCTCAGAAAATCCCTGTGGAAACCGTAAAAAAATGAGGGGTCCCGGATGAACCAGTCGATATCGAAAATACTTTCAGGGTCAACTCCCATTTCCCGTCGATAAATACCGTCAGGCCCCCGAAAATCGGGCAAACCCGCACTGGTTGACATCCCGGCTCCGCTAAGAAGCACTATCCGCTGAGATTCCTTGATCAACCTTGCGCACTTTTCAGCTTTAGTGACAGAAGCATCCATCGGGGGATTTCCCTCCATACAAACCAGCCCTTTCGTGTCATAAAGATTATCACACCCGTGACTCAAAAATATAATCATAAATTTATGCAACCGGTTACACAAAGTGCTAAAATTCTCTTCAGAACTATAGTGGAACTATTACAGGAGGTGCTTTGATCCATGGCAAGAAAAAATCTGGTTTATGGTGTAGAGGACAGGCCGCCGACACCCATTATGATACTTGCTGGTCTTCAGCACGTGTTGACCCTTTTTGGCGCGACCACCCTTGTCCCGCTGATCTTTGGTCCCGCGATGGGTATGTCCGGCGCTCAGATAGGCTTTTTCATATCATGCGTCTATTTTGCGATGGGTGTTGCGACCCTGATACAGACCCATCCCAAACTGGGATCCGGTCTTCCGATAGTCCAGGGCTCCAGTTTCAGTTTCATCCCCCCGATCATGACGATAATAGGAGCCTACAAGGGCCTTGGTCCCGCAGTTGTTATGCAGTACATAGGCGGAGCGCTCATTTCAGGAGGGCTTATCCTTTCCGGAATAGGATACAGTCGCCTCGTCGGGTACGTCAGGAAAGTCATTACCCCCATAGTGATCGGGCCGACGATCATGGCCATCGGCTTCTCTCTGGCTCCAGTGGCCATCCAGTTCAACGCCGCCAACTACTGGCCCGTATCCCTGATCGTTGTGGCGTGTGTCTTTATCTTCAGCCTCATTAGCCGGAATAAATACATGAACATTTTTGCCATCCTTTCGTCAATAGTGATCGCCTACCTGGTCTGTCTTTTCGGAAGTATGGCAGGGGTTTTTGCTTCCGGGCATCCTGCTCATGTCAGCCTGGGAGAGGTGGTCAGTGCCCCATGGTTCCGGTTCAAAATCTTCATGCCCTGGGGAGTCCCCAAATTCAGTTTCCTGGCCTTTGGCGCTATCATAGCGGGATTTTTCGCCGTAATGATCGAATCCATAGGGGACTATCACTCATGCTCCTACGCAGCGGGCCTTGACGATCCGGATTCTGACACAATTAGCCGGGGGATCGGTGCCGAAGGTCTGAACTGCGCCCTCGCGGGTTTGTTCGGTGCCGTCGGGACGACCTCTTACACAGAGAACATAGGACTCATTGGACTTACCGGTGTTGCTTCCCGCTGGGTAGTTCGTACGGGAGCGGTTCTTCTTATAATCATGAGTTTTATCGGCAAACTTGGTGCCCTTATCTCGACAGTGCCGAGTCCTGTAATCGGTGGAGCCTACATAGCTCTTTTCGGTATCATAGGGGCCCTGGGTATCCAGGTACTTATGCGCGCTGACATGGGAAGCCAGAGGAACATCCTGATCGTCGGGTTCGCCTTCCTTATGGCCATGGGCCTTCCCGGATGGACGGAGACCCAGCAGGAAGCCTTCTTTGCCTTTGGCATACCCGGACAGATGTTTTGGGCGATACTCAAGACACCCATGGCCGTCGCCGGGATCTCCGCCGCTTTCTGGGACAGCATAGTTCCCGGTACTCCCGAGGAGCGCGGTATTGGAGTAAAAATGAAATAGCATTGGGGCGAGACGGATCGCACAATGAATCGGATACAAAAAACAGGGGCCTTAAGGCCCCTGTTTTTGTTGACAAGACAAAGACACAATGTGAAGATATACACAAAACTTGAAATTATTACAATTAAACAGATTCTGAAGAGTCTGTCATAGAGACTATCGCAAAGGAGAAGTGGTAAAATACAAAATGGTTCGATATAACTTTTGGAGGTGGGAACAATGGCAAAACATCTTGATGTTTTCAAGTGTGATATCTGCGGAAACGTGGTTGAACTTCTTCATGTAGGGGGCGGCGAACTCGTATGCTGCGGCAAACCGATGACTCTCATGGAGGAAAAGACGGCAGATTCCGCGACAGAAAAACATGTTCCGGTGGTTGAGAAGAAAAACGGAGGTATTTCTGTCAAGGTTGGAAGCGTTCCCCATCCGATGGAAGAAAAGCACTACATCGAATGGATCGAAATAATGGCAGACGGCAAGATCTGCAAGAAATTTCTAAAACCCGGAGAACCTGCCGAAGCCTTTTTCGAAGTGGACGGCAAGGAAGTTACTGCTAGAGAATATTGCAACATACACGGACTCTGGAGGGGCTAATGAGATGATAGGCAAAAAAATGCAGGATGCACTTAACAGGCAGATCAACGAGGAACTTTTCTCATCGTATCTCTATCTTGCCATGTCGGCGGATTTCCAGACAAAGAACCTGACCGGGGCGGCCGCATGGATGTCTCTTCAGGCAGAAGAAGAAAGAACCCATGCGATGAAGTTCTTTCACTACCTCATTGAGAGAGGTGGAGAGGTTGAACTGCTCCCGATAGACAAGCCCCAGAAGAGCTGGAAGACCCCGCTGGACGCTTTCAGGGATGCCGAAAAACACGAACAGCACATTACAGCCTGCATAAATTCGCTGGCAGATCTCGCTGTAGAGGAAAAGGACTATGCGACGCAGAATCTTTTGCAGTGGTTTGTCAATGAACAGGTCGAGGAAGAGGCCTCTGTCGGAGAAGTTGTTGCAAAGCTCGAAATGGTCTCCGATTCCAGGAATGGCCTCTTTATGATGGACAGGGAACTGGGCAAAAGGGTCGCAGACTGATCCTCCATAATATTGAGGGATAGACTTTCTTCAAAGAGGGGGCGGGGCACAGGTCGCCGTCCCCCTTTATTATGGTTGAAGCCCGGCTGTGGTTTTTTGAAAAATCTAAGGGGGACCGTTATCATGGACGCAATGATGGACAAGAGGGCCCTTTACTCACTTTCCTACGGTCTTTATCTTGTTTGCTCAAGAAAGGGAGAAAAACTCAACGGCCAGGTAGCCAACGCTGTAATGCAGGTGACCTCAGAACCGGTCTCGATAATTGCGTGCCTCCACAAAGATAATCTGACGACAGAATGCATCAGGGAATCAAGGGTATTCTCGGTTTCAGTTCTGGAAGAGGAAACGCCGATGACCTTCATCGGAACTTTCGGTTTCAAGTGCGGAAGGGATGTCGACAAATTCAAACTCTGCTCCCACGATACCGGTTTTACAGGGGCACCGGTAGTTCTTGATCACTCCATTGCCGCTATCGAGGCAAAAGTGGTTCGTGAAGTCGAAATATTTTCACATGTGATGTTTTTCGGTGAGGTTGTGGCTTCGAGGTTCATAAAAGAGGCGAAACCTTTGACTTACGCTCACTATCATGAAGTTAAAAAAGGCAAGTCGCCAAAGAACGCGCCAACCTTCACGCTGAACGAGGTCGAAATAGCAGGGGAGGTAAAGGAATGAATGTTTTCGAGATCGGGAAAGATATTTTCTGGGTCGGGGCAATAGACTGGGAACTAAGGGACTTTCATGGTTACTCTACAGAACGGGGAAGCACTTACAATGCTTTTCTGGTTATGGATGAGAAGAAAACCCTCATGGACAGCGTCAAATCCACCAAGACCGATGAGCTCCTGACCAGGGTCAGGAAGGTTCTACCCTCTGGAGACCTGGACTACCTGGTGCTTAATCACGCCGAGATGGATCATACCGGAAGTCTCCCTTCGGTAATGCGGGAACTTCGGCCCGAAAAAGTAATCTGTTCCGGGGCCTGTATGGACGCCATAATTGAACATTTTGGAAAGCAGAACTGGCCCTTCCATGTTGTCAAAACAGGGGATTCCCTTTCCCTGGGGAAGAGAACCGTAAGGTTTATCGAGACAAAGATGCTTCACTGGCCCGACAGCATGTTCTCGTATCTGGAGGAGGACCGTCTCCTGGTATCTAGCGATGCCTTTGGTCAGCATTATGCGACGGGCGAACGTTTTGACGATGAAGCCGATCAGTCCGAGCTGATGAAACAGGCAGCCAAGTACTATGCCAACATAATCCTGCCCTATTCCGGTCTGGTTCTTAAACTTCTCGAGAACGTAAAGACTATGGGAATAAAGATAGACATGATAGCCCCTGACCACGGCCTGATATGGAGGAAGAAAGTTCCCGATATACTCCAGTCCTACACGGATTGGGCATCAGGCAAGGTGAAAGCCAAGGCAGTTGTAGCATACGACACCATGTGGGGAAGCACAGCCAAAATGGCCCACGCAGTCATCGACGGACTGATATCCCGGGGAGTCGAGGTAAAGGCTACTGATCTGAAGGGGTGGCATCGGAGTGATGTTATGACGGAACTCCTTGATTCCGCGGCCCTGGTTCTTGGGTCTCCGACGCTGAACAACGGTTACCTTCCTCGTATGGCGGATCTCCTATGTTATGCCAGGGGGCTAAAGCCGATGTGCAGGATGGGAGCATCCTTCGGGTCCTACGGCTGGGGAGGAGAATCTGTAAAGCTGCTTAACGAGGAACTTGGCAGGATGAAGATAGACCTGGCTCATGAGGGCCTGAAGATAAAGTATGTTCCTTCCCCTGGTGATCTTGAAGAGTGCATGGAAATGGGCATTTCTGTGGGAAGAAAGATCATGGAACTGCCAGGTGCCTGATCTTTGCGAGGAGAGGATACAGTTCCTCGGGGATCATTTCGAGGAGATGTATCATCGGTACAACCGGCCTGAATTTATCGACCCGGACCCAGTAGGTGTTGTCCGGTCGTATCCTGATCTCCCTGACAGGGAAGTGGCGGCAGTTGTGTCCTCGTGCCTTGCCTACGGCCGTGCGGCGGGGATAGTGAAGAGTGCCAGGGCGATACTGGACCCGATGGGTCCTTCGCCCCATGGGTTCCTGACCGGGTCTTCCCCCCTTGAGATTCGAATGATCTGCCAGAATTTCAGGCACCGTTTCACCGATTGCAATGATATTTACGAACTGCTTCTGTCGATTCGGGATATCCTCTTCGAATGGGGTTCGATCGAGGCTCTCTTTGCTTCAGGCCTGGGAAAAGATGAAAAAGTTACGGGCGGGCTTCGCAAGTTGTACCGTTCGCTTCAAAAAAACTCGGGAAAGCGGAAGAATTCTCTTCTTGCGAATGTCTCAAGGGGTAGCGCATGCAAAAGGTACAACCTGATGATCAAGTGGATGGTGCGAAATGACGGGATAGATCCGGGAGGTTGGAGATGCCTTTCACCGGCCTCCCTCATCCTGCCCCTCGACACCCATATGCTCAGGATCTGCCAGGAACTTGGCCTTGTGACGAGAAAGACCCCTGATATGGTGACGGCGAATCAGGCGACAAGGTCTTTTCGGCTGATAGCGCCTCAGGACCCGACGAAATACGATTTTACCCTTACCCGTTTCGGGATCAGACCGGATCTCAAGATGTCCGACCTTCTGGGTCAATGCGGACATTCTTAATGTATAATCCCTTCAGAAGAAAATAACAGGGGGTCATTTCAAAGAGGATGGGAATACTACCTTACTGGGACCAGAACGTAGATCTTGAAATATCTCCATGGGCTCCATACGGAAAAGACTTCAACCCCATATCGGTAAACTCCATGCACAGTGACCAGTTGGGAGCCATTGCGTCTCTTGCCCTTGGAATGGACAGTGAACTCATGTTCCTGGAAAGTTCCGTAACAGGGCAGGTAGGCGCCCTTTTTCGGGAAAACCTCATGATGCCAGGGAGACGCCGTGGCCAGGATGGCGGATTCTCTGTCATGTTCGGATATTCCCAGGTTATGGAAGCTCTTCTTGGAATGTTTGCCCAGGCTTATCCCGGCCTCAGGGCCGGTCTTGCCGTATGTGGTGTATGGGACAGATCCATGCTGGTTGATGAGTGCAAGGTCATAGTCCTTGTTGGAGAGACTTTGTTCCTCAACGAGGCAGGGTGCCTGAACGCGCTTCAGCAGGTAATGCTGGCGGCCTCTACTGACAATGGTTCCAGCTCTTTTTTTGCGGAGCAGTTCGGATATCGAAGATTCTCCATACCCTTCGAGACCGATGACGTTACCAACCTGGCGATCCTCAAACTGCTTTTCGATTTTGAGTTCGATGCTACAAGGGCAGTGGTGGGTCCCCCTCCGGAGGTTTCCCTTCCAGACCTGTTCAAGGAGTCTCCCCTTTGATCAAACCCTTAATTGCGTTAATGTTGGGATCCAGTCTTGCCATGGATGCTCTGGCTGTTTCCGTGGCAATGGTTTTGTGTGCCCGTGTCGCTGTCAGGGTTTCATCTGTCACAAGGGTGGCTGGGGCTTTCGGCCTTTTCCAGGCTTTGATGCCGATGGCCGGTTGGATACTGGCAGAAAGATCAATGTCTGTCATTGGGGAGATCGATCACTGGGTAGCATTTGCGTTGCTGGCCTTTGTGGGGGGCAAAATGGTCTTCGATGGTCTCAGGAACGGGAAAGAATGCCCTTTCCGCAACGATCCTTCGCGGGGGGTTCCCCTGTTGATGCTTTCTCTGGGAACAAGCGTTGACGCAATGGCGGTGGGGGTAAGTTTTGATCCTCTGGGACTGGCACCTTTTTTTACGTCTGTCGTAATAGGCTTAGTCACCTTCGGGATCGTTTCGGCCGGGATGGTCCTTGCAAACCGCATAGGGAAAAGTTTTGGAGAAAAAATGACAGTAGCAGGTGGTCTTATACTGATGGCTATAGGGGGCAGGATACTGGTGACCCATATCGGGGGCTAGAGAACACACAAAAATTGCTGCCAAACGGAGATTCTCGGTTTCAAGTCGTTGACTTCAGATATCCCAATATGAAAAAATCAACCAGAATCGGTCCCAGATACAAAGGGGGGAGAAAAGTTGAGAAAAACAGTCCGCGCAATATTCGCCCTGGTTATTATGGTTTTAGCGATCCCGGCCGCTGCGAGCGTTATTGACTTGTCGGGCCCCTGGATACTTGAATTCCCGCAGGGGCAGGGACTTGCCGTTCTTCAGCCGACAGGGGGCGATCCCACGAGCTACACGGGGCAGGTCACAATCCCTCACCCGGCCTATTCCAGCGGAAAACTGACCTTCAATGTCAAGATGCTTACCGCGCCGAGTTATGTCGTACCGGGGAACATTATTACTTTCCAGCCAACAACCGTGGCGAACATCGGCTTCTTCCTGATGAATCTTAGCAGTTCCAGTAACGGTATCGCCTGGATAATGCACAATGCCGGATCAGAGAACTATATTATTAACCTGGCCAACGAAAGAGCGCCGGCACACAGGTAGGTTCCGCGAAACACGTGTGTTTCCATGGCAGGCTCTCACCCAAGGTGAGAGCCTGCCTGCTTCATGAGAGAGCCTTCCTGGCGGCTTCTTCCCCGGCTACGTATCCCGTTGTCCAGCAGGCCTGCAGGTTGAATCCGCCCGTCGGGGCGTCGAGATCCAGAACCTCTCCAGCGAAGAAAAGGTTCTCCAACTTTTTGGAAGCCATTGTCTTTGGGTCAACGTCCTTCAGAGAGACCCCGCCCGCGGTAACGATCGCCCAGCGGTAACCCAGGAGAGCTACAGGGGTAATGGATATGTTCTTCAACGCCTCGACAAGGTTTCGTCGCTCTTCCCGGGTTATGGCATCAATGCTTTTGTCTTCATGAATACCAGCCAGTTTAAGTATGACCGGTACCATTGCCCTTGGTACAAGTCCCCTGACGCAAGTGCCGATCTCTTTACCGGAAAGTTTGCTGAAATCCCGGAGAAGGCGTCCATCCAGTTTCGTTTCGTCCAGGGCGGGTTTCATGTCGAGGAAAAGAGTTACCGGGCCTTTTTTCAGAAGAAGGGCTATCGTCCTGGATAGGTCCATTATTATCGGTCCGCTGACGCCGAAGTGTGTGAAGAGCATCTCGCCTGATCTTTCATCCGTTTTTTTCCCGTTCTGCCAGACGGAAACTGAAACATTTCGAAGGCTCAGACCCTGGAGTTCCTTGCAAAAATGCTCTTTGGCCTCCACGGGGCATATCGAAGGTTCAGTGGGGGTGATGTTGTGCCCCATGTCCCGGGCCCACTGCATGCCGTCCCCTGTGGACCCGGTTGAAGGGTATGACAGCCCCCCGGTGCTTACGATGAAATTCCTTCCGGTCACCTTCCGGGAACCGACCGTTATGGCATGGTTGATCTTCCCGTTCTTTCCTTCCAGGGATCGGACTGATGTACCCGTCATTATCGTTACATCCTTCTCCGTCAAGTATTCCATCAAAGCAGACCTGACGGTATAGGCGTTCTGCCCGGCAGCGGGAAAAAACCTGTTTCCGCGCTCGGCGACGGGTTCTACCCCGCGGCCGCGAAAAAAGTCCAGAGTCTCATAAAGGCCGAACCGGTTCAGTGCCGAGATCAGAAAACGGCCATTTCGACCGAATGCTTCGGCTATCTTGAGGGGATCCTCCTCGTTGTGAGCGAAATTGCATCTGCCCTTGCCCGTGATAAGCAGTTTTTTTCCCAGTTCAGGGTTCTTTTCCAGCAGCGCGACCGAGGCCCCGACTTCCGCGGCGCGCCCCGCGGCGATCATTCCGGCCGGGCCACCGCCTATAACCACTACATCGAAAACAGCCATAAATGGCCTTCCTCCCTTATTCGGGCTTTTCGACATGATAACAGGAAACTATAATCAAGAGTGATTTTATGAAAAACATCCGGACGGGAAAAGTGATCGGCATATCAATATGGACAGGAGGCGGAGTGGATGGAAATCATGCTGTTGTCCCTCAGAGAGATCGAATCTCTCAATATTCACGTATCGGAAGTAATGAAAGTGGTCGAGAGAGGATTTGCGCTTAAAGGTGAAGAGAAGATGGAGATGCCGGCAAAGATCGGCATACATCCCCGCAAGGATTGCTTTATCCACGCGATGCCCTGCTACGCGGGGGGCGATGTTGATGCGGCGGGCATCAAATGGGTTTCCGGTTTTCCGATCAACCAGGCTAAAGGGCTTCCCTATATAACGGGGATCATGTGCATGAATGATCCGGAAACCGGCTTTGCCCGGGCCCTCATGGATGCGAACTGGATAACGGCATGGCGAACAGGGGCGGCTACCGGTATCTGCGCAAGACACATGGCGGACCCATCTTCCGAAACCATAGCCGTTATCGGCCTCGGCGTGCAGGGCAGGACAAACACCATGGCCCTTGCCGAGGCGTTGCCAAAACTCAAAAATGTCAAGGTATACGATCCCTTCGAGTCCCAGGTCAGGAAATTCCTGGACCTTGTAAAACCGGATCTGAAGGGTGTTAATATGGTTCCCTGCGAAACTGTAAAGGATGCCGTAAGCGACGCGGATGTGGTGGTTTCCTGTACCCCGATAGTCGCGAACCCTGATCGATTCGTAAGGAGCGAATGGCTCAAAAAAGACATGCTTGCCGTGGCAGTTGACTATGACTCCGCTTTTGACGCCGATGTCATGTCAAAAGCCTCGGCATTTGTGTGTGACGACATGAACCAGTACCTCTGGACCCAGGAACATGGGGTCTATTTCCAGAAAGGTTATCCCGGCAAGAAGCAGATTTTTGCCGATATGGGTCATCTTTGCGCGGGCAAAAGGAAGGTAGAGCCCAAAGGGCGAAGGGGTGCCGTGCTTATGGGTATCGCAAGCCACGATATCATGACCGCCAACCTGATCTTTGACAGGGCAAAGACAAGAGGTGTGGGCAGGATGGTGGAGATATAAATTCCTGATCAAACCAGAGAGGGGTCCTTGCCGACAGGGCCCCTGTCTATGTCTGGTTACAAGATAAACTATAATTATGCTAATATTCTGCCGAGGGAGGTGTATGCCTTGAGAGCCCGAGGATCGAGAGCCTTCACCCTTGTTGAACTGCTGATAGTATTGGTAATCATAGGCATACTTGCCGGGTCCCTTATCCTTGTAATGGGTTCCGGGGCCGACAGGTCAAAGGCCACGAGGGTGATCAGCGATATGACGGTTCTCAAACGGGCCGCCATGGTTCGTTTTTCGGACAGCGGATCCATGCCCTCAGATCCGGAAGAACTGAGGCCCTACGTGGCAAAATACCACCTTGCCGGACCTGACGGAATTCCTTACGGCATATCCACCGGAGAAAGCGGAAGCGGGATAGCCGCAGATCTCGAGAATGCACCCGCAGGTGTCAGGGATCAACTGGCAAGATCGGCCTCCAGGGTTGCCCTTTACGGTGACTCTTCCTTTAATGAGTATTACAGTGGAGGAAATGTAGCCTATACTCCCTTCTCCAGGGCCGGGACACCCTCGGGTAGCGTCAATTCGGCATTTTCGCCTCGAGAAACAGATTTCAGCAGAATATATAGCGCTGCCCTGAATGAAACCCGGTGGATAACGACTGATGGCGGACTGACCGCGGAGGGTTCCGGCCGAATGCTTTTTGCAGATCAGGAATGGGGAGATTTCGAAATGAAGATAGATACGCAATTTTCGTCCCTTGCTCCCAACCCGGGATTTGCGCTTTATTATCGGGCCACCGATAACGGTGGCCATTTACCCCAGGCCGGCTACTCTTTCCAGTTCGAGCCAAGATATCAGCTCCCTGATGGAAGCTGGACCGGGACAGGTTATTTCCGGGTTCGCAAATACGAGAACGGTAGCGAGTCGACACAGCCAGCGACCCACGTCAGGATTACCGATCTTCTTGGTCCGGATTATGATATGAACGCCAATTACCAGGTAAGGATAAGAACCGAAGGAGAAAGACACCAGGTCTTTATCAGCGACGGTTCCACAGAATACAAGGTCTTCGATTATACGGACACGGGGCCGTCATCCGGTCAGAGCGGGCTGCGCCTTTGGTCAAATACCGAGGTATCCCTCCAGAACATAGAAATAACCCCACTCGATTGATCCTCAAGGGAATGGTTGCATCAAAGGATATGCCTGTTGAGCAACAACTGATATACTAGAGGTATAATAAACCCATACCAGAGGCGGCAAAATGAAAACTCACAAGGAAGAGATCTACCGCGTTCTCAGGAACAGGATAACAGGCCTGGATTACAAGCCCGGCGAGGTCATCTCCGACAGGGACCTTGTCGTGGGATTCGGAACAAGTCGTACTCCCGTGAGAGAAGCCATCCTTAAACTTCAGAAAGACGGGCTCGTGGAAACAGTGCCGAGAGTTGGAACTTTTGTTGCCCCCATAGACATAAAGTCCGTCAGGCATGCCTATGAGATGAAGAAAAACCTGGAGGGTCTGGCTGCCGAACTGGCAGCATCAAGAGCGGGGGAGGAGCAGATCCGGGGCCTCCTTGACCTGGCCGGAACCTTTGCGGGCCTGGATAACTTTCGTGACTACAGGGAATGCATCGAGAAAGACAGCAGGTTCCACAAACTTACCCATGAAGCGTCCGGTAACCCTCTGCTTATTGAGAGCCTCGACAACCTCAGCCTTATAACGGTCCGTTTCCTTCAGCATATCCAGTACGTTGAGAAGGAGTACGAATGGTACAAGGATTCTATCAATGCAATAGCCGAGGCTATCAGGAGAAGAGATCCTTCGAAAGCGCGAAGGGAGGCGGAACAGCACACTGCCGCGTTTCTGACGAAACTGGCGAGTTATTTCTTTGGCTAGAAATGAGAGACAAGAGGGGGTAAATCAATTGCACGAGATAAGATGGCATGGAAGGGGAGGTCAGGGCGGTTTTACGGTAGCCCGGCTTCTCGGGATGGCGGCATCAGTATTCGAGGGGAAGTACTCTCTTGCTTTTCCGTCCTTTGGGCCGGAGAGAAGGGGAGCCCCGGTCCTGGGTTTCACCAGAATCAGCGATGACCCTATCACTGACAGAAGCATGATGGACCAGTGCGATTATGCCGTGTTCCTCGATGAGACTCTTATTGGCCCCGGCACTCTGGGAGGTATCAGGGAGGAAGGGGTCATCCTGGTCAACAGCGTAAATCCCGAACAGTACAGTAAGATGGCCGAAAGAAAGATCGTGGCCTTTGACGCCACAACACTTGCCCTGGAGATCCTGGGAAGGCCAATCACCAATACGTCGATGCTCGGGGCTCTCGTGGCGGTTTCCGGAGTTGTTTCTCTGGATTCCGTCAAGGAAGCCATAAGGCAGGGGATGAATCCTTCCCTTGTAGAAAAGAACTGCGCCGTAGTGGAGAAGGCCTGTGGAATGGTCAGGGAGGGAATAACCAATGGATAGGCCCAGGATAGTTGAATACAGTAAACCATCAAGGGTTGAAGATTACCCTTGCGGAGCTTTCAAGGCCGGACACCTGATCCAGGGCAACGCGGGATGGAGGGTCTTCAGGCCGGTAATAGACCACGAAAAATGTGTGTCCTGTCTGAGGTGTTTTCTTGTTTGCCCCGATGGGGCGATAGACAAATCAGGAGAAAAACTGGAGATTGACTACTCTTTCTGCAAGGGATGCGGCGTATGTGCCCACGAGTGCAAGGTTGAGGCCATAAGCATGGTCAGGGAAGGAGATGAGAGCGATGCCGGGTAAAAGGATATTTGTTTCCGGTGACGAGGCTGTAGCGGAGGCTGTCCGGCTCGCAAAACCTAAGGTAATATCAGCCTACCCGATAACCCCCCAGACCGTTGCGGTGGAGAGGATCTCCGATTTTGTCGAGGATGGGACCCTCAAGTCAGAATATCTCCACGTAGAGTCGGAGCATACAGCGATGTCGGCGGCACTTGGAGCAGCAGCCGTAGGAGCAAGGACCTTTACGGCAACATCCTCTCAGGGACTTCTTTACATGGCGGAAGTTCTTCCCTACGTCAGCGGAGCCAGGTTCCCCATAGTCATGATGAACGCCAACCGCACTCTTGCCACGCCGTGGGCATTGCTTGCGGATCACAGGGATTCCCTTTCCCAACTTGACAGCGGCTGGATACAGGTCTATTGCGAGAATGCCCAGGAGACTCTCGACATGGTCCTGCAGGCTTACCGGATAGCGGAGGATCCGCGGGTAATGGCTCCCATGATGGTCAACCTGGACGGGTTCATACTTACCCACACCTACGAAATGGTTGATTTGCCCGATCAGGAAGAAGTTGATGCTTTCTTGCCCTCCTACACTACCAAAAACAAAATGGACCTGGACAACCCCAGGACCGTCTGTTATGCCGCGATGGATGATTACATGGAGTTTCATGTAAAGCAGGAACTGGACATGCGTAAAGCCCCGGGGGTTATCCGGGAGGTTGACGCTGATTTCGCAAAAAGATTTGGACGCAGTTACGGAGGAATGGTCGAAGAATACCGCTGCGATGATGCCGAGGTGGTTCTTGCGACCCTTGGAAGCGTAACGGGGACGGCCAGGGCGGTTGTCGATCTGATGAGGGATGAGGGCCGCAAGGTCGGGCTGTTGAAGATCCGCTTCATGCGTCCATTCCCCAGGGAAGAGATAGCGAAGGTTGCCGGAAAGGTTCGTGCCATGGGTGTTCTGGACAAGGATATTTCTGTGGGATATGAAGGGATAGTCTTCACTAATGTTAATTCATCCCTTTGCGGTTCAGGCAAAGCCCCGGAGATGCTGAATTTCATCGGTGGGCTTGGAGGCAGAAACATCTCCAAGGGCCATATCAGGGAAATGTTCGAGGAACTTTTCCGGGCAGCAGAAGGAGAGAGATGCGAGAAGATCCAGTTTATAAACGTGAGGTGCGAATATGATGGCTGATAAACTGGTCACCAACGCCAGGGAACTCACCAACACGGAATATTTCTATGGGCACAGGGCGTGCGCCGGATGCGGCGGTAGCCTTGCTCTCAGGCTTGCCATGAAGGTTCTGGGCCCCAGAACTTTTGTGGCTATACCGGCAAATTGTATGTCCGCGGTCAGTTTCCTTTATCCCCAGATATCCTTTACGACCAATTCAATGATCACGCCTTTCCCCGCAACGGCTGCGGTGTTATCCGGGATCGAGGCCGGGGCCCGGGCGCTGGGCCTCAAGGACTACAATGTTGTCGGCTTTGCCGGTGACGGAGGGACTGCCGACATCGGCATACAGGCTCTCTCCGGTTCCATTGACAGGGGAGACAGGGTTATTTATGTCTGCTACGACAATGAGGCCTACATGAACACAGGGATACAGAAGAGCGGGCTGACTCCCTTCGGATCAAAGACCACTACCACTCCGGCCGGGAAGAACATCCCCGGCTCGGTGGGTCGCAAGAAGGACATGTTCGAGATAGTGGCTGCCCACGGCATCGAATATGCCGCGACGGCAAGCATAGGCTACCCTGAGGATTTTTTGAAAAAAATCGGCAAGGCGGCAATATGCAAAACCACGTCCTATGTCCATGTTCTTGCTCCATGCTCGACGGGATGGGGTTTCCCGGTTGAGAAGACCGTGGAGATGGGTAAAGACGCGGTGGATTGCGGACTCTGGTACCTGGCCGAATACGAGAACGAAAAGTTCGTCCTCAACAGGAAGCCGAAGGAATTTTCTCCAATCGGGGATTACCTCAAAAAACAGGCCAGATTCAGGCATCTCAAAGAGAAAGAGATAGATCACATAAAGGCCGGAAGAGACAAGAAGTGGAAAAAGATTCTGGAGAACTGGAAAGGATAAAAAAACCGGGGGTGCCTTTTGGGGTGCCCCCGATTTTTTTGGCTATTCACGGTCTTTTAAAAACGAGGATAGCCTTTGCAGATCTTCAAGGGTATCGGTGCGGTTCCACCTTCCGAAAAGGCTCGATACAAGGCTTTTCAGGAACATGTACGAAAGGACAAAGATGATCAGCGGGAAAAGAAGCACATCAAAAAGAAAGCAGACAAGAAGGCTGACCAGCTTGAGGGTCAGAGCCTTGGTCTGTCCTACTATTGTGTTTTTTATCCCCGAAAGCAACTCCCGGGGATAATTGATCACTCTGGCGGGAGAACCGATCATTTTTTTAAGAAGACTGTCTTCGTTTTTTCCTTCTCCCGTTTTTTCGCTATTGTCGTTATTGGTATCTAGGATGACCGAAATTTCAGTACTGTATTTTTCTATGTAAACCATGGCCTCGACGGAAGTGGTGTCTGTTATTGACCTGGAGAGCAGGGATGCCCCGAATATGGAAACAGGGATAAGGAAATAAAGAAAGGTGAAAATCATTAACAGGAAGAGCCCTGCTTTTCTGGAAACCCTCTCAAAGGTGGTGAAAATGCGGGGAAGAGTCGATGTCTTCAGGATGATCAATCCTGCCACAAAAGACAGGGCGATCATTCCTGCCCCGTAAAACAGGAAAAACCATGCCGACTGGTCCGCCAGAACCAGAAGGAACCTCATGGACATCAGTATTCCAAGGGTTGCGAAAAGGATCTTCCATGTTATATCGACGGCGTCCAGGACCGATTGGACAATATCTCCAAACTGGATATCGGCAAGTGCCAGGTTTGCGGTGCTCCCCTCGATTATGGATAGTCCGGCCTTGATCCCCGAGAGTAGAAGAAATCCGGAAAGGGCCTTGTCCTCGGTCTTTTCCAGATAGGCAGAGTTCTTCCCGTCAAGGGTTCCCCTTAAATATTCACCGGAATATTCCTGGGCTTTGCCGAGAAACACCAGTGTCATGATAATGATGCAGATAACGGTCCCGGCCAGCAGGCCAGGGGCCCTGCGATTATGGTTTTCTTCTTTCAATATTTTTACCACCTGTTATTTCATCAGGATGATTCAGGAAGAAAGGAACCTCTTTAGTTCCTTTGGGTCTCCGGCATGTTCAAGGGCAACATCAAGAGTTATCTCCCTGCTGTTGACCAGTCTGGCCATGCTCTGCTCGAAGGTGTGCATGCCTTCTTCCGGACTTGTGAGCATTGTGTTTCGTAACTGCTGGGTCCCCCCGACGCGAACCCTGTTCCTGACTCCTGTTGTCCCAACGAGCATCTCCGTAACCAGGATCCTCCCTCCGCCAACCCGGGGAAGAAGTTGTTGAGAGCATACTCCCAGAAGCGTGTTGGATAGTTCGGCCTTGATCTGGTCCTGCTGTTCGGCAGGAAAAACATCGACTATTCTGTCGATCGAGCCGGGAGCGTCCCTTGTATGGAGAGTGGCAAGAACCAGGTGTCCCGTTTCTGCAGCGGTGACTGCGAGAGAGATGGTCTCGAGATCCCTCATTTCACCGATCATGATAACATCCGGATCCTGTCGCAGGACCTTTGACAATGCTTTTTCGAAAGATTCCGTGTCCTTTCCTATCTGCCGCTGGGTTATAAGGGCTTTCTTCGAAGAGAAGGAGAACTCGACAGGATCCTCAAGGGTGATGACGTGAACGTTCAGGTTCTGATTGATCTCTTCTATCATCGCGGCAAGGGTCGTGGATTTGCCGCTGCCGGTGGGCCCTGTGACCAGGAGCAGGCCGCTTTTGGAGTATGCCATTTTTTTCATGACCGGAGGTAGCCCGAGTGTTTCGATATCAGGTATCAGGTTGTTGATCCTCCGGATACTCAGCGAAGGCGCTCCCATGGAGAGAAAGGCATTCATCCGGAACCTTCCTCCGTTGTTGGTGGCAAAAACAAAATCTGTCTCGATACCGTTGATTATTTTCTCGTAGGTTTCCCGACCCATCATCTCCATAAGCAGTCGGGAAATATCATTTTTGCCCAGGGGATCCATATTTGAGGCGGCATGCAGTTTAAGGTTCCCCATCCGGAAAAGCGGGGGAAAGCCTGTTTTAAGGTGAATATCGCTTGCCCTGAGGGGTAACATGTTCGCCAGTAAGCCCTCACAATCAAGGACCGGGTAATCCAGATCTACAGGGGGGAACCCGTATTCTGCCGGTTTTCCGGGGCTTTGGTCAGAGTCAGACGGCTTTGAAAAAACCTCTTCGCCGCAAGGGAACGCACCCATAATGACTATAGATTCTTCCTTTTCTGGTTCGTCCATATCATTCACCTCTTCCTCCTGGTCTGTCGCCTTGGGCGGAGATATGACTTCCTTTATTTTCTCTGTTTTTCGCGGTGGAGTAGCGACTGGTTTCGACACCGGCGTCGGGGGGTGAACGATATCCGGTTTTTGGGGTTGGCCCTTATTGGCCGCCGAAGCCAACTGGAAAGATACCAGGAAATGGTTGCCAGGTTCCTCCAGGCGTATGGAGTGAATGTCGACAATGCACGGCAGGGGGCATCCTTCGCAGCTTTTGAAGACCAGGTGGCTGCTGTAAGGGTTTGAAGGGTCATCGTTAAGGCGCTTCAGGATCCTTTTGGGAACGTTGGCAAGTTTTTTGTCCCAAAGGTCGTTAAACCTTGTCAGTCTTTCCGGTTTTTGCTTGTAACCGAGGGTGTCGCGAGCCTTCCCGTTGCAGAGATGGATAATCCCGATCCGGTCGATGACAAGCAACGAATGGGGACTTGCTTCAATGTCTATCTGTATCTGTCGGGGGATGGAGAAGTTGCCAGGATCCTTGAAATTTTCACTCTTGTCCAAGGTAATCTCCTCCGGGCTATTACTGTCGGGAAAAGAGATTATGTTGTCTAAATTCCTTCACTCCTTTATACACGAAGAAAGACCAGGTAACAATTAACGCTACCTACCCCATATACTGAGGTGTCCGGAGGACCGGATCCCTGCCAAGGAGGAACATGGCGAAATGATCAAAAACTTCGGCGGTTTTTTCATCCCGATCGTGCCACCTGGCCATAAATTCGCGTTCTCTCAGCCATGTCCGCCTGAATGACGCCGGGTCTTCAAAGAGAAGAACCCCCTTGGCGTGGCCAATAAGAATAGCGTAGTGGCCGTCGTTGTAATTTATCTCCCACTCCTTGAGGGTCTTCGGCTGCTCCGCCCATGCCTGAAGAAGCACTATTGGGGGGGCACCATTATCAATCATTAATTTAATTTCTCTTAACGTCCAGGCGGAGCGTGCCTCGACCTTGAAGCCGTACCTTATGGCGGTGCGTATCATGTTGTGTACGTCGGTTCCGTTCTCGTCAGTTCCGAGGGCTTCCATCAGTTCGTCCAGGCGAACTTCCACTCCGTAGTAAGCCATTACTGTCTGAAGGGCTGTGGCTCCACAATCGTAATCGAAAGCCTGTCTGCCGTAATGAAGGTCGATCAAGGAGTAGCCTCCTCTCAGGTAAGGAATAATTGATATTATAGATCCACCTGGCAGATACAGGGAGGGCAGGAAAATGAAGAACCCGGACAGGGAAAAGATATCAAAGCTTGAGGAACTGCCGAACGTGGGCAGGTCTATCTCGGCAGACCTTGTTTCGATAGGTATTTGCAACCCCGGGGAACTGAAGGGGCGCGACCCCTTGGAACTTTACAGAGAGGTATGCGAGAAGTCCGGACAGAGGCAGGATCCCTGCCTTCTCGACGTATTCATGTCAATTATAAGTTTTATGGAAGGGAATGACCCTCTCCCATGGTGGGCTTTCACCGAGGATAGAAAGAAAAAATACCAGATATAAATCGGGCTGGTCGGGATCCTACCTGACCCGCATCATCAGAAATCTCTCCCCCGGAGTGTTTGAAGTGCTGTTGCCGATGGCAGCAATTATCGAGGGGTTAGAAGAATAAACAGCAAGAGAAGGGTTGCCGTAATTTTCACTTAGGTTGCCATTGTAAATTCCGGCTCCCGGCGACATTGAAGCCAGTTTCTTCCTGACCTCAAAATCCGCGTAATCATCACTGACATTTGCTACTACATAGATGTGATAATCAGAGGTAGAGTAGTTTGGATCCGATCCCGGCCCTGTGACATAGACAAAAAAACGGTTTTTCGCAAGAGTTCCCCATGCTTGACTTAAAGTACTGTCAGCGAAATCGTTTTTTGGGGTTTTGTCGAGGTAGGGAGAAAGTATCTTTATGTTGTATACCCCATAACCGCCGGCGGACTGGTTTGGCCACTCTCCGCTCTCAAAAAAATAGAAGTCGGCCGCGGCCTTGAGGGTACGCAGGTTGGCAACAATACGGGTTGCCTCCGACGATGCGGAGGAACTCCCCAGTAAAAGCATCATTGATCCGGCCAGGATACCGATGATGACTATTGTTACCAGCAGTTCGACAAGGGTGAAACCCTTCCTTTTCAGATTCTTCACGGTTACCTCCCTATCCGCCGCCGGTCAGGCTGATGTTCCAAGTGTCCCCGCTGCTTCATATCAACAAAAGGAAATTTTCTGCATAGCAGGATAATATACAAACCATTCGAAGGATACAAGGGAAATCCGGAATTGAAAAGGCACACCTGGGAAAAGCGGTGATACAATGCAGAAGGAGCCTGGGGACTTTGGGATGTCAGGCATTCTGTGCTTGGATCAGCAGAAAAATTATTAAGGAGATGATCGCGTTGAAAAAGATTTCGATTTTTGCGGCGGTCTTTTTTGCTGTTACAGTTATGTCCGGTTTTTCGGCCGCGGCCCAAGATGCGGGTATTTATCTTGAAAAGAGGTCTTTCCTTCCCGGGGAGCAGATCAGTGTGGAATTCACTGCTTTGGCCGATTTCGCGTATGACGCCTGGGTGGGAATAATCCCCTCGGAAATACCCCACGGCGACGAATCGATCAATGACAGGCATGACCTTCAATATCATCATCTTGAGAACCGGACCGGGGGAACCCTTTTGTTTGTCGCTCCGGGCAGCCCCGGGTCTTACGATCTTCGAATGCATGATACGGACAAAAACGGCAGAGAAGTTGCCTCCGTTTCTTTCCAGGTGACAGGGGAGGGCTCTGCGGTTGCACCATCCCTCATGCTTGAGAGAACGGTTTTTATTCCCGGCGAGGAGATCATTGTGACCTTTACCGCTCCTTCGACCTTTGCCTCAAACGCCTGGGTGGGGATAATCCCCTCAAACATCCCCCATGGAGACGAATCCAGAAATGACAAATACGATATTTCCTACCTCTATCTGAATAATCTGACCGGAGGTGTGCTGGAATTCAAGGCGCCTCCCAGTGAAGGGAAATATGACTTTCGCATGCACGATACCGACAATAATGGCAGGGAGGTCGCGACGGTTTCTTTTACCGTAAGCGCGGCGGGTCTGACCAAACAATGAGTATTGCCGGTGTCTGGTGATCTTGGGTATTGACATGTAGAAGGAGGGGGTGTAGCATTCCATAAAGTTTATAATACAAAACATAAACAAAGCCTTTTCCGAAAGGGTGAATCCCAATTGATGTGTTCATTACACGAATGTCCGTCAAAATGCAGGGCAAAGATAATTTCGGTCCAGGGAGGAAGGTCGCTTCAGCGCCGTTGTTGCGATATGGGGCTTATACCGGGATCTGAAATAACCGTGCAGATGAATTATGGAGGAAGGATGCATATTAACTGCAGGGGCGCATCTTATGCCGTTGGAGGAGGCATGGCGGAAAAAATCATCGTCTCCAGGGAATAAACAGGGCCGGAACATGGGCAATTTTTTTTTGTCCTGTGTAGAGTTTTTATAATCAAACAATTTTCGTTTTCCTTATGATTTTACGAATATTTTTGCAGGGATGGTGAAGTTGATGCGGCTCAGGGATATGAAGCCTGGCGAGCGGGGAGTAATTTCCGGAGTTGAACACGCCAGGGGGATGCAGCGACTTTTGGATCTTGGTTTTTTTCCTGGGGTAAAGGTTCTGGTTGTCAGGAACGCTCCCTTTAAAGATCCCATGGAATGTAACCTGGATGGGCGTCGTGTTTCAGTCCGGCGGCTAGAAGTGGAAGGAGTGGAGGTAAGGCCTGAATGAAGGTTGCGGAGACAAACAAGAGGGTCGTAGCTCTTGCAGGGCAGCCCAACTGTGGGAAATCTTCGGTGTTTACAATGCTGACCGGCGTTCATCAGCATATTGCGAATTATCCCGGGATCACTGTTGATATCAAAAAAGGCAAACTGACCCATGACGGTGGATCCTCCGTAGAGATAGTCGACCTTCCCGGCATGTACAGTCTTACCTCCTTTTCGGAGGAGGAACGTGCGGCCTCAGATTTTCTCCTCGAACATCGGCCGGACAGGATCGTGAATGTGGTTGATTCCTCCAATCTTTCCAGGCATTTGTACCTGACCCTTCAATTAATTGAAACCGGGGTACCGCTTTTAGTGGATATGAATATGGCTGATGTTGCGAAAAGTCATTCTATCGAAATCGATGGCAGTCTTCTCTCGCGGGTTCTCGGTGTTCCAGTGGTTTTTACAGAAGCCCACAGGGAAAAAGGGAAAAAGGAATTGATATCCGGAATTCTGGAGGAGATTCCGATATCCGCCAGGGCTACCGTATCCGTTGATTATGGCCCTTTGGAAACTGTTATCGGGGAAGTCTCCAGGGCGCTGGAATCCTCTTGTGACAATATGCCACTTGGTTCGAGATGGATGGCGCTGAAACTACTGGAAGAGGATGAAAACATCTGGAGAGTATTCAATAGTGTCCCGGGATCTGAGCATGCACTGGAACTGGCCCGGGCCGGAGTGGATAACGCAATTACCGCCCTTGGAGTTCCCCCGGCACAATTTATTGCGCTCAAAAGACATGAAAAGGCGAGAGAGATAGAGAACAGGGTCTCAAAAAAGGGGGAACGTGTTGAGTCCCTGAGCGAGAAGGTCGACCGCTTGGTGCTACATCCGGTAGCCGGGTTGTTTGTGCTCGCTGGTGTCATGTTCTCCCTTTATGAGTTGGCCATTGTACAGGGATACAGGCTCACAAGCTACAGTTGGCCCTTGCTTTCTTGGATCCGAGATCATATTGCGGGAATGCTTCCGGGTGAGAGGCTTCTTGTCGATCCTTTCCTTCGAACAGCAGTTCTGTATGTTGTCGATGGTGTGATGGCGGTTGTCAATTATGTTCCGATATTTCTGATCCTTTTCGCCCTTGTCGCTGTTCTGGAAGACGGGGGGTACATGCCGAGAATGTCTTTTGTTCTTGACAGACTTTTCAGAAGGTTTGGTCTTCACGGGCAGTCGGTTCTTCCCCTTGTTCTTGGTGGGGTATTTGTCGGGGGCTGTGCGGTTCCAGGGGTCATGGCTTCGCGGGGTATTCCAGACAGGCGGGCTCGTCTCGCCACGATAATGGTGGTACCTCTCATGAACTGTCTCGCCAAGGTCCCTTTTTACGCGCTTCTGGTCAGTATATATTTTCCGGCTACCCAGAGCATGGCCATGTTCTTTATAGCCACGATTACACTCATAGTGGCATTAATTGTCAGCAAGGTCCTGACCCTCACTGTTCTGAAACACGAACCCAGCGCTCCTTTCATGATGGAGATGCCATCCTATCACCTTCCTGCGTTGCGGCATGTTTTTCGACGTTCTCTTCACAGGACCTGGATGTTTCTCCGAAAAATTTTCACGATTGTTGTCGTTGCGTCTGCGCTGATTTTCTTTCTCACCCAGTATCCGGGGCTTGACGAAACTGTCGTGAAAAATCTGGATGCCGGTATGAATGATGCCATTTCTGTTCTTGGCGAACAGACGGCTGGGACTCGCTACAAAGCGGTATTCGACGACAGGCAACAAATATCTGCAGTTGCTGAATATTGGCAGCGTTATCGCAAGGCGTTGATGATGGCGGGAGGTGACAGAAATGCCCGGAACAGGGTCACCGAAGAGTTCCGGCAAGAAAATCCGGTGTTCGTTGAAATTGTGACAGCAAAGACAGATATGGACGCGGTTAAAGCAAACAGGGCTCTTGTTGCGTTTATGCGCACGAGAATGGAACTTCGCAGTGAACACGGCAAACTTCAGGTCAGAAACAGTTTTATTGGTAAAGCCGGGAGCTGGCTGGAAGGCGTGACCAGGTTCGCGGGTTTTAACTGGAGGATCAATGTGGCTCTTTTGAGTTCCTTCGCTGCGAAGGAAAACGTTATTGCCACTCTTGGGTCCCTGTACAAACCTTCAGAAGCGGGAGAGCGGCTGGAGGAGCGAATGGCTCGAGAAGAAGGGGCAATGACGCCCTTGCATGCTCTTGCGATGATGGTTTTTATGGCCCTGTATCCTCCGTGTATTGCAACCCTTCTTGTGGTGCTGAGTGAATCGGGCAGCCTGTGGTGGATGATTCTGACCCTTTTGTATCCTCTTTTGCTGGGTCTGCTGTTCGCGATCCTGATCTTTACCGGGGGATCAGTCCTTGGATTAACCGGGGTCCAAGCTATGGCTGTTTTCTACGTATCAATGCTGGTTGTTGCGTTTCTGGTTTCCAGGATCAGTGATCCTGAAGAAAAGAAAATCTTGACTGAAGGGAGGTGAGAGATATGAAAACTAAAAATCTTGTAGCGGCAGTCGTGGCTGTTCTGGTGGTTTCTATTGCGGGGATAGCCTTTGCACATACGCCGATTTTCAGCTGTTTCCTTAATGAAGATGGAACGGTGATGTGTGAAGGAGGTTTTTCTGATGGTTCTTCCGCAGCCGGTGTCACGGTAAGGGTGTTTGATATCCAAAAGAAGGTTCTTATGGAAGGTGAAATGGACGAATTCGGCACCCTTGTTTTCAACAAGCCCGAGGTTGACTATTTCGTAGTAATGGATGCCGGGCCCGGACATACTGTCGAGGTCAAGGGCGATAACATCCAGTGATATCTGGATGTGAAACACAGAGGGAAAGGGCGGTTACGTGCGACGCCCGTGGGGACGGACGTCGCACGTCAAGGCATTACGCGGTAACGATATGAAAGGATGATATCACAAGATGGAAGAAAAATGGATGAAGCGTTTTTTCGTGCGGCCAGCGCTCTTTGCGGTTCTTGTTCTTGCGATGGTTGCGACCTTTGCCGTCTCGGATACTGCATGGGCGCATTTCCAGATGGTCTATACACCGCATGCCATAGCGGATACCGGCCAGGAATTGAACCTGAAGATGGTGTTCACCCACCCCTTCACGGCGGGGCACACCATGGACATGGGGAAACCCAGGGCCTTCTTCCTGGAACACAAGGGGAAGAGAACGGATCTTGGCGGAAGCCTCAAGGCGATAAACTGGAAAAGTATGACTAACCAGGGTGTGGCTTATGAAGCCGTTTTCAAAGTCCGGACCATGGGCGATTACATTTTCTGCCTTGAACCTGAGCCCTACCTTGAGGAAAGCGAGGACTGCTACATCCAGCAGTTCTCGAAAAGTTACGTAAACGTTGCGGGAATGGCTACTGACTGGGACAGGGAAATTGGCCTGCCTGCAGAGATCGTTCCCCTTGACAAACCCTATGCCCTTTGGGCGGGTAGCACTTTCCGCGGGATCGTAAAAAGTGGCGGCAAGATAGTGCCTTATGCTGACATCGAGGTGGAGTTCCTTAACCATCAGCCTCTTATGAAAGAAAATGCTTTCTCTGAGACTGCCGAAGTGGAACCGCCTTTCCCGGTGATGGAGGTCCTTACCATCAGGGCGGATGGAAACGGTGTTTTTGTTTTTGGCATTCCCAGGGAAGGCTGGTGGGGATTTGCCGCGCTGGGTGTAGGTCCGGAAACAGAACACAAGGGGAAGGAGCTTTCACAGGATGCCGTAATTTGGGTATATGCCCATGGTATGAAATAAAACGGGGATAGCCCATAATTATCGTTAATACCAGCCTGTTTTGAAGTAACTTGCCTCAATTCGATCAGTAAATTCTCCTCTTTGTCTTCAAAAAAGCGCCGGGCGTATGTCTTTCGTCCGGCGCCCCCCGATTTTTTCCCCCGGGAAATATCAGAAGCAAGTTGCCTGGCAATCCATGGGGCAAACCCATATAGAGGCAGCTTCTCCTCTTTTTACACTGATCTGTCTTTCCCCCAGAATTAACCGGGCGATGCCCTCACGGGTCATCTGCAGGAAAGTGATGGCATTGTCCGGGAAAAGACCTTCGGAAAGCAATTTTTCACGAACAGGGTTCAATGCTGTAATACGAATGATCCTGGCTTTTTCTCCTGGTGCCAGAAGCGGGAGGGGGCGCGGGAGACAGGAGTGGCTCTCTATGGCCTGTTGCAGTCTTTCGGTCCACTCTTCGCGGTTTCTCCTCGAGGTGCAGTAGAACTCCGCAAAAGCCAGCAATCTTTGTTCGGATTCTTCTCGCATGGAGTGTTCCATGGCACAAGCCACAGCTTCCGCTTCTTTCCTTGGGATGCCCAGCATTTCAGAGAAGAGGAAAGAAAGGTGTTTGTGCCTGCGGTAGATCTCAAGCCCCCGTTTGTAACCCTCCTCCGTAAGTTGCAGTTGACCGTAATGCTCGTGATTCAAAAGGCCCAGGGACACCATGCGTTTAACCGAAAGGGTTGTTGCGCCCTTAGTTATCCCCAATCTCCCCGCAAGTCCCGTTATCGTAGGTTCGATCCCCTCGATCTCGAACTCAAAAATCTTTTCCAGGTAATCTTCAAGTCTTTCGGGTACCTCGGTTCTCAGATTATCCATATGGTTTTTCCCTTCTTGTAATTCCCTTGTATAGAATTGTAGCATGGGGAGTCTTTAAATACCTTGAAAAGGGTCACATCCGTGTCCATCAGAGGAAACAGGTTGATCCCGGGTTTTTACAGGTAAAGGGGGGCTGCCTTTTCCGCTTGCCCCCCTTTTTTATGGTGGATGCTTTATTCCGAAACAGAATCTGCTATGTCGTCCGATACAGGTTTTTCAAGGGGCGTTATTTTGGGTTTTTCCTCTTCCATTTCAGTCGGAGTTTCCGACTGGGTCCGGGTTCCGTCGTCAGGTGCGGGTTCCGGGCTGGTGGCAGGTTCCTCAATACGCACATCGTCGGAGACGACATCATCCTTGACGGGTTTTATCGGAGCAGGCTCCGGTTCGGGTTCAGGTTCAGGTTCAGGTGCAGGTTCAGGTTCTTCCTTTGGTGTTTCTGTTGGTTCGGGTTCCTTTGTCGTTTTGACCGGTTCTTTTGTTGTAGTGTCCTCGACTACAGGCGCTTCCTGCGTCTTGACTTCGGGAGCTGGAGCTGGAGCCGGTGCTGGAGCTGGAGCCGGTGCAGGCTCTTCCTTTGGTGCTTCTGTTGGTGCAGGTTCCTTTATTGTCTTGACCGGTTCTTTTGTTGTAGTGTCCTCGACTACAGGTGCTTCCTGAGTCTTGACTTCGGGAGCGGGAGCGGGAGCCGGAGCCGGAACTGGAACGGGAGCAGGAGTGGGAGCCGGAGCCGGAGCCGGAGCCGGAGTCGGAGTCGGAGCAGGAGTAGGTGCCGGGATGGGAACAGGCATCTTTCCCGGCACGATCTGATCAATTACCTTTTCCTGGAGGGTTTTCTCCGTGGTCGGAGCCGCCGGCTCGGTAATTGCTTCCTGTTTTTCGGGAGCAGACACTTTTACGTTTGAAATGCCGGGTTTTTCAAAGGTGCCCCCCAGTTTAAAACTGATGTCTCTGAAATCATCATCTCTGGCGGCCGAACCCGCTCCTTCCAGTGCGCCCTTCAGTATTCCCGCGATGTCCGGGGCTGCTGTCAGGGCGCCTATGCCTCCAGTTGCGGCACCGAGGAGTGCATTGAGGGTTTTCATGTTGGCATTTCCCTCGCATGCAAGGTTCAGCCTCCCTTCCGGGCCGACGGGGCCAGTAGCCGAAAGGTGGCGATAAAGAGGATTGCCCGAGGGTGCCTTAACCAGGGTTCCATCAAGAAGTATTATTTTTCCCGTCTCCAGATCAAAGGGTACGTATGATGATTCGAACTGAAGACCCTTGGTTCCGTGTATCGAAGCGATCAGGTCGATGGCCTTGAAGTCGGAAACCATTCCCTGACCTGTCTGAAGGAGTCCGTTGCCGCTGTATTTCAAAGGCTCTCCCAGGGTACCGGAAATTTTGGCGTCCAGGCGGGCCTTGCCGGTAATGGTGCCTTTCATTCCGAAGGCATCTTTCAGCAATGATGCAATGTCCGTTTCCCTGACACTGGCTTCGTCGGCGAAGGTCATTTTCGAGAGGTCCAGAGAGCCGTTGTTTGTGATCTGGCCGCCGTAGAGTTTTCCGGTGCCTCCCGATGAGACCAGCCTGTCGCCTTTGAGTTCGAGGGGCAAAACGATGTCGGTGAAGGTCATATTCATGAAACTTACCGAAGAGGATGTGAGTTTTCCTGATCCGCTGTTCTTGCCATTCTCGAAATGTCCGTTAAACGAAAGGCCCGCCTTTCCGGTTATGTCGTAGGGTTTCAGTTTTTCAAGCCTGGAGAGCAATGGAGCAAGATCGATGTTCTGGCCGTTTATTGCGAGGTCAGCCACGAGGGGTTCAGGCCTTACGTCCCCCTTGACGGAAATTGAGCCTTCACCGATCTTTCCCGACAGTTCTTCGATAGTGATCTTCCCGGTGTTGCCGGAAAGTTTTGCCCTGACTGTATCTGCCTTCATGCCGTAAGCCGCAAGTGATGGCGCAGAAGCATTGAGAGAAATGGCCGGGTTGACCGCCTTGCCCTTGAGGGTAATATCGCCGGTAACGGCCCCCTCCACGGGCAGTCCTTTCCTGTCTCCGGTTTGGAGTTTTCCCAGGTCGATGTTCGAGGCCCGGAGAATTATATCAAGGTCTGTCCTGTCGAAGGGTTCCTCTATGGTCATTTTCCCTTCCGCTGCGAGGGATCCTGCTCCCAGAGAGGCGTTGCCCTGTCTTATGGTCAGGGTTTTGCCCTTCTTGTCCAGCCCTATCTTTACGGAATCCAGCGAAATAGTATCCAGGGTCATCCTGTCGGCGTTTATGTCAAGGCTGAAGTCAGAAGGGATCCCTGACCGGATGTTTGCTATATCCGTTCCGGCCTTCAAATTGACGAACCGGAAATTGTCCATTACCGAAAGATCCGGGGAAAGAAGGCTGACTCTTACATTGGGAGTTGTCAGAAGTCCTTTGACCGCGGCTTCCAGGGTGACCTTGCCCCGAAGGCGGTATTCTGCCGCCTTGGGGTACATGCTGGCGATAAAGGCCGGATCCAGATCAGTGGCCATAACCACCAGATCGCCCTTTCTTTTGCTGGTCGAGGCCTCGCTGACCGAGCCCCTGCCAGACAGGTTTGCCTGCTTCCATCTCGCCTTGAGGTCCGAAAAGGTCAGAAGATCACTGGCACTGTCGTAATTGAACAGGGAGGATAAACCGGAAAGTGAATGTTCTCCCGCTGTCATGTTGTCGGACCAGGCCTTGCCGGATATTACAGGGCCTGAAAGAGGGCCGGTTATCCTGTAATCGGAGTTGATAATGCCTTTCAGGTCCATTTCTTTCAATGCCGGGGCCATCTTCTGAACGGAAGAGAGAGAAAGAGATCTCAGTGTTCCCTGAATTGAAACAGAGGGATTTCCCATGAAGTTTCTGATGGTGCCACCAAAAGAAACGGGGGAGCCGTCAAAGATGCTCTTTCCTGTTATGTTCATGTTGCCGCCACGCAGGATGGCGGTGATGTCCGTGCTTGTCGTCGAATACTCCCTGAAGCCGAGTTTCTCTGCCCGGAAAGAGATTCTGCCCTCGGGGGATGAAACCGGCCCCTCAAGGAATACGGTGAACTCGTCCAGGGTACCCTTAATTCCGGCAAGTCTGTCGGAAATCCCGGCAAGGGTTTCCAGATCCGCGGCGGTCCCCTTGAGATCCACCTTAAATCGTGGGAGAACCGATGGGGCAAAGACGAACGCAAGATTCCCCTCGAGGGGGAAACCGAGCATCCTGACGTCCATATCAGCTACGTCTACTCTGTTGGCGTCGTATTTCCACCGGGCAGAGGCCTTTTCGACCGGGATCCCCGAGATCAGGCTGCCGGTAAAATCAAGTTCTCCCGATATTTGAGGATCCTGCCATGTCCCCATCGCGGTGAAATCCGTAGAAAAAAGCCCCCTGTAAAGGGCCGGGTCAATTTTTGGCCAGAAAGAAGCAACCAAGGCAATGTCGAGATTGTGAATAGTACCTGCCATGGACAATTCCGGGGTTGCTGTTCCCGTTGCCGAGATGTTTCCCTTCCCTATGTCCAGATCCATTTTCCTTATGGCAGATGCGCCCGGAGCCATTGAAACATCCAGTTTCCCCTTTACGGGAATTTCACCCAAAGAGAGGTCAATGTTCGAGTCTAACAGGTCACCGTTGAAGGAAAGGGATACATCGGCAATATCAGCAGTTCCCCAGGGGGAACCAAACTGGCTTTCCAGTATACGGACCCTTTGGAAGGGGAGCCGTGCACCCTCTTCCCCCTTTTCAACTTTGGCAATAAGCCTGTTGATCCTCTCGACGTCGGAATCAAAACCCTTAATTTCGAGGAGAGACAGCTGGAGTGATCCCGTAAGCAGTGAGAGGATAGATATCTCTGCCCTTATGCTGGAGGCGGCAAAAACGTCTTTCTCGTCAGTGGACATGGCAATGTCCCTCATCACGTATCCCCTGAGAGGGTTCCCGGATATATCACCCATCGTTATCCGGGAATCAAGGTTCTCGGCCACGGCCTCTGTAACCAGTTCCCTGACCATTTCCGTCCCGAAACTGATCGTGAAAGCTGCCACCGCCAAAACCAGAAGCAGCCCGCCAAGCACAAGAAACAATCTGGTCATTTTCATTACATCACCCTCTTAACTATTCAGGATGGTTTATACTTTTCAGTAATATTCTAACTCAAAGAGGGGCAATCGACTCCAGTGAATGTTGAACGTAAAAAACGAGGTGGCAGGAGACTGGAGGCAGGAAAACCAGGGGCGTGAGGAGTAAGAGGTGAGAGGTAAGAGGTGGAGAGGATTGTCATTCTGAGGACCAGCGGGACAAAGAATCTGGTTTGGTTTACGTGATTCGTGACTCGGGAATCGTGAATCAAGGAGACAGCTGGGGCAAAAGAGTCAACTGTGAACGGTGCAGGGATGGGCGAAGGCGTGAACGAGGGCACGACAGAGAATGGAGGTTGTCAGGAAATGAAAAATTTTACAATATCGATCAGTGACCTGGAACAGAAAAAAAGGCAGGCTGTCAGGAAATCCCTGCATACGATACATGGAAAAAGTGATGAGGGGCCTATCGTTATCAGGCCCTTCAGGTCGGGAGAGCTGGGTTGGATTTCCTGGCGGCACTGTGTTCTTTACAGGGAAGAATACGGGTTTGATGATACTTTCGAATACTATCTTCTCGCCGGTATGGCACAGTTTATTCACGAACCTGGGGACAGGGGGCAGGTCTGGGTAGTAGACTGCGGAGGGACGGTCGTGGGGGCGATATCTATTGTCGAGATTTCGTCGGAGACGGGGCAGTTGCGGTGGTTTATCCTTGAACCAGGGTTCAGGGGGCTGGGTCTTGGAAAACAACTTATGGAAACCGCTCTTGCTTACTGCAGGGAAAGAGGTATGACCAGGGTGTTTTTATGGACCGTCAGTGAATTGCTGGCCGCAAGGCACCTTTACGAGATCAATGGCTTTGAAATGACGGAGACGAAGAGCCACTTTATCTGGGGGAGAGAAATAACAGAGGAAAGATGGGATCTGGAGTTGTAAACCGGTCTGGATAGAAGATCCTGTAATTTATCGTCAACAGGAAAGGAAGCGATTGTTATGACAGTGAAGAACGCAATGACTGCGGAGAACTTGAGGTCCGCTTACGGCGGGGAAAGCATGGCTCACATGAGGTACCTGATCTGGGGTGAATCTGCCGAAAAGGAGGGATTCACAAGGATCGCAAAACTTTTCAAGGCTGTTTCATACTCGGAATGGGTTCATGCCCGGAATCATTTTACAGTCCTTGATGGCGAAACTGGAGATCATCCGGTTACCGCAGGTGGGGTTTTCGGACTGAAAGGAACTGCGGAAAATCTCACTGGAGGGTTCATGGGCGAGGAGTTCGAGATAGAACAGATGTACCCAGTCTACCTTAAAGTCGCCGAGTTTCAGGACGAAAAGGGGGCGGCCAGGTCTTTCCGTTGGGCACTGGAGGCGGAGAAAATCCACGCCATGCTCTTTCACAGGGCCCACGAAGCGGCACTGGCGGGAAAAGATGTTGATATGGATTCTTTTTTCATATGTGCTGTCTGTGGTCATACCGCTACGGATGAGGAGCCAGACATCTGCCCGATCTGCGGAGCCAAAAAAGAGGCCTACAAGGAGTTTTGATCCCTGTTCCGGCGATTTGTAGCAAGGGTTGACATACCCCCTTAGGGTAAAGTGTTCTGTTTCTCGGGAGTAATACCCGGAGGGGTTTCTTTATGAGTTTCAGGAACCAGATAGACTCAAAGACATGGAAAGGAATCAGGAGCGTTATGCAGCTCCAACTGGTAATCGCATTCGTGGTTGCTGTTTTCATCATGAAACAGTGGTGGTTCTGTGTTCTCATGATAGCACTGGGAGGATTTCTTTCCGCCTGGCGAGGGAAGATATGGTGTGGGATGCTGTGTCCCAACGGAGGTTTTATTGATCTCCTCTGGAGCAGGCTTTCACTGAAACTGCTTCCTTTTCCTCGTGTGCTGAACAGGGGGCGAATCCTTCAGGGGGCGTTCTTTGTCTCCATGATCGGATATTTTGTCTGGATAGTTTGGCTGGTCAATGTGCAAAAAGGGTTGCCTGTTGCCTATGCTTCCTATGCGCAGCATGGAATAATTATCCTGCGCTTTTGCCAGGTCAACCTTGATCTTGCCGCAATAATGGCTGTGGTCTTTGAACCGAGGTCCTTCTGTGCCCATGTATGCCCCGGTGGGACGCTGGGAACGCTTACGGCTCTTGCCACAAAACGTAGCCCCGTGGTACTCGACAGTGAGAAATGTATTGACTGTGGCCTTTGCAAAAAGGTTTGCGATCTGCCTGACAGGCTTCTGGAACCTTTACTCAGTGAAGCGAGCCAACTTCGCCGGAAAGGGGTATCCGGAACCCTTCCTGTAAGCCCTGAGTGCTATGGATGTATGGATTGTGTCGCTGTCTGCCCAAGGGGGGCTCTAAGAATAGAGAACATCGGTATAACGGGCAAAAAAAAGTGAGAAGTGGGTTTGTAATTCGTGAATCGTGAATCGGACACCCGTGAATCGTGAATCGTGAATCAAGGAGACAAGAGAATAGGAGTCAGGAAAACCTAAAAAGGCCAATTCAGATCCTTCGCTGCGCTCAGGATGACAACGAGGGCAAAGGCGTGAACGGTCAACGGAAAAAATAAACAGAAGGGGCCCCGACAAAGGTTGTAACTGGTCCGGCCCCTTCCCTGCAAGAATAATTGAAACCTAAAGGCCCATGTAGGCTTTTCGGACTTCCTTTGAATCCAGCAGTTCCTTCGCGGTTCCGTGTTGAACGATCTTGCCTGTCTGTATGACGTAGCCCCTGTCGGCTACTTCCAGGGCTTCCTGAACCATCTGTTCTACAAGGAGGATCGTTACTCCTGAACGGTTGATAGAAACAACGGTTTCCATCACTTTTTCCACGAGGGACGGCATCAGGCCGAGAGAAAGTTCGTCAAGCAGCAGAAGACGGGGGGCCGACATCAGGCCTCTTGCTATGGCAACCATTTGCTGTTCTCCTCCGCTCATGGTCTCAGCCACCTGGGAGCGCCTGTCGTAGAGTTTCGGAAAAAGTTCAAATACCTGTTTCAGACTTTTGTCTATGGCCTTGCGATCGTTTTTCGTAAATGCCCCGAGTTCAAGGTTTTCCTGGATCGTGAGTTTTGAAAAAAGCCTCCTCCCTTCGGGGACATAACTTATGCCGAGGCGGATCGTATCATGGGCTTTCATGCGGGAAATGTCTTTCCCCTCAAAATGAATGCTCCCGCTGAAAGGGTTCATCAGCCCGGAGATCGTCCTCATGGTGGTTGTTTTCCCCGCTCCGTTTGCTCCGACTATCGCAACCAGCTCTCCCTGGGCGACCTCGAGAGAGAGCCCGTGAATAACAGGCACGGAGTCGTAGCCGCAATGAATGTCCTGGACCTTCAGGATAGTGTCAGCCATCACTGGCTCACCTCTTTCGATCTTTTCAGGCGCTGGCTGAATTTGGCACCAAGGTATGCGGTTATGACCCTTTCGTCCTCCACGACATCTTCAGGGTTGCCTTCAGAAATTTTTTCCCCGCCGTCAAGGACCACTATCTTGTCGGCAACGGACATAATGGCCTCCATGATGTGTTCAACTACAAGAAGTGTTATTCCGCGTTTTTTCAGGTTTCTGAGAATTTCCACGGCGGCCTTTATCTCCGTAGAGGTCAGACCGGCCATTGCCTCGTCCAGCATGAGCAGTTCCGGTCCGGTGGCAAGGGCGCGCGCCATCTCGAGACGTTTCTTGAAACCGATTGTCAGACCTCCGGCAAGCTGGCCGCTCACTTCCTCAAGGTGACACAGGGAAATGCACTCTCTGGCCACCCTGTTAGCCGTTTCGGCATCTGCGCCGCGAAGGAAAGCTCCTACAAGAACGTTATCGAGGACGGTCATCTCCTTGAGGGGATGAACTACCTGGAAAGTCCGCACAGCTCCCCTGCGTGCGATTTCGTAAGCAGGAAGGCTGGTGACTTCCTCGCCCCGGAAGAACATGTTGCCGGAGGTTGGTTTGTAGAATCCTGAAATACAGTTGAAAAGAGTTGTCTTCCCCGCGCCGTTGGGACCGATGAGCCCAACCACAGATCCCTTTTCGACATCGAAGGAGACATTGTTGCATGCCACGAGGGATCCGAACCTCATGGTAACGTTGCGGATCTCAAGAAGGGCCATTCTGTTTGCCCCCTTCCCTGTGCTGTCTGATGCTTTTTGCGAAACGGTCGAGGATACCCATTATGCCTTTGGGCTGATAAACCACAACTATGATGATCAGAAGACCAAAAATTATCAGGTCCACACCGCCGCCAAGGCCGCCAAGATAAGCCCTGGAATATTCCTGCAATGGAATGAGAAGAGCTGCACCAAGCAGGGGGCCGTAGAATGTGCCCAGTCCGCCGAGTATGGTTATCAGGACGAACTTCATTGACATATCGAGTGACATTACCATCGGAGGATCTACACGGTAGTTGTACTGGGCAAAGAATGCCCCGCAGAGTGCGGCCAGAAAGGCAGACAGAGCCATAGCTGAAAGTTTGACCCTTGTGCTGTTGACCCCCAGTGATTCCGCGGTCTCCTGTCCCTCCCTTACAGCCCTCAGATAGAAGCCCAGGCGGTTTTTCTCGATCCATCGTACTATTCCAAAGACAATTATGAACAGGAGAAGGACCCCGTAGAAATAACCGACCTTGGACTGGTACCAAACGAAATTTTTCCAGCCGGGCTCGGTAAACCCGTAATCAAGTCCTATAGCACCTCCGACCCAATACCAGACCATGAACAGCCGGTTGAAAATTTCCACTATTGCGAAGGTGGCGATGGCGAAATAGTGGCCTTTCAGTTTGAAGCAAGGGTAACTGATAGCTAATGCGACCAATGCTGCAACCACTGCTCCTGCAAGGATCCCCGGCCAAGGTATCAGGCCGAACCGTACTACGGCCATTCCTGTGCCGTATGCTCCGATCCCGAAGAATACGGAGTGGCCGAAAGAAGTCTGGCCGCAATATCCCCCCAGAATGTTCCACGCCTGGGCCATGCTCGAGTAGAGCAGCACCTGGATCATTACGTGTTGGGCAAAGGAGCTGTGGTTGAACCATGGTGTCAGTGGTATAACAGCAAATGCTGCCAGAAGACCCAGCCAGAACAGATCCTTTCCTGTTATCTTTCCTGATATTTTCATGGAATCACCACCCGAAAAGGCCCCTGGGCCTGACCATTACGACTACAAGGTAGAGTCCAAACACAGCGACGTATTTGAACACCGGTGCTATGTAAAAACCGGCAAATGCTTCGACGAGCCCAATAAGCAGGGAGGCCAGAAGGGCTCCGGGAATGCTGCCGAATCCTCCCATGGCGACACAAACAAAGGCGATAAGACTGAAGAGCGCCCCCACTTCAGGGTGTACCGCGAGGTAGGATGGGAGAAGGCCGCCCGCAATCCCCACGCAGGCACCGCCTAGTCCGAAGACAAGGAGATATATCCTTTCGGTGTTGATCCCCATCAATTCCGCGGCTTCCTTGTCCATTGCCGTAGCCTGTATTGCCCACCCGAGCCTTGTCTTCTTAACAAGCCTGTAGATCACGAAAAGTAGAGTCAGCGCGACGAGCCCGATAACGAGTTGGGGGACAGGAATAATAATTCCGGCAAGGTCAATGGTTTTTCCTCCGACAAGCGTATCCTGCAGAAGCCGGAAGTTTGGGGAAAAACGGTTAAGGCAGATGTTCTTGAGCAGCATGGAAAGCCCGAAAGTCGCAAGAAGGGCGGACATTGCAGACTTGCCAATGGTTCTGCTGATAATCAGCCGGTAGGTCAGGGCTCCTACCATGAAAACGAAGGCTCCACCGGCGATGGAAGAGATCAGTGGATCGATCTTGAAAATGAAACCAAGCCAGTAACTCAGATACATAGCTATCATGAGAAATTCGCCATGGGCGAAGTTGATCACATCCATGACGCCCCATATCAGACTAAGGCCCGCTGCCACCAGCGCATAGAGTAGCCCGTTCAGGAGTCCGTCAAAAGCGACCTGGAGAAACGTGGCCATTCATGTTACACCCCCAGTTAATCGATCATTTCGGTTTATTTCCCTTGGAGCGTCGAAACAAGAGAGGCAACAGAGAAACCCCTGCTGCCTCTCTGGCAGATCCTTTAACAAATGTTCAAAGAATCGGGTTCAGTAAATCCAGACTGAAAATGAGATTCCAGGCCAGGATTAGCGATCTTTCCAGGGAACCATGGGAATAACTGGTTCAGTATCGGCCAGATCTACAGGGTAGATCCTCTTGTACTGGCCGCCCTGGAGCTGGGTGAGCATGCTCATGGCCTTGACATTCTGTCCGCCGGGAGCAAAGGCGACTTTACCGCCCATTGAGAGTGGGGATTCCCACTCGTTGGCATGGAGGGTCTCGGCAACAACTGTCGGCTCAAGGCTTCCGGACTTTTCGATGGCCTGTGCCAGAACGAGGAGCGCGACGGCTTCCTGGATGGAGTCGCTGTCAAAGGGGACGCTGGGGTCGGTCTTGGTCTTGTAGATCTCTTCGACAGCGGCAACGGCTGGCATCAGTTCGGCAAACTCCGGGGCATAACCGGTGCCGCCCATAAAGTAGTTGGCGTCGTCACCGAGCTGACCGGCGATGATGGGATCCTGGTAGCCGGTGCAGTAGTTGAGGGCGACCTTCGGGAGCCAGTCCATCTGCTTCATTGTGCGGACCCATAGGGTGTAGTCGCCGCCAAGGCATGCGCCGAAAACTGCATCGGGATTGGCGGCCTTAAGCGTCTGGACCTCGCTGTTGAGGTTGGTGGCGCCGGGGTTGAAGGCTACGTCGGCAACGACCTTGAAACCGCCGGCTTCCGCAGCCATGCGGCCCTCTTCGGCAGCGTGTTTCCCGAACTCGGTGTTCTCGTAAATAAGGCCAACCGTCTTCATATCAGTGTTTTTGGTTTTGTTGGCCCATTCAATGAATTCGACAAATTCAAGAGATTCGGTTTTGTCAGTTGGAGCCATGCGGAAGAAGTATTTGAAGTCGCGCTCAGTCAGGGCTCCTGAGCTGGAGCAGCCGCACATGAAAACTTTCTTTTTCAGTTCCGCAACGAAACTTGCCGGTTTTGTGGCAGCGCTGTTGTAGCTTCCGATAATACCCCAGACCTTTTCCTGGTCGAAAAGGCGCTCGGCCTCGGATTTTGCCACATCGGGTTTCCCCTGATGATCAGCATGCACAAGGACAAATTTATAGCCATCAAGGATTCCTTCCTGTGCAGCGAGGGGAACCTCCATTTCGGGGTGCGCGTTATTGATAACCTCAGCCGCGGTCTCGACCGCCGCCTGGCAACGCTGGCCAGCAAGAGCGCAAGGGCCAGTGAGCGGGAAAAGGGTTCCTATCTTGATTACCTTTTCTTCAGCGACAGCTGCACCCGCGAAAGTGCTCATAACCAAAAGCGCTGCCAGGGCCAGCAACAGAACCTTGCCAAAAGCGTTTTGCCTCATTTTCTGATTCCTCCCTCTCAACTATAAAATCGTGGCCTACAGACTACATTGTTACCCGATTCTCATTATCATTATTCTAGTCCTAAAAAGGGGAAAAGTTAATAGGGAACTGCAAAAAACGACCAGACTGGATGCCGGAGGCGGGAAAACCGGGCTAGACCCCGTGAATCGTGAATCGTCGAACCCTTTTACCCCTGGGTAACCCTGTTCCTTCCTGATTCCTTGCTTTTGTAGAGAAGTGAATCGGCCCTCTTCAGCAGGCTTTCAGAAGACTCGCCATCGATATGATTAGTAGCGCCGATAGATATGGTTACGCCCAATTTTTCGCCGTTATTGGCAAGATATGAGTTTTCTATAAGCATTCGAAACCTTTCGGCGACCCTGACGAGTTCATCAGGGTCAGCGTTGCGGATAACACCTACAAACTCCTCTCCGCCCCATCGGCCGCAAACGTCAAAGGGCCTGCTGTTGTCAGCAAGTGTCCGGGCCACAAATTTCAGCACTTCGTCGCCGGTATCATGTCCGTGGGTGTCGTTGAATTTCTTGAAATGGTCGATGTCCATAAAAAGGAGACCGAAAGGAACGGCAAGACGATCCTTTTCCGCAATACGCCCCAGTATCTCTTTTTCCATATAGCGCCGGTTCGGGACCTGGGTCAGGTTGTCGATCATCGCCAATTTCTCGAGTTCGACCAATCTTATTCTGACGGCTTCCTTTTCGCGGAGATCCGTGAATAGTTCTACGGCTCCGACAACCTCCCCTTTTTCGTTCTTCAGTGGACTGACCCTTACCGAGACCGGGACCCTGTGTCCTGTCTTGTGGTGAAGGAAAACTTCGTCCTCACGGTTCTGTCCACCTGAAATAACGTCCGAAAGGGGGCAGTTCCCTGTGCAAAGACAAGCTCCGTCTGAGTCTACGTGGGTCAGAATATTGCTGGAGCAGGTTCTTCCCACTACCTCTTCAGCACTAAAACCGGTGATCAGTTCCGCAGCCCTGTTCCAGAACCGGATAACCCTGTCGCAGTCTACGATGTACAACCCGTCATGGAGCTGGCTCACTATCTCTTCATAAAACTCCTTGCCGAATCCGGCGGGTATTACATTTTCTCTGCTCAAATTTTTTCCTCCTTACCGACCCTGGTGAAAAATTTTATTAAGGGGTCCCATTTCCATCGTTCCAGGACGGTGATACCCCTGGTGTTGTCATACCATTCAAAGCAAATTTCTCCCGATCCGGTTGCCCGGATCTCTTCGCTGGAATAATTATGGTCGCTGACGAATATTCCCCGCGGCATGTCCATGAAAGGCATTTCCAAGGCCTCTCCAGAGGGAAGGAACCCTATCACCCTGTAAAGATTTCCATTTGATCCGGCGTGCTGTCCAAGGTTTGTTTCAAGCCTTCCATCCCCGGTAAAGTCAGCGAACTGGAGTGACCATTCTCCTTCCAGGAAGATCAGTGGTTCGTTCGGGTATTGGGGATTCATGATCGTGTTCAATGGTGTCGCGACGGCAGTTCCATCTGCCAGATTGGCGATGATCTCGAAGGTTCCCTCAAATCTTGTTCCCATGAACGGTCCGGGGATGTCATCCTTGACTATCTCCCCCGATGTCATGTTGATCGAGACGGCGACGATGGGAAGAGGTGTGTCGATGAAGGTCTCCGTAAATACCACAGTTTCGTCTGCCGACGCTGAAGACCGCAAAAGCAGAAATAATGCTGAAACGATCAAGGCAACAGGGCGAAAAAGATTTTTGGCCTGTTTCATGGTCTGATCCTCTCCCAACGGTTTCTGAGTTCCGAAATGTCGAGACTCCCCTTGAAGGTCCTTGGTATAGGTCCAAAATCAACACGACCCGGTCGGGCCCCTTTTGATACTGATCCGCGGGCCTCATCCAGGAATGTGACTCTGATCATCTGGCGGGTTTCACTATCCAGACCGGAATCGTCTATGGTGACGCAGCAAGTGTCCTCGTGTTCGCTGTCCAGGCGAAGCCCAATAACGGCCAGGTCGAAAGATCCGGCCTCCAGTCCGTATCTTTCGGTGATAAATGAGGAAAGTTCAGCGGTAACCTGCTCGCAGGAATAGTTGGCGCCTCCTTTGATCAGGAGTCCAGATTCTCTGCCCAGCCAGTAGAAATCCCGTTCCCCGTCGTAACTGTTTTCCAGGAAGAAGCAGATATCGCCGAAACCGAGATACCAGCCCGCGTAAAGGACTTCACTTGTGGCCCCCGGGTTGTCCAGATAACCCTTCATCAGGTTCTTGCCGCGAGCGATTAGGTAGCCATCCTCGCCGGGTAAACAGGTTTCCATGAACCCCTGCTCTCCAGGTATGACGCTTTTCACCACCCTGGCTTCTGTGTGAGGTAAGTGAGGTCTTCCTATATAGTACCCGGGCGATGGAGTTCTTTGCCACCCGGCCTTGAAGGAATCCATGACCACCTGACCATCGAGTTTGGCAGGTGTGCCAAGAACTTGCAGGCACGTTTCAGTGGATCCGAATCTGACGATGGGAGCGCGTCCGGTCCAGTCTGTGACCCTTCCTACAGTCGTGGGTCCGACGGGGGCTGAACCCATAAGAAAAGAGACCCTTCCGAGGGCCTTGCGAAGCCTCCTTTTATCCACGGGCAGTTGTCCCCGGGAATCCAGTTCTTCGAGAAAATCGAAGTGTCTCGAGACACAGGGTGCCAGTACCAGGCCTTCGCTCTTTTCGGCAATGGCAGTCAGAATTTCCCAGTATGAGGTGGTGTAGCGCGGAAGAATATGGATAACGGCCCCCGGTTCGCGGAGAAACCAGTCTGATAGTGCCGAGGAGTTGGCATGGTGGAGGGGGTTTATCATGACAAGATCCAGGGTTTTGCCCGTCTGAAGTGGAAAGAGGTTCCGAAATGTTGCTGCATTCGTATCGTAGTTTTCCCATGTAAGTATGACGCCCTTTGGGTTTCCTGTAGTTCCGGAAGTAAAGATAATTATCTTCTCGTCATCGGGTTTGATATTCTCCGGGAGTGCTATGGTTTCAGGGATTTGCCAGTCAAGGATGTCTCGGGTGTAGAGGACAGGTATGTTAGTGCTTTTCCCGGTGATCGCTTTGATGAGTGTTTCTGAAATCATATCGTCAGCAATCAAAAGTTTTGAAAGGGACAGGGAGGCCTTGTAGGCTGCCCTCTCAGGTGTATCCCCTTGCCAGTTGATAGTAACCGGTGTAGTTTTTGTTATTGCCGCGGCAAGCCGAAAGGCTATATCAACGGGATCATTGGCCCCGAAGCCGCACAGAAAACGGTCACCTTCCCTGAGCCCCGAATCCGCAAGGATTCCGACAGCCCTGAGGGTCAAATTCAGGAAATCGCCCCGTGTCAAATCCCGATACTGTATATCTCCTGAACAGCAACTTGTGTAATACCGTAAAAACAGAGAGCCCAGATTGGAAAAGGATTCTTTGCAGGAAGAGGGGAGCCATCTGGAGGCAATTTCTATTTTCAAGCCGTCACAACCCTTTGATTGGTATGTAATATCCACGACAATTCTAATCCTTTTTTCCAGTTAACCGAATAAGCTCAAAAATGAACCTTTCGATCGGAAAGGTAACTTTATTCTTTTTCGGAAAAAGTTTTACCCAGACATCCCGAAATTGAAAAATGCCAACATATCTTTGACATAGTCGTTTCCGCACGATAAAATGGCTTTGTAAACAAAAGAGTAAGAATATAAACCAGGCTTCAAATGAGGGTAAGGAATGAAACAAAGGTAAGAAAAAGTTTATTTTTGAGAGAGGTGTAACTATGACTGTCAACAGTTCAGGACAACTTATGGAGATGGAGCACAAGTACGGAGCGCACAACTATCACCCCCTTGAGGTAGTCATTTCAAAAGCCGAAGGGATCTGGGTCGAGGATCCCGAAGGACGTCGCTACATGGATATGCTTTCCGCCTATTCGGCGGTGAACCAGGGTCACAGGCACCCCAGGATAATCAAGGCGCTTAAGGATCAGGCCGATATACTAACCCTGACCTCAAGGGCATTCTTCAACGACAGATGGCCTCTGTTCGCAAAGAAACTGGCTTCTTTCACAGGGAAAGAGATGATCCTTCCCATGAACACCGGGGCCGAGGCTGTCGAGACCGCCATCAAGACGATGCGCAAGTGGGGTTACCTGGTAAAGGGAGTAGAAAAGGACAAGGCTGAAATAATAACCTTTATGGAGAATTTCCACGGGCGCACGGTCACCATTATTTCCTTTTCAGTGGACGAAGTGGCAAAAGACTATTACGGACCCTATACTCCGGGATTCAAAGTTGTTCCCTACGATGATCTCGGTGCTGTGGAGAAGGCTATTAACAAAAACACCGTAGGGATACTCGTCGAACCGATCCAGGGCGAAGCCGGAGTAGTTGTACCGAGTGACGGATTCCTCAAGGGTCTGGAGGATCTTTCCCGGAAGAACAACCTTCTTCTGGCGTTAGACGAAGTCCAGACCGGTTTCTGTCGCACCGGGAAAAATTTTGCCTACCAGCACGAAGGAATTGACCCCGATATCATCATCATGGGCAAGGCCCTTGGCGGTGGAGTATTCCCCGTTTCGGCCATAGCGGCCAACAAGGATGTCCTTGGTGTCTTCGAACCGGGCAGTCATGGTTCGACCTTTGGTGGCAACCCTCTTGCCTGTGCTGTTGCGGCCGAGGCAATAGATGTACTGGTCGATGAAAATCTTGCTGAAAGGGCCAGAGAACTCGGCGAGTATTTTATGGATGGTCTCAAGGCCATCAAGTCCGACAAGATAAAGATGGTCAGAGGCAAGGGGCTCCTTATCGGTGTTGTCCTTAACGAATCGGCAGGTAAGGCGAGGATATATACTACCGCCCTCAAGGACAGGGGATTGCTCTGCAAGGAGACTCACGACTGGATCATCAGGTTCGCTCCGCCCCTTGTTATAAAGAAGGAAGAGATCGACAAGGCCCTGGAGGTTATTCGGGAGGTACTGGGTTAGGGAAAAGACCTGGCCTCCTTTGTCGAGCTGACTGAATTGTTTTTTTCAGGGGATCCCGAAAACAGGGGTCCCCTTTTTTGGTCTCAATTTTTCAAGGGGCATCGAAAAAATCATTTTTGAAGTATCCTTGAATCAGGAACATGACCTTTCGAACATCTGAGGAGGAGGTTAAACCCATGGAGTATAACAAGGTGCTGATCAGCGGGAGCGAGGATCATGTTGCTTACCTGACCCTGAACAGGCCGGAAAGAATGAATTCCTTTGACAGCGAGCTGGCGGCGGAACTTTACGAAGCTCTGGCCGAACTGGATTCTTCCGATGATGTCCGTGTAATAGTGATAAAAGGATCGGGGAAGCATTTTTGCGCCGGCATAGACATTTCCGAACTGGCGGGTAAAAGCGCCATGGAATACCGGGATTGGGTAGAGCTGATGGAGAGACCGCTTTTCCATATTTCAAAGATTAAGAAACCCGTCATCGCCTGTGTGCATGGAGTCGCTGCCGCGAACGGTTGTGGTCTTGCCGCCTCAGCGGACCTTGTTATCGCTTCCGAGGACGCAAGGATGGGGCTCACTGCTATCAATCTTGGCCTCAACTGTGTCGGCCCGGTTCTGGCGGTAGTCAGGTGTATCGGCAGAAAAAAGGCTTTGGAATTCCTTCTTTCCGGAGAACTTTTCGGAGCCAGAGAGGCTCAGGCCATGGGCCTGGTGAACAGGGTCGTACCTGCCGCGGCTCTCGAAGAGGAGACTCACAAGTGGGCATTATCCTTTGCGAGCAAGAGCCCCCTGGCTCTCCAGATGGCCAAGACGGCCTTTTATGCCGCAGAAGACATGGATTACGAAAAACAGTTCGCTTTCATGAACGAAGTTTTTGCGAGACTCTGTACTTCGCGGGACGCCGCCGAAGGTGTCGCCGCCTTCCTTGAAAAACGGACTCCCGAATGGGAAGGAAGATAGACCAGGGGTGGAGGTGGAAACAAGTGGAGGACACGCGCCCTGGGTGGGATGAATATTTCATTTCTATAGCCAACGTTGTCTCCAGTAGAAGCACCTGTCTCAGGAGAAAGGTCGGGGCCGTCATAGTGAGGGAGCGCCAGATAGTAAGCACTGGCTATAACGGGGCTCCCAAGGGCACGCCCCATTGTCTCGAAACTGGATGCCTCAGGGAAAAACTTGGCGTTCCTTCAGGCGAGAGGCACGAGATATGCAGGGGGTCACACGCGGAGATCAACGCCATAGCGCAGGCGGCCGCCATGGGCTCCGCAACGGCTGGTTCTGTCATATACTGTACTCACGAACCCTGTTCATTCTGCACCAAGGCCATCATCAACGCGGGCATAAGGAGAATAATGTTCGTGAACCACTATCCCGACCCCATTGCCTCCCTTATAAGGGAAGAGGCTGGTATTGAAGTTGCCTGTATCGAAGAAACTCCGGTCACAGAGGATCAGAGGTGAGAATCCTTGGTTATTGAGATCACCGGAAGAAAGAAAACAGCCTCAAAGTTCATGCTGGACGACCTGGTGGGACTTGAGCCGATCAAGAGGGAGCTCAGGAAGATCGAGGCCATGTTGTGGCTGAACCGCCACAGGAGAAGCGGTGACCTTGGCGAGCTGACGCTTCAGTCCTTCCATTTCAGTTTCAGGGGTAATCCGGGAACAGGAAAGACCACCGTAGCAAGGCTTATAGGAGATATCTTTCACAGGTATGGCCTTCTTAGGGTCGGTGATGTGGTAGAAGTTGACAGGTCCAAGTTGATCGGACCGACTCCCGGAGACACAGAGACCAGGACCAGGAAAGCATTGAAAAGCGCCCTCGACGGTGTTCTGTTCATAGACGAGGCATACAGTCTCCTCGGATCCAGAGAGAGTTCCGACCCGGGGATAAGGGCCCTGGAGGTTATCCTGAAAGGCATGGAGGATTACAGGGATGCCCTGATCGTTGTATTTGCCGGGTATCCGGTGGAAATGGACGCCCTCTTCGACCACGTTACAGGTTTGAGGAGCAGGGTGCCCTATCACCTGGACTTTCCGGATTATTCCCCAAGGGAACTGGTGGATATAGCGATCTTCATGGCGGAGTCAGAGAATCTGGATCTTTCGGACGAAGCTTCCGCCGCATTCCTGGCGAAAATGGAGGAGCGTTCGAGCCTTCCCGGGTTCAGCAACGCAAGAGAGGTCCGGAACCTCATAGACCAGGCAAAGGCCAGCCTTTCGGCACGCCTCCAGACGAGAAGGAAAGTTTCCCGGTGGGACATGAAGGTTATCACTTCAGTTGACCTCCAGGATGAAGGTTCCGAGAGTTTTGCTCTTCTCGAGCAAGCCAAAAGGGAGATGTACAGGTCGCCCTCCGAACCTGCTGTCCGTTGTGCTTACGCCAGGGCTTGTTCGAATGCCGGTCTCTGGTCTGACGTGGTGTCGGTGCTCGAACCTGTTCGTGATTCGATCCCTTCAGAGGACCTTTCCCTCTTTGGCAGGGCACTGTACATCATCGGAGAAAGAAAACGTTCATGGGATGTCTTTTCGTGTCTGAAAACTGACGGATCCTTTTTCCAGGGGCTCTCCGCAATGTGGTCCGGAGAACTCCAGGAGGCTTCCAGACTTCTCAAGGAGTCCGCGGCCCAAAACACGGGTGATCCGGATAACCAACTTGCCCTGGCAGCGGGATGTTTCTTTGAGGGAGATTTTTCCGGATCGGCAAGGTTCTTTTCCAGGGGACTGGATCTTTGCGGCTCAGGTTTGCCGTCACTTCTCTTGCGTGATCTCCCCTATGAAGAACTGCGATGGAAGGAAAGCTCCCAGAACCTTGCCAAGGCCCTTCATTTCGCCTACGGGAATCCCGACTGGGCCAGACTCTGGTTTACCCGGGCCCTGATCGATACGGGCGAAAAGAGTGCCCTTGTTTCTGCATCGGAACTGGTCTTTGAGTGCATCGACAGAACCCCTGATGATCCTTCTGCCCACAGGATGATGTCCCTGATAAAGGAATCGGAAGGTCGCCCTGGAGAGGCCGCCGCTTCTCTTGAAATATCACTTGAGATAGAGCCGCGCAGGACCGAAGACTGGAGAAGACTGGCTCTTCTTTACGAGAAAACAGGTCAGAACGAAAAAGCGGAGGAGATCTTTTCCGAGATCCTCGAGGAGGATCCTACCGGTGGAGCAGGTCTCCGTCTCGCCGCGGCAGCCGAAACCCGGGGTGATCTCCAGGGGGCAAATGAACTTTACCGCAAAGCCTGGGCTGCTGGCCTTGCGGGGGAAGAACGGTCCATATGTGCCGTGAAACTTGGTGTCTATTCCGCGGCGGCGGGGCGTTTTGCCGAGGGAGCCAGATTCCTGATGGAAGCCGGGAACCTTGCAATAGAACCTGAAGGGGCCTTCTGGATGGCAAGAGCGCTCATAGAGGAAGAAAAATGGCAGGATTCCGAGACGCTTCTTCTTGGTGTGCCTTCAGGGGGAAATATGGAAAATGCCAGACTTTACTGGCTATGTCGCACATATATAGCAAGAAGAGATCTTTTCAGCGCAAAAAACATCCAGTGGGGCAATGACAGCGAGGCATACACAAGACTTGCCAGGGGTGTCACCGCGGCCCTTTCGGGTGATCCTTCCCACGCCGCACTGCTGGAAGGACTTCCGGCGAGAGACATGGGGTGCGATGCCCTGTTCATGCTCTGTTCGGCCAGGGCATCAGTGAAAGATTGGGAGGAGGTTCGACACCTCGGAAACATGGCACAGCTTTCCGAATACGGACCCTTCCTCTGGGAACGTCAGATCAAAAGACCCAGGGAAGAGGCCGCGTATCTTGCGGCCATTGCAGAGGCCCATCTCGGAAACTGGGCCGCGGCGAGAGAGGCCTTCCGAAGGAGCGTTTCGGCCCTGAGGCATCCGGGCCCCGTCTTTGCCTTTGGCGTTTCCATGGTCGCTACCGGAAATATCGATGAAGCCCGTAAAATTTCTACGCAGATACAGATGACTTCACCTTCCCTTTCACGCAAACTGGATGAACTCATCACCCAGAACAGCGGGATCAGAAAAATGATGGCCGATCCGGTGGACCCGGGTATTCTTGATCTTTACGCTTTTATCTGATCGGATCATATTATCGTGAAAGAAAAAAATATTTGTCGGGAGGAAACAATTATGGCAGTAATAACAAGAGACGAAGCTATGACCATGCTCAGAGAGCACAACAGCGAGGTGGCGCATATCAGGCATGCCCTTGCCGTTGAAGCCGCGATGAGGCATTTCGCGAAACTCCATGGAGAAGATGAGGATAAGTGGGCTCTGGCTGGTCTGGTGCACGACATCGACTGGGAGACCACCAGCGAAGATCCTTCACGGCACACCCATGTCGGGGCAGGATGGCTCAAGGATGCCGGTTATCCTGATGACATAGTAAGGGCGGTTCTTGCTCACGGGTGGGGAATATGCTCGGATGTGGAGCCCCTGTCCCCAATGGAGAAACATCTTTACGCCGTCGACGAACTGACGGGATTCGTTACCGCAGTCGCTCTCGTGAGGCCTGGCAAATCCCTGCAGGACCTGACCGTCAAGTCGGTGAAGAAAAAATGGAAGGACAAGGCCTTTGCAAGGGGAGTGGACAGGGATGTCATAGAAAAAGGCACATCGATACTCGACACGCCCCTGGAAGACCTCATAGAGAACGTGATCGAGGCACTTAAACCCGTGGAAAGAGAGATAGGTCTGGGCGAGGGCTGCTAGCGCGGCATTTCGGAGTCGATGAGGCGCCAGGAGGGTTCTTTGTCCTCAGTACCGGTTTCGAAACGCAGGAGCATGTACCCTCCTATGTGCCCGTCCTCGGCCCAGGCCAGACACCAGTTTGGGCCGAGAAACCAAACCGATGACGGGTCGTAGATCCTCATCGTGCCGCCAAGAACCCCTTCCCAGGGGATAAGGTCATCCCTGGACAGAATGCTTTCCGTCAGCCATGTCTTCGGGTCGGGCCTCTGACTGGTTTTTATTCTTTCCCAGTCGGGCCCTGGCGGGAAATGTTTCATGTTTGAAGACTCCATGACCGCCCTTACTTTATCGAGTTCTGACTTGGCGGCAGAGATCTCCTCCCTCAGCTCCCTGTTCTGGTCGACGACTTTCGTGTATTTCCAGAAGACCGTTCCGGATACTGCCGAAAGAAGCAGTATTATCACCACTGCCAGCAAGGTCGACCTGTCTTTCATTTTCCGATCCCCCTTCCAGCCGTTTTACTGCGATTTGTGATATTGTCTGATCGGGTCACATACTGACAGTTTATCATTGAAACGAAAAGGAGAGAGTGTTTTGAAGAAACTGTCCCTCAAGGTTCCGGAACTTACTGCAAGATCCCTTGTTCTTGCGGCGGCAGGTTCTGTTTTGATAGCCGGAAGCAGTTCCTACGTTGCTCTCAGGATAGGAGCTCTTCCCTGGCCAACGATCTTTGTGGCCGTTCTGTCCATGGCCATTCTCAAACCCTTCGGGGCCACTCTGAGGGAGATCAACGTTGCCCACACCGGAATGTCGGCCGGAGGTCTGGTTGCCGGAGGACTGGCTTTTACTCTTCCCGGGGTCTGGATGGCAGATCCGGGCTCTTCTATGGGGGTCTGGACCGCTGTTGCGGCGGCGCTGGTCGGCGCCTCCCTCGGGGTAGTGTTCACAGGTCTTCTCAGGAAACATTTTATCGAGGAACTGGACCTCCCCTTCCCCATGGGAGTGGCTGCGGCCCAGACGCTCCAGGCCGGTGACCAGGGTGGCAAAGGGGCCTTGACCCTGTTCGCTTCGTGTGGATTTGCCGGAGTGATTGCATACCTCAGGGATGCCGCAGGTGTTCTTCCCCCCCTCATAGGCAAGGGTCCTCTCTTCAGCGTCTGGCTTTCCCCCATGGCTGTTGGTATAGGTTTCATCATAGGGCCCCTTTACATGGGTACATGGGCGGCAGGAGCAATTCTGGCCCACTGGTTTATGGTTCCTGTCGGGCTGGCTTCTGGCTGGTTCACTGACGGGGCCGCCGCCGCGGCATTCAGGAACAGCCTCGGGATAGGTGTAATAGTCGGTGCGGGAATAGCGGTCCTGTTCAGGGGCGCAGCAAAGTCGTTTATCAGGACCCTTGCTACCTCTGCAGGCAACCTTCGTTTTGCGGCGGCGGCTTCGGCCCTTTCGGCAGTCGTGCTGACCTTTGCGGCAGGAGTGCCCCTGGTCCCTTCTCTTCTCGCCACTGCCGGAGTCTGGATAACGGTTGTAATGGCAGCGACCATAACGGGGCAGACAGGGATAGATCCCATGGAAATATTCGGGATACTGGTTCTTCTCGCGGTCAGAAGCCTTTGGGATATAGGGGGACAGGAAGCCTTTCTGGTTACCGTTGTCGTGGCTGTAGCTACCGGTCTTGCCGGTGATGCCATGCAGGATTTCAGGGCCGGGGCCATCCTCGGAACTGACCACAGGGCCCAGCTGGTCAGCGAGGCCGTCGGCGGCATTTCCGGTGCCGTGGCAGCGGCCTTTACCATTTTTCTTATTCGGGAGGCCTTCGGCGCGATGGGACCCGGGACCGATCTGGCTGCTCCCCAGGCTTTTGCGGTCAAGAGCATGATAGAAGGACTTCCAGACAGGGGAGCCTTCATTCTTGGTCTTCTTTCCGGACTTTTTCTTACAGTGGCGGGAGTGCCGTGCATGACGGTAGGTATAGGGATGTACCTGCCTGTAGCAATTTCTCTTGCCGCCGGAGCCGGAGGGCTGTCACGGTTTCTTGCGAACAGGTTCTTTCCCGGTTCGGGCGAAAAATTTTCCCTTGTCGCTTCCGGATTTCTTGGCGGAGAGGGTATAGCCGGAGTTCTATACGCCATCTGGAAGGTTGCGACTCTGGGATAGGGAGGTTATTCAAGTGTGGCGGATAGGTCATGCTCAGGATCACGAAAAAGGGACCGGGTGTACTGTCCTGCTTTTCCCTGAAGGGGCTTGCGCGTCCTGTGATGTGAGAGGCGGAGCCCCGGGGACAAGGGAGACGGATCTTCTAGCCCCGGAGTGCCTTGTCGACAGGATAACAGCGATAGTCCTTTCTGGCGGGAGCGCGAGAGGGCTTTCTTCGGCCGATGGCGTAATGCGTTTTTGCGAGGAAAAGGGGTGGGGATTCGATACCGGGTTCGGAATAGTGCCGATCGTTCCCGCGGCCTGTCTTTTTGATCTTCCATGCGGGGAGAGTGGTGCCTGGCCGGATATTTTCATGGGGCGCGAGGCCTGCCTTTCTGCCAGAGGGCTCGATGAAAGCCCCATGGGCAATGTGGGGGCCGGAACGGGGGCCACAGTCGGGAAATACGCCGGACTTGACAAGGCGATGAAATCCGGGTTTGGATGGAGCAAAAAGACATCGGGATCCCTGGAGGTATCGGCAGTAGTGGCAGTCAACGCTTTCGGTGCTATCAGGGGCACATCCGGGAATTTCATTGCCGGAGCGGTTGACGAGGGCAGGATCATTGACCCCTGCTCCCTTTTCGAAAAAGGCGGGATCTGGAGCGGATGGGGCAAAAACACCACTATTGGGGCCATAGTTACAAATGCCTCCCTCGACAAGGCCCAGTGCAGGAGAGTGGCGATAATGGGGCAGACGGGCCTTGGAGCCACCATATTCCCCGTCAACTCTCCCTTTGACGGCGATACGGTTTTCTGCGCCGCGACATTTGAGACCCATGCCGAGATGATCCTCGTCGGTGCCCTCGCCGCCGATGCTATGGCAGAGGCTGTCCGAAACGCAGTGACCGGGACCAGGTCGGCTTTCGGTTTGCCCGCAACAGTCGATCTCGAAGAAACAAATTCCGTAAACAATAGGTAAGCCAGCGGATACGCGTTTCCCTGTTACAGGAGAAGATCAAATGCGACAGGGGCTTTTTCCTGAGAGCCTATCCTTCACTCGGAGGTGTCCCAATGACTATCAGAGTTATCCTGGCAGATGACCACCCGCTGACACGCAAAGGCCTGAAGGACTACATAGAAAAAGAATCTGACCTTGAGCTTGTAGGAGAAGCCTCCGATGGTACGGGGGCCTGGGAACTGATCGACAAGGAACTTCCCGATGTGGCCCTTCTGGACATAAGGATGCCGGGAGAGAACGGAGTCTCCCTTGCCAGGAGGATCAGGGATTCGAGCCTCAAGGTCATACCGGTCATGCTGACTTCCTTTGATTCCCAACAGTATGTTATTGCTTCCCTGCGGGCGGGGGCCAGGGGGTATATCCTGAAAACGGTAACTCCTGATGAATTGTCAAGGGCGATAAGGATAGTGGCGAAAGGCGGACTCTATCTCGATGGAGAGGTCGCCCGAAGCATGGAGGAGAGCGACTCCGCCTTTGAATCGCTTTCGGCCAGGGAAAGGGAGGTTCTCCTTTATGCGGCAAGAGGACTTTCCAGCAAGGAGATCGCCCGTGACCTGATAATCAGCGAACGGACCGTCCAGACCCATCTCGGGTCGATCTACGACAAGCTTGGTGCCAGGAACAAGACCGAGGCAATGCTGCTTGCCCTGAAATACGGCGTAGTGGCTCTTGAGGAACTAATTGAATGAGGAGACATCTCCTCATTTTTCTGACACTTGTAATAATGATCCCCTCATTTTCGGCCCTTCTTATAGGGGGGGTCGGCCTTGTCCAGCATGAGAGGACAATGGAAAGGGTGGCCAGATCCTATGTGCAGGATATGGCCGAAAGCGTTGCCTCCAGAATAGAGATGGGCTGGAGCAGGACCAGGACATCTCCACTGAGCGACCGGGAGAGATTCCTTCGCCTCAGGCAGATAACTTGGGGTCTTTCCATCCCCGGGTGGATGGCTGTTGTTGATGTTCACGGCAATATTCTTCTTTCCTCCTCGGGAGCCGAGGTGCTTCCTCTCATCTGGGACAGGGGAATTCCTGTTGGTTCCGCCATGGAGGTCGACGCAAAAGACGGAGACAGATATACCCTTGCCGCCTACCCGGCAGGGGAGACGGGATGGTACGTAGTGATCGCCGTATCCTGGGACAAACTTCTCGGCCCAATGCTGAGATTCAGCAGGTGGCCGGTAATGGTGGGCCTGATAGGCCTTCTGGGTCTTGTTTCTGTCTTTGCTCTCTGGAAGTGGCTCGTTGCTCCCCTGCGTATCCTGGGGAACGAGGTATCCTCTTTGCAATGGGGTCGTGATATGCCTGTGGCCGACCACCCCGGCGCTGTTTTCGAAATAAGACGTCTCCGGCAGGTTCTGCATCAGCTGGCGAGTTCCGCTGTAGACAGGGCAGAACTGGTTAAAAGATATGTTGGAGATCTTGTGAGGGTTCAGGAGGAGGAGCGTTCCCGTATCGCCAGGGAGATTCATGATGGGCCCTTACAGGATGTGACTGCGCTGATCCACCAGATCAGGCTGGCCCTTATGGAGTCATTGCCCGATGGTCGCGACAGGGAGCACCTGGATAATGCGGAGGAGGGTGCCCGCCACGCTGTCAGAGAGATGAGATCCCTGTGTGATGAACTATCCCCGCCATGGCTGGATCTGGGCCTTGGACAGGCCCTCGAGGAACTGGGGGAAAGGCTTTCAAGATACCTGCAGGTTGAGATCGTCGTAGAGGTGGACTGTTGCGAGGATCTTCCCCCCGAGGTCACTCTGGCCTTTTTCAGGGTAGTTCAGGAAGCGGTACACAACTCCGCGCGCCACGGCAAGGCTTCCCGTGTAGGGATATCGCTGGGCAAGGCTGAAGACGAGGTGATACTGGATATTGAGGACAATGGAACTGGATTCGACACCAACGTCAACTACGAGGAACTCAGGGTCAGGGGGCACAGGGGTCTCGCCAACATGGCCGAAAGAATGACCCTCATAGGCGGAACCCTTCTGGTTGAAAAGGGAAGAGAAGGGGGTACCAGGGTGAGGTGCATGCTGCCCGTCACTTCCGTTTCTGTCTGAAGTACCCTCCCCATACCCCCCTGACATCGGAAGTAAAGAGAAATCCCCTGGTGCCAACGATCCGGGCTACGTGGTTGATATCATTTCTCTGGCAGATCACCTTCAGGATCAGTCTTTCTCCTGTCTTGCCGGAGCCCGAAACAACGGTGGTGCCGTAGCCTTCTTCACGGAGGAGGTCAACTATCCCGAAGATCTCCTCAGTTACGGGGGCCACGACCTCCACAAGTACAAAAGAGCTGAGAATTCGCTCTTCCAGAGATGCTCCCAGGTAACTGCCTACGGCGAAACCGCCGGCATAGGCAAGGAGTTGAAGGGGTCCTGTTATGCCTTCCTGAAGGACATATCCAAGGGCAATAATATAAACGGCAGATTCGAAAAAGGCTGTTATTCCGGCCTGCATCTTTTTACCCCTGACCAGAAGGAGTATCCTGAAAGTTCCAAGAGAAACGTCCAGAAGCCTGGCGGCAAATATAAGAAGTGCACCGAATGGATCCATGTGAAAGACCTCCCTTTGGATACTGGGAATTTGCTCATGCCGGTACCATCCCATCATGAGATTCTAGTATAGAATGTAAGCAATTGAAAGAAAAAATCGAAAGGGGGGAGCCCCCCAGGGGGCAAACTAATGAGACTTCGTGTTCTTGGAGCGGCAGGAGAGGTTACCGGCTCCAGTTATATTCTCGAGGCAGGACCGTCAAGAATAATTGTAGATTTTGGCCTTCACCAGGGAGGCAACGAAGAAAAGAACAGCGAACCCCTGGAGTTCGATCCCAAAAGTGTTAACGCTGTCCTGTTAACCCATGCTCATCTCGATCACACGGGAAGAGTGCCCCTTCTTGTAAAAAAAGGTTTCAGCGGAAAGGTCATTGCTACGGCTCCAACCGTGGAGCTTACGGATGTCATCTGGGCCGACTCGGCCAAGATCCAGAAGGAGGATGCCGAGTGGAAGAGCCGGAAGAACAGAAGGAAAGGTCTTCCTCCCGAGGAGCCCCTTTATGACGATGATGATGTAGAGAAGGCAGTCAAGATGCTTGTCCCGGTGACCTACGACGAGATAATTGAGCCAGCTCCAGGGTTCAAGGTCCGGTTCAGGGATGCCGGTCATATTCTCGGCAGTTCCAATCTGGAGATATGGATGCAGGATAACGGAGAGGAGATCAAGATAGTTTTTTCTGGTGATCTTGGCCCCCAGAAAACCGTCATGGAGAGGAACCCATCGGTCATAGAGGATGCAGATTACGTTGTCATCGAATCCACCTACGGCAACAGAGAGCACAAAACCAACGAGGAAAGCCGCCAGGAGTTCCGGGAAGCGATGAAGGAAATGCTCAGTGACAAAGGCAAGGTTCTGATCCCGACCTTTGTTGTTGACAGGGCCCAGAGAGTTCTTTACGAACTGATGCTCATGCAGATCGAGGGAATACTTCCCTCGAATGTTCCGATTTATTTTGATTCCCCGATGGGGGCTAAAGCTACGGCAGTCTACACGAAATACATCTCCCTTCTTTCATCGGAGATACAGTCGCAGGTGCGCAGCGGCAACGACCCCTTTTCTCCGGAGAACCTGAATATAGTATCGAGTGTTGAAGAATCAAAAAAGATAAACGAGATAGGTCAGGCTGTCGTTCTCGCCGGGAGCGGAATGTGTAATGGGGGACGCATAGTACATCATCTCAAAAACAACCTGTTCAAGCCCGAGACGGACCTTGTCTTTGTGGGATACCAGGCCAGGGGGACTCTCGGGAGGCGTATCGTTGAAGGAGAAAAGGTGGTAAGAGTTGCGGGTGAGGAGGTTGCCGTAAAAGCAAAACTTCACACCATCAACGGATTTTCCGCCCACGCGGACAGACGTGATCTTCTTGCATGGGCAAATAACTTCCAGACAGACCCCACATTTTTTGTGACTCACGGAGAAAAAGAATCATCCGAAGCATTCGCCCAGACCCTCAGGGACAACGGGAAGCGCTCCGTGGTGCCCACAGCGGGGAGCGAATTCGAACTTGTAAAGGCAAGGGAAGAGGTAAAGATCGAGGAGATCAAACCCGCGGAAAAGGTCCCTGTTGCCGTTACTGGGCCCTGCAAGGGGCTTAAGCCGGTCGAGGCGGTTCTGTGCGATATAGTAACGCTTGCGGCCGACTTGCGAGAGGCTGGTTTCGAACTTTCTGAAGATGAGGCGATGTCTCTGGCAACTTCAGCAAGGACCCTTCTTAAAACCCTTGGTTCGGGGAAAAGATCAGGTGAAAAAGTTTCCTCCGGTGCCAGGTGATCAGGTGAACAGTTCTTTATTGCTGTGCTAGAATACGGGATATCTTTTTTCGGGGAGAGTACAAACTGAATGAAAAAAACATTTTTCAGAAGGGCGTTGATATTTTTTCTGGCTTTTGTCTTTACCAAAGCCGCACCAATGGCTTTCCCGGTTTCGAGAGCGTCGGCGGAGCCTCTGGATTTCGAGTCCGCCTGGAAGGTCATCAGGGAACATAACCCGGGACTGAAGGCAGCCCGCAATACTGTTGATGCCGCCTATGCCTCGCTGAAACTTTCGGGGGTCCAGACAAGGGTTACGGCGTCACTATCAGGGACCGGCACCAAAGAGGAGGGGGACAGAGCCTCCTCCAGCGCTGGGGCTTCCCTTTCTTACAGTACAAGTCTTTATGGAAGGGAAAGTGCCCTTGTCTCAGCGGAGAGGTTTGCCCTGCGTGAGGCCGAAGCGGCCTTCGCCGCGAGGGAGCTTGGTCTTTACTATCAGACCGCGCTTTCTTTCTGGGGAGCAGCGGCCGGGGAGGCATCGGTCAGGGCGGCTCGGGATGAGATATCCAGAAGAGAGGCTTTTCTGAATGACGCCAGGCTCAGGTTCCAGCAGGGAATGGTGCCGGAACTGGATGTAATGCGGGCGGAGAGCGCGTTGGCCGAGGCACGCCACTCACTGGCCCTCAGCGAAGCTTCCAGATCCGGTTTCGAGGCTATGCTCAAGGGTCTTGCCGGCTGGAAGGAGATATCCCCGGCGGAGGGCCTTTTTGATTCAGAACTCGATGCAGGCTCAAGAAATACGCCACCTGATTTCAAGAATACGGCAGACAATCACCCCTCGGTTCTCAAGGCGAAATGGTCCATCGAGAGGGCAGGGTCGCTTTTGAAGGTTGCCAGGCTTACAGGGCTTCCCATTCTCTCTCTGACGGCCACTAAAACTCTTGTTACTGACGGGGGCGCTTCTGCGCAGTACACACAGGATGACTGGTGGGGAAGAGCAACACTTACGATTCCGGTCATCGATGGGGGACAGGCTAAATGGTCAGTGAAAAAGGCTGAGGCCGGGCTGGCCGCGGCCGAATCCGCCCTTGGATCGGCAAGGGCAGAGGTGATGATGAGCCTCTTCACAGCCTGGGAGGATTACATCGCGGCAAAAAAGGGCCTTGATGCTGAAAAGGCACGGTTTGAACTGGTATCGAAAGAGAGAGAAGTAGTTCTCCTTCGCTACAGGGAGGGGCTGGCGAACCAGATAGAGGTGCTTGATGCCCAGACCCGTTTCACGGGCTCTCTTGCGTCACTTATTAACGCCAGGAGAGGGCTCCTTGTCGCGGAAGCCGCCCTTGCCTCCGCGGAAGGAAGGATACCCGGGGAGGAATCGAATTGAACGTGGAAAACAGATCATTCAGATGGATATGGGTACTGGTTCTCGTCGGCCTTGTCGCGTTCGCTTCCTGGCGGATCTTTTTCAGACCGGCTCCTGAGCCCCCTGCAAGCGTTGCGGAGATAAGGTCCCGGGAAGGAACCCCTGTAACCGTATTCAGGTCAGAACTTCTTCCCTGGGAGCACTGGGCAACCTTTTATGGCAAGGCTGTATCAGCCACGGAGGTCAGTATCGCAGCCGAGAGACAGGAGTATGTCTCTTCGGTTTCCGCGGATGTCGGAGAAGGTGTCGGCAAAGGGCAGGTTCTGGCTACCCTGGATAACAGGATCGCCAGAGAAAGACTTGCGGCGCAGGAAGCTGTCGCAATAGAGATGGAGAGCAAGTACAGTCGCCTCAAGGCGTTGCAGGCGGCTGGAGGAGCCAGCGCGCAAGAGGTCGAATCAGCTTTTTCCGCAGCCCAGAACGCCAGGGCCGGGCTGAAGGATCTCCAGACATCTTTCTCGCGCCTGACAATAACGTCACCAATTTCGGGTGTAGTTACGACCAGGAACGTAGAGAAGGGCAACTTCGTTTCGCCGGGCCAGATTCTTTTCAGGGTCGCCGATCTTGCGACGATAGACATCGTTCTTGATGTAGCTCCTGGAGATGTGGGAAGGATAACATCCGAAATGCCTTCGCGGTTCAGGACCCCGACAGGATGGGTCTATTCGAAAATAAAAAGGATCGAGCCCGTGGCAGATCCGGCAACGGGGCTGTTCAGCATAGTCCTTTCTGCCCCTTCTGGTTCCGGAATAAGCGCGGGGCAGACTATCGAGGCCCAGATCCGGGATGAAAGGGTGCCTACGGCCCTGATGGTTCCCTACGAAGCGATAAGGCAGCTCGGAGGAGACCGTGTTGTTGTTTATGTTCTTTCGGAAGAAGGGACCGCTATCGAAAAAGATGTCTCTGTCGGGAATACCTTCAACGGAAAAGCAAGGATACTCTCGGGCCTTGATCAGGGAGACAGGGTAATAGTCAAGGGAGCCGACAGGCTTTTCCCCAACGCCAGGGTCTGGGTCCAGGAGGAGTAACGGATGAACCTCATAGGGAATTCGGTTAGGAGACCGGTACTGACCACGGTCATAATGACCATCCTTGTTCTTCTCGGACTTTATTCCTTCTACCAGCTTGGCGTTGCCCTTTTGCCCAAGATAGATATCCCTGTAGTAATTGTAAGGGTTCCCTACCGTGGGGCCGGGCCGATGGAGGTCGAGAGGCTGGTCGTTCAGCCTATAGAGGACGCCGTCGCGGCAGTGGAAGGCGTCAAGGAGATCAACGGTTACGCCCTGGAGGGAACAGGTTTCGTAGTCGCCGTATTGACCTATGAGACGGATATAACACAGGCGACCCTGGATATTTCGACGCGGATAAAGGCGATCGCGGGAATCCTTCCCGAAGAAGCCGAAGAACCCGTCGTGGAGAAGTTCGACATTACCGCGCAACCATTCATGATGATAGTGGCAAAGAGCGATCTTCCCTCTTACCAGGTCAGGGACATAGTCGACGACCAGATCGCCAGGAGACTTACACAGATAACGGGGATGGCGAATATCGACATCATCGGGGGAAGGACAAGGGAGATACACCTTGACGTAAACCCGAAGGACCTTATGGCCCATGACCTGAGTCTGAGCAGGCTCGCTGCCCTGGTAAGGGGGGCCAACTTCAACTCTCCCTCGGGCAGCATATCCCTGGGTGACAAGGAAACTTCCATAAGGATTGTGGGGGAACCGGAAAAATCCTCCCAAATCGGTGATATAGGTATCCCTCTCGGAAATGGACGGGTTGTCAGGCTGGGAAATGTGGCGCGGATCGTCGACGGTCTTGCCGAGGAGAGAAGCCGTGCCCGTTACGATGGCAGGGAATCGATACTTATGGAGCTTATCGCTCGCCCCAATGCCAATATCGTGACACTCTCAAAAGAGGTGAGGGCCCAGCTCGACCAGGTAATGCCCTCTCTCAGGGGAAGTATCGATGTAGAGATTGTGTACGACTCAAGCGAATTTGTTGACAAATCAGTGAAAAACGTAATAAGGGACATGATCATCGGAACTCTTCTGACGGCCCTGGTCATATTCCTGTTTTTGCGCCAGTTCGGATCTACGCTGGCCGTAGCGATATCCATGCCTACCTCGATTATTGCCACTTTCATCCCCATGTTCTTTTTTGACTTTACTCTCAATGTCATGAGCACTTTGGGTCTCGCCATATCCGTCGGGGTACTGGTCAACAACGCAATACTGGTCCTTGAGAACATCTACCGTTACAGGGAACTTGGTATGGACCCGATAACAGCCTCGGAGGAAGGTACAAGGGAGATATCCCTGGCTGTTCTTTCTACAACCGCGACCAACCTGGGGGTCTTTATTCCGATAGCCTTCATGGGAGGGATAGTGGGGCAGTTCTTCAACCAGTTCGCCCTGACCGTCGTCTTCTCGACACTCTTCTCTCTCTGGGGGGCCTTCACCGTGACTCCCATGGCAGCGGCAAGGCTCGGTGGAAGCGACCTCCATATATCGCCAGCTACCAAAAGAGTTACAGCCTGGTGGCAGTGGATATACAGGGAAGTCGAACTTTTCCACCATATCTATGTGGAAAAGGCAGTGAAGCACCCATGGATCACCATAGGTTTTTTCTCCCTGCTCTTTGCAGGTTCGGTGATGCTGGTACCCAGGGTGGGATTTGAGTTCTTCCCAAGGGTTGACGAAGGTGTTATCCGTATCGAGATAGGGCTTTCGAGCACTGCCTCTATAGAGGCCACGGACAGCGCCCTGCTAAGAGTCGAGGGTTTCCTCAGGGAACAGCCCTATGTCAGGTCGGTAAGTTCCACCGTTGGTGGTGGAAGGCTTTCGGGGATCAACAGCGGAAGGGTTAACGTCTACCTTGTGGATGAAGGGGAACGCGAGAGTGGATTCAGTATAGCCTCGGAACTTCGGAAAGAGTTCGCGTCGCTGCCGGATGCCGATGTGGTTGTCAATGTTGCCTCCGGACAGGGAGGACAACGGGGCAAACCCGTTCAGATAACCATCGCGGGGCCGGATCTCGATGTCCTGAACGAGATATCCCGGGAATTCATTGGGAAGATAAGGGATATTCCCGGACTCGTCGATCTGGACACCGACTGGAAAGTCGGGCGCTTTGAACTTAGGCTTACCCCCGATCATTACAGACTCTCTTCAATGGGAGTGACCCTTTCCGGTGTTGCCGAGGAACTTCGGGGGTACATGAGCGGCATAAAGGCCGGGGTCTACAGGGAACAGGGCTTCGAGTACGATATTCTGGTGAAGCTTTCGAAAGAGTGGACTGAATCCGCATCAATGGTTCCATCTCTCCCCATGTGGACCCCCAGGGGGTTCGTGCCTGTGGGAGAACTCACTGATGTCTCTTTCGATGTATCTCCCACGGCAATTTACAGGCTGGACAGGCAGAGAAAGGTAAGCGTAACTGCCGACGTCGCCGGAAAGACTGTTGGAGAACTGTTCAGGGAGATCAGTCCCAGGATGAGGGAAATTGAACTTCCTCCGGGATACCGTTTTATTCTTGAAGGAGAGATACAGAGTATCCAGGAGAACTTCCAGAAGATGACGATAGCCTTCGGTATGGCCCTGATACTGACTTTCCTTATGATCGCGGGTATCCTTGAGTCATACCTTTTCTCCTTTGTCATAATGATGACGGTCCCTCTTTCCATCATAGGGGTCATTCCAACCCTCATAATGACGGGCACGTCCCTTTCGGTCTACGGTTTGCTGGGCCTGGTTATGATCGTAGGACTCGTTGTCAACAATGCTATCGTAGTAGTCGATTATGCGGAGGTCCTAAGAAAGAAGGGGCACAATGCTGTTGAAGCTGTAATAGAAGCCTGCAGAGTCAGGTTCCGGCCGATAATCATGGCAGACGTTACGACCCTGCTGGCCATGTTGCCGCTGGCGCTGGGTCTCGGAGCGGGAGGACAGTACAGGGCTCCCCTTGCCATCGTCCTTATCGGCGGTCTCTTCGCGGGGGGCACCATGGCCGTTTTTCTGATCCCGCCGATCTACAGGCTCGTGTGGGACCTCAAGGGAAAATTCCAGAGGGGGGATAAAGATGCGTAAGGGACTTTATTTCTGGTTCTCCGTCGCCGTAGCGGCGGCAATAGTAGGTGGTACGGCCTATTTTCTTGGCAGGGTGCCCGAAAAGACCGCTGATGTTGCGAGGGCAATACCTGTCATAAACATGGACTCTCCCAGGATGTATATTCTTGCCCAAAAGGGACAGGTGGAACCGGGATTCCCCGAAAAACTTGCCGGGAACATTGATGAAAGTGCCAGGCCATATCTCAGGGCGGTAGATGACCTGCTTCCACTTTTTTCTTTTGCCGAAGAGTCGGCTGCCCTGGTTGCCTGGGAATCCAACGAGGCCCTGTTTTTCGGTTCTTTCCTGGTCCCGCCTGATGTGGCAAAGGATATCGGATCCGGAAAACTTCCCGATCTCTGGATGCAGCACTCAACCGGGCTGGCCCTTGGCCCCTCTCCAAGGGAAGGGTTTCAGCAGCTTTCTGCAGGGCAAGGGCAGATAACGCTTACACTCCTCGCGGAAGGCAACATGCTTCTTGTCTCTTCCTCCCCGGAGGGCGTTGAAAAAATGACGGCTGTTTTAAAGGGAGAAGAGAAACACTTTGAGCCCCGTCTTGAACTGGAAGGCTCCTGGCCGGCCCATGTCAGGATCTTCGATGGCGGTCTCATTTCCCAGGCGGTCGCCATGAGGGGAGAAAAGGCTCCCGAGACTCCCATCGATGCCGAGATAGCCTGGATAGTCAAGGGTGACAGCGGAGATATGGTGTGGAATGTTTCCGGGGCCAGTGAATGGATCCCCGAGGATGTTCTCTCCAGGCTCAAGCCCGTCGAATGGAAGAAAGAGATCGTCTTGCCCGATCCTCTGATTATGGCTGCCGGTTTATCGGTCCCGGAGGGGCTCGAAACCATCGATGACGACCAGTTTGAGATACCGGGATGGATGAAGGATGCCGGTATGGACAGGGATAGCCTCAACAAATTGCTTTCAGGTCCCCTCCTTTTGACCGTTGGCGGTCAGAGCAGGGTTTTCCTTTTCTCCCTTCCGGGATTTCTGGTTCAGTTGCCAGGGCGTGGTGTTTCAGGTGAAAAATGGGTGGAGAGTATCTGGAATACAAAATGGGGAGGATTCGGTCTCTCGCCAAAAGCAGTCGCCGGCTTTACTCATGGGGGTATGATCAACATGCCTGTCACTGTTGTGGCCGCCGCAAGAGACGACCTTGCCGTTGCAGGGATCATCTCCTCTTCAAGCCTTGGAAAACTATCCTCTCCTGCGGGCTCTCTGCTTCCTCCTGGCGACAAGGCACTCTTCTGGTTCTACGCTGATTTCCCCCGCGGGGCCGAAGCACTGGAGCAATTGGCCAAGGTGGGAGGTCTTGCCGGCAAACTCGGTATCGAGGGCGGCAAGGATGTCGAAGAACTGCTTGAGATGGCAAGGGAAATGAGGTCTCTTGGGGAGGTAACCCTTATCTTTAACGACCCTGAGTCCGGCAGAGGAAGCTGGAAGGGCGCCTCACCGCTTGAATAATTGTCAGCAATAAATCATACAGATCTGGGAGGAATATAAATGTCAGTGAACCCTCTTGCCATAATGATGGAACGGGGCTGCGTCGAGTGGTGCAGCCACCCCGAGGAACTGCGATCTCTTTTCGACAATGAAATGGTTACCGGTTACATAGGTTTTGATCCCACTGCCGACAGCCTGCACGTTGGGCACCTCATCCCCCTTATGGGGCTTTCGTGGATGCAGAGGTCGGGGCACAGGCCCATTGCTATAGCAGGCGGTGGAACGGGACTGATCGGGGATCCGTCGGGCAAGAGCAAGGAGAGAAATCTTCTTACCCTGGAGCAGGTCGATCTCAATCTTGTTACGGTCAGGGGACAACTCGAAAGGTTTCTGGATTTTGACTGCGGCAGCAACTCTGCCCTGATAATCAACAACTACGACTGGCTTGGCAAGCAGTCTCTTATCGAGTTCCTGAGAGATACGGGCAAACACTTCAGCGTTAATTACATGGTAGCCCGGGAATATGTGAAAACACGACTCGATGACCCGGAGAAATCCATTTCCTATACGGAATTTTCCTACATGCTTCTTCAGGCATTTGATTTTTGTCACCTCTTTGAGAACTTCGACTGCAAACTTCAGATGGGCGGGAACGACCAGCAGGGGAACATTATCGCGGGGATAGATCTTATCAGAAAAAAGGTAGGGGGGCAGGCATACGGGACAACATACCCTCTTCTGCTCAGTGCGTCGGGGCAGAAATTCGGAAAAACCGAGGGCGGTACCGTCTGGCTTTCGCCCGAAAGAACTTCTCCCTACCGGTTCTATCAGTTCTGGATCAACTCCGATGACAGGGATGTGGAAAAACTCCTTAAACTCTTTACCTTCCTTTCCCTTGAGGAAGTTCAGGATATCATGGGTTCTCACATGGCAGCCCCACAGCACAGGGAGGCCCAGAGAAGACTTGCCATGGAGGTCACCTCCACCGTCCATGGAAAAGATGCGGCGAATTCTGCCGAGAGGGCCAGCGCCATTCTTTTTGGCGGCAGCTTCGAACCCTCGGATCTTACTCCCGAGATGCTTTCCATCCTTATGAGCGAGGTCCCGACGGGTATCTTCGGGGAAGCGGATCTTCCATCTCCGGTAGACATACTTTCCGCCTGTGGGGCCTGCGCGAGCAAAAGTGAGGCGAGGCGACTGATCCAGGGTGGAGGGGTTTACCTCAACGGGAAAAGGCTGGACCAGGATTCCCAGGTTGGATCGGCGGATCTCCTTGAGGGAAAACACATCTTTTTCAGGTTGGGAAAGAAAAGATTTTTTGCCGCGACCAGGGCATGATTGCATAAAATGTCCTTTCAGGCGGATCTCCTCGACGGAATTAGAAAATGGATAAGACCCGGGTGGCGTTCTTCCCTGGTAACACGTGTTGTCTATGTCCTTCTTTTGATCGTAAGGCCAAGGAGAGGGGTTGCCCTCGAGAACATGAAGATCGCTTTCCCGGCATCGACCTCCAGGTGGAGAAGCAAGAACCTCTCCCGGGTCTATTCCCATTTTGCGTCTATACTGTCGGAATACCTGGTCGTCCAGAACGGTCCGGAACAGGTAGTAGAGTGGTTCAAGGAGACCCGGGGCATGGAACTCCTGGAGAGGCAGCGAGAGGAAGGAAAAGGCGCGGTCCTTCTGATGTCTCATTTTGGGAACTGGGAACTGATGGCCGCGTTTCTGGTACAGAGAGGGTTTCAGATCTACGGGGTGATACAGAACCCCGTGGATCCGGGGCTCGCCGCGCTGATTGAAAGATACAGAAAAAACATAGGGGGCAAACCCATCCCCAAACAGTTCATGTTGAGGGATCCCATAAAGCGTCTCAGGGAAGGCAATATGGTTGTCGTCGCGGGGGACCAGAACTGGGGTGGGAAAGGTGCCCTAAGGATCTCCTTTTTCGGCAGGGATTGCGGAACGGCAGGTGGACCGGCGGGATTCTCCCTTATAGCGGATGTTCCATTGCTGCCTGCGGTGGCCTTTCGTACGGGGAGTTTCAGTTACAGACTCGAGATAGGACCAGCCATAAAGAAACCCGTGACGGGAACAAGGGACGAAAAAATAATCGAGATGACCGCTGCTGCCTGCAAGTGGAACGAAAGCATTATAGAAAGAGCGCCGGAGCAGTGGCTCTGGATGCACCGGCGCTGGCGGGACTGAAACCCTTCGTCAGGAGGGTCCTACTTTCTTTTCTCTGAGAACAGGATCCCTCCGACGGAGTAATCTTCTGGAGACATCTCGGAAAGAATTATCCGAACCTGCTCCGGAACCACGTCCAGAGAAGAACATACAGCTCCTGTCATCTCGCTGACCAGTTTCTTTTTCTGCTCTCCCGAACGTCCTTCAAGAAGATGAACCTGGATTATCGGCATCTTGTGATACCTCCTTTGGCAAATGTCTATTTCCCAATGCAGAAACTGGAGAAAACCTTTTCCATAAGCGATTCATCGGCGTCAACGCCCATAATTCTTCCAAGACAGGATCTGGCTTCGGAGAGAGTTTCCAGGGCTGTGTCCACCGGCGCCCCGGCCGTCAGAGAATCCATGGTATTTATAACAAGATCAAGAGCCATTGACATTTCAGTGATCTGCCTCTCTGTGGTGTTAAGGTCTTCGTCCATCGAGGTTATTCCCGCAGACGAGAGGACTATAAGGTCCTTGAGGGATTCAATACCCTCACCGGAAACAGTGGAAATGACCCGGACGTCCGCACCGGGAAGGATCTTAATGATATCGGTGACATTTACCACCTGGGGCAGGTCGGATTTGTTCAGCGCGACCACGTGACATGTGCCCTGGAGGCTCGTCGAGAGAGCGAGGTCGTCGTCGCTCAAAGGTTCACTCCCGTCTATGACCCAGACTCGAATGTCCGCCTTTTGTACGGCTTCTCTGGCACGCTCCACACCCTCCTGTTCTGCCGGGTCCTTCGGAAGCCTTATACCGGCGGTGTCCACAAGGCGTAGAGGGATGCCTTTGTGGGTTATGACCTCTTCGATGATATCCCGGGTCGTTCCGGGCAAAGAAGTAACAATGGATCGGGATTCCTGGAGAAAGGCGTTCATCAGTGAGGATTTCCCGACGTTCGGTCTCCCCGCGATGGCTACTCTCACTCCTTCTCTCAGGAACCTGCCTGATCTTGCCGAGGAGAGCAGTGTCCTGATCTTTTCCCCCGTCTCGGACAGACCTTTGATAAAAAAGTCCGTTTCCAGGGTGGGAATATCCTCCTCGGGGTGGTCGAGAGAAGCCTCTCCAAGGGCCGAGAGTTCCAGCAATTCCTCGTCTATCTTTTTAACCCTCGCGGAAAGAGAACCCTGAAGACACTTCGCCGCCGACCTCAGAGACCGGTCCGACCTGGCCCTGATGATGCCGAGGACCGACTCTGCCTGTGCCAGGTCGATGCGGCCGTTCATGAAGGCCCTCCTGGTAAATTCCCCTGGCAAAGCCATTCTTGCCCCCAGGGAGATGCAGCGCTCCAGGCATCTCCTGGCAGCGACGGTCCCACCGTGGCATTGAATTTCGGCCATTTCTTCCCCGGTGTAGCTCTTGGGTTCCCGGAACCACACGGCGAGAACCTCGTCTATCTCGGCTCCGTCGTTATCAGTGATGAACCCGTTCCTCATGAAACGGGGCGGGGTTTCCCCAAGAGAAACCCCGCCTCTGAAAAAACCGTCCACAAGATCCCTGGAGCCTTTTCCGGAGACTCGTACGACAGATATTCCGGATTCTCCCCATGCGGTGGATATTGCGGCGATAAGTCCGTTCATTTCGCTGTACTATCCCTCCAGTATCTCTCTTGCCGCTTCTCCAAGCCTTTTTACGCCTTCATCTATGATGTCGGGCTGACAGAAAGTGTAGTTCATCCTGGCGTTGTGTTCTCCGCCTCCGTTGGCAAAGAAGGGTATGCCGGTCACAAAAGCGACCTTCTTCTCGATGGCCTTGTCAAAAAGGGTCTTTGCGTCGATGTTGGGCATGTCAAGCCAGAAGAAAAACCCGCCTTCGGGTTTGACCCAGGATATCTCCTCAATAGGCAGGTGCTTACGGAAACTGGCTTCCATGGCATCCCTTTTGGTCCTGTAGTTGGAGATGATCTTGGGCAGGTGCTTGTCCAGGTAACCCATCTTGCAGTATTCATAGACGAGAGCCTGGGTTATCGGGCTGGAACACAGGTCGATAGCCTGTTTGAATACCGTCAGCTTCCGGATAATATCCTTGTTGCCTGTTGCCCAGCCAATACGCGTTCCCGGTGCCAGGATCTTGGAGAATGATCCAGCGTATATGACACCGCCATCTGGATCCATCGAGAAGATAGAGGGGAGGTGTTCACCGTCAAAACGGACATATCCGTAGGGATCGTCCTCGAAGATCGGGATATTGTATTTGTGAGACATCTCGACCAGTTTTTTTCTTCTTTCGACGGTCATGGTGCATCCGCCCGGGTTATGGAAATTGACTATGGTATAGATAAACTTTACATTCTTCCCCTCGAACCGGGCTTTCTCGATCTTGTCGGGCAACATGTCCACCATCATGCCCTCGGAATCGGTGGGTATGCCTATGAATTTTGCGCCGTGATTGTGAAAAGCGGTAAGTGCGGCAAGGTATGAGGGATCCTCGGTGATAACGTAATCCCCGGGATCGATCATTGCCCAGCCCATCAGGTCCAGAACCTGCTGGGATCCCGTAGTAAGAAGCATTTCGTCAAGGGCTGTTTTCCTGCCCATTCTTGGTGCGGTCCATTCGGACAAAAATTCCTTGAGTTCAGGCAGCCCCTCGGTTGTTCCGTACTGCAAAAGGTTCTTCCCATCCTTCAGGAGTGCCTCTGCTCCCAGGTGGAACTCCTCCACGGGGAACACGTCGGGGGCCGGCATCCCGCCCGCGAAAGAAATCATTCCCGGCTGCTTGATAACGCTCAGAATTTCCCGGATCGGCGAAGGCCGCACGTTCATGGCCTTGTTGCTGAAGTTCGATTCCCAGACACCGCTCAATTGGATCTCCTCCCTGTCATATGCTCTGCTTGTCCTGGGCTGAATATCAGGCTAACTCTCTCAAGGCTTCACCCAGCCTCTTAACTCCTGTATCGGTCATTTCCGGAGAGGCGAAGGTGAAACACATCCTGAAGTTGTTGTCCCCTCCCGAATCGGTGGGGTAAAAGGCGCTTCCAAGAACGAAGGCGACACCCTTGTCGACGGCCTTTTCCAGAAGCCTGTCCGCGCGGATGCCGGGAGTCGTCATCCAGTAAAAGAACCCGCCTGCCGGTTTCTGCCATGAGATCAGATCGAGGGGCAGATGGGCGTGGAAGGCGGCCTCCATTCTGTCTCTCTTATTGCGGTAATGGTCGATGATCCGCGGCAGGAAGGAGTCCAGGTGCCCTAGCCTGCAGTACTCCCAGACCATTGCCTGGACGACAACGCTGGTGCAAACGTCTGTTCCCTGCTTGAAGACCGTCATTTTTCGTATAAGGTCCTTGTCTCCCGCGCACCATGCCACCCTCGTACCGGGAGCAAGGATCTTGGAGAAACTGCAGGCAAAAAGTACAATGCCGTCCCTGTCCATGGAAAAAATTGACGGTATGTCCTCTCCATCGAACCGCACGTATCCGTAGGGGTCGTCCTCCAGAATGAGGATCCCGTATCTTTTGGCGATATCGAGGAGCTTCTTTCTGCGTTCCAGGGACAGGTCGCATCCGAGAGGATTGTGAAAATTGACGATCGTGTATATGAACTTGATCCTGCCGCCTTCGGCAAGGGTTTTTTCTATCAGGTCAGGGAGAAGATCGACCTGCATGCCGTTCTCGTCGCAGGGTACCGTAAGGAACCTTGCCTTGTGGTTTCTCATGGTGCCAGTGGCGCCCAGGAAAGTGGGATCTTCGCAGACCACATAATCTCCCTCGTCGATCAGGGCCCAGCAGAGGAGGTCGACCACCTGGCTTGAACCGGCGGTAATAAGAATTTCTTCATGCTGCAACTTTCTTCCCATTTTGGGGGCTGTCCATTCGGAAATAAAATCCTTGAGGGGTGGATAACCCTCGGTTGTGCCATACTGCATTATATCTTTGCCCTCGCGGGTTATTATATTTGCCGCTTCCTGGAATTGTTCGATGGGAAATATCTCGGGGTCGGGCATTCCGCCGGCGAAGGATATCATGCCGGGTTTTCTTACGAGGTGCAGGATCTCCCTGATCGGAGATGGCTTGATGTTCTTTGCGGACCTGCTGAAAAGAGGATCAAAAAAATCGCTCAATGGCTACTCCTCCCTTGATAATGGATGAAAAAAGAGCGGGGAGATCATCCCCGCTCCCATTGTATCCTATCATGCTATCGCCAAGAAGAGCCAGTTATGGATTTTTTCGGGAGTACTGTTTCTCAACCGCTTCAGTTGTTGCCTTTACGTGGGTCATGCGTCTTTCCGTCGGCGGGTGAGAGTTGAAACCGCTGGGAGATGTTTTGTAGCCAGCCTTTTTCATGCTGTTGAAAGCGTTGAACAGACCCCAGGGGTCATAACCGGCCTTTGCCGCGAGATGAACACCGTAGTCATCGGCCTCGATCTCCTGTTCCCGGCTGAAACCCGCTTCGGCAAGAACTATCCCGGCGCCAAGCACATCTACACCTCCGACCTTCTTTTCACCCAGCGCCTTGTAGAGAAGCAGCCAGAGCAGGCTCCGGTTGATTGATTCGTTGTAATGACCCAACTTAATATGCCCGATCTCATGAGCAAGAACGCCGGCCAGTTCCTGCTCGTCCTTCAGGGTCTCCAGGAGACCCGTGGTGGCGTGTACCGAATATTTGTTAGCCGAGAAAGAAACCCAGGCATTGGGTTCTTTCTTGTTCTCGATATTGACAGGACCCGCGTCAGTGAGGCCGGCGATGCGGGTGAGGTTGGCCCATATGGTTGGAACGCTCTCCGGAGTCAGCGCTGCGAACACAGGAGATGCCGCGAGAGAGACAACCAAAACTATCAGAGATATCCTCAGAAAGATCCTCTTCATTAAATATCCCTCCTTTGGAGGTTTGTAATTATTATAATGATTTTCCTTTATCGCCACAAAATTTCAACCGCAAAAAGGCCTATCTTTGAGTTACTGCCCCGATCCGGATTGGACAACCCGATCAGCAGGGGGTAAGGTTCTAGAGTCTTGATATCTCCTAAATCATGGGGGTGGTCCTGTCTTGAAAGGAAGGCTTGAAATGCTTCGGGAACTGGCGGTCAGGAGCGATACGAAAATGGTTCTTCTGGTAATGGATGGACTTGGCGGTCTCCCGTCGGTGGAGGGTCTCACGGAACTGGAGTCGGCATTTACCCCTAACCTGGACATGGCCGCACTGCGCGGGGAGACGGGGCTGCTCGAGATCGTCGATACGGGCATAACTCCCGGCAGCGGTCCGGGACACCTGTCCCTCTTCGGATATGATCCCCGGGATCATTTTATCGGCAGGGGTATTCTGGAGGCGATGGGAACCGGAGCGGAGGTCCTCCCCGGAGAGATATGTGCCCGGGGAAATTATTCAACCTGGGATGAGGAAGACCTTATCCTGGATCGAAGAGCCGGAAGGATAGACACGGAGTCCAGTTCCTCCATCACCGCTCTTCTTGGCAGGTCCATAAGGGAGATCGATGGAGTTTCGGTAAGATTTTACCCCGGGCTCGAGCACCGGTTCTCGGTGGTGCTTTCCGGAGAAGGGCTTGGCGAGAAGGTAACCGATGCCGATCCCCAGATCGAAGGAAAGCCCATGGTCTGGGCAGAGCCCCTTGACGATTCAGGAAGAAAAACAGCAACTGTAATAAACTCTCTCATTCGGAAGGTGCGCGAGGTTCTTTCGGGCAACGAAAAGGCGAACGGGTGTCTTCTCAGAGGAGTATCCGGTACCCCTGATATACCCCTCATTCCGGATCTCTACGGGATAAGGGCAGCGGCCCTTGCCACCTATCCAATGTACCGAGGTTTGGCCAGGATAGTAGGAATGGATGTCGTTGATGCAGGGAAGACAGTAGAATCTCTTTTCCAGTCCCTCAGAAAAAACTGGGATTCTTTCGATTTCTTCTTCGTTCATGTAAAATACACCGACAGTCGCGGCGAGGACGGGGATTTCGAGGCAAAGAAAGAGGTCATAGAAAAAGTGGACACTCTTCTTCCCGACCTCCTGTCACTGGACCCCGATGTTCTGGCCGTAACGGGGGACCACAGTACTCCGGCCATGATGGGTGGCCATTCGTGGCATCCTTCGCCCCTGTTGATCTGCAGCAGATTTGTCCGGCCCGACACAACATCGCAGTTTGGTGAGAGAAGCTGTTCGCTGGGGAGCCTTGGGTTAATGCCGGGCAGTAAATTGATGGGGCTTATGCTTGCTCACGCGGGGCGGCTGGCCAAGTATGGAGCATGAGCGATTCCGTCTGGAACGGTTCCGGTTTCTTTATGGGTGACGATGGATCATATTAAGGAGTGTTTTCGTTGACAGAGATCCAGACTTTGACTACATCACAGCTTAAAAAACTGAACCCCGGGGAACGTTTCAGGATGATCGGGGTGATCCAGCAGATCAAGGGAAGGACAGATAAAAACAATCGTCCTTTCTGGGAAGTGTCACTGATCGATTCGGAGGGTTCTATCGATGCAAAGGTGTGGTCCGACGGGAAATGGTGGGACACCGTAACGGGTGAAAAAATCCCTCTGGAACCGGCATCCTCGGACATACCCGGGCTTTTCATAGGCTCTGTAGCGGGGTCAGTAGGAACTGTTTCCGAATTTCGGGGGAAGCAGCAGTACCAGTTTGTGGAGTTGTATCTTCTGGACCCCAAAAAATATCCCGTAAGCGGATTCATTCAGTCCTCTCCCGTGGATCTTGAAAAAATGGAGAAGGAACTCCACGAGATCATTGGATCCTGTGGCCCGGTGGTGAGAACATTTCTTGAAAAGGTATTATCGGGAGACCTCTGGGAAAGCTATCGCGATCTTCCGGCGGCGGTATCTCATCATCACGCTTATGTACACGGCCTGCTGGAACACACCCTTTCGGTGACGAAGGGGGCTCTTGCCCTGGGGCAGACTTACAGGGATTCAGGGGTTGACATAGATCTGGATATCGTCGCCGCCGGGGGGCTCCTTCACGACCTTGGAAAGATAGAGTCCTACAGGCTGAATCCCTTTCCGTCCATGACCGTTCCGGGGACTGTCATAGATCATATTGCCCTCGGTTATTCCCTCTTCTCAAGGCTTGCCGGAGAATTCGGGCTCGACAAAGAAATGGCTGACGCCATCGGTCACATCCTTGTCAGCCACCATGGCCGAAAGGAATACGGCTCACCGGTGCTTCCGGCCACACCGGAAGCAATGGTCGTCTCTTCCGCGGACGAACTGGATTTCATAATGTTCTGCTGGAAGACATTTCCAGAAAGCGGCAACGGAGAACCGTCGATCTCGGACTTCCACCCCTCGGCAGGTCGAAGGTTCTGGCGGAGAAAACCCGCAGAAGAGGGTGGTGCCTGATAATGTCCCAGTCATTCAAGGTTTCGAAGCATGACGATGGGAGAAGGATCGACAGGATCATAAGGAAGATCTGGCCTGATCTTCCTCTTGGAGCGGTGATGAGGGCTTTCAGAAAAGGGCTTGTCCGCATTGACGGGAAAAAGATCGAATGCTCTTTTCACGCGGCGGAAGGGCAACTGGTGGATGTCCCCTGGGATGACGAGATCACTCTCCGTCAGCCGCTTTCATCTTCCAGGAAGGGGCCCGGACCATCACTGATAGAGATAATCTATGCCGACCGGGATATATGTCTGGTAAACAAGCCTTCCAACCTCCTTTCACAGCCGGACACAAAGGGTGGAGAGAGCGTTATATCGAGGGTGGCATCAACGATAGGCTGGAATGACCCGTCATTTTACCCGGTTCCTGCCCACAGACTGGACAGAAACACATCGGGAGCGATGGTCCTTGCCCTGACGGGTAAAGGACTTCGGTCCCTTCATGAAGCATGGAGGGCAGGAAGAGTCAAAAAAACCTACCTGGCCCTGGTTGCCGGGGATGCCCCCGATGAGGGAGAGATAAATACCCCTATCCTCAAGACAGGGGAAGGGAACATTGCTACAACCGATGGCAAGGAAGGCCTTCCGGCACTGACAAGGTTCCGGAAAATGGACGGCGATGGAACCATGTCGCTTCTTCTCGTCGAACTGCATACCGGCAGACCCCACCAGGCAAGGGTTCACCTGGCTTCCAAAGGATTTCCGGTGATCGGGGATATAAAATACGGAGACAAGAAGAAGAACGATGAGTGGAGAAAAAACGGAGTAGGCAGACCGATGCTCCACTCCAGAAGCATCGAATTTCATGAAATGGACGAACCCCTGGGACATATCTCGGGTAAGAAGTTTCTGGCTGTTCCTCCAGAAGATTTCATGAATGTACTTGCAAGAAAAGGTTGGCGTTTATACGACCGTAGGGTATAATGAGCGAGATAACAGAGAATATTTCTCTACGGGGGGTATATTGATGAGTGATCTTAAACTGGAACTAAGCGAAAAAGCAAGAAATAAGATCAAGGATTCCGGCGGGGAAGGTTTTGTAATAGTAAGAAGACTTGGTGCCGGTTGAGGGGCCCGCAACGCTGCTCTCGTAGAGAGTGGCAAGCCCCCGGCAGAGAATGGATATATTGCCCTTGCCAGTGATGGTGTGACGGTCTGGGTTCCGGAGGAAATGCGGTTCCTTGATAATGTTGTCAGGGTCGATCAGACAGGTTTCCTTTGGGCAGCCAATATTGAGGTCATGTCCGCTACGTCGATTAAACGCGGTGGATGCGCAGGCTAGATCAATGACAATAAAGGGGCCGGGAGCGTTTAACGCTCCCGGCCCCTTTTTGTTTGTCCGTCACGTTCACCGTTCACCGTTCACCGTTGACGCCCTTGATTTGATGCTGTCATCCTGAGGAGCGAAGCGATCGAAGGATCTGGTTTAGGTGCCGTGAATCCTGTGGAACAAAAACAACGAGGACAAATACAGAGTCCTCAACCTTTCGCGAATTCCCATGTAAAACAAAGCCATGTTCTCAAAAAATAAAACCACTTTCCTGTTGTTCTGATGTTTTTCCCAACCAGGCTTCCAGGAGGTCCCATATTTGACGGGTATATGTGACCTTCGAAGGGTTTTGTCAGATATTCAAAATCAGTTTTTGAGTTTAGTCAGTGCGTCCTCCGCGGCCTTGACAATCTGGTAGCCTACGGGAGATGCCGTCAAGTGCGGATGGGTTCCGAACTGGACGGTGAAAAGCTCCGAAGCCGTAAGTCTCGTCTGAATGGCCAACCCGAGGATGTTGGTCATCTCTCCCACGCTTTTACCCCCGGCAACTTCGGCTCCAAGAATAGAACCTCTGTCCCTTGCGAAGATGATTTTTAACTTGATATTGGAGGTGTCCTCGAATTTGCCTGGGTGTCTGTCCACACCGCCAGCCATACCAGTGACTATTTCGAAGTTTTCTTCCAGTGCTGCAGTTTCGGTGAGCCCAGCTACGCCGAGAGCCAGTCCGGCTATGTCCGTGGAGTAGATCCCGATATTTTGTTTGCTTTCCTTTACGACCTTGATGCCGAAAAGATTGGCCCCTGCGACACGTCCATCGAAGGTTGCCGTGGACGCCAGCATCTGTCCGCTCGCTTTACCGGTGAAAAAATCATGCGGTTCGGCGCAATCACCAATAGCAAGTACGTCGGGGTGGGATGTTCTCATGTATTCGTCGGTCCGGATACCGTTTTTACCCGTTTCAATCCCGGCCTTGGTGGCCAGGTCGTCGTTGGAACTGTAGCCAATAGAAAAAATGACCATATCGGCCTTAATCTTGTTGGATTTTTCAGAATCGACAGCGGTGACCTTGTCCTTTCCCTCCAGTCCGAGCACTTTGTCATTTACGAGTCTGACGCCTGCTTTTTCGAGGGCCTCCATGGCCATGTTGCTAAAATCCGGATCGAAGCTCTTGCGGAGCAGGCGGCTCCTGTAAAGGACCGTTACGTTTTTCCCGATTTTGTTGATCTCGTCGGCCATCTCCAGGGCGATGAATCCCGCACCGATAATTACCACGTCCTGGACATCCTTGAGACGAGTGTGCATATCCTTGAGATATCCATAGGTTTTTGGTACGGTCAGGACGTTTTCGAGATGACATCCCGGAACCTTGGGAAGAACCGGTCTGGAACCTGTGGCCAGAATGAGTTTCCCAAACTTGATGGCTTTTCCGTTTTTGGTGAAGACGGTTTTGCAGTCCAATCCGATTTCCGTGACCTCGTCGATAAGAAGATCGATTCCGGAAGCTTCAAGGCTTTTTTCGGCAGGAAGTCTGTTGTCGTCGATGCTATCGAGGGTGCCGAAAATATAGGGTATCCCGCAGGGAATCATCGAGACCTCTTCCTTGTCGATTACCAGAATGTTCTTCTCGGGGTACATCCGCTTTGCAACCGTGGCTGTCGTCAAGCCTCCTGCGCTCTTGCCGATGATGATGGCATCATACTCGGACTTGAACGCCGTTTCCTGTTTTCCCATGATCAACACCAAACTCCTCTCAATTGTGTTTGTGATTCCCTTGCTATCTACATATATATTATTGATAAAGGCATTCAGAAAGCCGGGTGCCATTGTAGCATAATAATTTATTGGACCACAGGGTAGAGGCATGGAATAACCTTTCTTTGTGAGGACTGGGGATTCAAGATTTGTCATTCTGAGGACAAGCGGGACAAAGAATCCGGGTCAGACTCCGTGAATCGGGAATCGAAAGATCAGACATTAAAACCAGATTCTTCACCCTTTGGGTTCAGAATGACAAACAAAAGCAAGGAGACAGGAAGGGCAAGATCGTGAGCCGGAGGGAGGCTTTACCGAAGGCTCAGGAGCCGGTGAGTTTTGCAGCCGTTGCGGAGGGGCAGGGAAAGCACACCTGCCGGAGCCTTTTCCCGGCACTGTGCGATCGCCCCGCAGCAGGCGTAGAAACGAACGTTTTCAGGCGAGTTGCCTCTCGGGAAAGACCTCCCGATGGGCAATATCTTTCGTTAATCCTGAGGATCTGATTATGACCCGGATTCTTCGCTCCGCTTAGAATGACAAAGCACTTGCTTTCCCGTTCACCGTTCACCGTGGATCGTTTACCGTTTACGCACTTTTTTGGGTTTTCCCATTCACGCATTACACCCCATCAAACGGGTATACATAATACCGACCTCTTGACAAGGGATATATTTCACATATAGTAGAAGCAGAAGAGAAGGTCGTCTAAAGTTAACGAACTTGCTCCAAAATGAACAAGTTTTT
>NPIE01001083.1_pt2 | contig 114357 bp, 93 predicted proteins | sample 8637661 | NCBI WGS metagenome assembly NPIE01 (sample SAMN07420842, study PRJNA396082) | bioreactor metagenome | isolation source: sample BA12 brine-fed electro-methanogenic bioreactor BA | place: Japan: Kochi | collected 2016-12-09
GTAGCGTCGCTTTGCAAAGCGACTACGCACAGGGCGCTTCCTGCCCCCTCGATGGAAATCATGATTTGCCATAGACTCAGTGTACTATGCGTTGAGTTTTGAGTCACAAAGTGCCAAAGTCCACAGCCCGCCCATGGCGGGCTTTTATGTGCGTGGCGGCCGCCCTGCTATATCAGAACGATATATATACGCAGGCCTGATCATTGTCAAGCAGGCAGGCCGCATGTACAATTTGGATGAATGCACGCAGCACTCGCAGGCGGGACCGGCACCAGCTGGCGCTATGTTACCCGTCGTTTTTTGCGGGTGTCAGCTTTTGAGGGACGAACTTGTACCATCATGAGGCCGAAGTACGGGCATTTTCGCTTGCGGACCTGCCCCTGATCCAACGCCTCAAATCGCGCGGGATTAGCCTGGATAGTGAAAGCTACCTCTCGCGCGGGCTGCATACCCTCAGTGATGCGACGCTCTCCCGGCTCCCGCTGGGCGACCTGGGCGCGCCGACCGTAGTCGTTCGGCACGCACGCGAACAGGGCGTCGGCCAGCTTCGGCATACCCCGGACGCCCCCGACGCGCACATCGTGTTCATGGCCCCGTCGCTCCCGCAGGAGGCGACCCGCCAGCAGGAAAGCACCTGGTTTGCGCTGCTGGATGGGCTGACTCGCATCGCCGGGAAGCGCGGCGCGCTGAACCTCCACGCGGAGGTGGACGAAAACAGCGGGATGTTTGAGGCGCTGCGCCAGGTGGGGTTCGCGTCCTACGCACGCCAGGACATCTGGCGGCGAGACCCGGCGCCCCTGCCCCCGGTGCGGGAGTCTGGCGGGCTGCGCCCGGCCCTGCCCGAGGACCTGCCCGCGATCCGCTACCTGCACGCCCAGACCGTGCCCAAACTGGCCCAGCCGGCCAACCCGGTGCCGGGCCATGAAGGGCTGGTCTATGCGTGTGAGGGCGAGCTGCGCGGCTTTATCGCCATCAGCGCGGGCAATCGCGGCGTGTACCTGCGGCCGTTCATCAAGGAGGAGGATGCCGCCCAGGCCCCGGCCCTGCTGACCGCGGCGCTGTGGCTGACCAACCGGGCGACAACCCTCCCCGTATACTGCTGCGTGCGCCAGTATCAGACCTGGCTCAGCGGGGCGCTGGACGCGCTGGGGTTTGAGCCCTGGGCGCGCCAGACTGTGATGGTCAAACATACGACCGCCCGCATCGCGCGCCCGGCCTTCGCGGAACTGCCCGCGATGCAGGGCAGCGTGAGCATCAATAATGGGCGACCGGGCAGCGTTAGCCCGCGCTAAGAGGGGGTGTACCATGTTCCTGACTGTTTTCTCACACCGGTGATGTGGCTGTGACGTTTATCGGAATCCGTTTGACTCTGTGAACCTGTGGATTGAGAAAGAGACCTGTAACGTTGGATTATCAGATAACTGACGACCTGGAAAAACTGCGCGCCGTCCTGCCACCGCAAATCCGGCACCGGCTGGAGGAACTGGGCCGCTCAGATGACCTGCTGGAGATCATCCTGGACCTGGGGCGCATCCCCACGGCACGCTTTGTGGACGGCGAGGTTGACCTTGCCGAGCAGGAAGTGACCCCGGTCATGATCGAGTACGTCGTGGAGCGCCTGGGCGATTTCGACCTGGACAACCGCGCCGGGATCGAGCGCACCCTGCACCGCATCAGCGGCATCCGCAATCGCCGCAACGAGGTGGTGGGGCTGACCTGCCGCGTGGGGCGCGCTGTCTACGGCACGATCGACATCATCCAGGACCTGGTTGAATCCGGCCAGAGCCTGCTGATGCTCGGCCCGCCCGGTGTGGGCAAAACCACCATGTTGCGAGAGGCCGCGCGTGTTCTGGCGGAAACCCGGCGCGTAGTGATCGTGGATACCAGCAACGAGATCGGCGGGGATGGCGACGTGCCGCACCCGGCGGTGGGCCGCGCCCGCCGCATGCAGGTGGCCCGCCCCGATCTGCAGCACGAGGTCATGATCGAGGCGGTGGAGAACCACAACCCCGAAGTGATCGTCATTGACGAGATCGGGCGCGAGCTGGAGGCGCTGGCCGCCCGCACGATCGCCGAGCGCGGCGTGCAGCTTATCGGCACCGCGCACGGCAATACGCTCGATAACCTGCTGCTGAACCCGACGCTCTCCGACCTGGTGGGCGGCATCGAATCGGTGACGCTCTCCGACGAGGAAGCGCGCCGCCGCGGGACGCAGAAAACCGTCCTGGAACGGCGCAGCCCGCCCACGTTCGATGTCCTGATCGAGCTGCAGACGCGCCACAGCCTGATCGTGCATGAGGATGTGGCGGCGGCGGTGGATGCCGCCCTGCGCGGGCGCCCGCTGCCCACGGAAAAACGCGCCCGGAGCGCTTCTGGCGAGATCCGCCGGACGACCGAACAGCCGGATTACAGCGCTGTCGCGGCCCCGCAGCAGGGGCGCGCCGGGATGCTGCCCGCCGGGGCCGGGGGCGGTAACCGCCGCCCGCGCAACGGCACGCCCCGGTCCGAGCCGATCTTTGACCCGGTGACGGCGGGGGCAGACCCGCGCAACCTGCCCACGCTGCGCGTCTTCGTGCATGGCATCGCGCGTAACCGCCTGATGCAGGCCGCCAAGCGGCTGAACCTGCCGGTGGTTATTCAGGACGACCTGACGCAGGCGCAGGCGCTGTTGACGCTGAAGAATTTCTACCGCCGCCGCCCGCGCATGATCGTGGATGCGGAACGGCGCGGCATGCCGATCTACGTGCTGCGGGCCAACACCGTGACCCAGATGGAGAACTTCCTGGTGGATGTGTTCCAGCTGGAGAAGCACGCGGAGGACCCGCTGACCGCCGGGCTGCGCGAGGCCGAACACGCCATCGCGCAGGTGATGACCGGCTCCGAAGAAGAAGTGGACCTGGACCCGCAGCCGCCCTATATCCGGCGGCGGCAGCATGAGCTGGCCCGCCAGGCCAACCTGACGAGCCACAGCTTCGGCAAGGAGCCGAACCGCCACGTGCGCATCGCGCGGGACCTTGCACGTTGACCATGCAACGCGGCGTTGACCATGCAACGCGGCGTTGACCATGCAACGCGGCGTTGACCATGCAACGGCACGTTAGCATCAACGTGGCGCCGCAAGTCAATGAATAACACAAACCGGGGCGGGTTGAACGTACGCCCCGGTTCTGCTGCCCGCTGCGGAAATCCACCGCGCGCGGTGCAGCCTGTGTGAATTCCGCCTGCAACCAGGAGGCCCAAGCCTGATGAGCCACTCAACCGACGCGCATCGCCTGCAGACCCACCAGTACCGGGACGGCGGGAACCTGGACGCCCGCGCCGAGCTTCACCGCCGCTACAGCACCAATCCTTACGGTTTCCACCGCTGGGTATTCGACCATCTCGACCTGCCCGCCAGTGCCCGCATCCTGGAGCTGGGGAGCGGGCCGGGCTGGCTGTGGAGCAGCAACCGGGATCGCATCCCGCCCGACTGGGAGATCACGCTCACCGACTTCTCGCCCGGCATGGTCAGGGAAGCCCGGCAGAACCTGAACCAGGGTGGCAGCAGCTTCGCCTTCCGCGTGGCAGACGCGCAGGCCATTCCCTGCCACGGCGGGCGCTTTGACGCCGTGATCGCCAACCACATGCTGTACCACGTGCCGGACCGCCCGCGCGCGCTGCATGAGATCGCCCGCGTGCTGAAACCGGGCGGCGCGCTGTACGCCACCACCATCGGCCTCAACCAGACCCGCGAAATGTATACCCTGATCGGGGATTTTATCGGCCAGCCAGTAACCGGCCCCAGCATCGCCCGCGATTTCGCGCTGCAGAACGGCGCGGCCCAGCTTCAGGCGGTATTCGCGGAGGTCGCGCGCGTGGATTACGAGGACAGCCTGCGCGTGACGGACGTGGAGCCGCTGGTCGCCTATATCTGCTCGCTGGCCGACTTCATGGATGTATCGGCCATCACCGGGGATCGGGCGGCATTCAGCGCCTTTATCGCGGCGCGGATGGCAGAAAGCGGCGGCGCGATCCCCATCACGAAAGAAAGCGGGTTGTTTATCGCGCGCAAAGCGGGGTAGCATAAACGGCGGCTGACACGACGGGAAGGATAACGCCTGTGTTCATCACTTTTGAGGGGCCGGAAGGCTCCGGCAAAACCACGCAGTACCAGCGCACGCTGGCGGCGCTCCAGGCGGCGGGCTATGCCGTCCTGGCGACCCGCGAGCCGGGTGGCACGCCCATCGGGGAGCAGATCCGCGACATCCTGCTAAACCGCCCGGAGAACACGGCCATGACCGGGGAGGCGGAGGCGCTGCTCTTCAGCGCGGCACGCGCCCAGCACGTGCAGGAGGTCATCCGCCCGGCGCTGGCGGCGGGCCAGGTCGTGCTGTGCGACCGCTTCTACGATTCCACGCTGGCCTACCAGGGCTACGGTCATGGGCTGGACGTGCCAACGCTCCAGACGATCACACGCTTCGCCACCGGCGGCCTGGTCCCGGATATCACGCTCTACCTGGACTGCCCGCCCGCCGTGGGGCTGGGGCGCAAGCGCCAGCAGGCGGAATGGAACCGGCTGGATGATATGACGCTGGCCTTTCATAAGCGGGTGTATGCGGGCTTTCGGGCGCTGATGGAGGCGGAACCGGCGCGCTGGATCGCGGTGGATGCCACCGCCGCGCCGGAGGCCGTGTTCGCCCAGGTGCAGGCCGCGCTGCGGCTGCGCGGGCTGCGCCTGTAGGGCTGACCCCCGGCGGGCGCCGATTTACGAATTGACCACGATGACCGGGCAGGGCGCGTTGTTCACGATGCGCTCCACCCGCGGCCCCAGGTACAGGCGGCTGGAACCGATGCTGACATTTGTGCCAAGCACGATCAGATCGATCGCATGCGTCTCGGCCACTTCCAGGATCAGGGCCTCTGGTTCCGCGCCAACGCGCACGTGCGACACCGCGTTCACGCCCCACAGCTCACCCAGCTCCCGCAGCTTCTGCACGCCCTCCAGGGCGACCTGGCGCTGGCGCTCGATCAGGGCGCCGCTGGCGTCCAGGTGGTAGTTCGAGCGGTTTTCCTCCACCACCTGCAGGATCGAGACCTGCGCGCTGCCGTTATCCACCAGCGAAAAAGCGACCTCAGCCGCACGCCGCGATGAATTCGAGCCGTTGGATGGCACCAGGATGCGGGTTGGTTTCCACCCCGGCTGCAGGCGATCGGCGTGAACCAGCATGGTGGGGCATGGCGCCATGCGGATCAGCTTGTCCACCAGGGGGGTGAAGAGCGCGTCCGAATCATCGCGCCGCTTGGAAGCGCCCAGGATCAGGAGATCGTATTCCTGCTCGGCTTCATCCAGGATAATCCGGGCCGCATCATCCCCCACAACGACCTTCCTGGTAATGGTTTCGGCGGTGAACAGCTCGGCCAGCCGCTCGAGATAAGCCACGCCGCTGGCGCGGTTCTCGGCGCTGGTAACGGTCAGCAGGGTCAGCGCCAGCTCGGAGTTGGCGTCAATGCGCTCCAGGACGCTGGCCTCGATCAGCTGCAGCGGGTCGGTGCCTTCACGCAGGCGCACCGGCAGCAGCACTCGCCGCACGTTGGCGATCAGGCTGTCCCGGCTCAGTTCTTCCTTGCGCAGCCGGTCAAGCTCTTCCTGGCGGGGCTGGATGTTCCGGACGGCCCATTTCATCAGCGCCGGGGACATCAGCGAGGTGACGATGGCCATCACCACCAGGATGGAGAACACGTCCTGGTTCAGGATGCCCAGCGAAAGCCCGATGTTGGCCACGATGATGCCGATGGAGCCGCGCGCGTTCAGCCCGGCGCCGAAGAAGATCGCCGTCCAGTGATCGCTGCCGCCGATCGTTCGCGCGCCGATATACACCCCGACCATTTTACAGATCACGGCCACGACGATCACGAAGAGCGTCACCAGCAGGAGCTGCGGCTCCAGCAGGCGCATGGCATCCACCTTAAGGCCGGCGGTGGCGAAGAAGATCGGCGCGAAGATGCCCAGCGCGATGCTTTCCAGGCGGTGGATCACCTCCGGGTTCAGGTGTGGAATCTGGCTGAGCACGATGCCCACCACGAACGCCCCCAGCAGCGCCTCGATGCCCAGCGCCTGGCCGATAGCGCCCCAGATGAACATAAGCAGGATGACCAGCGACAGCACCTTGTCGCGCATGCGCAGGCTGTTCTGGACAAAGCTGAGGGCGCGGCTGATCAGCCAGCGGCCCACAACCAGGCTGAGCACCAGGAAGCCCAGCACCGTGAGGATCGACTGGCCCACGCTGCCCAGCGTGATCACGCTGCCGCTGGCGATGCCGATCACGACCGAGAGGATGATCCAGCCGGTGGTGTCGTCAATCATGGCCGCGGCGATGATGGTCTGGCCGATGTCGCGGCGGGTCAGGTCCAGGTCCATCAGCACCTTCGCCACCACGGGGATGGCCGAGATCGCCATGGCCGTGGCGATGAACAGGCTGAAGACCAGGCGATGCTCCGGGTCGATAAGCAGCTCCGCCGGCAGGAGCTGCCCGACAAGAAAGCCCAGGATCAGCGGCAGGATCAGCCCGCCCAGCGCGATGCCGATGGCTGAGCGCGCATGGCGCTGGATCAGGGCGAGGTCGGTTTCCAGGCCCGTGATCAGCAGCAGGAACATCACCCCGAACAGGCTGACCAGCTCCAGCAGGTGGCCCTGCACCTCGGTATGGGGCACGATCCAGTCCCCCAGGGCGGGGATAAAGCCGCTCAGCAGCGACGGCCCCAGCAGGATGCCTGCCAGGATTTCGCCGACAACGGTGGGCTGGCCCAGGCGCTGGGCCAGCTCTCCCAGCAGGCGCGCGGTCAGCAGCAGCACCGCGACCTGCACGAGAAAGACCAGGACATCATGATGAGGTGCAGCGGTAAATGGTTGTGCCATACAATACCCTTCCTGTTGAGTTCCTTTAAGAGCGTAAACCGTGCGCAGGTATCCGATAAATTAGAGAAACGAAACAGGTTTATAACGTAACTTCCACCTGCTGCCAACCCCGCCAGCAGCCGCCCGCGCGCGCCAGGGCAGCGCGAAACCGCCCTACCCAACCCCCTGTTCGACGTGTATAATCCCCGGATTGTGTAACCGGGCCGCTTTCCCCATGGGGGATGCTGTCCCTACGTAAGTCAAGCGGGGAAGGAGATTATTATGGCCCCCAATACGGTACAAAACGGGCTGATCGTCAGCATCAACTACACCCTGAAGCTGGACGACGGCGAGGTCGTTGACGAATCCGCGGACGAACCGCTGGTCTACCTGCACGGCGCAGACAACATTATCCCCGGCCTGGAGCAGGCGCTGACCGGCCTGGCCGTGGGTGACAAGAAGTCTGTCACCATCAGCCCGGATGACGGCTATGGCGAGTATGAAGACGACGCGGTGGAAGCCATCCCGCGGGCGGCGTTCCCGGCGGATGTGGAGCTGGAAGAGGGCCTTGTGCTGGCCGTGCGCGATGATTCCGGCCAGGTGTACGAAGCCATTGTCGCCGAATTCGATGACAACGAGGTTGTGCTGGACTTCAACCACCCGCTGGCGGGCGAAAACCTGCACTTCGAGGTGGAGGTCGTGGCCGTGCGGGAAGCCACCCCGGAAGAGCTGGATCACGGCCACCCGCACCTTGAAGGCCACGACGACCCAGACGAGTACGACGACTAAATGCCGCGCCACACGCGGTGTGCCACCCCGCCGCCCTTCACCTGGTGGACAGGCGCGCGGGGCAGGGCTATAATGCGCGTGTAGGATGAATGAGCATTACGCTGGCGCGGCACCTGCCAGGCCAGACACAATCCCGAACACCTGGGGGGCATAGGTGTGCGGCAGGATGCTGCACCCTGTGCCCTCTGTTGATCTCCAGGAGAGCCCCCTTATGATGCGACTCCGGGCGGCCCCGTCTGCCGCACTTCTGCTGTTTGCGCTTCTGCTGGCCGCGTGCAGCGCGCTGCCCGCCGCGCCTCCTGCCGCGCAGGAGCCGATCCCGACGGAGCTGCCCCTGACGGTTGAGGAGGCCGAGCGCGTGGCGGGAACTTTCCTGCAGGCCTGGAAAGACAGCGATTACGCCGCCATGCACCGCCAGATCAGCTTCCGCAGCCGCGAAGCCTACCCCGAAGAGAACTTTGTCACGATCTACAACTCCGTGGCACAGGAGATGACGCTCAACAGCCTGGACTTCACCATCCGCTCCAGCCTGCGCCAGGGCAACACCGTCGCGATCAGCTACGACATGACGTTTGAAACCAGCTTTGTGGGGACGGTGGAAGACCCCGGCCGCACGCTGCGCCTGGTGGTCACGGAGGAAGGCTGGCGCGTGGCGTGGTCTACCGGCGACATCTTCGCGGAGCTGGCCGGGGGCGGCCGGCTGCTGCTCGTCCGCCGGATGCCTATCCGGGCCAACATTTACGACCGGGACGGCAACGTGCTGGTGAACCAGACCGGGGTGGCCATCCCCGTGACGGTGGTGCAGGAGGAAATCCCGCGGATGGAAGCCTGCCGCGAGACGCTCAAGCGCGTGCTGCGCCTGAGCGAAAACGAGCTGCAGAACATCTTCTCCAGCCGCGCCCCGAACTGGGTCACGCTGGTGGGGGAGATCGACGCCTCCACCTATTCCCTGGAAAATGAAGAACTGGTGGATAACTGCGCCGCCTCCTTCCAGGAGCGCGCCACGCGGCGCTACGTTTCCGGCGGGCTGGCCCCGCACGTGATCGGCTACGTGGGCTACCCCTCCCCGGAAATGCTGCCGGCCCTGCGGGCGCGCGGCATCCCGGATGATGCGATTATCGGCATCACGGGGGTGGAGCGCAGCTGGGACGAAACGCTGGCCGGCACGCCCGGCGGCGACCTGCAGATCATCTCCCCCGGCGGAGATGTGCTGCGCACGCTGGGATCGCGCCGTCCGGGCGCCAGCGAGAGCGTGTACGTGACGATCGATTCGCGCCTGCAGCTCGCCGCGCAGCAAACGCTCAGCGACGCGTACAACATCGCCAACTGGGGGCCGATCGCGCGCGGGGCGGCGGTGGTGGTGATGAACGTGAACACCGGCGAAATCCTGGCGCTGGCGAGCTACCCCTCCTTTGACCCGAATCTCTTCAACCCGGATTCGGGCCGGTCGGATGCCGGCGACCGGCTGGTGGAGATGCAGAACAATGTGCGCCAGCCGCAGATCAACCGGGTCACGCAGGGCGCCTACCCGCCCGGCTCCGTATTTAAGATCGTGACGATGGCGGCCGCGGCGGACAGCGGTGTCTACAGCTTCAACCAGCAGTATGTGTGTACCGGCGTCTGGAACGGCGCCGCGGTGGGCGACCACACCCGCTATGACTGGAAGACCGACGGGCACGGCACGGTGAACCTGCCCCAGGCGCTCACCGGCTCCTGCGACCCGTACTTCTACCAGGCCGGGGCGGATATGGACATCCGCGACCCGAACCTGCTGCCGAACTACGCCCAGCGCATGGGCTTTGGCGCGCCCACCGGCATCCGCGGGCTGGTGGAAGCCACCGGGCAGATTCCCAGCCCGGCCTGGGTGCGGGAGAATCTGGGCCGCGTCTGGACACGCTCCGACGCGGTGAACAGCTCGATCGGCCAGGGCGACATGCTGGCAACCCCGCTGCAGATGGTGCGGCTGCTGGCGGCGGTGGCCAACGGCGGCGACCTGATGGTCCCGCAGCTGGTGCACCACGCCGGGCTGATCGGGGAAGAACCCTCGTTTGAGTTCGAGCCGACCGTCGAGCGCAACATGAACCTGCGCCCCGAGGTGCTGGACACGATTTACGACGCCATGTGCGAGGTGACCACGAACCCCACGCTGGGCACGGCGGAATATGTTTTTGGCGCGAACAGCAGCATGGGCGAATCGCTGGTGAGCGTGTGCGGCAAGACCGGGACCAGCCAGGCCGGGGGTGAGGGCACGCCGCCGCACGCCTGGTTCGGGGCCTTCGCCCCGGCGGAAGACCCGGAGATCGCCATCGCCGTGATCGTGGAAAACTCCCGCGAGGGGTCGGAGGTCGCCGCGCCAATCGTGCGCCGCATCCTGGAAACCTACTACGGCTACTACGAGCCGAACTACCCGCCGGAATGGTGGCCGCCGGGCTGGTGGCTGGGCGAGTACATCCCGCTGACCACGCCGGGCGCGTAACGCCAGGGCCGCTTGCCCCCCCGGCCTGAACAGGTTTGACGTGCAGGGCAGTTCGCCCGATAATGCACAGTAACGACCACACCTGATCAAGGGGGGCGACTCATGACCGACTCGCGCGGCACGCAAGCGTCAAACCGGACGGTGTTCTTCGTTATCATCGGGCTGGCGGTCATCCTGATCCTGTGCTCGCTGGTCACCCAGGCGGTGGGCTGGCCGCGCTTCTGCGGCGGCGGGCTGATCCTGATGGGGGCCTTGCTGGCCCTGACCTCGAAGGAAAAGGGCTGGCCGATCATCATGCTGCTGCTGGGGCTGGCGATGTACTTTGGAGATTTTGTCGTCGCCCTGATCGGCGGCCAGTAGGCGCCACCCCCCGGCAGGGGCAGCCCTACCGCCGGCGCGCCTTCAGGCCCGGTCACACGGCCGGGCCAGCCGCGGCCTGAAACAGCCCCGCCCGCAAAAATACGGTTGACCCGGCGATCGCCATAGGTTATACTGAAGCGCTGTGTCTTGCCTTTGCATTGAATCCGTCCATTTCGGGCGGTTTTTTCGGCATATCAAGCATTAACGAGGTACATCATGCCAAAACGTACATGGCAACCCAAGAAGCGTCGTCGTATGCGTGTCCATGGCTTCCGGCAGCGGATGCAGACCAAGGGCGGGCGCCGTGTCCTGCAGGCGCGCCGCGCCAAGGGGCGGCACCTGCTTTCGGTGAAGCACGGGCACGTCAAGAAGATCAACTGGAACGCCTGATGTTGTTCAGCACCCGATAGATGCAACGGCGTTTTCGGCTCCGGCGCAATGAGGACTTTCAGCGGGTCCGGCATGCGGGGCATACGGTGGCCCACCCCCTGCTCGTGCTGGGGCATGCCCCCAACACCCTTCCTCATAACCGGTACGGAATCGTGACCTCGCGCAGGCTGGGAAACGCTGTTGCACGCAATCGGGCTAAGCGCCGTATTCGCGAAGCTGTCCGCTACTGGCACCCCCACATCTCACCAGGTCACGATCTGATCTTCATTGCGCGCCACCCCGTGCTGGACTGCGGGTTTGTATCCCTGCTGGACGCCGTGGAGATTGTCTTGCGCCGGGCCAATCTGTTATAACTATGGGTGGCCTGCCGCCATTCCGGGGTTTACTGGTGAAGAAGGGGAGTGTTGGAATATCCATGTTGAAACGGCTTGCGCTGTACCTGATCCGGTTATACCAGCGTACACTCTCGCGTGTGCTGCCGCCCAGTTGCCGCTTCACACCGAGTTGTTCCGTCTATACCTACGAAGCCATTGAGAAGTACGGCTTCTTTAAGGGGGGCTGGCTGGGGGCGAAGCGCATCTCGCGCTGCCACCCGCTGAACCCCGGTGGGTATGATCCGGTACCCTGATCCACACCAACAGCCGGTTCCCTAGAAGGAGCGACCTTGAAGACGTCTACAGCCCCGCTTGCAGAGCGGCACTCATCTCCACCAGAAAAGGCCAGGCGGCTGCACCCTGGCCTGCTGCTGATCCTGGCCCTGATCCTGCTGGCCGCCGGCTGCGCGCCGATCTCCGCCGCAGGCAGCTGGGCCGGGATTGGCCTGGCCCCCGACGGCCTGATCATCGCCAATACCGATCATGTCACCCGCCTGAATGATGTGGGCGTGGCACGCTGGGAATTCCCCTCCTCCGGGGATCGCGACCCCATGAAGCAGTTTTACGCCACCCCGGCGGTAACCGAGGATGTCGTTTATGTGGGCGGCTATGACCACAAGGTCTACGCCCTGAACCGCGATAACGGCCAGGTGATCTGGATCAACGAAGATTCGCCCTCCCGTATCATCGGCGGGCTGGTTGTGGCCCAGGGGAAGGTGCTGGTTGGCCGGGGCGATCATGGGCTGATGGCCCTGAACCAGCTCACCGGGGAGCAGGTCTGGATGGCTGAGACCGGCCAGGGCGTCTGGGCGCGGCCGCTGGTGGTGGGGGATGTGGTTTACATCACCTCCCTGGACAAGCACATCTATGCGCTGAACCTGGCCACCGGGGCAGAGCTGTGGCGCCAGGACCTGAAGGGCGCGATTGCCGGCACCCCGGCCTATGGCGATGGCGTGCTGTATGTAGGCACGTTCTCGCAGGAAGTGTACGCGCTGAACGCCACCGATGGCAGCGTCCTGGCGACCTTCGCCGCCGGGAACTGGGTCTGGGGCGGGCCGGCGTTGGCCGACGGCGTGCTGTACGTAGGGGATATGGATGGCAACCTGTTCGCGCTGCAAGCCCCCATGCTGACCCCCATCTGGCAGCGCCAGGTCGCGCGCGAAGCGATCCGCAGCACCCCGCTGGTCGTGGGTGACCTGGTGGTGGTCGGCTCGCGGGATGACAACGTGTACGCCGTGAACCGCACCAATGGCACCCCGGTCTGGCAGCAGACCGCCGGTGGTGATGTGCTGGGCAGCCTGCACCTGCTCAATGACGAATTGATCGTGGTGACCACCCTGGACCCTGAACGCCAGATCGTCACCTACACCCTTGAAGGCCAGCAAAACTGGGTCTATCCGGCGGTTGCCAGCCAGTAGCGGCACAGGGAGCCAGGAAAAAACACCATGTGGGATTTGATTCTTAACCCGTTCATCACCGTCCTTGTGTTTCTGTACCAGCTTCTGGGGCAGAACACCGTGCTGGCCATCATCGCGTTCACGGTCCTCATCCGGCTGCTCACCCATCCGCTGACGATGCAGCAGCAGCGCTCCATGAAGGCCCAGCAGGAAGTCCAGCCCAAGCTTCAGAAACTTCAGGAAAAGTATAAAGGCGACCGGGAGAAACTGGCCCAGGCGCAGATGGACCTCTACCGGGAGCACGGCATCAACCCGGCGGGGGGCTGCTTGCCGCTGCTCATCCAGTTCCCGATCCTCATCGGCCTGTATCAGGCGATCATCCAGGTGCTGGGCGCGACGCCGCTCCAGCTGCTGGACCTCTCCGGGCGCATCCTGATCCCGGGGCTGAACAGCCTGATCCCGCTGCAGAACCAGTTTCTGTGGCTGAACCTGGCCGAACCCGATCCGTTCTACGTCCTTCCGATCCTCGTGCTGGTGACCACCTGGCTGCAGCAGCGGCTGCTTACCCCGCCAAGCAGCGGCACGGAGAACAACCAGGCCGCGGCCATGACCCGGTCCATGACCACGGTCATGCCGATTATGTTCTTCTTCTTTGCGCTGTCGTTTGCCTCTGGCCTGTCGATCTATTTCGTGGTCTCCAACATCATCGGCATCATCCAGTACTCGGCGATGGGCAAGGCCGATTTCGGCAACCTGCTGCCCTTCCTGAAGAAGAAAGATGGCGCCGGCGTGAGCACCGGATCCAAGTAACCCGCCCATACACCTATTGACTCAGAGGGGCCTTTACTATGTCGGATGAACCACGTTATGTCGAAGCCACCGGGCCAGATGTCGAAACCGCCATCAAAAACGGCCTGACACGCCTGGGGGTTTCCAGCAAAGATGTCATTGTTGAAGTGATTGAAGAAGCGAACCGGGGCCTGTTCGGGATCGGGGGCCGCCCGGCCCGCGTGCGCCTGACCCTGCTGGCCCCCCCCGCCAGGCCGGAGCCGCCCAGACCGGCCCCGCAGGCGAAGCCCGCACCCCAGCCCCAGCCACCGCGCCCCGCCGCCCAGGAAAAAGCTGCGCCACCGGCCAGCCCTCCGGCGCAGGCCGCCCCGGCCGCCAGCCCTGCTGCTGCGGACGATGACACCGAGCCAGGCGCCCCGCGCAGGAAGCCCCGCCGCCGGCGGCGCAAGCCTGCTTCCCGGCGCGAAGGCGCTCTGCAGGCGCAGGCCCGCGAGCCGCGCGACGACGACGATTCTGACAGCGCGGACTACGAGGACGACTCGCCGCTGGACATCACCTACACCCCCGTCGCCGCCGATGATGATGAAGCGCGTGTCGCGATCGAAACGGTGCAGGAGCTGCTGGGCAAGATGGGCGTGAGAGCCAGCGTCCAGGCCTCGTATGCCTCCCCCGCGGACGAAAACGAAAGCGGGCCGCTGGTGCTCCAGGTGACGGGCAAAGACCTGGGGATGCTGATCGGGCGGCGCGGCGAAACGCTGGCCGCGCTGCAGTACATCACCCGCCTGATCGTCAGCCGCGACCTGCAGCGCCGCGTTGACCTCGTGGTCGACGTGGAGCATTACAAGGCCCGCCGCGAACAGCGCCTGCACAGCCTGGCGCTGCGCATGGCCAAGCAGGCCGCCCAGCGCGGGCGCACGGTCAAGCTGGAGCCGATGCCCGCTTACGAACGGCGCATCATCCACCTGTCGCTGCGCGACCGCACCGATGTTTACACCGAGAGCGTGGGCGAAGGCGACGACCGCAAGGTCACGATCATCCCGGTTCAGGATCGCTAAACCGCAAGCCTGCCATCCCACACCGCGCCGGGTGCCTTCACCGCCCCGGCGCGGTTTTGTTTCCCCAGGGGTCGCATTCGCATCTATAATAGGGGGCAATCCAGACCCGGACTGAGGATACGCCGATGCATGCACGTAAGCTGCTCGCTGTTGGACTGACAATCGTTCTCCTGCTGGTCTCTTTGCCGGCTGCCGCCCGCGCGCAGACAGGCACGCCCCGCATCCAGGAGCTGACCGGGCGGGTGAACGACGATATGGAAGTCGTGCTGTATGACCTGACCCTGCAGGCCGGGCAGACCCTGTACCTGTATGTGGAAGCGACGTACGGCAGCCTGGATACCTACCTGGGCCTGGGCAACAGCGGCTTCGCCCAGCCGCTGCGCGAGGACGATGACAGCGGCGGGGACTTCAATTCCGCGCTGGAATACCCCATCCGCGAAAGCGGCAGCTACCGCATCGCCGTGACCCGCTACGATGACAGCACGTGGGGCGGCTTCCGGCTGCTGGTCGGGATCGACGCGCCGGGGGTGCTGCAGGGCCGGGGGCGGCCCACCGGGGGAGCGTTCGTCACGGAGGCCGGCACCGCCGCGCGGGAAGACATTCCCCTCAACGGCATGGGCATCAACTTCACCGACTGCAGCGTGCTGGAACCCCGCCCGACCCTCAGCGGGCGCGTGCAGACGATTGACACGCGCTTCTTCCGGCTGCACTACACCCGAACCGGGGTGGACGCCGTGACCCAGGAATACGCGGATGAGGTCGCCAGCGTGCTGGATTCGATCTGGAAGCGGGAGATTAACGAGTTTGGCTGGCCCGCCCCGCCCCAGGACTGCGGCGAGGGCGGCGATTCCCGCTACGACGTGTACCTGATGGACACGATGAGCGGGAGCGACATGCTGGGCTACACCGATCCGCAGGCGATCCTGGGGGATAACCCATCCTCAGAGGGGGTGGAGGGCTGGGCGACCTACAGCTACCTGGTGATCGAGAACGACTTTGAGGGCGACCCGGAGCGCAACGCCCTGATGCGCGCCACGGCAGCCCACGAATTCCACCACGCCATCCAGTTCGGCTATGACGTGAACGATGTGGGCGGCCACTGGTATTACGAGGCCACCGCGACCTGGATGGAAACGCAGGTCTACCCGGAGGAGGAGGACGCCTCCCCCTACGTGCCAGACCTGTTCGCCACGCCCGACCTGTGCGTGGGCGCCATCCCGGAAGACGACTACTACAGCATGCGGATTTACGGTGAATGGCTGCTGATCGACTCGCTGGCGCAGGATCACGGCAAACACGTCATCCGCCGCCTGTGGGAGCTGATCGCGGATAACGAGGGCATGAGCAGCTTTTACCTGCTGGCGGCGGAGCTGCACACCACGCCGCAGCGCATCATCCAGCGCTATGCCATCCGCAACCTGCTGCGCGATTATGCCCTGGCGGGCAATTTCAACGCGCGCGTGCGCGTGGAGGCGCTGGTGGCGGGGGAAGGGGAGGTCGTCCCGCGCCAGTCGGGCGTGCAGCAGCTGGGCGTGGATTACGTGCTGATCACCCAGCCGGGCATCTACACGTTTGAGGTCAGCCAGCCCAACCTGACCATGACCGCGGTCGGCGTGCATACCAAAACCAGCGAGGCGCACATCTACGAGCTGGGCAAACGCGGCACGCTGAACACCGCACCCTATGAATACATGTACATCCTGCTGCTCAACGTGGATTTGCACACCGACGACACCACCTGCGTGACCACCGACTGGGTGCTGAGCGTGAGCGACGGGCGCCAGGCGCTGCCCACCGTGGGGGAGCCGAAGCGCTGGCCCGCCCCGAACTTCCAGCCCGCGCGCTGACGCCAGCCGCCACACCTCCGCAGCAAACGCACAGCGGCGCTCGATGTAAAAGAGCGCCGCTGTTGTCTTTCTCGCCGGATGATGCGCCGGGTCAGTTGACCGTGATCATGGCCTGGTATTCCAGCGTGCGGTTATCCACCGTGAACACGCGCAGGATGTAGGTCGTTGTGGCCGCCGGGCATTCCTGGCGCGAGCCGGACGGCGCGACGAGCTGGCCCTGGAAGTAGGTTTCCACCGCGCCGGTAGCATTCCAGATCAGGTTCGTACACTGGCCGGGGCTGAGGAACGAGACCTCCGGGTAGAACGCCACCGTGACCAGCGTGCCGGCCTGCGGCACCGTGAAGATCGTGATCGTGATCTGGCGATCCACGATCTGCCCGGTCAGCGTGAAGCCGCGCAGCCTGTAGGTGGTGGTCATGCGCGGGCAGACTTCGCGACTGCCACTCAGCGCCACCGGCTCCGGCTCATCGTTGAAGTACACGCGATCCAGCGACGCGGAAGACCAGGAGAGCGTCACGCACTGGTCAAGCTGGATGGCTTCCGCCGTGGTGCTGAAGGTCAGGTCGGCCTGCACGATCCGCACGGTGACAAAGCGCTGCTGGATCTGGTAGCCGGGTCGGACGACCGTCAGGCTGTAGCGGGTGGTCTGGGTGGGGCATTCGCGCCGCGTCCCCTGCCCGGTGACCGTCCGCGCCTTGTAGTACACGGAGCCATCCCCCACGACCGACCAGCGCAGGTTCGTACACTGGCCGGGCAGGATCTCGGTTGAATCGGCCACAAAGCCGATGCCCTCACCATCCACCGGGACGTCGGGCCGGTATGGCACCGGGCCATCCACGCCGCCGGTCACGTTCAGGTAGCGCCCGCGCACCCAGCCGCGGTACGGGCCGTACTCCACGAACACCCACAGGCCATCGACCGAGATCGTGCGCACGGAGACTTTCGCCCCGGCGGGGATCACGGTGATCACGTTCGTTTCCACAAACGTGGTGAGGATGTTGTCGTCCACGACCTCGGCATCCTCGCGCAGGTTGACATCCTGCAGCGCCTCCGCGATGACTTCGTTCAGCCCGGCATAGGTGGTGGGGGAGATCACGGCGGGCGGCACGTACTCGCTCGATACGGGCAGCGTCGCCACGTCCCCGCTTTGCAGCTCCAGGTACTGGCGCGCCATCCAGCCGCCCTGGCCGTTGTAGTCCACGCGCAGCCAGCGGTAATTCGGGCTTATGGCGGTGGCGATCAGGGTGGTACCCTGCGGGGCGGTGGTATAAATGCGGGCGGCGGTGCTGGGCGCGGCGCGCAGACGCAGGTTGGTGAGCGTCACCAGCGTCACCGGGCCGCCGTCTTCCCCGTCCTGGGCCTGGGCGGGCGCGCCGGGAAGCCCGGCAGGCAGCGCCAGCACAAAGGCCAGGATCACCATCAAACGCCAGAGGATAGGTAACGCACTACGCATGGGCGACTTCTCCCGGATCAGGGTCGATAAGGCTGGCTTCATTATAGCCGAAAGCGGGTGCAGGGCGATTCGCGAAAGCATCTGGCCGCAAAGCGTGGCTCCGGGCGCAGCAATGCAGTTTTCCTGTTCAATGCGGCTATGGTGTCATCACTTTCGATGGATTGACACGCCCTCTGTGTAGCGTCGCTTTGACGTTTACCTTTTTAATGCGGCTACGGTGTCATCATTTTCGGTCGATTGACATGCCCTGTGCGTAGCGACGCTTTGCAAAGCGACGCTACCAATACCGCATCTGACATAGCCGTACAATTCTGTCAAAGCGCATTGCTGCGCCTCTACCGCCCGGCGCCACGAAAGGCAATTCGACACGGATCGCTATGATCCGGCGGATCAAGATGATCCGCCGGATCAAATGGATCTTTAATCGATTCTCTCGCTGACCGCTCGCCGCTTTTCCGGGCGGTTCGCGAACGGCCCCTACAGCCGGATGTTTTTCGCTCGGCGCTACGACGCTTGGCGCTAACCGCTTTTCTCCTGCCTCTTACCTCTGGCCTCTGGTCTCTGCCTTTATACCGTCTCGCGCTCGTAACGCTGCCGGATATTCGGCACCAGGTATTCGTCAAAGGCGCGGCGCTGGTCGTAATCCGGCGCCCAGCCCCAATCCTCACGGGCGCGCGTATCATCCTGATCCATCGGCCAGCTGTCCACGATGCCCTGGCGCTTTTCATCCGGCGCAAACGTGATCGCCGCCTGGGGGAAAGCCTGAAGCACCTCGTTATAAAACTCGCGGGCCGACAGGCTGAAGCTGGTCACGTTGTACACGTGGCTGGTCAGCGCCTCCTGCGGGGCGGCTTCCAGGTACAGCAGGGCTTTCACCGCGTCCGGCATCGCCATGAAGGGCATGGTTGTATCTTCCCGGACAAAACAGGCGTACGGCGCGCCCTTCGCCGCCGCGTGGAGCATCTCCGGGCCGTAATCGCTCGTGCCGCCGCTGGGGACGGTGAAGGCGCTCACCAGGCCGGGGAAGCGGATCGCGCGGAAATCGACCGTGTTGCGCGGGTGTTCCACCGCCAGCTGGCGGTAATGGTGGGCGTAGTAGCGGCCCAGATGCTCCGCGTAGAGCTTGTTGCAGCCGTACATGGTGGTGGGGTTGTTCCAGGCCCATTCCTTCACCGCACCCGCGTTGGCCTTCGTCTCCAGGTCGGGTAGGCCGTAGGCCGCGATAGAGCTGGGGAAAATGAATTTCACCGGCTGGCCCAGCCACATGGACTGATCCACGGCCAGCTTGAGCAGCCCCAGCGTGCCATCCACGTTCACCCGGTGGGCGGCCTCCGGCGTGAACTCCGCCCGCGTGGAAAGCAGGGCCGCCAGGTGGTAGATGCGCGGGATGGAGAACTCCGACACCAGCCGGGCCAGCAGCTTGTCATCCAGCACATCGCCCTGCATCCAGCCCTCACACCGGCCCTTCATCTCGTCCGGCATCGGCCTGACATCCAGCGCCAGGATATTGTGCACGCCCTGCTGGTTAAGCTGCTCAATGAGCGCCTGGCCCATCTCCCCGCTTGCCCCGGTGACGAGAATGACTTCTTTACGCATGGTTGCTCCTCATTTGGCGGCTCCGCCAGCGGGCCGCGCTGCTGCCGATCAGGATTGGGCAATGCGCCCAAGTTACGCTGTGCATTTTAGCAGTACAGGGAACGGCCTGCCAGCGCCAGGGGCCGAGAAAGGGGGAATTCCGGGAAAAATGCAGGGTTATGCCTGACGATACAGACCGCGGGGAACCTTCACCGGGGCGCTACACCCGCCCCAGCAGCGCAAACAGCACCAGGAACAGGCCCAGCCCGGCGCCAAACACGCCCACCATCAGCCGGAAAATCCCGGCCAGCAGAAACGCCCCGCCCTCGCTGATCAGGCGGCGGCGCTCCATGTCCTGCCGGTAGCCGGGGCGCTGCACCCCGGCATCAATGGCATCCCAGCCGACACGCACCAGGGGCAGCGCCAGCCGCAGCACCCGCCACGACAGCAGGCAGAACACCAGCCCGAAGATCAGGGTGATGGCCGCCACCATGCGGTCGGCCATCAGTTCCACTCCAGCGCGGCGCGCGTGGCCCAGTACTGCTCCGGCGGTTCGGCCAGGGCCGCCAGGGCCGCTTCGGCCTCCTCGTCCCACGCCACCCGCAGCGCCCCCAGATTGCTGTTCAGGTGATCCGCGCGGGCCGCGCCACTGAGGACCACATCCACAAACGGGCGGGCCAGCACCGCCGCCAGCGCCAGCGCGTCCACCGTCGTGTGGAGCCGCTGCGCCTGCGCCTGCAGGACGGCATACGCCCGCCTGAAATCGGGGTTGTCGGCGTTGCGCGGGGTCAGCCGCCCGTTGGCCAGCGCCTCCTTGACGATCACGCCCATGCCCGCCGCGTGGACTTCCTCCAGCAGCGGCCCGGTGGAAGGCTCCAGCACGTTGTAGGTCACCTGCACCGTGTCAAACAGGCGGGCGCCGCCCACGGTCAGCGCGGCGGCGCGGCGCAGCGTCGCGGCCTGCTCCGGCCCGCTGAGGGTGAGGCCGATCTTCACGGCCTCACGCTGCTTCAGCACCCAGAGCTGCTGCAGCACGGGGATGTTTTCCAGCACGCCGCTGTCCAGCGTGGCGGAGTGAATCTGGTACAGGCGCACATGGCGGCCCAGGTTTTCGCGGGTTTCGCCCCACTGGCGGTTCAGAACGGGCAGCGTGTGTTCCTTGACTTCGTGCTGGCGGGCCTCCACCTGCCAGTTGGCGGTGTACGTGTAGCCCCACTTGGAGCCGACCGTAACCGCCTCCGGGGGGATATTGCGCCGGCCCAGCCACGTGCCGAGGAACTGCTCCGCCTTGCCATAGGAACGCGCTGCGTCGAAGTAGCGGATGCCCGCGGCCCAGGCTGCATCCAGCACCGCATGAGCGTGGGCCTGCATCGCCTCCACGCTGGTGTTGTGGTTGAGATCGGCGGCATGGTCGAGTGTGATATAACCGGGCCGGCCCAGCGCGGCCAGTCCCAGCCCCAGCGGGGTCACCGCCAGCCCGGAGAGTCCCAGCGGACGCAGTTGCATCGCGGCGCTACCCATAACGATGATACTCCCGCGAGTGGCCGGGCGCGCCCTCGCGCTGCGGCTTCAGCACCACGACTCCCAGCGGGGGCAGCGTCAGGCGCAGGCTGTGCGGGCGGCCGTGAGCATGAACCGGCTCGGATTGCACGCCCCCCGCGTTGCCCACGTTACCGCCACCATAGGCTTCCGAATCGCTGTTGAGCAGCTCGCGGTAGTAGCCCGGCTCCGGCACGCCGATACGGTAGTCCTGGCGCGGGACGGGGGTGAAGTTAATCGCCACGACCACGAACTCGCGCCGATCCTCCGCGAAGCGCAGGAAGCTGAAAACGCTCTGCTCCACGTCGCTGGCCTCGATCCATTCGAAGCCCGCCGGGTCGAAGTCCACCTCGTGCAGGGCTGGTTCCGCCTGGTACAGGCGGTTCAGGTCGCGCGCCCAGTCCTGCATCTGCTGGTGCAGCGGCCAGTGTTCCACCAGGTGCCAGTCCAGGCTGCGGGCCTCGCTCCATTCGCGCCACTGGCCGAATTCCTGGCCCATAAAGGTCAGCTTCTTGCCGGGGTGGGTGTACTGGTAGCCCAGCAGCGCGCGCAGCGTGGCGAACTTCTGCCACCAGTCGCCGTGCGCCTTGTTGATCAGCGAGCCTTTGCCATGCACCACCTCGTCATGCGAGAGCGACAGCACGAAGTTTTCGCTGAAGGCGTACATCAGGGAGAACGTCAGGTTGTGGTGGTGGTAGCGGCGGTAGACCGGGTCTGTGCGGATGTAGGCCAGCGTGTCGTGCATCCAGCCCATGTTCCACTTGAAGGTGAAGCCCAGCCCGCCCAGATACGTGGGGCGGGAGACCATCGGCCACGCGGTCGATTCCTCCGCCACGGTGAAGCCACCGCCGGATTCGCGGTGCACGATCGCGTTCAGCTCCTGCAGGAAGCTGATCGCGTCCAGGTTCTCGTTGCCGCCATACTCGTTGGGCAGCCACTCGCCATCCTTGCGCCCGAAATCCAGGTACAGCATGGAGGACACCGCGTCCACGCGCAGCCCGTCAATGTGGTAGCGCTCCAGCCAGAACATCGCGTTGGAGAGCAGGAAGGTGCGCACCTCGTTGCGCCCGTAGTTGAAGATGTATGTCCCCCAGTCGGGGTGCTCGCCCTTGCGCGCGTCGGCATGCTCGTACAGGTGCGTGCCGTCGAAATAGCTGAGGGCGTGGCCGTCCTTGGGGAAGTGGGCTGGCACCCAGTCCAGGATCACGCCCAGGCCGTGCTGGTGGCACTGATCCACGAAGTACATGAAGTCCTCTGGCGTGCCGTAGCGGCTGGTGGGGGCGAAATAGCCGGTCACCTGGTAGCCCCAGGAGCGATCGAGCGGGTGCTCCGCCACCGGCATCAGCTCCAGGTGCGTGTAGCCCATGCGCTTCGCATACGGGATCAGGGTGTCGGCCAGCTCACGGTAGGTCAGCCACTCGTAGTCATTCTTGCGCTGCCAGGAACCGAGATGCACCTCGTAGATCGCCACGGGCTGCTTAAGCAGGCTGGTGGTGGCGCGGGCTTCCATCCAGGCATCATCCTGCCAGGTGTAGGCGTCCAGGTCGGCGACGATGGACGCGGTGCGCGGGCGCATCTCGGCGAAAAAGCCGTAGGGGTCGTTCTTCTCGGCGTGGTAGCCTTCGTTGTGGGAACGCAGGTCGAATTTGTAGCGCGCGCCCGGCTCCACCCCCGGGATGAACAGGCTCCATACGCCGCTTTCACCGTGGCGGCGCATCGGGTGCACGCGCGCGTCCCAGCGGTTGAAATCGCCGATCACGCTCACCCGGTAGGCATTGGGCGCCCACACCGCAAAATTCACGCCCGGCACGTCATCAAGCGTGCAGGCATGCGCGCCCAGCCGTTCGTAGGCACGGAAGCTGTGACCTTCGTTGAAGAGATACAGGTCATAATCGGTCAGCCAGGGGCCAAAGGCATAGGGATCGTGGAAGGTCTCGGTGTGATCCTCCCAGGTGAGCGCCTCAAAGTGGTAGGGCCACTGGCCGCGCACCCGCACCTCAAAGACCCCGGCCTCATGCAGGCGCGCCATGGGATAGCGCGTGCCGGTCTGGCTGTTGACCAGGGTCAGCTCCCGCGCCCAGGGGCGGAAGGCCCGCACCGCCAGCATTGTTTTGCGGTTGGGAACCGGGTGAGGGCCGAGCAGCTCAAATGGCGCGCCGTGGTCGCCGTTGATCAGGGATGCCAGTGCGCCGGGGTGAATCTCGAAGGCCATATGCCAGTCCTCGCCAGGGGTTACAGGTCGGGTGTGCTTACCAGGGGATTATAACGTGATCCCCCGGCACGCGGAAATGACCGGCAGGCAGGGCGTACTTCAGATTAGCGGCGCTGCCCCACAAGACTGAACCGCAAAGGACGCGAAACACGCAAAGGAATACAAGGGCTTTTGCCTTTGCTTTACGTCCTCGGCGAACGCCGCGGTTCAAGTCGTTTTTCGCGGGAGATTGTCCCGGCCACCATCAGTGGGCCAGCGTGATACTCGCCTCCTCCAGCCGGTGCTGGATCAGGGTCAGCACCTGCGGGCGCAGGTCCGCCGCGCGGCCAAAGCGGGCCTTGATCATCAGCGTGACCTCCACCTCCTGCCCGAAGTTCTCGGCCGTGATCACCTGCCACGGCTCCAGCAGCTCCGGCAGCTCCAGCGCGGCCTGCTCGCCCAGGTCGTGCAGCAGCGGCAGCACCTTCTCCAGGTCGGCGCTGTGCACCATCAGCTTGATCTTGGAGGAGGAGAACTTGCCCCGGCTGAAATTACGCACCACGCGGATTTCGCCGTTGGGGATGATGTACAGCTCGCCCGTGGGCGCGCGGAGCAGGGTCGTGCGCAGGTTCAGCTCCTCGATCACGCCCTGGATCTCGAGGATTTCGACCTTATCACCCACGTCGTAGGTGTCCTCGAAGATGAAGCCGATCCCGGTCAGCCAGTCGCTGATGATCGGGCGGGAGGCGAAGCCCAGCCCGGCGCTGAACAGGCCGACCATCCAGACGAGCGTGTCCGGCTGCACGAAGAAGCTCAGTGTAAAAAGCCCCGCCAGGAGAAACGCGACAAAGCCGATCGCGCTGGAAAAGAGATCGTGCAGGGTTTGCTGGCGGCCCACACGCATCTTCAGCTCACCCGGCGCGAAAGTCCCCAGGCGCACAAACGGCGTGATCAGCCGCCGGGCGGTACGGTGGACCAGCCAGGCCAGCACAAAGGCCCCGCCAATGGGGAGGAGATAGCCGTGCAGAAGTGTTTCAAGCCCTGTCATGAAGGATCCTTTGCTCGCCGGGTGCAGGTTCTGGCCGCCGGGCCGGGGCATACCAGCGCTGCCCTGCCCGCCACGCGGGTTAAGCCCCAATGATACTCCATTTTGCGGGCGGAGAGTCCGGCGATCACCCCACGCTGGCCCACTGATCCCTAACGCCCGTTGCGCCGGTCGTTGCTGATGCAACGGCCTTTATCTGTTTTTCACACGATGAAGACACTGTATTACTATGTGCTATGGTATAATCCATACTGCAACTGTCAGATACCTCTGTGGAGCCAGCCTTGCCAGGCCACCAGCACCCCCCTCAACCTGACGCCAACCCCCAGGCCACCCCCTTCCTGAAATGGGCCGGCGGCAAAAGGCGCCTGCTCCGCCAGTTCGCCCGCTTCTTCCCCGCGGAGCCGGTGACACGCTACTTCGAGCCGTTTGTCGGCAGCGGCGCGGTGTTCTTTCACCTGCGCGGGCAGGGCTTCGCGCGGGGGTACAGCCTGACGGATGTCAACCCGGAGCTGATCAACGTGTACACCGTTATCCGCGACGAGATCGAGGCGCTGGTGGCGGCCCTGGCCGAACACCGGGCGCAGCACACGCACAGCCCCAAAACCCACTACTACCAGGTGCGCGCCTGGGACCGCCAGCCGGACTGGGCAGAGGCCTCCTCCGTCCAGCGCGCGGCACGCATGATCTACCTGAACAAGACCTGCTACAACGGCCTGTGGCGCGTGAATAGCAAGGGGCATTTCAACGTGCCGATCGGCCGCTACCACAACCCGCCCATCCTGGATGAAGCGAAACTACGGGCGGCCTCGGCGGCGCTGGCCGGCGTGCGCCTGGACGTGCAGGCCTTCCACACCGTGCTGGAGCAGGCCGGGCCGGGCGACTTCGTGTACTTCGACCCGCCGTATGTCCCCCTGAGCAGCACGGCGAACTTCACCAGCTACACCCGCGACGCGTTTGAGGAGCCGGAGCAGCGCGCGCTGGCCGATACCTTCCGGGCGCTGGATCGCAAAGGCGTGCGCGTGATGCTCAGCAACGCCGATGCGCCGCTGGTGCACAGCCTGTACGCAGGCTTCCGGCTGGAGGTCGTGCGGGCGCGCCGGGCGATTAACTCGCGCGCGGGCCGGCGCGGCCCGGTCTCCGAGCTTGTTGTTCTGAACTACTGAGCCCCCGCAGATTCTCGTTTCTGCGCCGCGCCAAGCCTGTCTCCCCCCACCTGCATAAAGCCTGCATTGTGTGAAAACATTCCTCAATCCGATCTGATCAGAATTTACCAAAATTTACCATGCTTGCTATAATATGGATTGTATAATGGAGCGTTGTACAAATAGGACAGTTGCAGTTTGCTTTTAGTACCATCAAGAAGGTGATTCGCTCTTCATCCTGCGACTACAGGAGGCGTGTATCGCACATTCCCTAATGATTTTTGCCGGTTCATTCTAGACTTGTTCATTTTCAGGAGAACCCAGATGAAACGCATTATTGCAGCACTACTCTTGCTGGCTATGGTCTTCACCATCGTCCCGCTGCCCCAGGCGACCGCCCAGGGCGCGGAGCAGTCCTACCTCGTGATGGCGAACAGCAACCGGCTCCCGAACGGCCTGGAAGCGCGCATCACCGCCGCCGGCGGCACGATCACCCGCGTCGTCCCGGAGATCGGGCTGGTCGTCGTCAGCTCCAGCGACCCGAACTTCGCGGCGAGCGCGGCGGCCATCAGCGGCGTGCGCTCGGCCATCCCCAACCTCTCCGTGCAGTGGCTCGACCCCGATCGCCAGATGATCGCGGAGTATGAGAACCCGCCCTTCAGCGGCGAAGATGACTTCTTCTTCGACCTGCAGTGGGGCCATGACTCCGTGAACGCGCCTGAAGCCTGGAACGCGGGTGTGCGCGGCGCGGGCGTGCGCGTGGCCGTCCTGGATACCGGTTTTGACCTGGATCACCCGGACCTCGCACCGAATATCAACCTCGCCCTGAGTGAAAACTTCGTGCCTGGCGAGACACTCCAGTACGCCCTGCCCGATACGTTCAGCCACGGCACCCACACCGCCGGCACGATCGGCGCGGCGGATAATGCCTTTGGTGTGATCGGCGTCGCCCCGGAAGTCGAGCTGGTGCTGGTTAAGGTGCTGGGGGATGAGGGCAGCGGCGACTTTGCTGGCGTGTTCGAGGGTATCGTGCACGCGGCCAGTGTTGACGCCGACGTGATCAACATGAGCCTGGGCGCCAGCATCCCGCAGCGCGGCATCCCCGGTGACATCACCGCCCGTGAAGTGGCCGAGCTGCGCGTGCTGAATAACCGCGCGGTGACGTATGCCTACCAGCAGGGGACGACCGTGATCACCTCCGCTGGCAACGCCGCGCGCGATGGCGACCACGACGCCGACATGGTCGTGTTCCCGGCGGATGCCTCGCACGCGATCACGATCTCGGCCACCGCGCCGGTCGGCTGGGCCACTGACCCGGGCAACATCTTCCTGGATAACCTGGCCTCCTACAGCAACTACGGCCAGTCCTTGATCGACTTCTCCGCGCCGGGTGGCGATTCGGTGTATCCCGGCAACGAAGCCTGCCTGATTGCCGGGCTAGTTCGCCCGTGCTGGGTGTTTGACCTGGTGTTCAGCACCGGCAACAATGGCTGGTACTGGTCCGCGGGGACGAGCATGGCCGCCCCGCACGCCGCCGGCGTAGCCGCCCTGATCATCAGCGAGAACGGCGGCAGCATGAACCCCGCCCACGTGGAGCGCGAGCTGCGCCGCCGGGCGGAAGACCTGGGCAAGCCGGGCAACGATGACGCCTACGGCGCCGGGGCGATCCGCAGCGGGTACTAGACCGCCGCGCGAATGCACCCGTGCTGTAAATGAAAAACGGGCCGCCCCAGCCGGGACGGCCCGTCTTTTATTGGCTGGCTTCGCGGGTTATTCCGTGAAGTACACGCGGCCCGGGAACTTCAGGCCGGTGAGGAACGTGCCGTTCAGCTCCGCGGCGTCGATGTTCAGGTCGCTGCGGTACACCCAGGCGCCAATCGCCTGGTAGATCGGGATCATGGGCAGGTCTTCCCACAGCAGCCGGTCGATCTCGGCGTAGAGCGCATAGCGCTCGTCGGCGTCGGTCACCCGGCGGCCTTCCTCAAACATCGCCTGGACATCTTCATTGGCGTAGGCGAAGAAGCCGGTCGGGCTGGCGAGGTAGTTGCGGTAGTGATCCGGCTCCGGCCCGAAGAGGCCCCAGCCGCCCAGCATGGCGTCATACGGTTTCTCGGTGCTCACGTTGTCGTAGATTTCCTCGTAGGCCGCGGCCTCATCCAGCGGGGCCAGCTGCACATCCACGCCCAGCGCGCGCCAGTTATCATAGACCACGGGGGCCACCGCCTGCATCAGCGACCAGGTGCCCATATAGGCCAGACGCATGGTCATGGGGGTGCCGTCCTTGTCCAGGATGCCGTCACCGTCGCTGTCGGTCCAGCCTGCCTCGGCCAGCAAGTCCTGCGCCTGGGCCGGGTCATAGGGGTACTGCGCGTTGCGGCCCGGCTCGTACATGAACACCGGCTGGTTGAAGACCGAGTCCGCGATCACGCCGTAGCCGCCGCCCGCGATCTCGATGATCGCCTGGCGGTCAAGCCCTACGGCCAGCGCGCGGCGCACGGCCGGGTCGCTGTAGATGGCGCTGCCGTCATTGAAGCCGACATAGCGCATCAGGTCGCGCGGGGCGGTTTCCAGCACGAAGTCAGGGTTATCCTGGAACGGGGTCACGTCCGCGCCGTCCACCCGGGCGAAGTCCACATCGCCGGAGAGCAGGGCGTTGGCCGTGTTGTCCGCGCCTTCAATGAAGCGCACGACGATGCGGTCCAGGCAGGGCGCGCCGCGCCAGTAGTCCTCGTTAGCGTCCAGGATGATGCTCTCACCGGTATTCCAGGCCACGAACTTGAACGGGCCGGTGGTGATCGGCGCGACATTGTAGGGCGCGTCCAGCATTTCCAGGCTGGTGAAGGCGTGGGCCGGCACGATCGGGATCGCCAGCGCGGTCAGCACGGTGGCATCCGGTGAATTCAGGATGACCTTGAACGTATGGTCGTCCACCACCTCAAACTGCATCGGCTCCCCACCCTGCATCAGGTTGGAGCGCCAGTCGATGGCGTTGGACTCAAGCAGCGCGGCTTCGTAGGTGAAGAGCACATCTGCGGCGGTGAACGGCACGCCGTCATGCCAGGTCACATCCTGGCGCAGGAAGAAGGTGTACTCCAGGCCATCGTCGGAGATCTCCCACGATTCGGCCAGGGCCGGCTCGATCGAGTCGCCCCAGTTTTCGCCACCCAGCACCAGCGGCTCCGCCATAAACGTCACCACAAACAGGCTGTTGCCGTCATTGGCGTACAGGCCGCTGAGCGTGCGCGGGTCGGTGCCGTAGGAGACGACCATCGTGCCGCCCTGGGTGGGGCATACGAAGTCGTCACCCTGCGCGGCGACCGGGGCCAGCGGCACGGTCAGCATGGCGACCAGCACCAGAGACAAGAGCAATTTACGCATTTTGTTTCCTCCAATAGACTTTACGGGTCTGGCAAGACCCACACAAACAACTTGGAACTCTTTCTACCTGCGCAGCTGCGGGTCAAACGCATCGCGCAGGCCATCCCCCACAAAGTTGAACGCCAGCACGATCATGGAAATGATCACGCCCGGCACGACCCACATCCACCACGCGGTCCGCAGCCACTGCTGCGCTTCCTCCAGCATCTTGCCCAGGCTGGCATGCGGGGGCGGGACACCCAGCCCCAGGAAGCTCAGCGCCGATTCGGTCAGGATGGCATACGGCACCGAGAGCGTGGCGGCCACGATAATCGGGGCCAGCGCGTTGGGCAGCAGGTGGCGCGTGACCAGCCGCCAGCCCGGCACGCCGATGCAGCGCGCGGCCTCGATAAACTCCCGCTGTTTCAGGCTGAGGAATTCCGCCCGGATCAGGCGGGCGACCGTCATCCAGTTCAGCGCGCCGATCACGAAAATCAGCGCCAGCAGCGTGCCTTCCAGCACGCCGGAAATAATAAGCAGCAGGAAGAAGCCCGGAATCGAGAGAAAAATATCCGTGATGCGCATCAGGACATTATCCACCCAGCCGCCGAAATAGCCCGCCGCCGCCCCTACCGTGACGCCGATCACCAGCTGAAAGACCACCGCCGTCACGCCGACGAACAGCGAGACGCGCCCGCCGACCATTGCCCGCGACAGGTAGTCGCGCCCGTAGTTATCCGTGCCAAAGGGGTGCTCCACCGTAGGCGGCTGGGGGCGCCCGCGGGCATAGGCCGCGTTGATGGCGTTCGGGTCGTAGGGGGTAAGCTGGTCGGTGAACACTGCCGTGATGCCCAGCAGAAGCAGCAGCACGGCGCTGGCCGTGGCCAGCCGGTGCTTGCGGAACTGGCGCCATACCAGCAGCCACTGGGGGGTGGGTTTGGCTTCGCGCAGGGTAATGGGGGCGGTCGCATTAGTCATAGTGAATTCTCGGGTCTACCCAGGCGTAGGCGATATCAGCCAGCAGGTTACCGCTGACGATCAGCAGGGCCGAAAGCATCGTGACCGCCATGATGATCGGGTAGTCGCGCCCGTTGACGGCCTCCACCCCCAGGCGGCCCATGCCCGGCCAGCCGAAGATCGTCTCGGTGATAAACGCGCCGGTGACGATCGACGGAACTGAAAGCCCGATCAGCGTGACCATCGGGATCAGGGAATTGCGCAGGGCGTGCACCAGCAGCACGCGCCGTTCGCGCGCGCCCTTCGCCCGCGCCGTCCGGATGTAATCCTGCCCCAGCACTTCCAGCAGGGCTGAGCGCTGGTAGCGCGACCAGCTGGCCGTCTGCGCCAGGCTGAGCACGATGGCCGGCATGATCATGTGGCGCAGCACGTCCATCACCGCGGCCCAGCCCTCATACTGCTCCCGCACGGAGCGCATCCCCACGCCGGGCAGCCAGCGCAGCTGAATCGCGAAGATTTGAAGCAGCAGCAGCGCCACCCAGAAAACCGGCACCGAAATGCCGACCAGGGCCAGCGTGCTGAGCACGTAATCCACCAGCGTGTAGCGCTTGAGGGCCGAGATCACGCCGATGGGGATGGCCACCACCAGCGACATCAGCAGCGCCACACCGCCCAGCAGCAGGGTGTTGGGCAGGCGATCGCCCACCTCCAGGGTTACCGGGCGGCGCGTGCGAAATGAGAAGCCCAGGTCGCCCTGCAGCGTCTTGCCCAGCCACAGGCCATAGCGCACGTACACCGGCTCGTTCAGCCCCAGGCTTGCGCGCACCTGGGCGATATACTCCGGATCGGAGCCTTTATCCGGGTCCACATACATCTGGGCGGCATCCCCCGGCGCGATCTCAATGATCGCGAAGGTGATAATGGAGATCGCGATCAGCAGCGGGATCGCCTGCAACAGGCGGCGGATCACATAACGGCTCATCGGGCTATCCTGTGGCGTCGGGCCGCTGCGCGGCGGGTGCAGCGGACGCGATCAGCGTCTCGAAATCCGGCGGGTTCAGGATGTGCTTTTTCACCCCGCAGGTCTCGGCAGCGCGGATCACGGCGGCATGGTAATGCGCCGGGAAATCCTCCGGCAGGTGGATCAGCAGCTCGATCTTCTCGAAGCGGTTGGCTTCCGGGTTGTAATGCATGCGCTGGGTCAGGCGAATGTCGGCCGTGGGGATGTCACGCTCCTGGCAGAAGCGCTGGACCTTCACCGCGGAGCAGGTGCCAATCCCGGCGAGGAACAGGTCAAAGGCGGAAGGCTCATCCTCCCCGCCAACCGAAATACGCGTGCCTTCCATGTCAGCCGTGATGCGGGCATCCGCGGTGAAGGTGATGGCCATGTCAATGGTGTCCACGCTGTTTCCATCCTTGACGGTAATAGCAACCCAATTCGTCGGGTTTGCGCCTATGCAGAGGGCGCAGCATGCTGCGCCCTATCATTTCTGATTACCCGTTTTTATGTACGGTGGTGAGGGTCAGCCGCAGGGCCAGGCCCTGCACGGGCAGACGGGTGGCGACGCCTTTAGCCGCCGACCAGCATCGCCTGCACGGCCCCGGCCAGGTTCACATCGGCGGACAGGTTCGCCATCAGGTCCGGGAACAGGCCGAAGATCAGCGTGCCGGCCGCCGCCAGGATCAGCGCGGCCGCCAGCGAGCGCGGCAGGCGCGGCATGGCGATATCACTCGCGCCGTCCTGCAGGAACATCTTGACCACCACGCGCAGGTAATAGTACACGGCAAAGACGCTGGTGATCACGCCGATCACAGCCAGCCACACCAGCCCCGCATCCACACCGCTGAGGAACACGTACCACTTGCCCACGAAGCCCGCCGTCAGCGGGATACCCGCCAGGCTGAACATAAAGAGCGTCATCAGCAGGGCCAGCCCCGGTCGCTGACGCCCCAGCCCGGCGAAATCGTCGATGCTGATGCCGGAGCCGTCGCTCTTCTCCAGGGCGATCACCACCGCGAACGCGCCCAGGTTGGTAAAGGTATAGGCCAGCAGGTAGACCAGCGCCGCCTGCACGCCGCGATTCGCGATCTCCGGCTGGCCGGCGGCCGCCACCGCGATCAGGATGTAGCCCGCGTGCGCAATGGAGGAATAGGCCAGCAGGCGCTTGATGTTGTCCTGCCAGATCGCCACCAGGTTGCCCAGGATCATGGTCAGCAGCGCCAGGATCGCCAGCGAGTCCACCCAGGCGGCGGACGTGGCATCTGCAATCATCAGCGTGGGCAGCCCCACCACCAGGATGCGCAACAGCGCGGCGAAGCTGGCAGCTTTGGTCCCCACGCTCATGAAGGCCGTCACCGAGGTCGGCGCGCCTTCGTACACGTCGGGCGTCCACATGTGGAATGGCACCGCCGCGACCTTAAAGCCGAGCGAGACCGTGATCAGGCCCGCGCCCAGCAGCAGGGTGACCATGCCGCTGGCACCGCCCTCCACAATCGCGCTGGCGCCCTGCCACACGCCGGGCAGGCTGGTGGTGCCGGTGGCGCCGTAAATCAGCGCGATGCCGTACACCAGGAACCCGCTGGAAAACGCGCCCAGCAGGAAGTATTTCAGCGCGGCTTCTTCGCTCTTGAGGTCAGGCCGGCGGATGCCGCTGAGCACATACAGCGGGATGCTGAGCAGCTCCAGCGCGACAAAAATCACGATCAGGTCGTTGGCCGCGCCCATGAACATCATGCCCGCCGTGATGAACAGCAGCAGCAGGTAGTAATCCGTGCGGTGTTCAATCCCGGCCCGGCGCAGGTAGTCCATCGCCAGCAGGATGCTCAGGCCCGCCCCGGTCAGCACGGTCACGTTGAGGAAGCTGGTGAACGTATCGGCCATAAACATCCCGCCGAACGCCTCTCCCCTCTGGTTGAAGGTGAGCAGGCTCAGCACCAGGCTGACGATCACGCCCAGCAGGGACAGCCAGGCGATCCAGCCCTGGCGCCGCGCAGGGAGCACCAGCTCCAGCGCGAGCAGCACCACCGCGCCGATCACGAGGGAAAGGGCCGGCAGCGCCACGGTCAGATTGAGGCTTGCAAGACTCGGGAGTTCGAACATATCCGCCCCTGATAATGGTTCAATGCAGGTGGAAACAGGCTGTCGGGCATGGCGGCCCCGAGGCCGGGGCGCAAAACCATACCAATATTATCTGTGACGGGCTGTATTGTATCCTGTCGGGGCGCAACATGCCAGCGTCATAACAGGCCAGATCGGGGGCAAACAGCGGGGTGCGCCCGGCACGCGAGGGGAGGCGCGCCGGGCGCAAAAGGGGGAAGGCGCGGGGCGGCGCGATCAGCCCTGCAGCAGGTCGCGCAGGTGGATGAACGCGCGGGTCATCTCCCGCCGGAAGGTGGCGCTGTCCATCGCCTCGGCCAGCGCGAGCAGCGCTTCCGGCTCCAGGGTGAAGAAAGGCTGCCCCCGGCGGGCGGCGGCCTGTTCCTGGGCCGGGGTCAGGACTCCGGGGTCGTGCTCCCGGACGATGTTTTCAACGGCGGCGATATGGTGATTCTCCGCATCACCGGCCAGAAAGACGCGCACGCGGCTTTCGCGCACGCTCAGGCCGTGGCAGCGCGCGCCCAGCCGCTCGCGCAGCTCGGCATCCAGGCGGGCGGGGTTGACCCCCGGCTTGATCAGATCGATATGGCGCATGGGGTCGGGCCTCCTTACAGCTCAATCGCGGCCAGGACCGCCGGGCAATAAGCGCTCTCGGCCAGCAGCGACACGGTTGACCCGCCGGAAACGCGCCACAGCAGCGTGATGGTATGCGTCCCGGCGGCCAGGTCTGGGATCAGCGCCGTGAAGCTGGCCGGCCGGGCGTTATCCGGCACGGTGCCAAAGTCCCCCTGCTGCAGCAGGCCGAAGGTCGTGCCGGCGTAGCGCACGCCGTCAACCTCAAGGTCCAGGTACACGCGGTGCGTTGTCGCGCCCGCATACAGATTGCCCGTGAAGCAAACCAGCACCGGGCCGCCGTGGGTCTGCAGCATCAGGCGCAGGTTGTCCGGATCGACTTCGACAAAAACGAGGCTGGTCGTGGTCAGCGTCCCGGCGGTGGAGATGGCGCAGGCCCGGTTGGGGGCCAGCAGGTAGGTGATGTTCTCGCGCAGCGCGGCCATATCCGCTTCGGTGACGAGATCGCCCGTCACCAGCTCGGTCATCGGGGTCCAGGTGGGCATCGTGCCTCCTCTCTCCTGGGAACATCCGCGGTGTTCACTTTCCAGTGTGCCAGAGTTCCGCGCCGGGCGGGGCGAAAAATGTAGCCATTTTGTGGCCGGTTTGTGGTCGTTTTTTACACGCGGCCGACGCGCCTGAGACTTTTATGCGCGTGCTGCGTAGAGTAATTGCGGGGGAAGGGCTTGACACGGCACGCCAACGAGGGTACACTGTATGCACTTTACCCACTTAAACGGGTAAAGTGACTGAAGCGAATACATTGGGTAGCCAGCCTGCAGGGGCCAGCCGCCCCCAGGAGCAAGCCAGATGCCGGAAGCCGACTTCCTTATCACCCCCGAAACCGCCCGCTTCAGCGTGGGCCTGGAACCGGCGTTTAACGCCATCGCCAGCCTGCGCCTGCTGAACTGGCAGGAAGACTACGCCGGGCTTAACGCCTGGGTCACGCAGACCTTCGCCGCCATGACGCCGGAGCAGCAGCACGCCCATAAGCTGGTCTTTGTCGGGCTGTACTACATCGTGGAGCCCGAGCGCAGCTACCCCAGCTTCACGGCTTACGTGCGCGCGCTGGAGGCGCTGCCCGCGGAACGGCTGCGTGACAAGCTGCTGGACGCGTACCTGAACATGGCCTGCCTGAAGGACCGCATCCCGGCGGAGGAGGTCCCCACCCGCGAAGCCCTGCTGGCCGACCGGGCGCTGTACCTGGACTTCCTGACCACGACGTTCGCCGACGCCATGCTCATCCCGGAGATCGAGCTGGAGGCGCACGACCTGATCACGGACCTGCCACGCCTGAAACCCGTGATCATCGGCCACCTGCGCGAGATGTGGGAGCAGTACCTGGCGGAGGAATGGGTGCAGGCCCGCCCGATGCTGCAGGAGGCGGTGGACGCCTTCCAGCAGGTGGATTTCAGCGGCATGAGCAACTTCGAGGCCGCCCAGTTTGTCACGAACGGGCAGCTGAACCCGGCCAGGCAGGGCTACATCGACGGCTTCAAACGGCTGGTGTTCGTGCCTTCCCCCCACCTGGGGCCGTACCAGGGCCTGTTCGGCGGGATGGACGACACGCTGTGGCTGACCTTCGGGGCGCGGCTGCCCAGCGGGATGCACAGCAGCACCTCGGCGCTCAGCCGGGCGGAGCTGCTGGTGCGGCTCTCCGCCCTGGCGGACGATACGCGGCTGCGCGTGCTGGGCCATATCGCGGACCAGGGGGAGCAATGCGCGCAGGATGTCATCACCGCGCTGGACCTGAGCCAGTCCGCGGCCTCGCGCCACCTGAAGCAGCTCAGCGCCACCGGGTATCTGATCGAGCGCAAGCGGGAAAACGCGAAGTGCTACGCCCTGAACCCGGAACGCATCAACGATACGCTGGCCGCGCTGAAGCAGTTCCTGAAGGTGTAAGAGGGCATCTTCGGGGCCAGCCGCCCGGGTTAAAGAGGGGCCGGGGCGGCACGCCATTCACAGCAGGCGGGCGGCCAGAGAGGGGGCCAGCCCGCGCCGGAGGAGTGTCACACGGAATTTAGTGGAACGCATGAGATCCACACTGGTAGTTTCAAAAGAGGGGAAACTGTCATGTATAAGAATTGCTACGAACGCGAAGCCTTCCTGTATGTCGAGGAAGCCCGGCGGCAGGCAGCCCACGAACGGCTGATCCGCCAGCTGACAGCCGGGAAGCCCCCGGTCTACGCCCCGCTGCTGGCGGTGCTGGGCCGGCTGCTCACCCGCGCAGGGGCGCGGCTGCAGGCCGGGTCGCAGGAACCGCGCGACGTGCCTCAGCAGCGCGACGCCTATCTGACAAACTGAGCATTACCCTGTAAAGGGCGCTGGATGGCAGGAAGTCGATGTGCGGAAGCATCTTCTCGCCTGACCCCCGCCATATAACCACCCGAGAGACTGCCGCAGCGCGGGGAACGCGGCAGTCTTTCTCTTTGCTCCGGGCGGTTACGCCGGGGGCAGCAGATGCACCGCCGCCGGCTCGTACTCGATGCCCACCGTCTGGCCTTCCACAAAACCGCGCAGCGCGCGCGTCCCCCCCTCCAGCACCACCACCTGCTGCCCTTCCACCGTCAGGATGTACTCGGTTTCCGCGCCGAGATACATCAGCTGGTCGATCACGGCCGGGCAGGCCCCCGGGTCGGCGGACAGGCTGAGCGCTTCGGGCCGCATCACGGCGGTCAGGCGCGCGCCCTTCGCCGGGAGCGTCGCCAGCGGGACGGTAAGCGTTTGCCCCAGCAGCGTGACCGTCACCCCGCTGGCGGCGACCTCTTCCACCACGGCCTCGATGAAATTGGCGCGCCCGATGAAATCCGCCACAAAGCGGGTGTTCGGGGTGCGGTAGACTTCCTGCGGCGTGCCGATCTGCTCGATCTTGCCTTCGTTCATCACCACGATGCGGTCGGACATCGACATCGCTTCGATCTGGTCGTGGGTCACATACACGCTCGTGATGTTCAGGTTGTGCTGCAGGCGGCGGATCTCGGCGCGCATGTGCACGCGCAGCTTGGCATCCAGGTTGGAAAGCGGCTCGTCAAAAAGCAGCACGCGCGGCTCCATCACCAGGGAGCGCGCCAGCGCCACGCGCTGCTGCTGCCCGCCGGAAAGCTCGTTGGGGCGCCGCGCGCCCAACCCCTTCAGCCCCATCTGTTCCAGCGCGCGATCCACGCGGGCGCGAATCTGATCCTTGGGCATCCCGGCGGTCTGCAGGCCGTAGGCGATGTTATTCTCCACAGTCATGTGCGGGAACAGGGCGTAGCTCTGAAACACCATGGACATATCGCGCTTGTTGGGCGGCTGGTGGCTGATGTCGACCTTATCCAGCAGGATGCGCCCGGCGGTGGGCATCTCAAAGCCCGCGATCAGGCGCAGCGTGGTCGTTTTGCCGCAGCCGGACGGCCCCAGCAGGGTCACAAACTCGCCGCTGGGAATCGTCAGCGAGACGTTGTCCACAGCATGAACCTCGTGGCTGCCATCCCGCCCGGGGAAGGTCTTGATCAGGTTTTCCAGCACCAGGTCTCCGGTGCGGGAGGGTGCTCTGTCAGGTGCAGTCATGGTTTACGCGCCTCCTTCCAGCGTGCGCTCGGCCCCGGTGGTAGACCCAACGGTGAGGTACAGCACCCCGATCGCAACCATCACAATCAGGATCAAGATGACACAGTAAGCAAAGGCATTGCCAAAGCGCCCGTTTTCCACCTCGTTCAGAATCTGGTGAGTCATGATTTTGGTCTGCGGCGTCGTTAGAAACACGATGGCCGAGATGGTGGTCATGGAACGGGCGAACGCGTAGATCAGGCCGGAGAGGAAGGCCGGGCGGATCAGGGGCAGCGTGATCTTGCGGAAGGTGCGCGCGCTGTCCGCACCCAGGCTGATCGAGGCTTCCTCAATCGCCGGGTCGATCTGGCTGAGCGCCGCCACGCCGGAGCGCAGGGCGGCAGGCACAGAGCGCACCACGAACACGATCACAATCGCCAGCGCCCCCCCCGCGATGGCCCGCCCGCCGGTGAGCTTGGGGATCAGCGTGATCGCCAGCGGGTCTTCCGGTGTTCCGCCGAAAGGCAGCGTCAGGGTGAGTGGGTTGTTATAGACCAGCAGGAAGCCAATGCCCAGGATCGTGCCGGGGACGGCGATGCCCAGCATGGTGGTGAAATCCAGCGCGCCGCGCCCCAGGAACTCCGTCCGCACGACCAGGAAAGCGATCAGCATGCCCAGCAGGCCCGCGATCGGGGTGGAGATGATCGAGAGCAGCGTGGTATCCATCATTGCCTCGGAGCCGTAGCCGTTGATCACAAAGTCGAAGTTGGCGAGCGTGAACGTGTTGTTCACCCCCGGCACCCTGGTGAACGCCCCGACGAAGATTGTGGCGTAGATCAGGACGATGAGCAGCGTCACGAACATGGCGAGGCCAAAAAGCGGCCAGCGCACCCACGGGGTGGTGATCAGCTGCGGCGTGCCGCTTGGCTTCCCGGTAACGGACACGACCGACATGCGGCCGATCCAGTAGCGCTGCACGACAAAGACGGTCAGCGAAGGCACGAGCAGGATCACGGACAGCACCGCGGCGGCGGTGGTATCGTACAGGCCGATCACGGAAATATAGATGCGCGTCGCCAGCACTTCAAAGTTACCGCCCAGCACCAGCGGGTTGCCCAGGTCGGCGATGCTTTCCACAAAGAGCAGCAGGAACGATCCGAGGATGCCCGGGATCAGCATTGGCACGGTAACGGTGCGGAAGATGCGCCACTTGTTCGCGCCCAGATTGGTGGCAGCTTCTTCCAGCGCCGGGTCCAGCGCCTCCATCATGCCCTTGAGGTTCATATAGGCCACGGTGAAATAGGAAAGCGCCAGGACGAAGGACAGGCCATCCAGCCCGTAGATATCGTAGCGCACGCCAAACACGCCCCGGCTGATGATCCCATTGCGTCCAAAAAGCACGAGCGTGGCCGTTGCCACGGCGAACGGCGGCGAGATGATCGGGACCAGCGCGACAATGTGCATAAAGCGCTTGAAGGGCGCCTTGATCTTCACCTGCACAAACGCGAACAGGAAGCCCAGCAGCGTCCCCAGAGTGGCGACGACCAGGCCCATCACCACTGTATTGCTGATGATCGTCTGGTAATTGCTGGCGGTCAGGTAGCGGCCAAAGAGCGGCAGCCCTTCCGCGGAGGCGCTCTCGCCAATCATCGCCAGGATAGGCAGCACGACCATCAGGAACAGAAAGACGGTGACGAGCAGCAGGGCGGCGCCAAGCACCGGATCGCGGAAGATGCGGCGGAACTGGTTCAGGTTGCGGCGGAGTGAAGTGACCACGCGCGCTTGCCCCCTTTCATATACTGAAAACTGCCCCCATCAGCAGCCTGTGACGGGGGCATGGTTACCGGTTGCGGTGATCAGCGGCTGGTGGGCTTACTCCACCGGGGCCGGAGCAACTTCCGCGTCGAAGCGTTCGACGATGGTGGAACGGTTGGCGCCCGCCGCCGGGAAGTTGTAATTGATGAGATTGACCTCGGAGAGATTCACCGAGAGCTCGGACACCGGGGTTTCCGGGTTGGTCGGCAGCTGCAGGGAGTTAACTGTGGCTGCGATCGCCTGCGCTTCCGGCGTCAGCGCCCAGTCGTACCACACCTTGGCCGCTTCCAGCTCTGGCGCGTTGGCGATGATACCCATGCCGCCGATTTCATAGCCGGTGCCTTCCTCCGGGAAGGTGCCGATCAGGATGCCCTCGAAGCCTTCCACCTGGAGCTTCACACAGTCATGCGAGAAGATGATCGCCACCGCGATCTCGCCGGAGCCGGCCATGCGGCCCGGAGCGGAGCCGGAGCGAGTGTACTGCAGGATGTTCTGGTGCAGCGCGGTGAAGTACTCAAACGCGTTGTCGATGGCTTCCTGGTTGGGAGCGCCCTCTTCGTCATAGCCCGCGCCCACGTACTCGCCCGCGGCCAGTGCTGCGTCGATCGCTTCTTCGTCCATGCCTTCTTCGGCCATGGCGGCGCGTTCCAGCGCATCAGCGGCCAGGGTCACATTCGTCCAGAAGGCGGTGAAAGCCGTGCCGGAGGTCGCCGGGTGGGCCATGGCGACATTGCCCTGCAGGGCCGGGTCGAGCAGATCCTGCCAGGAAGTCGGCGCTTCCACGCCCAGCTCTTCCAGGACATCGATATTGGAGCAGAAGCCCAGCGCGCCCACGTAAATCCCCGTCCAGGTGTGGCCTTCGGCATCCCGGTACTGAGGATCAATGACTTCGGCGTTCGGGGAGGCATACGGCTCCAGCAGGCCTTCTTCACCCGCGGCGATGAACGTATCGGCCGGGCCACCCCACCAGATCGAGAACTCGGGGTTATCGGCCGTGGCACGTAAGCGGGCCAGCGACTCGCCGGAGGACATGCGCACGTAGGCCGTGGCAATGCCGGTCTCGGCCTCAAAGGCCTGGGTCATGGCGACGCACCAGTCTTCCTGCGGGGTGCAGAGCACGGTGAGCACATCCCCGCCCTGGGCGAAGATCGGCGCCGCGCTCAGCAGCAGGGCCGCAACGAACAAAAGCGCAAAACTCTTCTTCATGTGTTTTCTCCTCAGAAACCGAATCATAAACAACGGCTAAGTCCATTATAGGCACAAAGCCGTGTCACACCAACAGACTGGTTATGATCTCAGTGCTGCCGGCGGGGCGGCGTTCCGCCGCCTGCCCCCGGCCCTGGCGCCTACTCCGTTTGCAGCGCCTGCACCGGCGGCAGCCGCGCGGCGCGGATGGCGGGCAGCACGCCCGCGCCCAGCCCCACCAGCCCCGCCAGCCCCACCGCAAAAAGCGCCAGCTCCGGCGGGATCAGCAGCAGCTGATCGCCCACCTGGGAGAGATCCAGCGGCAGGAACCCGATCCCGCCGCCGCCCTCCGGCCCGCTCTGGATCGCGTTATTCACGGCGTTCTGCAGCCCGTAAGCAACCAGCAGGCCCGCCACGCCCCCCACCAGCCCCACCAGCGTGCTTTCGATCAGGAACACCAGCAGCACGTCCCGGTCACGCGCGCCGAGCGCCTTCATCAGCCCGATCTCGCGGGTGCGCTCCAGGATGGCCATGGTCATGGTGTTCGCCACGCCAAACGCGGCCACCAGCAGCGCCACCCCGCCGATGCCCCCCAGCACCAGGCGCATCGTGGTGAAGAAGCGATTCAGCTGATCCAGGAATTCGCCCACCCCGCTGGTGCCATAGCCCAGCTCGCGGATCGCGGCGCTGACGCTGTTGGTCGTCTCGCGGCTGGTGGCGCGCACCACCAGGTAATCATAGCGCTGCGTCTCCGGGTCGGGCGTCACCCCGGTGGCCCACTTGCTATAGTCCAGCAGGTCGTCCATCGGCAGGAACACGGTGCCATCGAACTGGTTGGAGGAGGGGGCCAGCTCCGCCGCCACGGTGATGTCCTCCACCCGGTCGCGCCCGCCGTCGTTGGGCGTGATCACCAACTCCAGGGGCGTATTCCGCACGTCAATCTCCACCGGCTCCCAGTCCTGCGAGTCGGGGTTCACGAAGAAGCCGGCCACGCTCCCGCCCAGGATCACCTCGCCCGGCTCCAGGCTCAGGCTGCCCCAGGCGGGGCGCGCGTCAATCAGGGGCAGCAGCTCGGGGGTAATCCCGATCATCTGCCCGAAATAGCGGTAATCGCCCGTGGCCAGCACCGCCCGCGCCTGAAGCGTGACGATCGGCACGACGCCCGCCACGCCGGGCATGGCGCGGATGGCCTCCACCGCCTCGTTATCCAGGAACCGGGTGTCTTCATCCCCCCGGGTAAAGCCGGGGTAAACGCGGATCTCGGTCAGCGCGCCGCTGCTGCCAATGCCCGCTTCGGCGGCGTTCTGCAGCCCCAGCGTGAAGGCCAGCAGCAGCACGACCGCCGCCGTCCCCACCAGCACGCCGCTGGCGGTCATCACCAGGCGCCCCCGCGCCCGGAACAGGTTGCCCAGCGCCAGGTGTACAAGCTCGGTCAGCATGGCGGCACGCTAGCTGCCCAGCCCCAGCAGCCCCAGCAGCAGGCGGCCCACCAGGTCGCCCTGCGGCGGCTGAAGCGCCGATCCCTCCCGCGGCAGCGGCACAAAGGTCAGCCCCGGCTCCTCCCGATCCGGCAGCGGGACGGGCGTGGGCTGCGGCAGGACGGTCGTGGCGAAGACCTGCTCGAAGAAGCGCTCGCGGTTCAGGTCGTCCAGGTAGCGGAGCGTCAGCGTCACGGTCAGCTCGCCTTCGTCCGTGGGCAGGATCTCCGCCTCGATATCGGTATCATCCAGCACGCGCAGCGTCCCCATGAAGGTTTCCGCCCCGTCGATAACCTCGCCGCCCTGCGCGCTGACTTCCGCCACCGTCAGGTCAACGTCCTTGGCGCCGATGTTGGCGACCATCACCGTCAGCGGGAAGCTTTCCCCCACGCTGGCCCGTTCCGGCGGCTCATCCAGCACCGTGAACTGCAGGCGCGGCAGCTGCACAACCACCAGGCTGGCCTGCAGGAAGTCCTCTTCCTCGGTGCCGTCCGGGGTGCGGTAGCGCAGCCGGATAGGCAGGTTGTAAATCCCGCTGCTCACCGTGCCATCCACCACAAAATCGTGGCGCAGCTCCACCAGCATGCCGTCCGCCCCCAGGTCGCCGACGTAGATCGTGCCGCCCGCGCCCTGTGGGGCGAAGGTCGTGTAGGTCGCGCCGCTGCTGTTTTCCGTTTCCACCGCGCTGAAGAGCACGATCAGGTCGGAGACCGGGGCCGTGCCCACATTCTGCAGGGTCATGGCCAGCGTGAACCGGTCGCCGGGCTGCAGCACATCCTTGCCCGTGTCATAGGCGGAGAGCAGCAGCAGGGGCGAATTCACCCGGCGCTCGGCCATGCTGATCGTCATGCTGCCGCTGACCTGGGCCGATTCCCCTTCCTGAAAATACGTGATCGTCACGGACTGGTTCTGCGGCCCGGCCTCCGCCGCCTGCGACGCGATCAGCGGCAGGGTGACGGTGCGGGTTGTGCCGGGGGCGATGCTGCCCAGCGGGAAGCTGTCGCCCTGTGGCCCGGCTAGCAGCACGCCCTCCCCGGTGGGGATGCGCAGCAGCACCTGCGACGCGATCCGGTTGCCGCTGTTGCTGATCTGCACCGTCACGCTGACCGGCTCACCGGGGATGGCCGGGCTTGGCGCGACCGCGTAACCGGAGAGCGTGAGCTGCGAGACTTCCACCACGCCCTGGATCGTGGCCGCCAGTGTCGCGCTGGCGCTGTAGCTGCTGCCATCGGAGTCCCGGTAGGTGAGCGAGACCGGGATCGTGGTCGTGCCGGAGGGGGCGTCGCTGCGGGCGATGACGGTCAGGGTGGCGCTGGTGCTGCCGCCCGGCCCGATGTCGGGCAGGATCACGCTGGCCTGGCTGCTGCTCGGCACGAAGCTGCCCCCGCTGTCGACCATCAGCGCCACGCTGCGCGCCGCGTAATTGCCCTGGTTGTAGACATCCACCACGATCGCCACCGTCCCCCCCGGTGCCACGCTGCCCGGCGAGACGTTATAGCTGCGCACGATCAGCGAGGGCTGGCCGGGGATCGGCGTGGGCGGCGGCAGCGTGGGCGTGGGGCGCTCGGTGGGCGCGGGCGTGGTGGGCCGCGGCAGGATCGTCAGGGTGCCGGGGGAAGTCGCGCTGCCCCCCACGGGGTCGCTGACCTCGATGCCATACGTCCCCGCCGGGATGATGGCAGGCAGCGCCGCGGTCAGGGCGCCGCTGTTCACCAGGGTCGCGTTCAGCAGCCCGTAGCCCACCAGCCGCACCGTCGTGCTGGCCGTGAAATTCGTCCCGAAGACCGAGAGCGTGCCTTCGCTGCCGCCCACCAGCTGGCCCGGCTCCGAGCCGGTGACCGTCAGCGGCGGCGGTGATGTGGTCGGCTCCTCGGTGGGGGTTTCCTCCGTGGCCTGCTGGGCTGCGCTGCGGGGCTGGGCCAGCGGAGTTTCCGTCGGCGGGGCGTCGGGCGGCGGCGCTTCGGTGGGGGTCTCCGTCGGCGGGGTTTCCTCCGTGGTCGGGTCCGCCTGGCCGGGCGCGCTGAACTGCGTGCCCTCCGGCGCGGCGGTGACCCACATCCCGCCCAGCAGGGCGGTCGCCAGAATGATGCAGCCTGCCAGCCTGAACAAAGCCTTTTTACGGTTCATGCGTGTTTGTCTGTTTCAGATGATCGCCAATAAGATAACCGTCTTTTAAGTCCAGTATACGATCGGCATAGGCCGCCACGGCCGAATCATGGGTGACGACCACCACCGTCTTCTGCGCCCGGTCGCACAGCCGGCGCAAGAGCTGCATCACGGCCTGCCCGGTGCGGCTGTCCAGCGCGCCGGTAGGCTCGTCGGCCATGATGATCGGCGGGTTGTTGAACAGCGCCCGCGCGATGGCCACGCGCTGCTGCTGCCCGCCGGAAAGCTGGTTGGGGCGGTGTTCCAGGCGGTTGCCCAGCCGCATCTGCTGCAGCAGCCGCCACGCCCGCTCCTCCCGGACATCCCGCGGCAACCCGGAAAACACCCCCGGCAGCGCCACGTTCTCCAGCGCCGTCATGGACGGCACCAGGTGAAACGCCTGAAACACGAACCCGATCGTCTCCCGCCGGAAGCGGGCCAGCTCATCCCCCGGCAGGTCGCCCAGGTGCTGCCCGGCGACCATAATCTCGCCACCGGTGGGGTGGTCCAGCCCGCCCAGCATGTACAGCAGCGTGCTTTTGCCAGAGCCGCTCGGCCCCATGATCGCGATGAACTGCCCGCGCTGGATCTCCAGGTCGATATGGCGCAGGGCGTGCACCGCCTGGTCCCCGAGCATGAAGGTCTTGTGCAGCGCCCGGGCAGCGATGATCGTTGGCGCGCGATCCAGGGTGGCCATAGCGCCGCGCTAGAGCAGATCCGCGATGGCCGGGATCAGGATCACCAGCCCGGCCCACATCCCCACGGTGAAGAGCGCCGCGCCCCAGCGCGCCCGCAGGCTGTAGCGCAGCCCCACCAGCGCCAGCGCCAGCGCCCACAGCCAGAACAGCGTGAGCTGCCCGGCCAGCGCTTCCAGCACCGCCCGCACCAGCACCGGCAGCCCGGCATAGCCCGGTATGGCCGCCACCAGGCCGGAGACCCCCGGCGCGCCGATGCTCCCCCCGGCGAGCATGTACACGATCTGCAGGGCGGCCATCAGCCCCAGGGGGACGCTGGCCCAGATCGCGACGTGCAGGCCCGCGCTGAAGCTGGGCCGCGCGCCGCTGAGCAGGGAGGCTTCCATAAAGAGCAGGCCCATCACCAGCCACTGGAGGAGCATCCCGGCGGCAGCAGTGAGGGCCGTGGTCCAGGTCGTCGTGATCCCGTTGGTGGGGGCCAGGGTTTGAGTGGGGTCGCCACGCGGGGCGGGCGCCGCGCCGCTGTCAGCAATGCCGGGCGGGCTGGCGGTCTCGCGGGGGCCGGTGATGCCCGGGGTCACGGTGGTGGTCGGGACAGCCTCCGCCTGCCGCACGGCGCTGAAGCCGAGCAGGCCGAGGATGATCAGGGCGACCCACAGCCACTGGCGGGTGGCGCTGAGGGCGGGCAGCCGGGTGAAGAAGTCAACCGGGTGGAGCAGGACCGCCCCGATCTGGCGGCCGACACCCTGCCGGCGGTTGGGGCGAAACCCGGCGAACGACGACGTGCCAGGCGGGGAAGCGGATGAGTTGGTCATAGCGGTTTTAAGTACCGGAAGAATAGGTCATAAGTACCATTATAAGCATGCCCGAATGGTACACACCAACCGGGCCACCTGTCAAACGCAGGGAGGGGCGAGGGCGCATTTCCGATCAGGGGCGGATACGTCTGTTCTTGCCTCTGACCTCTGGACTCCTGCCTCCCGCGCCGGGCGCTGCCTGCCGGCCCAGGACGGCGTAGACGTTCGCGTCCCCCGCCCGCCCGTCGGCCCGGTACTGCGCCAGCAGGGATACGCCTTCCGCCTCCGCCTCCGCCACCAGATCGGCCAGTTCGGCATCATCCACGTGGTGGCAGTAGCGCAGCGCCCGCGCCCCGCGCCGCCAGTCCAGCAGGTGATCGCCCGGCTCCACCCGCGCCGCCAGGTCGTCCGGCCAGGGGACAATCCGCGCCCGGAAGCGCGCATACTCGTAAAAGCGCCAGCAGGCGAAGGCCAGCACGCCGCCGGGGGCCACCCGCGCCGCCAGCGCCCGGATCAGCGCGCGCCGCCGCGCCGCGCCGGGGATGTGGTGCAGCACGCCAAACAGCGCCACCAGGTCATACGTCCCGCTTTGCGGCGGGTGGGTGAGGATGTCACGGCGCTCTAGCCGGGCCATCACGTCTACCCCCTCCAGCGCCGCCGCCGCGCGGGCCAGCAGGGCGGAGTCGGTATCCAGCCCGTGATAGTTCAGTGCCACGCCCGCGGGGAGCTGCCCCGCCAGGAACACGCCCAGCCGCCCGTTGCCGCAGCCCGCATCCAGGGCGGCAAAGCGCTGCCTGCCCGCCAGATTCAGGTGCGGCAGGAGCCGCACCCAGCCGGGCCAGGGCTGGCCGCGCGTCTGGTCGAATTCGGCGGCGGTGGTGCGGTAAAACTGCTGGTTGAGCGCGTTCAGGCGCGCGGCGGTGGTGTCGTCCATGCGGCGGGATCCTCGTGGTACAATAGCCAGTCCAGAGCATACCCGGAGGATTTCAACGCTGCCATGCCATCACCCCGTTCCCGGCGCAAATACAAGCCCGAACTCGACCTGAACACCTACCGCGCGCCGCTGCTGGCGATCCTGACCGATCTCGTCAGCGCGCCGGAGGTCACGGCCAGCACGCTCAACAAGGCCCTGCGCGACCACCCGAAGGACGGCAGCGGCCTCTTTCGGCGGGAGGACATCGTGCGCGCCTACCGTGAATTCGCGGGGAGCCACGGCCTGCCGCCCTTCGACCCGGCGGTGCTGGAGCGCATCCGGCTGAAGCCCACGCGCACGCGCTCCGGCGTCACGCCCGTGACCGTGCTGACCAAGCCCTACCCCTGCCCCGGCGAGTGCATCTTCTGCCCGAACGACGTGCGCATGCCCAAAAGCTACCTCTCCGGGGAGCCGGGCGCCCAGCGCGCGGAGCAGAACAGCTTCGACCCCTACCTGCAAACGTACACGCGCCTGCGCGCCTACTACAACACCGGGCATCCCACCGACAAGATCGAGATGATCATCCTGGGCGGCACGTGGTCCTTCTACCCGGAAACCTACCAGATCTGGTTCATCAAACGGGTGTTTGACGCGCTCAATGACTTCAGCCGGGGCGTGGACTACGCCGAGGCGCAGTTCGACGCGGTGGAAGCCGCCCTGCGCGCAGCCTCTCAGCTCCACCCGGACAATAATACGACCACCGCCAGCGTGCAGGGACTCGACCTGGCGCGCACGTATAACCAGGTGGTGCAGGACGTGTACCGGGCGGAGATGGCCCGCTCTCGCGAGCAGGCCGCGGCCATCCGCGCCGGGCAGCGCGCGCGGGCCGTGACGGATGAATTCGCCACCTGGGAGGAGCTGGAAGCAGCTCACCGGGCGAACGAAACGGCGGCGTGCCGCTGCGTGGGGCTGGTGGTGGAAACGCGGCCCGATCACATCAGCGCGGAGGAAGTGCTGCGCATCCGGCGGCTGGGCGGCACGAAGGTGCAGATCGGCATCCAGAGCATGGATGACCGGGTGCTTGTTATGAACAAACGCGGGCATGACGTGGCCGCCGCCCGGCGCGCGGTCACGCTGCTGCGCCAGGCGGGGTTCAAGATTCACGCCCACTACATGCCCAACCTCTACGGCGCGACGCCCGAATCCGACCGGGAGGACTACGCCCGCCTGTTCGGCGACCCCGCCATCCGCCCGGATGAGCTGAAGCTCTACCCCTGCTCGATCATCGAGAGCGCGGAGCTGATGTTGCACTACCAGTCCGGCGCGTGGCAGCCCTACACCCACGATGAACTGCTGGGCGTGCTGAAGGACTGCTTCCTGACCACGCCCGAATACTGCCGCCTGACCCGCGTGATCCGCGATATCCCCTCCACCGACATCATCGACGGCAACCAGCTCACGAACTTCCGCGAGGTGGTGGAGCGCGCGCTGGCCGCGGAGGGGCAGCGCAGCCCGGACATTCGCGGGCGGGAGGTGCGCGGGCGGCAGGTCGCGCCGGAGGAACTGCGCCTGGATGAATTGTGGTACGCGACGACCATCGGCGAGGAAGTGTTCCTGCAAATGATCACGGCGGAACGGGACATCGCGGCCTTCCTGCGCCTGAGCCTGCCCAGCGCCGACCCGATCACGCCGGAGCTGGCGGGCGCGGCCATGATCCGCGAGGTGCATGTCTACGGGCAGTCGGTGGGGATTGGGCGCAGCGCGCCGGGCAAGGCCCAGCACATCGGCCTGGGGACGGACCTGATCGAGCGCGCCGCGGCGCTGGCCCGCGAACGGGGCTACGCGCGGCTGGCCGTGATCTCGGCGGTGGGGACGCGCGACTACTACCGCAAACGCGGCTTCGCGGATGGGGCGTTGTACCAGATTCGGGCGCTGTAGGGGAGCGGAGACAAAAGCCGCCGGTTGCTAAGGCCTTTATGTTTTTTCAAGATAGCAGCTATCTCAGGTGGGGTATTGGCAGCGTCGCTTTATGACGTTTACCTATTTAATGCTGCCATGGAATTATCGATTCTAGCTGCTCGACACAACCTGTGCGCAGCGTCGCAATGATGATTTTTTACAAAATAGTACGGCTGCGTCAGACACGGCATTGGTAGCGTCGCTTTGCAAAGCGACGCTACACAGAGGGCGTGTCAATAGACCGAGGTCGATACCCCTGTATCCGTGTTACACAGGTAAGCGTCACCATTACGACGCTACCAAACCGTCTCTCTAATCGCCGCGCCGCTACGCCCCGCGGACGGACGCCAGGAAATCGCCCACGGCCGCGCGGAACGCCTCCGGCTGCTCGGTGTGAATCGCATGCCCGCAGTCAAAGAGCTTCAATTCCCCATGCCCGGCCCGTTCCAGGTAGCGCTCGGCGTACTCCGCCGGGTTCAGGTGATCCTGCCGCCCCAGGAGCATCAGCAGCGGCGCGGTGATGCGCTCGGCGCTGCTCAGGCTCACGTCGCCGCCCTCCACCTCGATCAGGTGCAGCACGGCGTCAATCCAGCTCTGGGCGAAAGCCTCCCGATCCAGGATGCCGTGCAGCGTCATCTCCGTGGGCGTGGGGGCCAGCCGCTGCAGGTAGCCCGGCGCAGTGACCACCTCCCGCAGGCGCGGCCCGAAGTAGCCCACCGCGCCCCACGCCGTCACCGAGAGGCAGCGCTCCGGGGCCGTGCCGCCCGCCAGCAGCGCGATCTCCCCGCCATCGGAGAAGCCCAGCACGTGCGCCCGCTCGATCTCCAGCGCGTCCATAAAGGCCAGCAAATCCTGCGTGTCGCGCCGGTAGAAATCCGGGGGGAAGTCGCGCGGTTTGGGGCGGGATTGACCGTAGCCGCGCATGGACGGCCCCAGCACGCGGTAATCCGCCGCCAGCCAGTCGATCACGCCGCCCAGGTGCCGCCGGGCCGTGCCCAGCATGCCGTGGATCGCGATCAGGGCCGGGCGCGTGGACTCATCCGGCGCGGTGTCCACGTATTCCAGGCGCGCGCCGGTGGTGAGGTCAGCGTACGGCATATCAGGGCTTTCCTTTCGAAGAGCAGCCCGCGCAGGAACCGCCCGCCAGCGCGCCAGAAGCGCGGGCGGTCAGCGTGCGGCGGGTGAAGACAGCGACCGTCACAGCAGGGCCAGCGGGTCGATTGCGCCGCCCTCCGGCAGGCCCAGGGCGCGCGCGATCTGCTCCAGGTGGTCCAGGTCGTGCAGCGGCACCTGGAGCGCCTGTTCCAGCAGGGTGTATTCGCCCGCCTCCGGGTGAACCCCGGTGCGCTGCCAGTCGGCTTCGTCCCGCGCCTTCAGCCAGGCCAGGAATTCCTGGCGCGTGGCCTGGTAGGCTTCAAACGCCGCGTTGAGGTCCTGCGCGGCATAGTCGCGGTCTTTCGCCATCTGCTCATGGTCGAACGGCTCCAGCGTGGGGCGGTCCTGCTCCACGATCTGGCGCGCGCGGGCGAAGAAGATTTCGTCAAAGTCGCGCAGGTGGCACACGATCTCCACCACGTTCCAGCCCTCCGCGCCATCGCGGGCGGCGCGCGCGCGCTCCTGCGTGACGCCGCTGAGCAGCGCGTCCAGCAGGACGGGCGTCTTTTTCATGCCGCGGATAAAACGACCAGGGGTAAGCATCGTCATCAAACAGCCTCCGTCAGAGAGCGTGAATCACACGTCAGCGGCGGACCGCGACCGGTCGGAAGGGCGCAGGCGGCGGTGACGCAGCCAGACCTGCCAGACGCGCAGCGCCGCTTCGATCTGAATCTTCAGGTCCATTTTACTCTTGCCGCGGGCGCGCTCCGAAAAGTGGATCGGCACCTCGCAGGCATTAAAGCCCAGGCGCTCGGTCACATAAGCCATCTCCGTCTGGAAGATGTAGCCGTTGGCCCGGATCCATTCAAAGTCGATGCCCTCCAGCACCCGGCGCGTCCACACCCGGTAGCCGCCGGTCGCGTCCTGGACGCGCGTCCCCAGGATCAGGCGCACGTAGACCTGGTTCGCCCAGCGGCTCAGGAGCTTGCGGTGCCAGCCCCATTCGCTGTCCAGCGAGCCGCCCTTCACGTAGCGCGACCCGATCACGAGGTCAATGCCCGGCTCCTGGGCCTTGGCGAGCATCTCCGGCAGGCGGTCAGGCGGGTGGGAGAAGTCGCAGTCCATCTGCACAATGTATTCCGCGCCGGCCGCCAGCGCCTTTTCGTACCCGTCCCGGTAGGCGCGGCCCAGCCCTTCCTTCTTCAGGCGGTGCACCGGGTGAACCCGGCCCGGGTATTCATCCGCCAGCCGGTCGGCGATCTGACCCGTCCCGTCCGGGGAGTTGTCGTCCAGCACCATGATCTCCAGCCCGTCCACCGGGAGCGCCAGCAGCGTCTGCACCATCAGCTCCAGGTTTTCGGCCTCGTTATAAGTTGGCAGCAGCACAATAACTTTTGACATCCTATAAACTCCTGCAATGCTCATAATTTCATATGCATGGTAAGCGCAGTATAGCCCCGCGGGTGCTTTGCGGCAAGGTGTCAGCCCGGCGTCAGGCAGGGGCGCATAATCACGGTACAATAGGGGTAATCAGAACCCAGTTAACGTCGGATTTTAGCCCAGAGGATAAAAGAACGTGGAACCTTTCGGTGTGCTTTCCGTACTTGGCTTTTTTGTCCTGGTGCTGCTGGGCCTGCTGGTGGCGTCCATCCGCATCGTGCAGGAATACGAGCGCGGCGTGATCTTTCGCCTGGGGCGTGTTTCCGGCGGGCCGCGCGGGCCGGGCCTGTTCTTCGTCATCCCGTTCATTGACCAGATGGTGAAGGTCGACCTGCGTACGGTCACCATGGACATCCCGCCGCAGGACTGCATCAGCAAGGACAACGTGACCGTGCGCGTGAACGCCGTGGTCTACTTCCGCGTGATCGACCCGGTGAAGGCCGTGGTGAATATCCGCAACTTCACGCAGGCCACCGCCCAGATCGCCCAGACCAGCCTGCGCAGCGTCGTCGGCCAGCGCGAGCTGGATGAGCTGCTCGCCAACCGTGAGGAAGTCAACCACGACCTGCAGTACATCATCGACGAGCAGACCGACCCCTGGGGGGTGAAGGTCAGCATCGTGGAGGTGAAGGACGTGGAGCTGCCCGAAGTGATGAAACGCGCGATGGCGCGCCAGGCGGAAGCCGAGCGCGAGAAGCGCGCCAAGATCATCCACGCCGAAGGCGAGTTCCAGGCCGCGACCCAGCTGCGCAACGCGGCGCAGATGATCTCACAGGAGCCGAGCGCCCTGCAGCTGCGCTACCTGCAAACCCTGACCGAGATCAGCGCCGAGAAGAACTCCACCATCATCTTCCCGCTGCCGATCGACCTGGTCAAGCCGCTGCTGAACCTGATGGAGCGCCATTCGGGCGAGGACAACCCGTCCTGAGCCCGCCGCCAGGCGGGGCGACCTCGCAGGTTAGCTGCAGGGCCGCCCCCTTTTCTACTGTGCCGATTATCTGGTAAAGGGGCGTAGCCGTGGAACGCGTGTTGTACTGGTCCAGGCTGAATACGAAGGAAATCGCCGGGCTGAACCGGGAGCAAACCGTCCTGCTGCTGCCCACGGGCCACACCCAGCCCCATGGCCCGCACCTGCCGCAGGGGCTCGCGGCGTACGCCGCCCGGCATATCGTCCGCGAAACGGCCGACCTGCTGGCCTTTACGGAGCGTGACCGGGCGATCGTGCTGCTGCCCGCGCTGCCCTATGGCGCGGACCCCGTGATCGTGCCCGGCCAGCCGCCCGAAGCGGGGTGCAGCCTGAGCCTCCGCCCGGAGACGCTGGCCGCGCTGGTGACCGACCTGGTGGAAAGCCTGCTGCGCGGTGGCTTCCACATCCTGTTCAGCCTCGGCCACCACCCCGGCCCGGCTCATGTGCGGGCGGTGCGGGGCGCTTATGCCGCCCTGCGCACGGCCCACCCCGGCCTGATCGCGGAGGACCTGTACGCCTACCTGCAGGCGGGCGCCGCGCCGCACGCCGCCCCCGACCTGCGCACGCTCACCCGCCGGCGCATCACGCCGCGGGAGCAGGCCGCGCTGGAGATGCCTGAGCATGGCGGGCTGCAGGCCACCTCGATGATGCTGGCGCTGGATGCCAACCTGGTGGGGACAGATTATGTGGCCCTGCCGGAGGTCAGCCGCGAACGTCTGCAGGAAGCGGGGGATAACCCTGTGGATAACCCGGGATACTTCGGGGGGGCGCCCGCGCTGGCCAACGCCGACCTGGGGGAGGCGCTGCTCAGCCAGCAGGCCTATCGCGCCGCGGCGCTGATCCGGGAGGCGCTGGCTAACGGCTCCCTGGCCGGGCACCCGCACCAGCCGTAGCCGGGTCAGCGGGCGGCGGAGGCGGCATCCTCGTCCATGCGCGGCAGGCTAAAAATGAAGATTGATCCCTCCCCCAGGCCGGGGCTTTCCACCCACAGCCGCCCGCCGTGGGCCTGCACCAGCGCGCGGGCGATGCTCAGGCCCAGCCCCATCCCGCCGTGCCGCCGGGTGAGGTGATTCTCCACCTGCTCAAACTCGTTGAAGATACGGTCCTGGTCTTCCGGCGCGATGCCCGGGCCGCTGTCCTGCACGCGAATCTGCACCTCGTGCGGCAGCAGCTGGCTGCCCAGCCGGATCGCGCCACCCGGCGGCGTGAACTTCACCGCGTTGTTGAGCAGGTTGGAAAGCACCGACTGCACCTTCAGCCCGTCCACAAACAGGCGCGGGTCACCCGCCGGCAGATCCACCAGCAGCCGGTGCTGCTTCGCCTCCGCCATGGAGCGGATGTCCTGTTCGGCGGCGCGCAGCAGATCGCTGACCGTAACCCAGTCGCGCACCAGGTCGGCATCTGGCCGCTGCTTGAGATAGCGCAGATTGGTGAGCTGCTCGATGATCCCGCGCAGCTGCAGGGCGCTGCGAAAAACGGCATCCGCGTGCGCGCTGGCTTCACCGGCCGCGGATTCGCGCAGGAAGGATGCGTAGCCCAGGATGATGCCCAGCGGCGTGCGCAGCTCGTGGCTGGCGATGGCGATGAAGTCGTTCTTCATCGTGTTCAGGTTGGAAAGCTCCTCATTGGCCTGGCGCAGCGCCGCGATCAGCCGGGCGTTATCGATCGCGACCGCGGCCTGAGCCGCCAGGATCATCAGCGCGCTGCGATCCTGCACCGTCCACTCCCCCTGGGTCTTGTTCACCGCTTCCAGCACGCCCACCACCTGGTCACGCATGCGCATCGGCACGCCCAGGAGCGACCGGGTCTGAAAGCGGGTCACTTCGTCCACGCCGCGGTAGTGGCGCGCATCCTGGCTGACATCGTTCAGCGCAATCACCCGGTTTTCGCGCAGGATCGTGCCCGCGATGCTGCCTTCCAGCGGCACTGGCTGGCCGATCAGCGCCTCGGAAGACCCGCTGCTCCCGGCCGTAAAGACCAGCTCATGCGATTCGGTGTTGTACAGCAGGATGGAGGCGCCCTCCGCCCCCACCAGCTCGCTGGCGGAATCCATGATGAACCGCAGCAGCGGGTCGATTGACAGGGTGGAGTTCAGCACCAGGCTGACATTCACCAGCTGGGTGAGCTGGTGAATGCGCCATTTCAGGATGTCCGGGGAATCGGTCATGTTGGTTGTGTGCTGTTTAGTCATGCGGATAAGGCCTGTGAATTCATCCTACACAAATTCCGGGGGAACGCAATTCGTGCTGCGGGTTATCCCCACGCGCACCGGGCCGGATTATCCACAGTTCTTTTCCCCCTTTGAGGATCATTTTACAGACGTCATAGTAGGGACTGTGCATAAGTGGAATAACCCCGCGGCCGGCCCTGGCCGGGGGCGTATGTGGGGGTAGGTGACGGACGCTGCCCGTGTTTGTGGGGGTGCGCGGGGGGAAAAGTTATCAACTTGTCCACAGCGCGGGCTGTGGATAACCCGCCTACTTACCCACAGCCAAAAATGACACTGGAAAACGCCCGGATGTTCTACGCTATACGTGGGGGGAAGAGCAGGACGCCCGGCAGATATGCGGGAATCGCACCGAATCCCACCCGGCACTTGTCCACAATCCCGCGCGGTTATCCCCAGATTCCACAGAGTTATCCACAGGCTGGCAGGGTCATGGAATCGGGGGGCTGTAGAACGGGATTTCTAAAACCCTTATATAGGGAAGTTAATGGGCGAATTTGCGGCAATGTCCCCAGATGTTGGGGTATGGACTCGGCTGCTTTTGAATGTTAAAGAATCGAGGCGATTTTTCACTTGTGGATAACCGTTTGATCGATTTTTTAACATTGCGATAACGGCGCCTGAAACGCAGACACAGGGTTGGGATATTGGGGAAATCCGGCACGGCGGGCGCAGCCCCTGCTTCGGCCCGGGGATTTGCGCTATAGTTAGGGGGTAGCTCACGGGGGCATCGGGTGATGCGCCGCCGCGGCCCGCGGCGATCTGCTGCCGGGGGCGGGCTACCCTGTTCGGTGGTGTCCACCCCGCGCGGGTGTGACCAGTACAGGCGCGGCACCGCGCTGTGCCGCCCAGGAGTCAGTTGTCCAATGTCTGCCACGTCTGATCACAACTACCTGTATATTCCCGGGCCGGTCGAGGTCCGCCGCGAGATTCTTGACGCGCAGGGCGAATGGATGATCGGCCACCGCAGCAAGGCGTTTGCCGCGCTGTACGCCCGGCTTCAGCCACGCCTGCTCGCCTCCTTTGGCGGGGGGGAGCAGCACCGCGTCTACATCTATACGTCGTCCGGCTCCGGCATCTGGGAGAGCGCCAGCCGCTGCACCGTGCGCGACGACCAGCCCGTGTTGCATACCGTCAACGGCGCGTTCAGCGACCGCTGGGCGAAGGTCAGCCAGGCCAACGGCAAGCAGGCCGATGTGGTGGAAGTTCCCTGGGGGCAGGCCATCAAGCCGGAGATGGTGGCGGACGCGCTGAAGCAGAAGCACTACGACGCCGTGACCGTGACCTTTAATGAAACCAGCACCGGGGTGCTGAACCCGCTGGCGGAGATCGCGGAGGTCGTGCGCCAGTACGACGACACGCTGCTGCTGGTGGATGCGGTCTCCTGCTGGCTGGGCGTGCCGATTGACGCCGCCGCGTGGGGCATTGATATCGTGCTGGCGTCCTCCCAGAAGGCGTTCGCGCTGCCGCCGGGCATCGCCTTCGGCGCGGTGAGCGATCGCGCGCTGGCCCGCGCGGCGGAAATCCCGCACCGCGGCTACTACTTCGACATCGTGGAGCTGGAGAAATCCCACCAGAAGAACAACACCCCCGCCACCCCGCCGATCAGCCTGATGTTCGCCGCGGAGCAGCAGTTTGAGTCGATCGAGGCGGAGGGCTACGCAGCCCGCTACGCCCGCCACCAGGCAATGGCGGCCATGACGCGCGCGTGGGCCACCGGGCGCGGCTTTGAGATGTACAGCGAGGAGGGCTACCACAGCCCGACCGTCTCCACCGTGAAGAACAACCTGGGCATCGACTTCCCGGCGCTGCAGGCATTCCTGGCGGAACGCGGCATGACGCTGGGCGGCGGTTACGGGCGCATCAAGGCGGAGACGTTCCGCATCGCGCACATGGGCGATATGCAGCCCGCCGATATGCAGGCGCTCTTCGACGCGGTGGACGCATTCCTGGACGAATAGAGGCAGGTGGCAGGAGTCCAGAGGCAAGAAAAAGCGTCCAGCGGCGAGCGCAGGGGGCGTGCGGAAGAGATTCCATCCGGCATGCTTCGCCCGGCGAAAGGATCGATTAAAGATTCACCTTGATCCGGCGGATCACCTTGATCCGGCGGATCAGCCTGATCCGTGTGATCCGTTGGATCCGTGTCGAATTGCCTTTTACAACGCCCAACGGTAGAGGTATATGACACAGGGGGGCCAGCGCGGCCCTCCTGTTTTCCCCCTACTGGCAGTTGACCGGGCTGTTTTCCACCAGGAGCTGCAGCATGGCCGTCCCGGAGACGGGCCGCGTCCCGTACAGGCCGCGCAGGTTCACCACCAGCAGGTAATCGCCCGGCGCGGTCTGGCTCACGTCGGCGTAGATCGTCACACGGTCGCCGAAGCGGGCCTGCTCGGTTGAGGCGTAGACCTGGGGCATGCCCGGCGCGGGGGCGTTCTGCGGCTCCACCGTGAAGCTGACCGAGGCCGGCCAGCCGGTATTGGCCAGCTCGAACTGGCCCACCGCCACCACGCGCGGGCAGAAGGCCGCCAGCGGGTAGGTCCACTGGCTCTCCCCCAGCAGCAGCGGCTGGTCGTCATCCGGGGAGATGGGCAGCGCGGCGACCTGGGGCAGGTAGGCGCTGTAGCGGCGCGGCATGGCGGCCACCGCGCGGAATGTGGCGGTGGGGGCGCCGTCCGGCTCCAGGATGCCGAACCAGCGCAGGTGACTGCACGCGTCCTCGTAATCATGCTCGTAAAGCTGCCAGTTCAGGTTCCACAGGAACATCGGCCCGGCCCAGGGCCAGTGCCGGTCGGCATACTGGAAGGCGCGCACGGTGTAATCGGCCACGACCCGTTCCGGCAGGCGCAGCCAGTCGAAGCCGGCCATGCCCGCGCTGCCCCCGCAGGAAACGCCGCTCTCGCCCGGGTCGCGCAGCCAGCCGAACTCCGTCAGCCACACCGGCTTATCCCCCGCGCCGTGTTCCACCAGCAGATCGCGCAGGCGCTCGGCGCGCCGGAAGGTCAGCTCGTGGGCAGCGGGGTCGGCTTCCGGCGGCTGGTTGAAGCCGTAGGGGTGGTAGCCAAAAGCGTCCAGGTAATCCGCCGCGCCGTTTTCCAGCATTTCCCGCGCGAAATCCAGGTCGTTGATCGCGGCGCGGTCGGGGGTGGTGAGCGTGGGGGCCAGCCCGCCGGAGACGACGATCACATCCGGCGCGATGCCCTTGATCGTCTCATAGGCTACGCGCAGCAGCTGGGTGTACTCCCAGGCGTTGGGGCCGCGCGGCCACTCCAGGGAGAGATTCGGCTCGTTGTGAACTTCGATGGCATCCACCCCGCTGGCGACCAGCTCGCGCGTCCGGCGCCCGACCTCCGACCGGAAGTAGGCCCAGTCGGTGGGCCAGTCCAGGTCCATGCGGTACAGCGTGCGGAACATGGGGTAATCCGCCACCTGCCCGGCCTCGTACACCTTCACCCAGTCCATGCCGAGCTGCGTGATCTGCTCCGGCGGGGCGGCCAGGTGCGGGCCGAGGTGGATGCCGTAGCCCAGGTGGGCGGGCGGCAGGGGCGTGTCGTCACCGTTCTGGGCGGCGGCCTGCCACGGCAGCCACAACTGCGCCAGCAGCAGGAGCATGATGAGGATACGGCGGTTACGGGGGAGCGGCATGGCGCGAGTTTACCCTGCAAGGTGCGTCACGGGTGAGCATCAGCGCCCCATTGTAGCCGGGCGGCGCGCTGGCTGCCAGCACACAGCCGCCCGCGTTACTTTGCTTCTCCGGTGGTTGTGTATAGAATGAATGCACGTTATGCTTTTCTCAATACACATGGGCAGTACAGGATGGGTGCGCCTGCACGCATCGCATAGGGCTCCTTAACAATTGCGGGGACGGTGTGAGGCGCAGGCGGGGGGGCGCTGCGCACAACCTGACCTGTGATAGTCTGCCTGCCGCCCAGTGAGATCACTCGGTGTATCTGTATCACATGGGGGCGGTGATGATGGGGCCAGCGCATCCTGGTGCCGGCTGTGTGATCCTGAGACATGGCTCGTGGTTCTCTGGGCTCCGGGGCGATTTTATTGATTGTTGTGGTTATTATGAACTCCTGCGGCAGGTTTGCTGCGTTTGACAGGATGCCCTGATGGAATTCACGCCGTCCAGGGTTTCCCTCACGCTGTCACGCGAAGTCTTTCGGCGCTGGTACCTGGTGCTCATTGCCGGTGGCCTTCTCTTTGCGCTGTTCATTCCCTTCGCCTATGCCGAAACCGGGCCAGCCGTCTGGGTTGTGTGGGGCGGCTTCCTGATCACGTACATCCTCTATAACCTGAACGTAGCCGGCAGCCAGGGCATCGAGCCGGAAGTGGTCGGGTTGGTGGCCCCGCTGCTGGGCGCGTACCTGACTGCCGATCTGGCGGCGGCGCTGGCCCTGCTGCTGGTGGGCGAGCTGATCACGCTGCTTTACCTGATGCTGCGTCAGAATCCCCACGCGCATGCGGTTCCCCGCGGGCGCAACCCCCTGCTGCAGAAGACCTGGCGGGAGGTCCTGGCGCTGGGGGGTGGGCTGGGCGCGGGGGTGCTGGCCTATACCCTGCTGGGGGGCACGCACCCGCTGACGGCGCTGGCCCGCCACGATGTGCCGCGCCTGCTGATCCTGCTGGGCGTCACGCTTGGTGCGCGGGGCATAATCGTCCGGGTTGGCTTCCAGGCCGGGCTGCGCCGCTTCTCCCGCTCCGAACGGCTGTATGCCGCGTCCTACCAGTTAATCCTGGATACGCTGCTTTCCATCCCGGCGATGATCATGGCCTACGACTATCATCACGGGAATGTTGCCGGGCTGGCGTTCTCCCTCATTCTGCTGATTGTGGGCGCGATGGCGCTGCGGATTGTGGCGCTTTCGCGCGGGGCGCTGAACCGCCGCATTGATGAGCTGACCCTGCTGAACGCGACCAGCAAGGCGCTGGCTTCCGCCCGCAACCAGTCCGACCTGTTTTCGTTGGTCTACAACCAGGTGCAGCGCCTGATGGACGCGCCCCTGTTTTACATCGCCACGTTTGACCCGGAGCAGGGGCTGCTGCGCTACCCGCTGGTGATCCGCCGCGGCCAGAGCGAGCTGTGGCCGGAGCACCCCCTGGGCAGCGGCCCGGTGGAAACGATTCTGAAGGAACGGCGCACCCTCCTCGTCAGCCTTGAGGAAGACGACGCGCTGGCCGGTGGGGGCAACCCCGCCGGGGAATGCCGGGCCTACCTGGGCGTGCCGATCCACTTCCAGAACCTGCTTTACGGTGCGATCGCGGTGCAGCACCCTGACCGCCGCGATGCCTATGGCCTGACCGAGCAGCACGTGCTGGAGACGGTCGCCACGCAGACGGCCATCGCCCTGCGCAACATCGCGCTGCGGGAGGAAGCCCAGCAGTTCACTGACGGCCTGGTGGCCGTCAATCACATGTCGGGCATCATCAATGCCAGCCTGGCCCTGGACGAGATTCTCAAGCAGATCTGCGGCGTTTCCCACGAGCTCAGTCACGCCACCAGCGCCGCCGCGTTTCTGCAGGGGCGGCCCGGCCAGCCCTACCAGCTGGTGAACAGCGTTGACCTGCCCGCGCCGGTGGAGGAAGCGCTGGCCGCGTCGATTATCGAGCGGGGCGAAGAGTGGAACCGCTGGCTCAGCTCCCCCCGCGGCACGATCATTCACGACCTGCAGGCCGATCCAGGTGCCAACTGGCTGGCCTCCCTGCTGGCGGAAGCCGGGCTGCGGGCCATGACCGTGATCCCGTTCATTTCCATGCGCAACATGCTGACCGAACGCAAGCTCCAGCCTCAGCGGGACGTGATCGGCTTCCAGGTGGTGATGTTCACCCGGCCCCACAGCCCCGGCGAAAACGAGCTGCAGCTCCTGCAGATGCTGGCCAACCAGACGGCTGTTGCAGCGGAGAACACCACGCTGTTTGAGGAAGCGCAGGAGAACGTGCGGCGGCTGGCCTACATGGCGGAGACCGCACGCGTGTTCACCGAGAGTCTTTCGCTGCAGACCGTGGCGCAGTCCGTGGTGCAGTGGACGGTCGATGTGCTGGCCTTTGACATGGCGACGCTGGCGCTGTGGGATGTCGAAACCAACCTGCTGGATGTGCAGGCGCATGCGGTTGACCCCGGCCTGCCCTATATCGGCACGCCCGCCATCCATCACTCGCTGGACGCGCTGCCGGAATTCATGGAGCTGATGCGCCACCGCTGGTCACAGATTTTCACTGTCACTGACGAGGACCTCAGCCCTGGCATGCGCGAGGTCTTCACCCGCAGCGGGCTGCGGCGGCTGGTGCTGACCCCGCTGGTGGGGCGCGATATGGCGCTGGGGGTGATCTTGCTGGGCAAGCTGACCGACCAGCCCATCCACGGCCCGGATGTCGAGCTGGCCGAATCGATCGCCAGCCAGGTCTCGATCGCGATCGAGAATGCCCGCTTCTACGAGTTCACCGAAACCGAGCTGACGAACCGGGTGAAGGAGATCAACGAGCTGGAGCGCGTGCTGCGCACGATCTCGGTGACCACCGAGGAAGATGTGATCATCCGCAGCGTGCTGGAGGCGGCGGAAACGATCACCGGCGCCAGCATGATGGGCTGCGGGATGGTGACCCCGGAAAAGGGGCTTAACCTGATCTGGCTGGAGGCCAACGCGGAGACGCTCCGCCGCAACTATTTCCCGGATATTCACCGGGGCAACATCGGCGAGTGCATCCGCACCCAGGAGCCGGTGCTGGTGGGGGATACCCGCACCAACCCGCTGTACTGGGTGCCAGAAGGGACCGAAGGCTACCGGTCTAACATGGTCGTGCCGATCCTGCACCAGGATCGTATCCTGGGCGTGCTGAACCTGGAAAGCCGGCGCGTTAACCATTTCACCCAGGCGCACGTGCGTTTTATGCAGAACCTGGCCGGGCATGCCGCGGTGGCCATCAGCCGCGCCCGGCTGTTCGCCAGCAACCAGCGCCAGATCGACATTCTGGACACAATCCGCGTGCTGTCGCTGGACCTGCTGCAGGCCACCGACCTGAACAGCATCCTGCAGGAAGTCTGCCGCGTGGCGCTCAACCTGATCCAGGGCCTCAACGTCCATGTCTACTTCTTCGATGCGTTTACCGGGGAGCTGACCTTTGCCGCCAGCCTGTGGCAGGACGGCCGCCGCAACGTCGAGGTCGCCCAGCCGCGCCCCAACGGCCTGACCTTTCAGGCGATTCGCAGCGGCGCGCCGCTGCTTTCGGATGATTTCGAGCGGGTGCCGGGCGTGCCTACCCAGCGGCTGGGCATCTTCCCCCTCATTTACCAGGGCGAGGTGATCGGTGCGCTGAACGCCGCCGTCGCCGACCCCGCGTACATGGGCGAAAGCGAAATCCGCGCGCTGGAGCTGCTCACCAACCAGGCCGCCAGCGCGATCGAGCGCATGCGCCTCTTTGAATCGCGCCGCCGCCAGCTTGACCTGCAGGAAGCGCTGCGCCTGAATTCCATGGCCCTGCTGAACCTGACCGAGATGGAGCGCATGCTCCAGGTGGTGTGCCAGAGCGCGCTGCGCATGGTGGGCGCGGAAAGCGTGCATATCTACTTCTACGACCGGGACGACGACCGGCTGATCTTCGCCGCCAGCCTGTGGCAGAACGGCCAGCGCAACGTGGAGGCCAACACCCCGCGCAAGGACGGGATTACGTCCCTTACGGCCCGGTCGGGCTATCCGCAGCGCCTGCTGGGGGACCAGCTGGCCGTGACCTATGTCGGCCACGAGGTGAAGCTGATCCAGGGCATCCCGCTTAAGCACAGCGACCAGGTGGTGGGCGTGCTGAATGTGGCGGTGCAGGAGGCGGAGCAGCTGGGGCCGGACGAAGTGCGCGCGCTGGAGCTGCTGGCGAACCAGGCCGCCGCCGCGATCCTCAGCCTGCGCCTGCTGGAGGCGATCCGCGCCGGGCGCGACCAGATGGAGACGATCGTGAACACCGTGCGCGACGGCCTGATGCTGGTGGACGCGCATGGCCGCCTGCTGCAGGTCAACCCCGCCGCCGAGGAACTGCTCGATACCGACCTGCGCGCCTTCCAGGGGGAGAGCCTGCTCAGCCTCCTGCGCCGGACCAGGCGTGAGGGCTTCGCGCCGACCGATTTTCGCCACCGCGCCCGGATTCTCGATCTGTGGCGTTCCCTGCTGGCAGACCCGCTGCGCTTCACCACGCGCCAGATCGAATTTGATAAGGATGGCGAAACGATCTACCTGGAGGAGGAGAGCGCCCCCGTCCTCAGCGAGCAGAACGAAGTGCTGGGCCGGCTGTTTGTGTGGCACGACATCACCCAGCAGCACGCGCTGGAGGAAGCCCGCAACAACCTGACGCATACGATCGTGCATGACCTGCGCAGCCCCCTGACCTCGATCAAGGGCGGGCTGGCGATGCTGGCCGAGATGATGTACGACAGCGACCTGCAGCGTGACATCGTGTTGGAGGTGCTGACCGTCTCCGAGAGCAGCGCCGACCGGCTGCTGGAGCTGGTCAACAGCCTGCTGGATGTGGCCCGCCTGGAGACCAATGACCTGCCCATGAACCTGAGCGCCGCCATGCTGGATGATCCGATCAGCCAGGCGATCCAGGTGCTGGAGCTGGCCGCGCAGAAGAACAACGTGCGCCTGGTGCTGGCGCTGGCGGATGACCTGCCGATGGCCTTCATGGACCTGGATAAAGTGCGGCGGGTGGTGATCAACCTGATCGATAATGCGCTGCATTACACCCCGGAGGGCGGGCGTATCCTGGTGCAGGGCGACTACGTGCCGGAGCGCGGCTGCCTGCTGGTGACCGTGGATGACACCGGGCCGGGGGTGCCGCCGGAGCTGCGCGACCGTGTCTTTGAGAAGTTCGCCACCGGCCTGACCCCCACCGCGAAGCACCGCGGCCTGGGGCTGGGCCTGAGCTTCTGCAAGATGGCGGTGGAAGCGCATGGCGGTCAGATCTGGGTGGAAGAGGGCCGGGAAGGCGGCGCCGCGTTTTGTTTCACCTTGCCTGTCTGACCCTGAGTGAGTATTATGCAGGATAACCCGCGTTTTCGCGCCCGGCGCTGCCGGATTTGCGCGTGTGTGGCTTATCCTCGGGCTGGCAGGACAGGTGCGCTCCTATGCAGGTCAGACGCAGTATCGCCGCCATATCCTGGGTGCTGGGCATCATTACCATCATCGCGCTGCTGCTGAATCCGCCCCTTCTGCTCCCCGCCGCGGGGGGAGCGCTGGCCGCGTTCCTCATTGTGTTCATCGCGTTTTCCATCAACATGGGCGTGCTGCTGACCGGCAGCGGCGAGATCAGCCCGGCGCATCTGTTTTCGATTATGGCCGCGCTGACGCTGGCCGTGCAGGATGCGCTGTGGATCACGGCCATCGGCGCGCTGCTGGGCGGGCTGGTGCAGGTCGCCCGTTCGGATCAGTGGCTGCCGCGCCGCCGCCTTTCGGTGCGCAGCCTGCGCAGCGCGGTTGACAGTATGGCTCACCAGACGCTGGCCCTGCTGGTGGGGGCCGGGCTGTATGTGGCGGCCGGGGGGCGCATCCCGCTGGGCTACACGGAACCGCTGGACGTGTTTCCGCTGACGGTGCTGGCGGTCAGCTTCGCCGCGATGTACCTGCTCCTGTTCGCCCTGCGCGTCCGGCTGGAAGGGCGCGCGCTCTCCAGCGTGCTGGCCGAAGACTGGTTCGTGATCGGTGGCGCGCTGCTGCTGCCCATCCCCTTCGGCATCCTGAGCGCCGTGGTCTACAGTGACCTGGATAACCTCTCGCTGCTGATCCTGATGGCCGGGCTGCTGCTGGTGGTGGTTGGCATTTACGGCCTCAGCCGCACCCGCTACCGCTACCACCAGCAGGTGGAGGAGCTGTCCTCGCTGTCGGTGGTCAGCCAGGCGCTGCGCACCAACCTGAATCTGAACGATCTGCTGGAAACCATTTACCAGCAGGTGGCCGGGCTGCTGAATATCGATCATTTTACGGTGGCGCTGCGCGATACCCCCACCGGCGAGATTCACTACCCGCTGGTGATGCACCATGCCGCGCGGATCGCCCTGCCGCCGCGCGGCGCGCGCAACGATCTGCTGGATTACGTGCTGGAAACGGGCAGCCCGCTGCTGATCGAGCGCCAGGTGGAGGCCGCGGCCGTCCGCATGGGCCGCACGCCGCCGGACACGCCCTGTGCCGCCTGGCTGGGGGTTCCGCTGCCAGCCGGGGGGCGCCTGCCAGGGGCGGAACACCGTTCGCTGGGCGCGATCACGGTGGGCGTCAGCCACCCGGATCGCGCGCTGGGCGAGGCCGACAAGCGCCTGCTGATGAATATCGCCGCGCAGGCCGCCATCGCCATTGAGAACGCCCGGCTGTACGGCCAGGCGGAGGCGCACACCCACCAGCTCGCCACCCTGAACAACATCTCCACGCTGCTGGCCGGGTCGCTCGCGCCGGAGAAGGTAGTCAACCTGCTCACGTCTTCGGTCGCCGCGCTCACGAACGCCGACGCCGTCGCCACGTACCTGTACTGGGACAACCGCGTGACGCTGATGCGCAATGTCGGCCTCAGCGAGGCGTTCAGCGCCGCGCCGCCGGACCCGCTGCTGACCCGGAACGGCGATCCTATCCTGATGGTGGCCAACGCGCAGACCGACCCCCGGCTTGATTCCGCGTGGCGCGAACTCGCCGATCGGGAAGGCAAGCGTGCCTGGGTGGAGCTGCGGCTGGCCAGCGGCGAAACGCCGGAGGGGATCGTGGTGGCCTATTTCGAGCAGGCGCGCGACCTGCCGGAGGAGGAAATCGCCCTGCTGCGCACGTTTGCGGTGCAGGCCGCCATGGCGATTAAGAATGCCCGGCTGTATACCTCCACGGATATCGCGCTCGACCAGCGGGTGAGCCAGCTTCAGGCGCTGTATGACGTGGGCCAGCAGCTCACCGCCACGCTGAACCTGCAGAAGCTGTTCGAGCGCGTCCTGGAATACGCCATCAGCGGGGTGCAGGCGGATGCCGGAGTAGTGGTCGTGGGGGATGAGCATTTCCGGGGCGGGCTGCAGGTGGCCGCCCACCGCGGCTACCCGGAAGGCGCGTTTAACAATAGCTCGCCGGGCGATGCCGGCCTCACCGCGCACGTGTACGCCACCGGCATCCCGGCGCTGGTGCCGGATGTGCGCCGGGCCGCGCACTACCGCGTCCTGAACCCCGACAGTCTCAGCCAGCTCAGCGTGCCGATCAAACGCGGCGCGGATATCCTGGGGGTGATCACGATCGAAAGCTCACGCCTGAACGCCTTCGGCGATGCGGATGTCAACTACGTGTCGCAGCTCGCCATCCAGGCCTCTATCGCGATTGAAAATGCGCGGCTGTTCAAGCGCGTGGCGGAGAACCGCGACCAGCTGCAGGTGATCCTGGACAGCATGACCGAGGGCATCCTGCTGATCGATCGGGAGGGGCGTGTCGCGCTGGCGAACCCGCGCATCGCGCCGCTGCTGGGGATCAGCCCGCAGACGCTCAGCGGGCGCCTGGTGGATGACCTGCTGATGGAGCCCACGCAGACGATTGCCAGTGCGCTGGGCTTCCGGCCGGTGGAGCTGCGGATGCTGCTGGCGAACCTGCGCGCCGGGGAGTGGGACCCGGCACTGGGTGAGATTGGGATTTACGAGCTGGAGCTGCCCCAGCGGGCGTTCATCAGCCGCCATATCGCCCCCGTGCAGGATGAAGCCGGCGCGCTGGCCGGGCTGCTGCTGGTATTCGTGGATCACACGGAAGAACATGAGCTGGCCCAGGCCCGCGAGGACCTGAGCCGCATGATCGTGCATGACCTGCGCAGCCCGCTGACGGCGGTGACGGCCAGCCTGAAGCTGCTGCACGACCTTGTCCCACAGCAGAGTGATTTCGCGCCGATCGTGCAGCGCACAACCGAGGCCAGCACGCGCGCGGTGCGCAAGCTGCTCAACCTGGTGGATTCGCTGCTGGACATTGACAAGATGGAAAGCGGCCAGCTGGCGCTGGAACGGGAGCCAACCCATCTGAGCGCCGTGGTGGACAGCGTGGTGGCGGAGATGGATTCGCTGGCGCACGAGCTGGATATCAGCCTGGCGGTGGCGATCCCCTACGACCTGCCGCCGCTGTGCATCGACCGCGGGCATATCGAGCGGGTGATCCTCAACCTGGTGGATAATGGCCTGAAGTTCACCCCGGCTAATGGCCGGGTAGCGCTGCGCGCCTTCCTGCCGGGCGAAAGCAGCGCGCCGGAAGGCTTTATCCGCATGGAGGTCAGTGACACCGGCCCCGGCATCGCGGATGAGCACAAGGACCGACTCTTTAACCGCTTTGTGCAGCTGGATGGCATCCGGGGGCGGCGGCGCGGGACCGGGCTGGGCCTGACCTTCTGCCGCCTGTCGGTGGAGGCGCACGGGGGCCGCATCTGGATCGAGGATAACCCCGCCGGGGGCGCGATCTTCGCGTTTACCCTGCCGCTGGCCGACCTGGAGCTTCCGGAGGCAGATGGCGCGGAAGCGTAGCGGATATCTCTATGGATCAGCGGCGGCGCCTGCGTCCCGCAAGGTGTCACCGGCAGCCCGCAGCGCGTCCTCAAAGGCGCGCAGCATATCTGTTTCGGTGATGATCCCGATCACGGCCCCGGCGTCATCCAGCACGGGCAGGCCGCCGATCTTGCGCTGGCGCATCACCTGCGCGACCTCGTACACGGGCGTATCGGGCCGCGTGGTCAGCGGGTCGGGCGTCATGCACACATCCACCACGATCTGATCCAGCAGCATTTCATCCTGCCAGCGCTCATGCAGGATCAGGGGGGAGTTCACCGCCAGGCGCACGTCCCGGTCGGTGACGATGCCGGCCAGCCGGTCATCCGCATCCAGGACGGGCAGGCCGCGAAACCCGCCTTCCCGGAAGGCCGTCAGCAGCGAGCGCAGGCTGTCGCCCAGCCGGGCTACGCGCGGGTTGGGCGTCATGATGTCACTCACCACGAGGTGGCAGGCATCCCGGCGGCGCAGCGCCGCCCGGATGCGGATTTCGGCCCGTTCCCGCGCCTGGACCAGTTCCAGCTCCGCATGCAGCCGGGTGTTCTCCGCCCACAGGCGCTCGTTTTCCGCCAGAAGTTCCTGATCAGTCATCGTGTCTGCGCTCCGTTCAGCCTGAGACAGATTGCCGGAAGAATCATACCACAGGAACGATGCTACAATAGCGGCAGTCACGACAGCGAACAGGCAGCAGGCCCCATGCACGACCCGATCCCCGACCCGCTCTCCCCGGACTGGCCCGGCGCAAAGCCGCGCCCGGTGCTGTTTGCGTCCTCCTATACCGGGCTGGGCGGCGGCGAGACCAGTCTGCTGGCGCTGGCCGAACACCTGGACCCCGCCCGCTGGACGCCGCACCTGCTCATCCGCGCGGAGGGGCAGCTCGCCGACCGCTGGCGCGCCGGGGGCTGGCCGCTGCACGTGGTGGCGTGGCGGCCCGCCTTCCCGCTGTTTGTCCCGGCGCTGTGGGCGCGCCTGCCGCGCGTCACCGCGCTGACGACCCTGCTGCGCCAGGAGCGTTTCGCCGCCGTGCATGCCGACTACCACAGCCTGCCGCTGCTGGCCCCGGCCTGCCGCCGGGCGGGCATCCCCTGGCTGTGGACGGCCCACGGCTGGTGGCTGCGCCCGCGCCCTTGGCAGCGCGGCCTGTTCCGCGGGGCGGATCACACGCTGGCCGTCTCCCGCGCCGCGAAGGACGGCTTCCTGGGCGATCCACCCTTTATGCCGCCCGACCGGGTGGAAGTCCTGCCGCTGGGCGTGGATACGACCCGCTTCCACCCGGACGTGGACGGCGCGCCCCTGCGGGCCGAATTGGGCATCCCGCGCGGCGCGCCCGTGATCACGATCGTGGGGCGCTTTCAGCCGCTAAAGGGCCACCTGCACTTTCTGCAGATGGCGGCCCGGCTGGCCCCGGACTACCCCGCCGCCCGCTTCCTGCTGGTGGGGGATAACGTGCTGGACGGCGCACAGGGCGACCGCCACAAGGCGGCGGTGCTGGCCGCGATCCGGGCTGACCCCCGGCTGCGGGCGCAGGTGATCTTCGCGGGGTTCCGCGACGATACGCCGCAGGTCATGGCGGCGACGGATGTGCTGGTCTGCGCGTCTGATTTTGAGTCGTTCGGGATGGTACATCTGGAGGCGATGGCTTCCGGCACGGCGCTGGTCAGCACGAACCGGGGCGGCCCCGCCGAGATCGTGCGCGATGGCGAGACCGGGCTGCTCGTCCCGCCGGGAGACCCGGAAGCGCTGGCCGCGGCGGTGCGGCGCCTGCTGGATGACCCCCGCCTGCGGGCGCGGATGGGCCAGGCGGGGAGGGTGCATGTCACCGCCCGGCTGGACGCCCGCCACTATGCCGCCGGGTTTGAGGCCGCGCTGAGGCGGGTGCTGGATCGCCGGGCGACCGAGTAGGGAGTCAGGGTGTAGGCGTGTCGTCTTCGCTGGCGGGCGCGCCCAGGCGTTCCAGGCGCTCGCGCAGCAGGGCGACTTCCTGCGCCAGGGCCTTGTTCTGGTCTGCCAGGCGGGTGAGCACCGTGCTGTAATACAGCATGATCAGCAGGAAGAAGCCCACCGCCACCACCAGCAGCACCGTGGGCCGGTAGATGCCCGTCAGCCGCGCCAGCCAGTCCAGCGGGGCGTCCCACAGGTTGAGCACCGTCAGCGCTGCGGCGGTGATGATCCACAGCAGCGAGTATTCCTCCCGCAGGCGGCGGCGGCGCACCAGCTCCAGCACCCCCAGCAGAATCACCAGCGTGATGATCAGCCCAACAGCGGTCTGACGGTCCATGAGTCGCCCCCCTTTCAGCGGCGGCGCAGGCGCTCCAGCGTGACCAGCGCCTCGTCATAGTCGCGTTCCAGCTGGCGCACCATCTCGGCCAGCAGGTCGCGGCCCCGGCTGGCGGCCAGCTTCGATTCGATGGAGAGGCGCATCACGTCGCTGTGCTGGATTTCGGCCTTCTCCAGCCGCAGCGCGGAGATACGGTCGCGCAGCTGCTGGTTGATCTGGCGCAGCTCCTGCAGGCGCAGCGCGGCCAACGGCTGCTCCGGGCGGATGCCGCCCGGCTGGCGGGCCAGGGCCTGCAGCGTGGGCAGGTCGCGCTGGGCGTAGGCGTCGTTGATCTGGGCCATCAGCGTGTTGCGCTGGGCGCGCTCGTCCGGGTCGGTGGTCATATCGGGGTGGTAGCGGCGGGCCAGCGCGCGGTACAGCTTCTTGATGTCGGTCTCGGCCGGGTCTGGCCCGCGCGCCTGTGACTGCGGGCGGATGACGTAGTCGCCCTCGGCCGCCTGCGGGTTCGGGTTCCAGGCGCGGCGGTACTGCTCCTCCACCGAGACATACCCCTCCGGCGGCTTCCAGTAGTCCTCCTGCGGGCGCTCCTCCCCCAGCGGGTGGCTGCGCCCCTGCCAGCGGCTGGCGCTTTCCAGCTCCGCGATGGCCTCCCGCACAACCTGGAGGCGCGTTTCCAGCGGCACGACCAGGCGGGTGTAGCGCTTCTCAAAATCCGCGATCTGCTGGCGCAGGTCCACAACTTCCGCCTCCAGGTCGGTGACCAGGGCGTGCCGTTCGTCAATCTCCGCCTGCAGGCGTGTGATGTCGTCGTGGTAATCGGTCATCGTCGCTTCTCCCGGTTACTCCCTGGGCCAGCGCGGCATGCGCAGCGCATCCAGCAGCAGGGCCAGCACCACCTTGCTCATATAATACACCGATCGCGCGGTGGTGATGGAGGACACCCCGCCCGCCCGTTCGCGCATCGTGGCCGGGATCTCCTCCACGCGCAGCCCGGCGCGGTGCATCATCACCCGCGCCTCCGGCTCCGGGTAGTCGTGCGGGTATTCGTGCGCGCAGAACGAGATCGCCCGCGGCCGCGCGGCCATGAAGCCGCTGGTCGGGTCGGAGGGCGGGTTGCCCGTGATCAGGCCGATCACGCCGATCAGCAGGCGGATGCCCACCCGGCGCGGCAGCGTGCCGCGGTAGCCCTCCCGATCTTCCCCCATGAAGCGCGAGCCGATCACGAGGTCGGCATCAGACCCGCGCAGCGCGGCCAGCAGGGTGGGGATCGTTTCCGGCGGGTGCTGGCCGTCGCCATCGATGCGCACCGCCTCGGCATAGGCATGCCGGTAGGCGTACAGGAAGCCGGTCTGCACCGCCGCCCCGATGCCCACGTTAAAGGGCAGGTCAAGCGTGATCGCCCCGGCAGCGCGGGCGGCGCGCCCCGTGTCGTCGGTGCTGCCATCATTGATCACGCAGATGTCCGCGCCGGGGGCAAACGCGCGCACGTCCGCGATCACGTGGGCGATGTTCGCCATTTCGTTGTAGGCGGGGATGATCACCAGCACGCCGGCATATGGCCCGGAGGCCGGGGAAGAAGGGCTAGGCGCGTTCATGGGCCTCGATCACGGTGCGGTACAGCGCGGCGTAAGACTCGGCGGCGGCGCGCCACGTGTAGCGGCGCTCGATGCAGGCCCGCGCCCCCGCCGCCAGCCGGGCGCTCAGGGCCGGGTCTCCCAGCAGGCGCAGCGTCTCCGCGGCGAATTCGGCGGGCGACTCCGCCAGCAGCACGTCCTCGCCGGGCGTCACGGCGATGCCGTCAAAACTGAGGGCGGAGCCGACCACGGGCGTGCGCATCGCCATCGCCGCCAGCACCTTATTCTTGATCCCTGCCCCCACGCGCAGCGGGCAGACGTAGACGTGCGCGGCGTCCAGGTAGGGGGCCAGGTCTGGCACGCGCCCGGTGACCTGCACGCCCTCCCCGGCCAGCGCCTGCAGTTCCGGCGGCGGGTTGGCGCCCACGATCAGCAGCTCGGCCTCCGGCAGCGCCGCCTGCACCAGCGGGAAAATCTCGCGGATCAGCAGCAGGGCCGCGTCCAGGTTCGGGGCGTAGTCATAGTTGCCGGTGAAGATCAGCGTGGGGCGGTCGGCCTTCTGCCCGGCGGGCTGGAGCGCCTCCAGGTCCACGCCGTTGGGGATGACGATGACGGGCAGCCCGCGCGCCAGGCCGCGCAGGGTGTCCGCGTCCCGGTCGGAGACGACGACCACGCGGTCATAGCCGCGGAACATCCAGCGCTCAAAGTGGCGGGCCATGCCCAGCTGCGCGCGGGTGACCGCCCGTTCGCGGAGCGACCCGGCGCGGGCCAGCGTGCGTTCCAGCAGCAGGCTGAAGCTCTCGTAGGGCGTGATCACGGTGGGCAGGTGGTTCACCAGCGCGCGGAATTCATACACATGCACGCCGCCGAACAGATGCACCGCGTCATAGGGTGTGGTTGCCAGCGCCGCGCGGATCGCGTCCCACATGGCCGGGGACCAGCTTTCCTCCCGGCGGCGGGGGAAGCGCCGCATGGGCAGCGCCGCCCGCCGGAGCAGGCTGGCCGGGCTGCGCGCTGGCTCCGGAAGGAGCGTGACCCCCCGGAACAGGTGGGCATAAAACGGCAGGTCGTCCGGGTCGTCGCCGTGCTGGTAGTAGGCCAGCAGATCGACCTGCACGCCCTGCGCGGCCAGCTCCCGCACCAGGTGGTACGGGATAAGGCGGTCGCCCAGGTGCAGCGGATAGGGCGGGCAGCGCGAGATCATCAGGACCTGCAAGGGCGTTTCAGGCATAGCGTACCGGGCCACTTTCTGCACGTAATCCGGCCTGATGTTAGCCGTTTGCGGCGGGGTTGTCCAGCGCGCGCGGGCGCGGGGTTCCGCTGGCCGCCGCGCCGCCTGGCGCTATACTGGAGGGCATGCACAGCCAGCCCGTTTTCCAGGAGCCGTTATGACCGACGCCGAACTGATCATCCTGAGCCTTGTGGCGGAACGCCCCCAGCACGGTTACGAAATCCAGCAGGCCATCGAGCGCCGCGGCCTGCACCAGTGGGCGGCCATCGGCTTTGCGTCAGTATACACCCTGCTGCACAGGCTGGAAGAAGAAGGGCTGCTGGAGAGCCAGGCGCCTGCCAGCCGCCCCGCCCGCCAGGTCTACACGCTCACGGAAGCCGGGCGGAATATCCTGCAGACGACGGTGGTCGACCGCCTGAGCACCCCGCGGGAGCCGGGCAGCAGCTTCCTGCTGGGGCTGGCGACGCTGCATCACCTCCGCCCGGAGCAGGTGCGCCACGCGCTGGATGGGTATGAAGCCGGGCTGCAGGCACGCATCGCGGAGCTGAACCAGCAGCGCCAGGCGCAGGTCGCCGGGGGCATGCCGCCCAGCCTGCAATCCGTCGCGCTGGTGGATTACAGCCTGCACCTGCTGCTGGCGGAGCTGGAGTGGCTGCGCGAGTTCCGCCAGGCGTGGGAAGCGGAAGCGCCACCCGCCCCGCCGGCGCGTCCGGCCTACCGCGATCCGGTGGTTCGCGGCGCACCCAGGCGTCCCGCGTCACCCACGCGGCCACACCGGGAATCTCTCGCTGAGGACGAGGCGCCAGAATAACCCAACTTTTCCCCAGTGAGAGTCGTTTATCCCCAGTTTTGGGATAAGTTATCCACAGCCTGGGGATAATGTGGGTTATCCCGGGTCAGGCGCCGCCTTGCGTTCCTGCAGAATCGTCGCGATCTGGGCCAGGTGATTCGTGTCATGCCACGGGATCACGAGCAGCTGATCCTCCACGCCGTACGCGCCCCGCGTGGGGTGCTGCCCGGCCCGCGCCCAGCCCGCTTCATCCACGGCCTCAAACGCCGCGATCAGCGCCCGCCGCGCGGCCAGCCAGTCCGCCAGCACGTCGGCGGGGGCCTGTGCGTTGTAGGCGGCGGCGCGCACCTGCTCATCCGGGTCGGGGAAGGGCAGCGCGGGCGAGTCCGTTTCCAGCATCAGCCGCACGCGCTCCGCAAACAGGCGGTCGAAGTCGAGCAGGTGGCCCAGCACTTCCAGGGCCGTCCAGCCATCGCCGCCGTCGCGGTACGCCGTCAGGTCGGCGGCTGGCGTGGCGCTGAACAGGTGCGTGATCACGGGCACGGTTTTGCGCAGCTGGTCGATGGCGTGCTGGCGCACAGTGGCGATGGGCTGGTACATGCTCAGGCGCTCCTTTTGGTGGAGGGTTTGCGAGCTGCCGGGCGGCTGGCCCGCCCCAGCAGGAAGGACAGGATGTTCCCCACGACGTTATACACCACCAGCATCCCGGCCAGCATCGCCAGCGTACCCTGCCAGCTCAGCGGGATGGTCTGCGCGCCCTGTGGCAGCGCGGGCATCTCCGTATCCAGGTAGAGCGTCAGCCGGTCCAGGTAGGGCGTCCACACGCCGGACTGGTGCTTCAACGTGCGGAATTCCTCCGTCAGCGCGGCCATTTCGTCGCGGGCGGCCAGGGCGTGGCTGGCGATCACCACCTCGGCCTTCTCCAGGCGCGCCAGGCGCCCCAGGAACACGATCAGCACCGTTTCCGGCACAAGCTCGATCAGGCGCAGGCCCGCTGGCTGCACGGGGTAGTCCAGCGCGCGCACCACGCGCAGCCCCTCGCGGATGGCGCGCACGATCAGGATACGGGCGTCACGCGTGCGCGCCAGGCGGCGCATATCGCCCCGGCTGGCATACACCGCGTAGGCCAGCGGCCCCACCAGCGCCCAGTGAGTCTTCAGCCAGGCATCGATATTCGGGCTGATCTCGGCCTCGATCCCGCCGTGGAAGAAGGCCGCGGCGATCTGCTGCGCGCGCGGGGAGGCGGTGCCGTCCAGCTCGCCCAGCACCAGCTGCGCCCCGCCCGATCCGGTGGCATAGCGCACCACATGATCCTTGCGCTCGCCGCCCGCCAGGGCGAAGCCCAGCATCACCCGCCCGCGCCCCACGGCGCTGATGTACGCTTCTGGCCCGGCGACGTTATTCCCCAGGAACAGGAATGTGGGGGACTTGTTGGCGCTCAGCGCCGGCAGGGCATCCGCCACCTGGTTCTTGCGCAGGATAACCACGACCAGGTCGTACACGTCGTCCGGCGCCAGCGTGTCAATTGCCGGGATATGGGCGGTGGTGCGCACGCCGGTCTCGGCTTCCTCCAGCACCACGCCGTACTGCTGCAAATCCGCCAGCCGCTGGCCGCGGGCCAGCAGCGTCACGTCATGGCCTGCCACGTGCAGGCGGGAAGCGTACAGGCTGCCCAGTACCCCCGCCCCGAAAAATAGTATGCGCATGATCTCTCCTCCCCTTGATTACCTGCTTGCATTGTACACCGGAGTGCGGCGCGCTGCCCTGATCAGGCTCCCTGGCACTATTGTGGATCGGTGCGGGCAGGGCCTTGCCCCCCAAACTTTAGGGCTGGCTTTGGGGGCGAATCTGGACTCATCATGGGATACGGACGCTGAGTAGAAAGAGTTTCTTCCCCATGCGGTACCGTTATCTGATCTGGCATTTCGACGGCGCGCTGTTTGACACGACCGCGGCGCTGACGCAGGCTACCGCCAGCGCCCTTGCCGCCCACAACATCACCCCGCCGCCGGAGATGCTGGCCGCCCTGCTGATGGAGGCCGGGGGGGCGATTGGCGCGCAGGTCGCCCGGCACTACGCCCTGCCCGCGGCCGCGTTCCAGGCGGAGTGGCAGGCCGCGTACCGGGCGATCCTGCTGCGCGACCAGCCGCCCCAGCCCGGCGCGGTGGCGCTGTGCCGCCGGGTGGCAGAAGCGGGCGGGCGCAACTACCTCTATGCCGCCCGCCAGCATGGTGACGTGGATCGTTTCCTGGCCGCGTTCGGCCTGACCCCGCTGTTCACCGGCTGGCTGACCGCCCACGCTGCGGAGCCGACAGCCCCCCTCCCCGATCTCGGCCTGCTGCTCGCTGGCTGCGGGCTGCCGGCCCACGCGGCCCTGCTGATCACCGATCGCCCGGCGGACATCCGGCGCGCGCAGGCGGCAGGGCTGGCGAACTGCTTCTTCGGCCCCAATCCTCCGGCCGGGGCGCCGCTGGCCGTCACAGATTACGACCTGCTGGCCGGGCGCGTGTTTGCCCCCGCGGAAGTGGTATCATAGGAGGGTGGGGCGCCGCCGCGCCCGGCGCAGGTGGCGCTGGCCCCGCATGACCCTCATCCTACCGACAACGAAGGGCAACAGTTTTATGCGACCTGACATCTTGCTCTGGGATATGGATGGCACGCTGTTTAACACCTATCCCCCCATTCGTCAGGCGGTCAGCGCTGCCTTTGCCGTTCACGGCATTCAGGTGGACCCGGTCCGGGTGGCCCAGCTGCTGGCCGACACATTCGACAGCTGCATCATCACGCTGGCGGAAGAAAACGGCCTGGATCCAAAGGCCGTCAGGACGACCTACAGCGAATACGCCGTGCTGATCCGCCCGGAAACGCAGCCGCCATTTCCCGGCGTGGTGGAACTCTGCCTGCGGGTGATCCGGGAGGGCGGCTGTAACCTGATCTACACCCACCGCGAGCGCGCCTCGCTGGACCGCTTCCTGACGCTGTACGATATGACGCGCCTGTTTCGGGATACGCTGACGATTGACGAAGACATGCCGCGCAAGCCTGACCCCACCGGGTTCCTGACGCTGCTGGAGCGCAACCGGCTGGACCCGGCCCGCGTGATGGCCGTGGGGGATCGTGACCTGGATATCCAGGCGGGGATCAACGCGGGCATCATGACCTGCTTTTTCGCCCCGGAGGATTTTCCCGGCGGCGTGCCAGGGCTTGAGTCCGGGGCGGATTACGTCGTGCATTCCTACGCGGAGCTGGAGAAGCTGCTGTTTGGCGCTGGCGCGGCGCGCTAACCGCCCGGGCCGCGCGGCGGCGGGCTGGCCGCGCCCTGCGGCTGAATGCGGCGGATGGGCGGGTTCTCGGCCCCCCGCTGGCGCTTGAACACGGCCAGCTTGCCGCCCACCACGGGATTGGTGAGGAAATGCTCCTCAAAGCCAACCAGCTCCCAGCCCTGGTCGCCCAGCTGCTGGAAGTAATCCTGCCACTCCGGGCCGCGTTCCCAGTTTGGCAGCGGGTTGTTGTTCACGGCGAACACGCGCCATGTCGTGGAGGTAAACCCCCGCGCCGCGCTGATCTGGGCAAACAGGTATTCCCACTGTGGTCTGGCTGTCATAGACTCCCCCTTTTCTGCTGGCCGTGTATGGCCCTCCTGCCCGAGTGATCTGTCGAAAAGTTTCAGCAATTGCAGGGCCAGGCGTCGGGATAAAGACGTTTACCTTTTTAATGCGGCTACAGCGATATCAATTTCGGTTGTTCGACACAGCCTGTGCGTAGCGTTGCTTTGCAAAGCGACGCTAATACCGTGCCTAACGTAGCCGTACTATTTTGTAGAAATCATCATCCCCCTGCCACAAAATCACCCGCCCCGTAGCGGCGGTTTGCAAACCGCCGTTTCGTCTCTCTCGCCCGATAACTTTTCGCTTCCTGCTCTCGACAGACAACACGGCGACACCCTGTTTGCCTCAAGCATAATGGAAAATGCCGCGCCTGTGAACAAACCGGAATCAAACCAGCGCACGGGGCAAGCGTGCGCTGGTGCACAGGGGGGAGTATAACCGCCGTTAGTCGGCGGAAAGGCGCGCCGGATCGGGTGTCTCCTCCGGCGGACGCAGGGGCGCCGGTTCACGCACCAGCCAGCCGCCAACCCGCGCCAGCAGCGCCCTGAACGGCCCCGGCGCGGGCAGCCCGCCCTGCGCGGCTTCCACCAGGCGGCACTGTGCATCGGCGCGGCGCGCATCCTGGACGCGCTCCATCCCAATCTGCATATCACGGTAGGTAAGCATGTGGTGTTCCCCCCCTCCGGGCCGGGCGCGCCGCCCTGCCAGTTCACCCAGTCTGCTTTCAGGATAGGCGATTCCGGCGCGCAGCGCGCCCGCCGCACGGGTGATTTCGGGCCAGAAAAACGGGGGGTTCTGCCCCTGGTCAACCGGCCAGGGCGGGGAGTAAAAAACGGGCGGCTGGTTGGCTCACAGCCGCCTGTCAGTCAGGCAGGGGGAAATGCAGCGTCAGTTAAAGACGCCGGTGGGGTGGCAGCCGCGCCCGGCGGCGCGGGCCACGTCCTCCAGCTGCTGGAAGTGATCGGCGAAGGCCGTATCCGGCGGGAAGTACACGCGCTCCGCCCAGCCTTCCCGCACCAGCACTTCGTTCACAAACACGCCATCCACGTAAATGTAGCGCAGCAGCCGGCCAAACCGGTCGGTATCGCTGACATCGCGCACCAGCGTGACCGTGCGGCCTTCCACCAGCGCGGCGTTGGCGTTGGTGGCATCGGCGTAACACGGCTCGTCGCGTTCGGGGGTGTTCACGCCGATGTAGCGCACGCGCACCCGGTCACCGTTCAGCCGCACGTCAATCGTATCGCCATCGATCACGCTCAGCACAGCCGCCCGTTCGCCCTCCACCGGGGCGGCGGGGGTAGAGTCGGCGGGGGTATCGGTGGAAAGCTCCTGCAGCAGGCCCAGCCCGGCGATCAGCAGGGTCACAATGATGGCGATAATGCGTTTGAAGTTCACAGTCTCAGTCCCAGGGTAAGGTCAGGCTCAGCGCGCGGCGCCGGGCGGCGGCGCATGCGCAGGCGCATTATGCAGCCAACCCCGGGGCGCGTCAACCTGCCCGGCGGCGGCGCGGGCGCAGCAGCGCCAACCCTGACAGAATCAGAACAATCGTCCCGATCCACTTCAGGTCGGCTTCCAGCGGGGGCGGGGTTGGGGCGTCGGTTGGCTCGAAGGCGACGAAATATACCTGGTCGCGGGCTTGCAGCACGTCCCGGGCGGTGTTGGGGATGCCCAGCGAGCGCAGATACCAGCCCAGCATCACGGGGTTGCGCCCCTGGATCAGGGCATAGACGGCCAGCAGCTCCTCCGCGTCGGTCACGCGCCGCGCGCGCATGGCATGCGTGCCGTAGGCGTCCTGCACCGTCACCAGGGGGTCGGCCTGGAGGTTGCGGTACCACTGGGCGCGCGGGCCGAAGGCGCAGGGCGCGTAGCGCGTGCCGTCCAGCACATGGTATTCCACCAGCGTGCGGCGCGGCAGGCCGGAAACGCGCCCGGTATGCGTGATCAAGAGCAGGCTGCGGCCCAGCAGCGACCCCAGCCCCAGCCGCCACAGGAGCAGCGGCGCGCGGAACAGCCAGCGCCGCCAGCCGCCGCGCGGGTACACCATGATTCCGGACTCCTGCTGCTGAAACGGCGCTGCGGATTGCATGTTTTCCCCCTCTTTGTGAATCACACGCGGTCTATCTTGCGGGCTGGGCTTCGGCCTGCAGCTCGTCCAGCAGGCCCAGCAGCTCCTCGTTCGGCGGGATGTCGCTCATGCTGTGGCCGTAATGCACAAAGCGCGCGATCCCGCTTTTATCCACCAGCACCTGGGCGGGCATCCGGCCCAGCTTGAACAGGTTGACCTCCTGCCCGTAGCGCTTGAGGACCGTATGATCGGGGTCCGGCAGGCCGTAAAACGGCAGGTCGTGTTCCGTGAAGTAGGCTTCAAACTTCTGCGCATCTTCCGGCCCGAGGACAACCACAGCCGCATCGCGGGCTTCAAACTGCTCATAGTCCTGGCGCAACTGCGCCATGTGCGCGCGGCAGTACGGTCAGACAAAGCCGCGGTTAAAGACGAGCAGGACGTGCTGCTGCCCCTTGAACTGGGACAGGCTGGTCTGCTCGCCCCGGTAATCCGCCAGCCCGAAATCGGGGGCGGGGGCGTTTAACTCTACGCGTGGCATACCATTACTCCTTCAAAACAGGCGGAAAGCCCGGCTTGCCCGGCCTCACGCCAGCTACTCATCCGACCCCCTGGATTATACCAGCGCGCCCCGCGCTCAGGATGAATGCTCGATGAAAGAACGGCCAGGCAGCGCCCGGCGGCAGAGGAAAGAGGCAGGAGATATGAGAATCGGGACAGCGTCCCACACCCCGCCCGATTGGCAGGGGCGCGCCCCGCGGCGGCCCGGTATAATACCCGGCATGCACAGGCAGTCCAGGGAGGGTCAGCATGCCCGTTCACGTGCAGGTGGGGGATATCGTCACCACGCGCAAACCGCACCCCTGCGGCAGCAACCAGTGGACAGTCTACCGGATCGGCGCGGATATCGGCCTCAAATGCCGGGCCTGCGGGCGGCGGATCATGCTGCCGCGCCGCCAGTTCGAGCGGGCGGTCAAACGCATCGAGTCGCCGCCTGAGCCCCCGGCGGAGGCTGACGCGTAACCGGCGCGGCGGGATGCCCCCTTGCAGCAAGGGAGGAGTGAGTTATGCCAGATGTCGTGTGTATGGGCGAGATCCTGATCGATTTTGTGGCGACCGAGGCCAACAAGGGGCTGGCGGAGGTTTCCGCGTTTACCAGCGCCCCCGGCGGCGCGCCCGCCAACGTCGCGGTGGCGATCCAGCGCCTGGGGCTGAGCGTGGGCTTTGTGGGCAAGGTCGGGGCGGACCCCCTGGGGGAGAAGCTGCGCCGCACGCTGGACGACACCGGCGTGGACACCACGTATCTCTTTGTCGATCCTGACGCGCGCACCACGATCGTGTTTGTGGCCGTGCGGGATGACGGGCGCAAGGACATGTGTTTCTTCCGCAACCCCGGCGCGGATATGCGCCTGCTGCCGGCGGAGATCACCCCGGCGCTCTTTGAGGGCGTGCGCTGCTTCCATTACGGGTCGATCACGCTGATTGACGAGCCGGGCGCCAGCGCCCAGCGCAAGGCCCTGGAGATGGCCCGCGCGCGCGACATACTGATCTCCTATGACCCCAATTACCGGCCCACCCTGTGGCCGGATGAGGCCACCGCCCGGCGCGTGATCCAGGAGGCGTTCCAGTACGCGCACCTGGCCAAGATCGCGGAGGAGGAGTGGGAGGTGGCGACCGGGCATGCCGGGCTTGACGCCGGGATCCAGGCCGTGCTGGCGCGCGGCGTGGAGCTGCTGATCATCAGCCGCGGGGCCAACGGCGCGCTGGCGACCAACGGCGACTTCCGCATCGAGATCCCGGCGCTGACCGATATCCACGTGGTGGAGACCACCGGCGCGGGCGATGGCTTCATGGGCGCGATGATCACGCGCCTGCTGCCCGAATTCGAACGGCATGGCTCCCTGCGGGCGGTGGATGAGGCGACCGTGCGCGCCGCGCTGCACTACGCCAACCATGTCGGCGCGCTGACCTGTACCCGGCCCGGCGCGATTCCCGCCCTGCCGTATGCGGATGAAGTCGCGGCGTTCATCGCTTCCCGCGGATGAGGCGCGCCGCCACGAATCGCCCTGTTTCTGCCTTCTGCCGGTAGCCCGGCGGGGGCAGCCCTGCTACACTGGCAGTAACCGACCAGACCAGGCGCGGACACTTAAGGAGTGCAACCAATGCGTGATTTTGTTTCGGAGCGAGTGCAGCGTGTTCCCCCGTCAGGGATTCGCCGCTTTTTTGATATCGCCGCCACGATGGATGACGTGATCTCGCTGGGGATTGGCGAGCCGGACTTCGTCACCCCTGGCCCCGTCCTGCAGGCGGGCATTCACTCGCTCCAGCAGGGCGAGACGCATTACACCTCCAATTCCGGGATGCTGGAGCTGCGCGTCGCGCTGGCCCATTACCTGGAGCGGCTGTACGGCCTTTCCTACGACCCGGACGACAACCTGCTGATCACGGTCGGCGTGAGCGAGGCCATGTACCTGGCCCTCACGGCCACGATCAACCCCGAAGACGAGGTGATCATCCCGGAGCCGTGCTTCGTCTCCTACGCGCCGGAGGTGGTCTTTGCGGGCGGCACGCCGGTGATGGTGGCCACGCGCGTGGAGGAAGATTTCCAGGTGACCGGCGCGGTGGTGGAAGCGGCCATTACGCCGCGCACGAAGGCGATCCTGATCGGCTACCCGAATAACCCGACCGGCGCGGTGATGTCCCGCGAGCGGCTGGCGGAGATCGCGGCGGTGGCGGAAAAGCACGACCTGCTGGTGATCAGCGACGAGATTTACGACCGGCTGGTGTATGGCATCGAGCATGTCAACTTCGCCACGCTGCCGGGGATGAAGGCGCGCACGATTGTGCTGGGCGGGCTGAGCAAGTCCCACGCGATGACCGGCTGGCGGCTGGGCTGGGCGGCGGCCCCCACCGCGCTGCTGCAGGCCATGCGCAAAATCCACCAGTACACGATCATGAGCGCCCCGACCACGGCCCAGTACGCCGGGCTGGAAGCGCTGACCAATGGCGAGGAGCATGTGGAGCAGATGCGCGCCGAATACAACCGGCGGCGGCTGCTCCTGGTGCACGGCCTGAACGAGCTGGGGCTGTCCACCTTCGAGCCAAAAGGCGCGTTTTACGCCTTCCCCAGCGTGGCGGCCAGCGGCATGGATGCGGAAACCTTCGCGGAGAAGCTGATCCAGGAACAGCGGGTCGCGGTGGTGCCGGGCAGCGCGTTTGGCAGCAGCGGGGCGGGCTTTGTGCGGGCGTGCTACGCCACCGCCTACGAGCAGCTTGAAGAAGCGCTGGAGCGCATGTACCACTTCATGCAGAAATACGGCTGAATCACCCCCCTCCTCCATTCAAACGCCCCCCAGCCGACCAGCCCGGATTTCACCGCCGGGGCTGGTCGGCTTGTTTGTGCGCGGCCGGTAAGATCGCCCCCTCTCTCTGGCGTGATTGGGCAAGCGGCCGAAATTGTATATGATTAAGATAGGCGCAAGACCACCCGCCCACAGCAGCAGGATATTCAGGAAGTTTGGATCATGAAGCGTCTAAAAAAAGTCCCTGCTCCCCTGCGCATCAGTCTGATTTACCTGATCGTCGCCGGGCTCTGGATTCTGCTCTCTGACGTCGTGCTGACCTGGCTGGTAGGCGGCAACATCACCCTGGTGTCCCGGCTGCAAACCCTTAAGGGCTGGTTCTTCGTGGTGGTGACGACCGGGATGCTGTATGTGCTGGTGAAGGATGTCGTGAACGAGCGCTTCCGCCTGGAGAATCGCCTGGAACATCAACAGGTGCTGCACCGCGCGATGTTTGAGGAAGTCCGGCTGGGCAGCGCGCAGCTTTCGGCCGAAGGCCAGTTTATGCAGATGAACCCATTCCTGAACGAGATGCTGGGCTACCCGCCGGATCAGCTGCTGCAAATGAATGTGACCGACATTGTTCACCCGGAAGAGCTGCCCCGCATCACGGCCAGCCGGGAGCAGCTGCTGGCCGGCACGCTGACACAGGTCAGGGATGAGTATCGCTGCATTCACCGGAATGGCGCCTCGATCTGGGCGCAGGCATCGATAACGCCGATCTTTGACGGCGAGGCGTTCCAGTTCTTTGTGCTGGTGCTGCAGGACATCTCAGCCCGCAAACAGCAGGAGAGCGATCTGCTGCGCAGCGAGCGATCCTTCCGCCAGTATTTCAACCAGGCGCTGATCGGGCTGGCCGTCAGCACCCCCGACCGGCACTGGATCGAGGCCAACGATCGCCTGTGCGAGATCCTGGGCTACCGGCGCGCGGATTTGTTCACCACTACCTGGGCCGACATGACCCACCCGGACGATCTGGAGAAGAACGAAGCGCTCTTTAACCAGATGCTGCGCGGAGAGCTGGATAACTACACGCTGGAAAAGCGCTTCATCCGGCCGAATGGCGACGTCGTATATACCCGGCTGGCGGCGCAGGCCCTGCGCCGGCTGGATGGCACGCTGGATCGCGTTCTGACCATGGTGGAGGACGTGACCGCGCGTGAGCAGGCGATCCTCCAGCTGCAGGAAAGCGAGAAGCGTTTCCGCCGGGTGGTCCAGCACATGCCGGTGCTGGTGAACGCGGTAGACGCCGATGACACGTTCGTCTTCTGGAACGAGCGCTGCGAGCAGGTGACCGGCTACACGGCGGAGGAGATTGTGGGCAACCCGGACGCGTTCCGGCTGCTCTACCCCGATGACGACTACCGCGAGCGCATGATGCAGGACTGGGCGACGACGGCCGGGGAGATCGATGATCGCCTGCTCAGGCTGACCTGTAAGGATGGCAGCGAGCGTGTCATCGCCTGGAGCAACGTGTCCAAGCGGGTGCCTGTGCCGGGCTGGGAAACCTGGAGCATCGGTATTGACGTGACCGAGCAGCACCTGGCGGAAGCCGCGCTGCGCGAAAGCGAAGCCCGCTACCGGACGCTGGTGCAATCCTCCCCGCTGCCGATCGTGGTGCACCAGCAGGGTGTGATCAGCTTTATCAACGAAGCCGCGCTACGCACGATGAGCGGCACGCATGAATCGCAGCTCCTGGGGCGATCGATCCTGGAGTTTGTGGACCCGGCCTACCATGCGCTGGTGCAGAAACGCATGGAGAAAACGTATGCGGTAGACGGGATTCTGGAGCCGCTGGAAGAAAAATTCATCCGGCTGGATGGCGAGGTGATCGATGTGGAAGTGCAGGGCCGGCGGATCGAGTACATGGGCGAGCCGCACTCCCAGTTGATCTTCCAGGACATCACCGAGCGCAAGCGCTCCGAGGAAGCGCTGCGCCGCTACACCGCGCGGCTGGCCGCCGTACACGATATCGACCAGGCGATCCTGGCGGCGGAATCCGCCGAGGAGATCGCGGAAAATGCCCTGCGTCACCTGGTCAACCTGGTGCCATGCACGCGCGTGAGCCTGATAACATTCAACTTCGAGGCGCAGACCATGCGCATTCTGGCGGTATTCACCGAGGGAGCAACCGAACTGGGGGCGAACCGCGAGCTGCCGCTGGCGGAAGTGCCGCTGGCGGATATGCTGTGGCAGGGCAAACCGTACATTGTGGAGAACCTGGCCTCGGCCGCGCCAGAAACCCCGCTGCTGGCGCAGTTGTTCGCGGAAGGCGTGCGCGCGTACGTGAACGTGCCGCTGCTGGTGCAGGGGCGGCTGTTCGGGGCGCTGAGCATCGGGCAGGAAACCCCCGGGCCTTTCTCCCCGGAGATTCTGGATATCGCGCAGGAAGTCTGCAACCAGGTGGCGCTGGCGATCAGCCAGGCGAACCTGATGGCCCAGATCCGGCGGCATGCCACCGAGCTGGAACAGCGCGTGGCGGAGCGCACCAAAGCCCTGACAATCGCCAACGCGCGCCTGCAGGACCTGGACCGGCTGAAATCGAAATTCGTCTCCGATGTCTCCCATGAGCTGCGCACGCCGATCACGAACCTGGGCATGTACCTGCACCTGGTGCGGCGGGCCACCCCGGAGCGGCGCGAGCAGTATTTTGAGGTGCTGGATTCGCAGATAGACCGGCTGAAGAGCCTGATCGAAGGCATCCTGGATCTCTCCCGCCTGGACCTGGGCAAGCACAAGGTGGCTTTCGCGCCGGTTGACTTCAACACGCTGGTGCAGCAGACCGTGGTGGCGCACCAGCCGCGCGCCGAGGCGGCGGGCATCGCGCTTCTGCAGGAAACTGACGATTCCGTGCCGCAGGTCTGGGGGGAGATCAACCAGCTGGCGCAGGTGGTGGCGAACCTCGTCACCAACGCGATCAACTACACGCCAGAAGGGCAGGTGCTCGTCCGCACGGGCTATGACACCCAGCGCGCGCAGGTGACGCTGCGCGTGACCGATACCGGGATCGGCATTCAGCGCCAGGACCTGCCCCACCTGTTCGACCGCTTCTACCGGGGCGAGCAGCCGGAAGGCCTTGACATCCCCGGCACCGGGCTGGGGCTGGGCATCGTCAAGGAGATCGTGGACGTGCACGAAGGCGCTATCGCAGTGGAAAGCACCCCTGGCACGGGCAGCACGTTCACGATCTGGCTGCCCCCCGCCCGCGAAGAAGCGAACGGACTCTAGGCCGCGCGCTCAGGGCAGCGCCGGCGGCACCTGAAACCACAGCTCCGGAGGGATGCCGTCTTCCGGCAGCAGCGCGATCCCCTGCGCGTTCACCGGGCGATACCCCACCGGCAGGCGCTGGAACCACAGCGTCCACGGGATGCCCGGCTCCTCCAGGAGCAGGATCACCGCGGGGTTACCCCCAGACCGGTTCGTCATGCCCGGCGTGCTTTCCGGCGCGCGCTCCCACGCGGCGGGCGTCCAGGTGGGCGGTGGGGTGGCGCTGGGCAGGGGCGTGCTGGTGGCCGGGATGGGTGTGGGCGGGGCCGGGGTTGGCGGGATGGGTGTGGGCGGCGCGGGCGTGGGCGGAATCGGGGTCGGCGGCGGGGGTTCCGCCGGCGGCGGGACAGCGCCCGGCTGCGCGCCGAAGGTCTGCGCGTAATACACCGCGCCGTCGCTGCCGGTGGCGTACGCGACCCCCATGTCGATGAAGGCCGGGTTGAGCAGGTTGGCGCGGTGGCCGTCGCTGCCCAGCCACAGGCTGACGACCTGGCCGGCATCCACGCCCCAGGTCTGGGCGGCGTTTTCGCCCAGGGTGGCCCAGGTGTACCCGGCCTGGCTGACCCGCTGATCGACCGTGCTGCCATCCGAGCCGGTATGCCCCAGGAAGTTATTGGCGGCCATGTCGCTGCTGTGGCGCTGGGCGGCCGTCACCAGCGCGCCGTTCATCGTCAGCGGGCCGACCCCCGCCGCCGCGCGCGCCTGGTTGACCAGGCTCAGAATCTGCCAGGCCGCCTCGTCCTGCGCCCGCGCGGGATGCCCGGCGGCTGGCAGGAGCGCCAGCGCCAGCAGCGCCACGACCAGACCGCAGCGCATGAAAAGCTGTCTGAGGACTGCCATATCATCATCCATTCTGGCCCCTGGCAGTTAGCGGTTGGCGGTTAGCTGTTAGCCAAATGCCAAGAGCCAAAACCCAAGTAACCTATCGAAATGTTCTTGGCAATTGGAGGGCAGGCGTCGGGATAATGACGTTTACCTTTTTAATGCGGCTATGGCATTATCAATTGTGGCCGATCGAGCGTCTTGTGTGCAGCGCCGCTTTGCAAAGCGACGCTACGAATACCGCGTCTGACGTAGCCGTACTATTTTGTAAAAAATCATCATCCCGCCGCTACAAAGATCACCCAACCCGTAGCGATGCGAATGGACTCATTCGCCGCGAATGGACTCATTCGCCGTGAACCGCCGTATCGTCTCCAACGCCCGATTTTCTATTGCTAACTGCTTTCGATAGATCACTCAACCGCGAAGAGCCAATGGCCAATCGCCAAGAGCCAACCACCAAGAGCCAAAACCCAACCGCAACCCCGCCATACCGTCCATGATAGCCCTGATCCCGGCGCCCCGGCAACGGTGGGGGGGGTCACCTGCCGGCACGCGCCCGGCGGCGCCCAACTTCTCACCATGATCTCAGGTGGGCGTGTTATACTGAAAGCAGACATTTACCGGTAGCGTGGAGCGAAAGCCATCCCCATGAAACAGTGTCCTCACTGCCAGCACATGAACCCCGACCGGGCGCATTTCTGCACCGGCTGCGGGGCGGAGCTGCAGCGCCAGTGTAATGCCTGCGGCAAGAACGCCCCGGCGGATGCCAAATTCTGCCCGAGCTGCGGCGCCGTACTCCTGTCCGCCCCACCCATCCCCTGGGTGGAGCGCCGCTTTGCACCGGAGGTGCGCATGGCGCTGTATGCCCTGGCGCGCGCGCTGGGCTTCACCTTTCTGCTGCTGGCTTTCATCACCGCGTTCCTCACGCCGCCGCCGCGCATCCTGGATGAAACGCTGCTCCTGATTGTGGGGGCCGGGCTGCTCTTCGCGGCGGAGTTCCTGAAGGGCCGCAAGCCCAAGCCGCCGGATGATGACGACGACAACCGCCGCCGGGCGGAGCCTGACATCCCGCCGCCGGGTGGAATCGCGCGTGATCTGATCGATGAGGAGCAGCCGGAAGAAATCGAGGAGTTGATCGCGCGCCGCCCCTCCCCGCCGGGCAGCACCCAGGGGCCATACCTGAACTGAGGCACGTGCCGCTGTGGTTACAGCGCCCCGCTGTAACCACAGCGCCTCGCTACTGGTTGTAGCCCTGCCCGAAAACCTCCACCATCAGCCCGCCAAGCGCGTAGCGGTTCGGGATCACAACCGATGATCCGGTCGGGGTGGTGTAGAACGTGATGTACTGCTCGTCAATCACGCCGGTGTGGATGTTCTCCAGCGGGATATCCTTGGCGTACCAGCCCAGCCGCACCAGCTGGTCGAAGGTCAGGCCGGTGCGCACGCCCTCCTGAATGCTGGCCCAGATCGACGGCGCGCTGACCACCACCTGGGGCAGGTTGTTCACATCCAGAATCTGGTCACGAATCGCGAAGATCACCTGCTGCTGGCGTTCCGCGCGGCGGAAGTCGTTGGAGTTGTGGCGCGTGCGGGCGTACTTGAGGGCGGTGGCGCCGTCCAGGTGGTGTTCCCCGGCGGTGATGTAAAATGGGTCGTAGCCATAGCCCATATCCGGATACTGCGGGTCGCTGATGTTGTAAGGCACATCCACCGTGATCCCGCCGATGGCATCGATCACCTTGATAAAGGCGCTGAAGTCCACGATCAGGTAATCATGCACGCGCATGCCCAGGTTATACTGCACCGTCTGCATGGCGAGCTGCGGGCCATATCCGGGCTGGCGCAGCTCCCCCAGCACGTAGGCTGAATTGATGCGCTGCAGCTGGCTGTAGCCGGGGATGTTCACGTACAGGTCACGCGGGATGCTCAGCACCCCGACCTGGTGCGTGGCCGGGTCCAGGCTGACGAGCATCATGGTATCCGTGCGGTAGGCCGCGTCCGGCGGGTCGCCGGGGCGGCGATCCCAGCCCATCAGCAGGATGGTGAAGCGTTCCTGGCCATCCCACGGCTCGATGCCAAAGCTGCTGGCGCCGGCCTGCGGGGTTGGCGCCTCACCCACCGGGTCTATCGTGAGCTGGTCGACATTCGGGACGGCGGTGGGCAGGATCACGACCGCGGTCGCCGAAGCGGCGGTCATGCCCTGGTTTTCCTCAAAGGCGTCGGCCCGGCTGGTGCGCAGCACCATGAACACGCTCAGGCTGGCGACCAGCGTGACCCCGAACATCGCCACCGCGACGACCACCCAGGCCCACTCGCTGACCCGGCGGGAGCGATCACGCACGCGGCGTTTGCGATCCCGGTCGCGGGAAATGCGGTCGTGGACCTCTCCAGAGAGGGTGCCGCCCGGCTGCGGGGTTACCCGCGGCATGCCGCTGGCCAGGGTAGGCGCGGCTTGGTCCGGCACCGGCACGCGCAGAATGTGGGGGATGGTCGGGGCCGTGTCCGGGTCGGTCGCGCTGAAGAGGTTATCGTCGTCGTCCTGCCACAGTTGATTCTTGTCATTCATGGTTGCAACGTCTGCTGTCTGTTAGTTATCGTCGTGAACCAGCGTACGATCCATTTTACTCGCGTTTGGGGCCGTCCCCAAGTCCCGTTCACCCAACGGGCAGGCTACCGCAACCGTACGTTCGCCCTGCAGCGGGGTAAGCCCGGCTATGCCAGGCTGCCGGGCCGCGCCGCCAGGCTGCCGGGCCGCGCCGCCAGGCGGTGAAAATCGTCCTTCAGGCGCGGGTAAAGCGCTGCATACTGCGCGAACAGATCCGCATAGAAGGCCTGCGCGCCGGGGGTGGGCGGTGTCTCCGGCCCCAGCCGCACGACCTGCCCCGTCGCTTCCTCAAAGCTCGCGTATACGCCCGCGCCGACCCCCGCCAGCAGCGCCGCGCCGACCCCCGCCTGTTCCGCCAGCAGCGTCTGGCGCAGCGGCAGGCCGAACACATCCGCCTGAATCTGGCGCCACACGGCGCTTTCGGCCCCGCCGCCCGCCGCGATAACCAGCTCCACCGCCCCGCCGAGCGCCAGGCTGATCTCCAGCGCCTGCCGCAGCGCGAAGGCCACGCCCTCCATCACCGCCCGCGCCAGATGCCCGCGGCTGTGTACGTGGCTGAGGCCGATGAACGCGCCGCGGGCGGCGGGGTCCATGTGCGGCGTGCGCTCCCCGGAGAGGTACGGCAGGAAGATCAGGCCCTCCGCGCCCGGCGGGACTGCCGCCGCTTCCTCACTCAGCCGGGCGTAAGCGTCCGGCGCGCCCGCCAGCCCGGTCAGGTCGCGCAGCCAGCGCAGCGACAGCCCCGCCGAGAGGATCGCGCCCTCCACATAGGCCATCTGCGGCACGGCATGCAGGAACACATGCAGGCGCGGGTCGGTGGGGATCGGCCCGCCGGACGCGCTTACCGGCACGAAGACCTGCCCGCCGCTGCCGGTCGTCACGGACGCCACGCCAGGGCGGATCACGCCGTTGCCCAGCGCCTGGGCGGGCTGGTCGGCGCAGCCTGCTATCACGGGGATGCCCGCCGGCAGCCCCAGCGCCTGGGCGGGCGCGGCCCCCAGGCGGCCCGCCAGCGCAGCCGATTCCAGCACGTCCGGGAAAAGCGCTTCCGGCAGGCCCACCGCGCGCAGCACGTCCCCGGCCCATCCGCGGCGCGTGATGTCGAACACGCCGCTGCTGGCCGCGTCGCTGAACTCGGTGGTGATCTCACCCGTCATGCGGCAGCGGATGTAATCTTTGGGGAAGACGGCCCGGTGGGTGCGGTCGAGCAGGTCGGGCGCGTGGCGGCGCAGCCACAGCAGGGTTGGCCCCATAAAGCCCGCCGCGGGCAGCGTCCCGGTGAGCCGGGCGTAAGCCTCCGGGCCGAGCGCCGCCGTCAGCGCCTCACATTCGGCGGCGCTGCGCTGGTCGGCCCAGATGATGGCGGGGTGCAGCGGCGCGCCCGCCCGGTCCAGCAGCACCGTGCCGTGCATCTGCCCGCTGAAGCCGATCGCGGCCACCGCGTCCGGCCGGTTGCCCGCCAGAACCTGGCGCGTCGCGCGCGTCACCGCCTCCCACCAGGCCTGCGGGTCCTGCTCCGCGCGGTCGGGGGCGGGCCGCAGCACGGGGTATTCCGCGCTGGCGACTGCGACGCTGCGGCCCGTTGCTGCATCAAATAACACAACCTTTACACTTGAGGTGCCGAGATCGATCCCGAGCAGTTGTGGCATGGCCCAGCCTCCTGACTTTCTGATCAGCGCGGCAGGGGGGCGGCAGGCCGCCCGGCGCTGTTACCTGACGCAAGTATACCGGGAGATGGGCGGCGCGGCGTGGATGGCGCGGCGCGGCTGATTTGCCTCCAGGATTGTACATCCGCGCCCAGACTTGTTATGATGGTGTTATAGATTGCAGGAAAAGCAAACGGGCGTTGTTTTGCATTACTCTACAGAATCCACTATAAATAACGGTACGAATGCCTTCGGACATTCGCAGCTGCTTACGCCGGTGTCCTGTGATGTGTGAAAAGTTCCCCTATTGTTGTCCCGTCCCTGTGGGCGGATAGCATTTTCGTTTCTTACCATAGGAGTTGTTTACAATGAAACGTTTTGTAAGTGTGCTGCTGGCTGCGCTGTTCCTGGTGGTGGCGGTAGCCCCCGCTGCTGCCCAGGGACCTGGCGAAGGTGGGATCATCTTCGTTGCAAACACCGCCGACGATCCGTCGACTTTTAACCCGCTGCTGGGTGGTGACGTGACCTCCAGCGATGTCTACGACCAGATTTACCCGGATCTGTTCGGGATTGACTGGGACAGTGGGGCGTTCCTGCCGGGGGCCAAAGGCTCCCTGGCGACCGACTGGGCGTTTGATGATACCGGCACGGTCCTGACCGTGACCCTGCGCCAGGATGCCTTCTGGAACGACGGCACGCAGATCACGGCCCATGACTGGATCTGGGGCGTGGAAGCCCTGCGCTCCGGCCTGCTGGATACCCCGCGCAGCACCGGCATGTGGGAATCCCTGGATGACGGCACGCCGGGCAGCGGCTCCGTGGTAGATGCTGAAGCCCTGGACGATTTCACCCTCCAGATCACCTTCAACCGCGCGGACTGCCAGGCGATGTCTGATGTCTGGGGCACCGTGGTTCCCGCCCACATCTTTGAAGAAGACTTCGGCGATGACCTGGCGGCCATGAATGACGAGCCGCGCTACCTGCCCGGCGTCAGCTTCGGCATGTGGCAGGACCCCGAGCTGATCCCCGGCGACCGCGTGAGCATGGTGGCCGACCAGACCTTCCCCGATGCCGAGCTGGGCTACGTTAGCCCCAGCGAGTGGGTGTACCTGAACCTGCCGGACAGCGACGTGGCGCTGGAGCGCTTCCGCGCTGGCGAGCTGACCTACATGGGCATCCCTGGCCCGAACCAGGCGGAGTTCGAGGGCAATCCGGACTACCAGACCTACCGCCATGTCCGCCAGGGTTACGTGTTCTACGGCTTCAACCACGCCAACCCCGAGAATCCGCAGCCGGCCTTTGATGCTGACGGCAACTACATTGAGCAGGAACCGCACCCGGTGCTCGGTGACAAGCGTGTCCGCCAGGCGATCGCGATGGCCGTTGATATCGACGCCATCATCGAGAATACGCTCGGTGGCGCTGCCGTGCGCGTGGGCATCCCCAGCATCCCGACTTCCTGGGACTGGAACCCCGACCTGCTCTACCCCTTCGATCCGCCGGCCGCTGCCGCCCTGCTGGATGAGGCAGGCTGGGTGATGGAAGAGGGCAATGAGTTCCGCGTTTGCCGTGGCTGTGCCCAGGCCGAGATTGACCCGGACTACGAAGGCACCGTGATGGCGGTTACGCTGAACGCCACCCCCGGCACCGATGACCAGGACCAGATGATTGAGTTCATCGCCCAGAACATGCGCGACGTGGGCATCAATGCCACGCCGAACTTCATCGACTGGGGCAGCGCGTTCCTGCCGGCCCTCACCGGCCAGACCTTCGACATGGCGGTCCTGGCGTGGAGCCTGGGCCTGCCGCTGGACCCGGACGGCTCGCAGATCTTCACCAAGGGCGTGGACGTGCCCGGCTCCGGCTTCAACTTCGGCTCCTTCCACAATGACGAGGTTGAGCAGCTGTACAAGGATGCCCGTGACCCGGCCCTGACCAACGGCTGCACGATCGAAGGCCGCCTGCCGTACTACGAGCGCGTCAACGAGATCATGTTCGACGAGCTGCCGTACATGTTCATGTACGCCAACCTGCAGCTGGCCGCAGCCCACAACTGGGTTGAGGGCTGGGACCCGGTGGCATTCAGCCGTTCCTGGAACCAGGATGCCTGGGTTGCGCTGGCGCCCGCGAACTAAGCTTAAGCTGGCTGACGCTTTAGCCTGACGCTGTAGACAGCACCGGAAGCTGTTTTCCGGTGCTGTCCTTGCTTACCGGCCAGCCCGGTCAGTGGCAATCGCCGGGCTGACCAGTGACGAACTGCCACTCGAAATTTACGGCCAGTTACGTTACATTCCTGCCATAAGTGCATCTCACACAGAGCTTAGGCGCCGATTATGACCAAATTTATCATTCGCCGTTTGCTACAGGCGATCCCTACCTTCTTCGGTATCACCCTCCTGTCGTACATGATTATGGTGCTGGCCCCCGGCGACCCGGTGGCGATCATGACCTTTGACCCCAACATGACCCAGGAACAGCGCGCCGATATGGAGCGCCGCCTGGGCGTCAACGACCCCTTGCCGCTGCAGTACCTGCGCTGGCTGATCGGGGATGACTGGATGGTCGTGGAAGAGATCGACTGGTACCAGGTGCAGCTAGAAGACGGGACTGAGGGCTGGCTCTCGGAGAAGCAGGTGGCGGTTGACCCGGAAACCGGCGCGGTCGCGCTGCTGGCTTCGCGCCAGCCGTACCGCGATGCCCCGAGTGATTCCGCTGAGATCATTGGCCGCATTGGCCGCAACGAGACGCTGCAGATCGTGGACCAGACAGACCAGGACGTGCGGGGGAGCAATTACGGGATCCTGCGCGGTGACTTTGGCCGGTCATTCCGCTACAAGGAGCCACCGCTCAAGCTGATCGGGGAGCGCCTGGGCGCGACGGTTGAGCTGAATGTGATGGTGATCCTGACCGGCATGACGATCGGGATCCTGCTGGGCGTGCTGGCGGCGGTCTTCCGCGGCAGCTGGTTTGACAACGGGACTCGCGTGCTGGCCGTGATCGGGGACTCGGTGCCTTCCTTCTGGCTGGCCTTCATGTTCATCCTGATCTTTGCCGCCCCCACGCTGGATATCCTGCCGATGGGCGGGCGCTGCGGGCATGTGCGCGGCGGCTGCGGGCCGGTGTTCGAGCGGCTTGAATACCTGGTGCTGCCCACGGCAGTGCTGGCGCTGGGGGGCATCGCGGGCTGGTCGCGCTACATGCGCGCCTCTATGCTGGAGAATATCAACAGCGATTACATCCGCACGGCGAAGGCCAAAGGGCTGCAAAGGCGCACGATCTGGTTCAAGCACGCCATGCGCAACGCCCTGATCCCGATGGCCACCTTCCTCGGCCCCACGATTGTCAGCCTGCTGAGCGGCGCGGTGATCATCGAGCAGATTTTCGCCTGGCCGGGCATCGGGCGATTGTACCTGCAAGCGCTGGGTGGGCAGGATTACCCGGTCGTGATGGCTTCCGTCGTGATCGGCGCGGTGCTGACCATCATCGGGTATCTCATCTCTGATATTCTGTACGCGGTGTTCGACCCGCGCATCCGGCTGTAGGCCGCAAGGAGCGACTGATGACAACATCCCCGGACGCACGCCAGAATATCACCGCGCTGCAGCGCGAAGCGGAAGAAACGCTGCGCAGCAAATCCCTCCTGCAAAAAGCGATGTGGCGGCTGGCCCATGACCCGCTGACCCTGATCGCGATGGGGGTAATCATCCTGCTGACGATTCTCTGTTTCTCCGCCCCGGCGGTCGTGAACCTGCTGGATATTCAGTACAACAACCCTGACCTGTATAACAGCTACCTGCCCCTTGGCGCAGAAGTCTCCGACAGCAACACCACCACGCTGCTGATTAACCTGGAAACGCGTGAGGTGATCCGCCCCTTCATCGGCCACGTGCAGCCGGTGCTGGTGACCACCTTCAATTCCACCGGGACGGAATTCCTGAGCGGCAGCGACGACGGCACGGTACGCCTGTGGCATATCCCCACCGGGCGCAACAAGCGCAAGATCGAGGAGCACACTGGCCCGGTCACCGGGGTGGCGTTCAGCCCGGATAACAGCCTCTTTGTTTCCGCCAGCCAGGACGGCACGGCCCGCCTTTGGGAAACCGAGAAGGCCGATGCGATGGCCCCCAATGTGCCGCTGCATGTCTTTGAGGGGCATGAGGGCGGGCTGACCAGCGCCGCCTTCAGCCCGGATGGGCTTGTGATCCTGACCGGCGGCGAAGATGGCACCGCGCGCCTGTGGGACGTGACCTCCGGGGAGCTGATCAAGACGCTCAGCGGCCATGACGGGATGGTGAGCGCCATCGCTTTCAGCCCGGACGGCGCCGCGATCCTGACTGCCAGCGCGGACAACACCCTGCGCCTGTGGGACGCCGCGACCGGCGAGGCCCTGCTGACCCTGGAGGGCCATACTGATGCCGTCTCCAGCGGCGTGTTCAGCCGGGAGGGCGACCTGATCCTGTCCGGCAGCGCCGACAACACCGCCCGCCTGTGGGAGGCTGACTCCGGCGCGCTGGTGCGCACGTTCGAGGGGCAAGGCACGTCGGTCAATGACGTGGCTTTCATCCCGGAGAGCGCTCTGATCGCGGCCACCAGCAACGAAGGCATCACCACGATCTGGGATCGGGAGACCGGCGAGGTTGTGTCCGAGATGAACCTGGCCCCATACCCCACCTACGGCATGGCGGTCAGCCCGGATGGCGGCAGCATGGTGGTTGGCACGGAAGGGCGGCGGCGCACTTACATCCTGGGGACTGACGGCTCCGGGCGCGACCACGCCACCCGGCTGCTCTATGGCGGGCAGGTTTCGCTGAAGATCGGCTTTTTCGCCGCGGTGGGATCGCTGACCATCGGCATCGTGATCGGCGTGATCGCGGGGTATTTTGGCGGGGTGCTGGATGACGTGATCATCTGGCTGATCACCACGCTGAACTCGATCCCGCAGTTGTTCCTGCTGCTGATCATCAGCGCGATGCTGGCCCCGAACGAGACCAGCCTGATCCTGGTGCTGGTATTCCTGGGGTGGACGGGGGCCACGCGCATCATGCGCGGGGAGACGATCGCCCTGCGCGAACGGGAGTTCATCGTGGCGGCCCGCGCGATCGGCGCCAGCAACAGCCGGATCATGTTCATCCATATCGCGCCGAACGTGATTTCCCTGCTGCTGATCGTCATGACTCAGGCCGTGGGCGGCCTGATCCTCACTGAATCGTCCCTGAGCTTCCTGGGTTTCGGGGTGAAGGCCCCAACCCCCACCTGGGGCAACATGCTCAGCGGCGGGCTGGAGATGCTGCGCATCGCGCCGCACCTGGTATTCATCCCCGGCCTGCTGATCTCGATCACAGTGCTGTGCCTGTACATCATCGGCGACGGGCTGCGCGACGCGTTCGACCCGCGCCTGTCGGACTAAGCATCTGCCGCACGCAATCGGGGGCGCTGCGCCCGGCGGAAACGGGGATCACTTCTCCGGGACGGCCACGCGCAGCGCCTCCGCGATGTTACGCACCGGCAGCACCTCCACCCCCTTCACCTGCAGGTCATCCTTGCGGCGCGGGCGCGGGATCAGCACCCGCTTGAAGCCCAGCTTACCCGCCTCGTTCAGCCGCACCGGGAACTGGCTCACCGCGCGCAGCTCCCCGCTCAGCCCGATCTCGCCCACGATCGCCAGGTCTGCCGGCACGGGCCGGTCCAGGTAGCTGGAGGCCAGCGCCACCGCCACGGCCAGGTCCGCCGCCGGCTCGTCGATCTTCAGCCCGCCGATCACGTTCACGAAGATGTCCTGCTCGGAAAGCTTGAGGCCCAGCCGCCGGGTGAGCACCGCCGCGATCAGCAGCAGGCGGTTGTAATCCACGCCGTTTGCCGTGCGGCGCGGGTAGCCGAACGTCGTCGGGCTGCACAGCGCCTGCACCTCCACCAGCAGCGGGCGCGTGCCTTCCAGCGTGACCGCGATCGCGCTGCCCGGCGCGTTGACCACCCGCTCCGCCAGGAACGCCTCCGAGGGGTTGGCGACTTCCACCAGCCCGCTGCCGCGCATCTCAAACACGCCGACCTCGCTGGTGGCCCCAAAGCGGTTCTTCACGCTGCGCAGCAGGCGGTACACCTGGAACGGGTCGCCCTCCAGGTAGAGCACGGTATCCACGATATGCTCCAGCACGCGCGGCCCGGCGATGTTGCCCTCTTTGGTCACATGCCCCACCAGGAACACGGCCAGCCCGCTGCTCTTGGCCAGCTCGCGCAGCCGGTTGGCCGATTCGCGCACCTGGGTAATGCTCCCGGCGGTGGAGGTCAGCTCTTCCATGTAGGTCGTCTGGATCGAATCCACAACCAGCACCTGGGGCTCCAGCCGGGCCACGTGCTCGAAGATCGCGCCCAGGTTGGTTTCCGTCACCAGGTACAGGTCGTCGGGATTCAGCCCCAGCCGGTCGGCCCGCATCTTGATCTGGCGCGCCGATTCCTCGCCGGAGACATACAGCACCGGCCCGGCCCGGTCGGCCAGCAGGGCGGCGGCCTGCAGCAGCAGCGTGGACTTGCCGACGCCGGGGTCGCCGCCGATCAGGGTCACGCTGCCGGGGACAATCCCGCCGCCCAGCACGCGTGAGAACTCCGCGATGGGCAGCGGCAGGCGCACGCCCGCCTCCGTGCTGACCTCGCGCAGCTTCTGCGGCTGGGATTGCAGCGCCGCCGCGCTGGGCCGGGCGGCGGCGCCCTTCGCGGGGGGCGCTTCCAGCACCTCATTCATCGTGTTGAACTCGCCGCAGCCGGGGCAGCGGCCCATGTAGCGGGGCGATTCGCGCCCGCAGGACTCGCAAACATACTTGGTGCGTGTTTTGGCCATGGGGGGTCACCCGTCCTGTGTGTCGTCGTTACCGGCTGGAGTATAGCACGTTTGTGCTAGCAAGGCATCCTCCGTTTTGCCAGCGGGCGATGAACCGGGCAGGGATGGCGGGTGGCGAGCGGCTAGTAGCCAACCACTAACCGCTGGCCGTCCCCCGTACTTAAAGGCGGTAGGATGCAGGCGCTTCTTCGGTTACACTGGTGAGGATGGCCCGTGCCGGCCGGCCGTGCTATCCCCGTTGACCTGCCCCTGCACGAAGGACGCGCCGCACCATGCCTGATGTCTGGCTGCTGGACCCCGCGCAGATGATCCCCTATTACAATCGCGCGCTGGGCGAGGCGCTGGCGGCGGCGGGCTGTGCCGTGCGTTACATCACCGCGCCCTACCTCTACGACCCGGAGCTGCCCCCGCCGCGCGGGGTCACGCTCGATCATCACTACTTCCGCGGCCTGAATCACCGCGCCCTGCTGCGCCTGCCCGCGCTGCGCCGCGCCCTGCGCACGGCCAGCTACCCGGTCGGGCATCTGCGCCTGCTGGCCCGGCTGCGCCACCAGCGCCCGGACATCGTGCATCTGCAATGGAGCCGCCTGCCGCGGCTGGACCTGCCCTTCATCCGCGCGCTGCGGCGGGCCGGCCTGCCGGTTGTGATGACCGTGCATAACGTCACGCCGCTGTACGCCCACAACCCGGAGTCGCCCGCGCTGGGCCGGGTCTACGCCGCCGCCGATGCCCTGATCCTCCACGCGGAAGCCAACCGGGCCGACTTCCTGGCGGCGTATCCCGCCATCCCCCCGGAAAAAGTCCACGTCATCCCACATATCGCCATCGGCAACAGCGCCACCCCGCCAGGAGCCAGCCGCGCCGCCGCGCGCCGGGCGCTGGGCCTGCCCGCTGACGCCCCTGTGATCGGGTTCTTCGGCGCGGTGAAGGCGTATAAAGGGCTGGACGTGCTGGCGGCGGCGTTCGCGCGGGTGCGCGAAACGCGCCCCGATGCCTGGCTGCTGGTGGCGGGCCAGCCGGACGGCCCGGCCAGCGCCGAACTGCTGCGCGCGCTGGCCGCGGAGCCCAATACGCTCGTGCGGGATGCCTTCGTGCCGTATGGCGAGGTCTGGCAGGCCCACCTCGCCGCGGATGTGATGGCCTTCCCCTACCGCCACATCACCCAGAGCGGGGCGTTGATCACCGCCCTGAGCTTCGCCCGCCCGGCCATCGTGACCCGCGTGGGCGGCATGCCGGAACTGGTGGAAGGCTGCGGCTGGGTGATCCCGCCGGACGACCCGCCCGCGCTGGCCGCGGCGATCCAGGCGGCGCTGGCGCATCCGGCCCTGGATGAGCTGGGGCGGCAGGCGCAGGCCCGCATGGAGGCCATCTGCGCCCCGGAGCGCGTGGCCGCGGCGACCGTGGCCCTTTACCGGTCGCTGGTGGATGACCAGCGCCCGCTGGTGGATGACCAGCGCCCGCTGGTGGATGGGCAATCGGAGTCGCGGAGGGGCCATGCCTGACCAGCCGCCCTTCGTGTCGATCCTCCTGCCCGTGCGGGACGAGGCCGATTTCATCCGCCGCTGCCTGGAGAGCGTCCAGGCGCAGGACTATCCCGCCGACCGCCTGGAAATCCTGGTGGTGGATGGCCGCAGCCAGGACGGCACGCCCGCAATCGTGGCGGCATTCGCCGCCGCCGACCCGCGCATCCGCCTGCTGGAGAACCCGGCGCGCATCGTCTCCACCGGGCTGAACGCGGGCATTCAGGCCGCGCAGGGCGCGATCCTCGTGCGCGTGGATGGGCATACGGTGCTGGCGCCGGACTACGTGCGCCAGTGTGTCGCCGCGCTGGAGGCGACCGGGGCGGATAATGTGGGCGGCGCGCTGAACCCGGTCGGCCTGACGCCGATGGGGCGCGCTATCGCGGCCGCGAGCAAGACGCCCTTCGCCGTGCCGGGCGCGTTCCACGTGGGCCACCGGCCGCAGGTCACGGACACCGTGTACCTGGGCGCGTGGCGGCGGGAGGTCTTTGAGCGGGTGGGCCTGTTCAACCCGACCCTGCGCGTGAACCAGGATTTTGAGCACAACTACCGCATCCGGGCGGCGGGCGGGGTGGTCTACTTCACTCCCGTGATCCGGTCCAGCTACTACGGGCGCCAGAGCTTGCGCGCGCTGGCCGGGCAGTACTGGCAGTATGGCGGCGGCAAGGTGCGCACGCTGCGCCTGCATCCCCGTTCGCTGCGCCCGCGCCAGGTGGTTGCGCCGCTGTTTGTGGCCGCGCTGGGGGGTGGGCCGCTGCTGGGGGTGCTGCTGCCGCTGCTGCTGGCCCTGTGGGGTCTGATGATCGCAACCTATGCCGGGCTGGCGCTCATCTTCGGGTGGCGGGCGGCGCGGGCCGCCAATGCCGCGGCGTGGCGGGTGGCGCTGGTGTACCCCACGATTCACCTGGCCTGGGGCGCGGGCTTCTGGGCCGGGGTGCTGCGCGGCGGGTAAGCCGGCCAGCCCTTATTCCTCCTCCTGACCTGCAAAATCGCGTACACTGAAAGCAGCCGTGCGCGAGCGAAAGGAGGCAGCCCCCATGAGCTGGACCCAATTCCAACAGGACTATGCCCGTAACGGGATGGCGCTGGTGCTGGGCGCGGGCGTCTCGGTGGGCAGCGGATTGCCCGGCTGGCCCGCCCTGCTGCAGCGCGTGCTCTCGGCGGCGCTGGGCGAAAACCTCCAGGTGGCCGACCTGCTGGCCCACGGCCTGACCCTGCCCGCCATCGCCAGCCTGATCCGGGAGCGCCTGCCCGATCCTGATGCGTTTGTGGAGCACATCCGCGCCGCCCTGTACCAGGACTTCCCCTTCTACCCGGAAGGCACCTCCAAAAGCAACCGCCGTGCCTATGTGCGCTTCACGCAGGAGCGCAACCCCACGCTGCGCGCGGTGGCGGCGCTGTGCGCGGTGCGGAATGCCAGGGGCCGCCATGACCCCAACCCGCGCCTGCATGCGGTGGTGACCTTCAACCTGGATGCGCTGCTGGAAGCCTATGTTGTGGGCAATTACGAAAAGCGCCTGCTGCGGGTGGTGGAGCGCCCCTCCGCCGAACGCGAGCCGCGCGCGATCAACTGCTACCACATGCACGGCTACCTGCGCTTTGACCGGCGGCGCGGCGACCGCACCAAGGAAGCGCCGGATGCCACCGTACTCACCGAGCAGGACTACTTCAACTTCTTCAACCAGCCCACCAGCCTGTTCAACTTCACGTTCCTCTACCTGCTGCGCGAATACCCGTGCTGCTTTATCGGCCTTTCCATGCAGGATGAAAACATCCGGCGCCTGCTGCACTACGCCGCGGCCGACTGGCGGGCGGCGCTGATCGAGGAGGGTGTGCGGCGGGAGGCCGACCTGCGCCGCCGGGTGGCGCGGCACTATGCCGTCCTGAAGCGCAGCGGGCAGACCGCGATTGACGACGCGCTGGCAACTACGCTGCGCCCGCTGGGCGTCACGCCGCTGTGGGTGGCGGATTACGCCGAGATTCCCGCGCAGCTGGGGGAGGTCTACGCGGCGGCGGGCGAGGACTGGGCCGGGGTGTTTTAGCGCCCGCAGCGGCATCACTCGCCCTCGCCGGGACGGATCAGCGGCTTGTGGCCCGCCCCCCTTATGCTCGACCCGAACACGCCCCGCTCCCTGATCATCGCCGAGATCGCCCAGGCTCATGATGGCAGCCCGGGAACTGCGCACGCCTGTATCGCCGCCGCCAGCGCGGGGTTCTGGGCCGGGGTGCTGCGCGGCGGGTAAGCCGACCGGCTCACTGTACATCCGTTTCAATAACGGGTTATACTTATCTTAATACTCGACTTTAATGGAAAAGGCAGATCCGCAATGGCCCAGAACAAGACCACCCCCACGGACAACAGCGTGCAGGCCTTTCTGCAGACGGTGGATGAGAAGCGCCGCGCCGACTGTGAGGCGCTGCTGGCGCTGATGGAAGAGGAGACCGGGGAGCCGCCCGTGCTGTGGGGCGACAGCATGATCGGCTTCGGCAGCTACCACTACAGGTATGCCAGCGGGCGGGAGGGCGACTGGTTTCTGGTAGGGTTCGCCCCGCGCAAACAGAACCTGACCCTGTATATCATGGCCGGGTTCGAGCAGTACGAGGCCCTGATGGCGCGCCTGGGCAAGCACACCACCGGCAAATCGTGCCTGTATATCAAGCGGCTGGCCGATATTGACCAGGCGGTGCTGCGCGAGCTGGTCAGCCAGTCTGTGGCGCATATGCGTGCCACCAACGCCTGACCGCGCGACTATGCGCTGTGGTGGCGAACACATGATCTTAGTACTATTAAGTTGACAGATCGCTATTTGTATTTACAATATTTAGTAGATGATATTGACATTCTGGGGTCAGGCTTGCGTGCAGGCGCCCACCTGCTACCGGATCCGTTTGCACCCCACCACTGCCGCGGGATCGTTTGCCGACGATCCCGTTTTGCGTCCCTGCATCGGGGCGCTTTTTCCTCGCGGCCGCCACAGGTTTCACCCGATTGCCGCGAATTAGTACCAGAGTACTGCAAAACCTCCCGAAACTTTTTCCGACTTTTCCAGTCGGTATAGGCGTAACATCTGTTGGCTATTCTATTTAGTGGGAGTATATGATGCAGACTTCACTCAGATTCCGGACCGTATTTGCCCTGGCAGCGCTCCTGCTGCTGCTGATCAGCGCCACAACCGCCGTGCTGGCCCAGGATGACACCAGCGCCAATATCGAAATCGTGGGCAGCGTCGATGTGATCGAGAGCGGCGTGCTGACCGTCAATGGCCTGCGCGTGAATACCCAGACCGCCGCCATCCGGACCCCGCTGGAGATTGACGCCCTGGTGAAGGTGGAGGGCTTCCTGCAGGATGATGGCACCATTGTGGCGCGCGAAGTGTACGCCGCCCGCGCCGGGTTGCAGCCCGGCGAGATCGAGCTAGAAGGCGTGCTGGAGATGCTCTCCGCAGCATCCGCGCAGGTCAATGGCATGGTCATCGACCTCACCGGGGCCGAAGTCAAACCCGGCATTACGGTTGGCACGCGGGTGAAGGTTCACGCCCGGCTGACGCCCGAAGGCATCTGGCTGGCCCGCGAGATCGAGCCTTACCGCCCTGATGATGACGACGACAGCGCCGGCCAGGCCGGCGTGGGGGCCACCCCGGCCCCGCGCAGCGATGATGACTTCGAGATCATCGGCACGCTGGAGAGCATCAACCCCGATGACACGCTGACCGTTGGCGGCCAGGTGATCGATATCTCCCGCGCCGAGATCGAGGACCGGCTGGTGCTGGGCGCGCTGGTGAAGGTTGAGCTGCGCAACGTTAACGGCGTACTGATCGCTGAGGAAGTCGAGCGCAGCCGCACATCCCTGCGCGATGATGACGATCGGGATGACGATCGGGACGATGACTTCGATGATGATAACGCCAGCAGCAATGATGCGCGCTTCAACGCGGCCGGCAACAGCAGCTGCCTGACCAGCGTCCCGGCCGGCTGGGTGACCTACACCGTCCGCCGTGGGGATACGCTGTCCTCCATCGCGGCGCGCACCGGCAGCGATGCCAGCCAGCTCGCCGCCATCAACTGCCTCCCGAACGCTCGCTTCATCCAGATCGGGCAGGAACTGGCCGTGCCCCAGCTTCCCGTGTTCGGCGCCGATGATCGCTATGACGATGATCGTTATGATGACGACTGGGATGATGATGACCGGTATGACGATGACGACAGCGACCACGACGATGATCACGATGATGATCACGACGATGATCACGACGATGACTGGGACGACGACCACGCCGATGACCACGATGACGACTAGGACATCCGCCCGTTAGCATCCCCCCGACCCGGCTTCAAAAAATGCCCGCCGATCACGCGTGTGACCGGCGGGCATTATTGCTGATCGAACCATTCCGGGCGCGGGGGCGGCGCGCCTGCCGGTTGCGCGGCGCTTACACCAGCCCCAGCGCGGCCAGGCCGCGCCCGATGGCGGCGTGATGCCCGGCCCCGGCGATCGTCGGGCCATCCGCCAACTCACCGCTGGCCCGCCACAGGTCGCGCAGCTGCTCCAGCGTCACCCACTCAACCTCGATATCCTCGGTGGCTTCCAGGGCCTGCTCCCCCACAACCTGCGCGTTTTCCGCCAGGACAACATGCACCATCATGCGGCTGCGGGTGGGCATGATCGCGAACTGCCCCAGCGCGCGGAACGTCTCCGCCGCGCAGCCCGCTTCCTCGCGCAGCTCCCGCCGGGCGCAAAGCTCCGCGGCCTCGCCATCCTCCAGGTAACCCGCGGGCAGCTCCAGCGTGTAATGGTCGATCCCGTAGCGGTACTGGCGCACCAGCGGCACGCGGCCGTCCGGCGTCACCGCCAGCACCGCCACCCAGGACCGCGCCTCCAGCATGAAGTAGTCGTCGATAATCACGCCGCTGGGCAGGCGGATGCGCTCCACCCACACCGCCAGCCAGGGCGCGCGGTCCAGCAGCATCTGGCGCGAAAGCGCCTGCCAGACCTTGCTGCGGGGGGTGGTCATGCGTCAGGCTCCTCGCGCTGCTGTTCGGTCAGCGCCACCATGTCCAGGAGGAACGCCTCGGCTTCCGCGCGCGTATCCAGCAGTTTGATGCGCAGCGGCGTGAGCTTGAGCAGCATCTCCGCCAGGAAGCGCACCAGCGTGCTGGCGCCGTACATGGCGCTCATATCCCGGTTGGGGTAGGCGGCCAGCAGCTGGCGGACTTCCTGCACAACGATATTGATCGGCGGGATCGCCTCGACCTCGGTCACATCAATCAGCGAGTGTACCTTGATGTCCGGCACATGGCGGGTCAGCGCGATCATCTCGGCCCCGAATCCCGCGACATCCTCCTGGGTCAGCTTGCCGCTCAGCTTGATAAACACGATATGCGGTTCCTGGTACCACTCCACATGGTAGGGCATGGTCAGTCTCTCTCCTGGCCAGGCCAGGACTACACAACTTCGGTCAGGAAAAATCGCCGCGGATAAACCCGTGCGGCCCGCTGCCAGGCAGGGGCCTGTTAGGGAACCTCCAGCAGCAGGAACTGCTGCGGGTCGATCCACTCGCCATTAACGGCCATCTCCCAGTGAATGTGCGGCCCGCTGCTGCGCCCGGTGCTGCCGCTGATGCCGATCACCTGCCCCTGCCGGACGACCTGCCCGCGCGTCACATGAATCTCGGACAGGTGCGCGATGCCGGAATAAACGCCCCAGCCGTGGTCGATCAGGACGTAGTTGCCGCGCACGTCCAGCCGTTCGGCCAGCACCACGCGCCCCGCCGCCGCCGCCAGCAGGGGAGTCCCCGCCGGGCCGCGCAGGTCAACGCCGGTATGCCGCCCCCACAGGGATTCGTTATACAGCCGCCACGCGCCAAACGGCGACGTGAATTCCGACTCCAGCGGCTTTTCGAAGCTCTCCCAGTAGTGCGTGGGGCTGATGTCGTTGAAGATCGCGGTCAGGCGGGCGCGTTCGGCGCGGTCAACTTCCGGCTCCAGCAGGTAGCCGAGGTTATCGCCAATGGTCACATCCTGGCGGATGAACTCACCATCGGCCACCAGCACGTCGCCGGTCCACGTGCCGCGCGTGCCATCGTCAAACCAGGTCAGGACTTCCAGCGGGTACGTCCCCGCTTTCTGCTCCATGTTGGCCGCCAGCAGGCCATACCATGCGCCGTCCCGCTCGTAAAACTCGATCAGGCGGTTGAGGAAGCGGGCGCGCGCGCCGGCCATCCCCGGCCCGGCGGTCTCCACCACCCCCACGCCACCCTGCGGCAGCGCCTCAAACTGCAGCGTAACGCTGAATGGCGGCGCGCTGGCCGGCGGGGAGGCCTCCCCGCCCTGGGCGCGGGCCAGGGGCAAGCCGGCCAGGGCCAGGAGCCCGCACAGGACGAATATCACCGGAACAAGGATGCGATTGCGCACGACACGTCACTCCACTAAAACTTACTTCAGGGGCCTGGCGAGAAGATCCAGGGCAGGCCCGGACTGGTGATCTGTTATCCGGCGGCGTCGGCCTCGGTCTGCAGGCAGGCGCGGTACGCCAGGGTCCACAGCACGCCGGAGAACACGTTAGCGATAGCAAACAGCAAGGATACCATTACGGTAAGGAATCCTGCCACACACAGCACGGTCAGGGTGGGAGGGGCGAGCGGGCTGCCCGTCACCCCGGCGAACAGCACCGGCAGGATCAGGCCGGTGGTGGGGATGGCCAGCAGCAGGCGCAGGCCCAGGGTCAGCCCGACCCACAGGGCCAGGGGCGCGCGCAGCGCCCGCCGGGCGTTCCACAGCAGGCTCCAGCCGCGCCGGTAAGCCGCCAGGGGAGGCAGCCCCTCCAGCACGGCGGCCCGGTCCGCGAAGTGCTGCACCAGGGTCAGCGCCAGGCTCATCAGGACCAGGACGCCGCACAGCGCCAGCAGGACGCTCAGCACGCCGTTCACGGCGCTGTCGCCCGCCAGCCCGGCCAGTGCCCCGGTGTAGGCCAGGAAGGTCAGGAGCAGCGCCGGGATCGCCGCCGGGATGCCGATCAGGAACACGCGCCCGAAATGGGTCAGGCCCGCGCCCAGCGCCTGGCCCAGGGTGAGGCCAGAGTCGTCCTCGTCGGCAGCCAGCCGGTCGGCCGCCACGATCAGGGCCGCGCGGGCCACCGCACCCGCCACCCACAGCCCCACCCCCAGCACGGCCAGCACCCCGGCCATAAAGACCACGCCCATCACCACCGGGATCGAGAGCGCCTCCGTGCTGGCGTGGGTGACATCGGGGGTCAGCGGCAGGGTCAGGTCCACGTTGCCGCTGCCCATGCCGGTCATCACCAGGCCGAGCAGCCACAGCCAGGAATAGCGGCGGGTGATCACCCAGGCGCGGCTCAGGATAGTGCCGGTTTCCATACGCAAGAACGTCCTCGCTGCCTGCCTCTACCGGCCAGAGTATAGCGTAATCTCCCGGCACAACCATGCGCCCCTGGTACGGGGCAGGCGGCTGGCGCCGGGCGCTGCGCCCGGTGATTTGTGCTGTTCTGCGCAAGCTTAGCGGGAGATGAGAAATTGATTAGCGCAAAGTGAGCAACCTGTGCTAAAGTAGTAACATGCGGTCAGTAAAAGGGTACTCACAGTCAGTCTAACAATAAAGGAGGACGCCGTCACACAATAGTAGCTCACTTGACCGGACATTTCAGACCAAACATTGCTGTTTCGTTCCGTAATGACACCTTGACAAGGGGGGAACCATGTCACCAGTGTCTCGCAAATTCGTTGTAGCGCTCGCGATTGTTGGGCTTCTGCTTACTGTTGGCGCGCTGGTCGTGGTCGGCCAGGGCGGCGAGGAGTTCTCGGAAGTTCTGATCTTCACGACGGCGAGCCGTGTGGTTGGGGTTGGCACCTATGTGGCCGCAGAACCGTATGCGGTCGCCGCTGGTGAGAACCCCGAAGAACAGCCGCTTCAGGCGCTGATCTTCCCGTACGGTATCCATCCCAATATGCATGTAGAAGTCATCGAGGACTTCGTGCAGCCGGAACCGGCGGTGCAGGGCTTCACGTTTGAATGGAGCCTGGAAGCGCCGAATGACTCCGCTGCCGAGCTGATCGATGGCACCGTTGCGATCTTCCTGGCCGATGTGGAAGGGGAGTACTTCCTTACCCTGACCGCCACTGACGAGGCGGGCAATGTCGGTGAAACGACCTGGCCCGTGCTGGCGACCACGTACGTGGGCAACGGCTATCTCGATGGCCCGCAAGACGCTGAAGACCAGTGTGTGGACTGCCACGAGGATGTGGTGGAAGGCTGGCTGACAACCGGCCACGCCGATATGTTCACCCGCGCGCTGAATGGTGAAGTCAGTGATCACTACGGCCCGGACTGCGTGAGCTGCCATGTCACCGGCTTCAACAACCGGCCGGAAGCCGTCAACGGCGGCTTTGACGACCTGGCCCGCGAAGCAGGCTGGAGCTTCCCCGAGACCCTTGAACCGGGCGGCTGGGACGCGTTCGTGGAGGAATACCCGGAAGTCGCCGCCCTGGCGAATATCCAGTGTGAAGCCTGCCACGGCCCCGGTTACATGCACGTCTTTGAGGCGACCCGCCGCGACAGCATGATCAGCTTCGGGCTGGAATACGGCGTCTGCGCCCAGTGCCATGCCGAGGAACCGTATCATGTCTTCCCGCAGCAGTGGGAGCTGAGCGCCCATGCGGATAAGAACGCCCAGGCATTCTGGTATCCGATTGGCGAGGATCGCGCCTCCTGCGTGCGCTGCCACAGCGGCGCCGGGTTCATCGACTGGGCGTCGGGCCTGGCTGAGGACGAACAGCGGGTGAACTACCAGGTGATTACCTGCGCCGTCTGCCATGACCCCCACAACGCCGACAACCCGAACCAGCTGCGTGTCTTTGACTCGGTCGTCCTGCCGGACGGCACCGATGTCACGGATGCCGGGCCTTCGGCCACCTGCATGAGCTGCCACAACACCCGCCGCGACCCCGTGGCGAGCGTTGAGGGCGCGGTGGAAAGCGGGCGCTTCAGCACCCCGCACTACTCCACCGCGGGTGAGCTGATGTACAACACCGGCGGCTACACCTGGGGCGAAGCCATGCCCACCAGCCCGCATGGTGCCGTTGTGGAAGACGCCTGCGTCTCCTGCCACATGGGGGCCACCCCCGGCATGGACGCGGATGGCAACGCGCTGCCCGGCCGCCAGACCGTGGGCGAGCACACGTTCTCGATGGTCAGCCCGGTGGATGGCACCGCGAATGTCGCCGTCTGCCAGACTTGCCACGACCGCGCTGCGGATGGCTTCGATCTTGAAGCCTTCCGTGACTACGACGGCGATGGCACGATCGAGACCAACTCGGCCGAGGTCGAAGGCCTGCGCGAGCTGCTGGCGAGCGCCATCACTGAGGCCGGCGTGACCGTCCTGGATCACCACCCCTACTACGAGTTCCCGGAAAGCGGCGCGGACGTGAATCTCTACGGCGCGGTCTGGAACCTGGCGTTCACGGGGAGTGATGGCTCGGCGGTGCATAACCTGCGCTACACTGTGGGCCTGCTCCAGCTCTCGATCGAGAAGCTGACGGGCGCGCCCGTGCCAGGCGCTTACATCCTGGAATAAGCAGGAGCGCAGCCTTAGCGCATCAATACAGTCTGTACGCTGCCTCCGGGTGTTCGCTCACCCGGGGGCAGACTCTCCTTCACCGCCCATCGTTGTTCTGGCCCAAAAAACGCTGCTGGAAGGCTGTCTTTGATGAACAAACTACGCTTATTGTTTTCATCCAGTGCAGAAGGCGCGCGTTTTCGCCGCAAGGCCGCGCCCTTCCTGGGGATCGCGGGGTTTATTGTCGTCGTGCTGCTGGCCGCGCCCCCCGCCTGGGAATACTCCAATTCCACCCAGTTCTGCGGGGAAACCTGCCACACCATGCCGCCCGAATACCAGACGTACCTCGTCTCGCCGCATGCCCGTGTCCCCTGTGTGGACTGCCACATCGGGCGCGGCCTGATCATCGAGCAGGCCTTTCGCAAAACCGAGCACATGCGCCTGATCTGGATGACGCTGACCAACAGCTACGAATACCCGATCCACGTCAGCTCCATGCGCCCGGCGCGCGACACCTGCGAGCTGTGCCATTTCCCGGAGAAATTCTCCGATGACAGCCTGCGCGAGCGCCAGCACTACCTGGAAAATGCGGAGAACACGCCCTATTCGATCTACCTGCTGATGCATACCGGCGGTGGCAGCGCGCGTGAAGGGCTGGGGCGCGGCATTCACTGGCACGTGGAAAACCTGGTTGAATACATCGCCACCGATGACCGGGATCAGGAGATCCCCTGGGTGCGCGTGACCGACGCGCTCAGCGGTGCTGTGACCGAATTTGTCGACAGCGGGGCGGATTTCGACCTGGCCACCCTGCCGGAGTACGAAGTGAAGCAGATGGACTGCATCACCTGCCACAACCGCATCTCACACTACATCGAAACGCCGCGCCAGATCGTGGAAAGCGCCCTGCGGCGGGGCGCCATCTCCGCCGCGATCCCGAATATCCGCTATATCGCGGAAAGCAAGCTGGCGCTCTCGTATGAGTCCTCGGCCGAAGCGGCGGAGAGCATCAGCGAGCTGACCGACTTCTACAGCGAGACCTACCCGGACTTCTACGCGGAGAACGGCGAGCTGGTGGCGCAGGCCGAGACCGTGCTGGCCAGCCTGTGGGATGAGAACAACTATGTGGAGCAGGAGCTGGCCTGGGATACGCACCCCAACAACATCGGCCACCGGGACTGGCCCGGCTGCTTCCGCTGTCATGATGGCGAGCACACCAGCACAGAAGACCCGCAGGAGGCGATCCGCCTGGAATGCAACCTGTGCCACTCCGTCCCGCAGGTCGTCCGGCCCAACGTGATCGAGCCGATGCTGCCGCTGACGACCGGCCTGGAACCGGAATCCCACCTGGAAGGCACCTGGATCAGCCGCCACCACAATGAGTTCGACCGGTCGTGCGCCAACTGCCACACGGTGGAAAACCCCGGCGGCACCAGCGATACCAGCTTCTGCTCGAACAGCGCCTGCCACGGCGTGCGCTGGAAGTTCGCGGATTTTGACGCGCCGATGCTGGCGCTGGAGCTGGGCCTGCTGCCCGACCAGCCAGAAGAAGCGCTGCTGACGGACATCGACCCGGCCAGCCTGACGTATGCCGACCTGCAGCCGCTGCTGGACGCGGAATGCGGGGCCTGCCACGGCAGCAACCCCACTGTGGGGCTGCGCGTGACCACGTATGAAAGCCTGCTGGCGGGCAGCCGCAACGGCCCGGTCATGGTGCCGGGCAGCGCCAGCACCAGCCCGATTGTGGACGTGCTGGATGACGGACACTTCGGCGCGCTGACTTCCGGGCAGCTGGTGCTGCTGGGCCAGTGGATTGATGCGGGCGCGCCCGAAGGCGACGCGATCGTGCCGGCCGCGGCCACCTATGCCACGCTGCAGCCCGCCCTGGTGGAAGCCTGCGGCGAGTGCCACGGCAGCGATGACCCGGAGCGCGAGCTGGATGTGACCACCTATGAGGCCCTGATGGCGGGCAGCCGGGGCGGGCCGGTGATCGAGCCGGGCAGCCCCGAAGCCAGCCTGATCCTGGAAGTGCTGAACGAGGGCCACTTCGGGCAGCTCAGCGGGGCGCAGCTGACCACCCTGCACAACTGGATCGCGGCGGGCGCGCCCGCCGATGACGACGCGGCAGCCGGGCTGCCCGCAGGGGAGGTCCCCGCCGCCCGGCGGGTGACCTTTAACGACCTGCTGCCGGTGTTCATCGAGCGCTGCTCGCTGTGCCATGCCGGCAGCGACCCGGCGGGCGGGCTGAGCCTGCTCCTGTATGACGACGTGATCGCCGGCGGGCGCTACGGCCCGGTGATCGTGCCCGGCGCGCCGGCAGAAAGCTACATCCTGGAGATCCTGCAGGAAGAACACCCCGGCGGGCTGACCACGAATCACTACCTGCTGCTGCGCCAGTGGATCGCTGACGGCGCGCCGGAGGAATAAAACCGGGCGATACCGCTGCTGATGCCCCCCGGCCGGGGAACCTTCCGCCGGGGGGTGATTGTTGCATCAGGGACAGGTATCACCCCGGTGTCATGCCAGAGCAGGTCACTCGTCACTCGACGGCGGGCCGGATTCTGGGCTACCATTGGAGTTACCGTATCGTTTTTACCTGTGTCTGTTGTCACTCTGTCTGAGGCCTGCCACAGGGGGGAGTCTCACACATGCGACATCCGCGTCTTCTGATACTCACTTTGGTGCTGAGTGGGGTGCTGCTCTTTGCGCTGGCGGGGGTAACGCTGGCCCAGGGCGGCGATCCCCTGCCCGACTACCAGGGTCGCGCTGAATGCAGCTCCTGCCACAGGGGGCTTAGCCGTGATCACGCGACCGGCCTGCATGCCAACGCCCTGACCCCGACCACGGCGGAAGGCGCGGGCATCGTGGCCGACTTCGGCGCCGGGGCGGAGGCGCGCACCCTCCAGCTCCCCGGTGAGGAGGCCGCCCGGCCCTTCACGCTGGCCGATACCGTATACGCGATGGGCGCCGGGCGCTATGCCCAGCGCTTTGTGGTGAGGGATGCAGATGGCACGCTGCTGGTGCTGCCCGTGGAGTGGAACGCCGTCGACGGCCAGTGGCAGCCCTTCACGCTGGCCGAAAGCTGGCCCGACCCGGCTTATGACTTCGTGCAGAACTGTGCCTACTGCCACACCACCGGCCTGGACCGCGAGTCCGGGGCCTGGGTGGATGATGGCGTGCAGTGTGAGGCCTGCCACGGCCCCGGCGCGACGCATATCACGCTGGCGGATGAAGCCGGCGTGCGCCCGCTGAGCGCGGAGCTGACCGCGATCCGCGGGTCGATTTACAACCAGCCGGACGCGCAGGTCTGCGGCCAGTGCCACAGCCTGGGGACTGCGCCGGATGGCCGCCCCTACCCGCTGGGTTATGTGCCGGGCGGGGCGCTGCTGGATGAGGCCGTCTTTACGCTGAGCACGCTGGAAACGGATGCCACCCATTGGTGGGCCAGCGGGCATGCCGGCGGGGTGGCGATGCAGTTCAACGAGTGGTCGGCATCGCTGCACGCGGTGGAGCCTGCCGCCCTGACCGGCGAGGAACATGCCGGCGAGGAGTGCCTGCGCTGCCACAGCGGTGATTACCGCTACAACGCCGAGATGCGCGGCCTGTTTGAGACAGGCATCCTGCGCGGCACGCCGCCCGACCCGGTGACGCTGGAAACGGCCAGCCAGGGCATCACCTGCCAGGTCTGCCACAACCCGCACGGCGCGGCGGATCGCGCCTTTTTGATGCGGGATGAGCCTTATGCCCTGTGCGTGGAGTGCCACAGCAACGAGGGTATCGAGGGCTACGTGCATCACCCCGCCTACGAGATGTTTGAAGGCATTTCGCTGACGGCAGAGATCGTCGGCGTGCCGTCGCCGCACCACACCGCGGAGGATGGGCCGGACTGCGTGAGCTGCCACATGCCGCGTCTGCCCGGCAGCGAAGGGGAGCGCACCAGCCACAGCCTGATGACTGTGATGCCCGGCGACCCAGCCCCGCTGGAAGCCGCCGCGGGCTGCACCAGCTGCCACACCGAGGTCACGGTTGACCAGATGGCCGAGTTTATCGAGGTCACCCAGGGCGATAAGGCCGGGCGTGTGGCGGCCGCCCGCGCCGCCATGACCGAGGATACGCCCGCCTGGGTGGAGGTGGCGCTGGCCCTGGTGGAGGGCGATGACAGCCGCGGCCTGCACAACTACGGCTACGCCTACGCGCTGCTGAACGCGGCCGACGCGGAGCTGGGCCTGGTGCCGCAGCGGGTGGTGATGCCGGTGGAGGCGGCCGGCTCCCCCTGGGTGTCGCTGCCGCTGCTGGGGCGCGTCCCCGGCCTGACCATGCCGGGCCTGGTGGCGATCATCGCCGCGACCGCGGTGCTGCTCCTGGCGAGCCTGGTGCTGCTGGTCCGCTTCGCCCGCTACCGGCTGGTTGGCTTCTTCCTGCTCGTTGCCGCGGTGGCGGTGGCAACCGCCCCCTGGTGGGCGCTGGACCTGCCCAGCAGCCACCCGGAGATCACGGGGGATGACAGCTACTGCATGTCCTGCCACAGCTGGGAGCGCACGTCGGCCCTGGCGGATGGCAGAACCCTGAACCTGGGGGTGGACGTATCCACCATCGCCGCCTCGGTGCATGGGGACCAGACCCACCCCGGCTCGATGGGCTGCACGGACTGCCACGGCACGGACAGCTTCCCGCACCGCCAGATCCCGCTGACCCTGCGCGAGTACCGGCAGGCGGGCGTGAATATGTGCGCCATGTGCCACGAGGATGTGATGGCCCACCACGAAGCGGTGGTGGCGCGCAACATCGCGGTGGGGTGTGTGGACTGCCACGGCGGGCATAACATCCAGACCGTAGGCACGCTGCTGGAGCTGGCCCCCGTGCGCAGCACACCGCTGGCCCCGTAAGCCCGCCGCACCTTCTGATACCAGAAAACAGGGGCGCCTCCAAATCGGGCGCCCCTGCTGCGTTTTGCCGCGCTGTCCAGCGGCTACACCACCTCGATCAGCACGCCCTCATGCCCGCGCAGGAACAGATGCGCCAGGTTGATGCGCTCCGCCCGGTCCAGGCTGGTGGAGAGGATCACCTGGCCCTCGCCCAGGCTGTCCAGCGCGACCTGCTGCTCTTCCGCGCTGAAATTCAGCGCTACCAGCACCAGATGGCTGTCGGCCTCGCGCAGGTAGGCGTACACGTCCGGGTTGCCCGTCTCCACCACGCGGAAGCTGCCAAGCCGCAGGGCAGGCGCGCCCCGGCGGTAGCGCAGCAGCCAGCGGTACAGGCTGAGCATGGAGCTGGAATCGGCGCGCTGGGCGGCGGCGTTCACCCGCCGGTAGTCCGGCGCGATGGGCAGCCACGGCTCGCCGGTGGTGAACCCGGCGTTCGGGCCGTCGTCCCACTGGAAAGGCGTGCGGGCGTCATCCCGGTTCCAGCCGCCATGCTGGCCCGCCGGGTCCTTGCGCAGCGCCGGGGGGATGTCCATGCCCGCCATGCCGATCTCGTCCCCGGCGTAAATGTAGGGCGTGCCGCGCCGCGTGAGCAGCAGGAGCGCCGCCAGCCGCGCCCGGGCCGGGCCGTCCCGCCGGGCCACGCGCGATAGGTCGTGATTGCCATACACCACGCCCGGCCAGATATGCCCCGGCGCGGTCGCCTCCAGCTCCGCGATGGCGGCGGCCTGCGCGGCGGCGGTCAGCGGGGAGCGCATCGGGAAGAAGTCAAACACCATATCCAGCTCATCCGGCGCGGCGTACTGGAACAGGTTGGGGTAGCCTACGGTTGACGGCACTTCGCCGATCGTGTAGGTGTCCGGGTACTCGTTCACCACAGCGCGCAGCTCGCGCAGCACCTCATGCACCAGCGGACCATCCATGCTGTGGATGTTGTGCGTCATCTGCTTCTGCGAGTCCTCGCCGGGCCGGTACTCGGGGTTGAGCGGCTCGTCGGGCAGGTCAGGATGCTTGCCCACACAATGCACCGCGTCCAGCCGGAAGCCATCCACGCCGCGATCCAGCCAGAAGCGCACCGCGTCAAACATGGCGGCGCGCAGGCCGGGGCTGCGCCAGTTCAGGTCGGGCTGCTCCTTCAGGAAGCTGTGCAGGTAGTACTGCCCGGTCGTTTCGTCCAGCGTCCAGGCCGGGCCGCCGAAGTAGCTCATCCAGTTGTTGGGCGGGCCGCCATCCGGAGCCGGGTCGCGCCAGATGTACCAGTCGCGTTGGGGGTTATCCCGGCTGGCGCGGGAATCCTGAAACCAGGCGTGCTGGTCGGAGGAGTGGTTCAGCACCAGGTCGAGCAGCACGCGGATATCGCGTTCGTGGGCGGCATCAACCAGCGCGTCGAAGTCGTCCAGCGTGCCAAAAACGGGGTCAATGGCGGAGTAGTCCGCCACGTCGTAGCCGAAATCAGCCAGTGGGGAAGGGAAGATCGGCGAGAGCCAGATCGCGTCCACGCCCAGCCAGCGCAGGTAATCCAGCCGCTGCATAATCCCGGCCAGGTCGCCCACGCCGTCGCCGTCGGAGTCCTGAAAGCTGCGCGGGTAAATCTGGTAAATCACGCCCTTTTTCCACCACATTATTTAGCTATTCTCCCTCACGCCATGAAATCAAATTCTCTGCTCGCTATTCGTCATTCCTAATGAATTGCTCTACATTCTAAAAAGGCAACTCTTTCTCCATCGTAATCTGCATACCCAAATGACTATATGCTCCCCAAAACGAACTGAAGTACTGATTATTGATCTTTGCTACTTGCTCAATACTCGTTACTACATTCACACGTTCGCTGTTTTCGGAGGCCTTTCGCCATGCATTTGTTGTAAAATTAGCAGATCCATCAAAGGCAATCAAACCATCAATAACGATTATTTTGGTGTGCGGATTTTGATACTCGTTATCTGGTATTCGTATGGCAATCCCATTACATTTATCTGTCTGTAACGCCACAATTTCTTCAGCAGCATATTTGCCCGGTTTTGAAACAATTCCTCGAACAATGACTTGGTGGGACAGCATTCTCAATGCTCCAAGCATTATTGCGTCTATACTCCAAGTCGTAAAATGAACAAACTTCTTGGCCTGTTTAAGCGCTTCAAATAGCGTAAAGATGGGTGGGCGATAGCTGATAAACTTTCCAACATGGTGATGTCAGTAAACTTCTGT
>NPIE01004045.1_pt1 | contig 113369 bp, 115 predicted proteins | sample 8637661 | NCBI WGS metagenome assembly NPIE01 (sample SAMN07420842, study PRJNA396082) | bioreactor metagenome | isolation source: sample BA12 brine-fed electro-methanogenic bioreactor BA | place: Japan: Kochi | collected 2016-12-09
GGCGTTGGCGGAATAGAAGGCTTGAGTCTGGGGGTCGAGGCTGGAGGCCTCGAGTTCAAAGTTTTCAAGTTCAAAGTTCAACGATAAACCTCCATGTTTTTTCTATTTGTCCCCTTCATTCAACAAGGCGGCAGGCTTCAGGCTGCAAGGCAAGGAGGCAGGAGCGTCTTGAAGGGCGTTAGATGTGAAGGGAAAGGGGTACCTCAAAGTTGTTTGTGATTATTTCAGGGATTTCTTGATGGACCTGTATCTTGAATTGGCCTTTTCGTAAAAGTTTTCTCTAGTGCCTACGAGAAGAACAATACAAACCTTTTCTTCGGTCATGACATAGTAAGCAACACGCCATTGCCCACTGCCTTTAAGAGAAAAGTGAAGGGATCGTACATTCCCAAGTGAACCCTCAAGGAGATCTCCTGCAAGGGGTTCTGTTTCAAGAACCCTGATCTCTTCGAAGATCTCTTTAAGATGGGGTTTACATGCCTTGGCTTTGAGGTCTTTTACGGCACCTGTAGTTAATTCTACGGAATATTTCGAATCATTGCCCTTATTCAAGGTCTACCCCAAGTTCATGAGCAACATCTTTTAGGCCAACGGTTTTGCCCTCATTACGCTCTCTTAAAGCATCTAACACCAGAGCATCAAAAGGGTTCACCGCTTTTTTCAGGACAAAGTATTCAACCTGTTCCTGCAGGAAAAGCGTATCTCCCGGCTGGATGCCAAGATTCTTTCGGAGTTTGTTTGGCAGTGTTACCCGGCCCTTTTCATCCACTTTCAAAGAGATAGCAGACATTCCTTATCACCACCTTGGTGGGATTTTCCCACGAACATTATAGTTCAATGGCGGAAATGGTCAATGGGGTAAGGGACGAAAACATAACCCATCACTCGGAAGGAAAACATGAACGAGAGATCTTTGGTTCTCACAAAGAAAGGTTTACTCTCTCTTTCTCTTCTCTGCGTCCTGACTTACGACGGCGGTGCGCCGGCCAGGTAACTTCGTCTGCGGCCCTCTGCGTCCCCTGTGGTGAAAGAACCTGAAAGGCTTCGAATTTAGATTCGGGCTGAGAAACCTCACGCCAGGTCAAGGTACCGGGTTACTTCCCCTGTCAATCTTAATTTGTCCTGGGGCAGGGTGCCATGGATCTTGATCATGTTCGTGGGGTGGGTCGTGTCAAATATCGTTGGCTGACGGGGTTTGAGGTTTTCAAGCAGCGTTTTTATCTCAACCAGCCGCTCCTTTGGCTCGGCAAGGATAAATTCGCCCCTTTTTACCATACCTTCCAGTTCTGTCCCGTAAAAAATGGCCAGATTCATGGTAATGACCCTGTCGGTCGTAAACTGGTTGATCATTTCAGCTGTCGCCACGGCGTTCTTTTCCGACTCCCCTTCTCCGCCTATTCCATACATGATAACGGTATTGAAGGGCAGCCTCGCCCGGTTGAGTTTTTTGGCCTGTTCGATGGCTTCGGCTACCCTGTGGCCCTTGCGCATTTTGGCCAGTATATCGTCCCTGCCAGTCTCGAAACCAATATACAGCATCCTCAGGCCCGCATCGTGCAGGATGGACAGCTCCTCTACAGAATATTTTTTGATGTTCTGGATCGAGGCATAGGAGGCCACTCTGGCGCAGTACGGCAGGTGTTGATGAATGGTATCGAGCAGTCGTTTCATTTTACTGAACCCTATCGACATGGGGTCGGCTCCTGTCAGGAAGATTTTTTCGGTGTAGGTAAAGCCGCTCCGAAGTTCCGCCTCTATGTCCGGGAATGGCACCTCGGCGTACTTGACGTCCTTGTACATGGAACAGAAGACACATTTGTTCCATGAGCACCCCGACGTTACCGGCACCAGTACTGTATTCATTTCGTCCTGCGGGTAATAGAGCGTGTCGTCTTTATACATGTTTTTATTATAAACCTTCGGGAGGGGCAAGGGCGTGAACGGGAAGATGTACGAAAGTTCAGGTCGGGATGGTTATTGTTATAATCAAGGTCAATCGAAAGCATATTTAGATAATGAAACACTCTTCGTACACTTGTTATGGAGGTTTTGCCATGTCGAACCAGTTGTCAAAATTGAAGGAAAACGTTTCCCGGGTACTAATCGGAAAAATGGACGTTCTGGACCTGATGCTTACGGGACTCATAGCCCGGGGACACATCCTGATAGAAGATGTCCCCGGTGTGGGAAAAACTCTTATGGCCCGGGCCATCTCTGCGTCGTGCCACATGGGGTTCCGACGGCTTCAGTGTACTCCCGACCTTATGCCCACGGACGTAACGGGTTTTTTTACCTACGACAAAAAGGACGGGGCTTTCACTTTCCGCCCGGGCCCTGTGATGACCAACATTCTTTTGGTTGACGAGATCAACAGGGCCGTCCCGCGAACCCAGTCAAGCCTGCTGGAATCCATGGAAGAACGGCAGGCCACGGTAGACGGCCAGACTTTCCCCCTGCCCTCACCCTTCATGGTGATGGCTACCCAGAACCCCATCGAGATGGAGGGTACCTTCCCTCTGCCGGAAGCCCAACTTGATCGTTTTCTTCTGAAAGTAGACATGGGATACCCAACCGCCAACGAAGAAGAAGAGATAATCCTGACCCATGGGAAAAACACAGCCTTTGCCGGGATAGGAAGCGTGGTTTCCGGGGAGGACATCCTGTCCTGGCAGGAAGAAGCAGCAGAGGTCTTCGTTCACCCTTCGCTTACAACATACATGATCGGCCTGGCCCGGGCATCCCGGGAGCACCCTGCGGTGGAGCTTGGGGCAAGTCCAAGGGGATCACTCGCCCTTTTCAGGGCATCAAAGGCACTTGCTTTCATCAGAGGCAGATCCTATGTGATCCCCGATGACATCAAGTACCTGGCCCCCTTTGCACTGGCCCACCGCCTGCTTTTGCGTCGCGAGGAGCGCTACCGCGGAAACACGGGACGTGCAGTGGTAGCCGACATCCTCTCAGGGACACCTGTCCCCGTCGAGGATGACTGGAAATAGACCATGAGGGAGGCCCCGCTTGTCACTTCCCTTTACACTCTTTCCGGCGTAAGGGTCTTTGCCGCGGTGGGAGTGGTATTGCTCCTGGCCAGGGGGCTTTTCCTTCCGGCCTCATTTCTGATCGCGGTACTTATGATACTGATCAGTTGCAGGCTCTGGGCCAACTACGGCCTGCACAAACTGGACACAAGCCGCGAGGCGCAAATGGTAAGGCTCTTTCCCGGAGACAAGAAGTCCTTCCCGGTCCATATCAGAAACAAAAAATTGCTTCCTGTTGCTCTGGAGGTCTGGCAATCCTTCCCGGAGGGACTTGATGTTACAACCCCCGACCAAAAGAACGGGGGCCCCGATGGCCGATGTCTGGCTTTTTTGGGTAAATACTCCGAGGTTCTTTTAACCTTCTGTATCAGGGGCCTTTCACGAGGTTGCTACATGGTCCCTCCCGGCAGGGTAATTTCGAAGGATCTTCTCGGTCTTTTCAACAGGGAGCACGCCTTCGGCAAATCCATGGAAATTTTGGTGTACCCGGCGTTGCTGGATATGGATGACCGTGACCTTCCCCAACACTATCTGATTGGCAATATACGCTCCGAAAGACCTTTCATGCCTGATCCAACCCGGATAACGAGCCTGCGGGACTACACACCCGACACACCGGCACGGCTAATCCACTGGAAGGCAAGTGCGCGCCACGGAAAACTTTTGGCTAAAGTACTGGAACACACGGCGGATCTGAGGCTTTGCATAACTCTGGATGGAGATATCTTTTCAACTTCGGGGAACTCCCTTGAGAAGGCTCTTTCCATGGCGGCGACCATGGCCGTGTGGGCCGATAAGAGAAAGATCCCCTTCGGGCTTGTCTCGAACCTGTCCCAGTGCGGGAGGTCGGGCCCGGTTTCTGTCCCCGTGGGGTCGGGACCTTCCCAGGTACGCTTGGCCCTGGAGTCACTTGCGCGGGCAAAACTGCCCGTGGCGCTTCCATTTGGAAAGCTTTTGCAGCAGGAGGCAAGGCTGATGCCCTGGGGTACTACCATCATCTCGATCCGCGGCGAAAATCCCGCCGAGACACTGTCTGGAGACGGGGTCAGGATCGAAATGAAAAGCAATTGAGGTGATATCGCATTGCCAAATCTTTTGTTCCGGCTTTTTCTGGTCACCAGCGAGTCGCTGAATTTTTGCCTGCTATACCTGTATGCCATCTCGGGACTGGCTGTAGCCGGATTCATGAACCCCTGGTCCTTTCTGACTATAGGCCCCTCGTTAACGGCCTTGAACCTGGCCATGGGGCGTGCAAGGTTCCGGTACATTACCATCGCCCTTGCCAATATTGTTGTTTTTGCGGCAACTCTCAACATGGGCAAAAACCCGGGAACCCTTTTTTCGTTTCCGGATAATTCACCGGCAATTTTGGGATTTCTCGCAACCTGGTTACTATTGTTGATCGCTGGAGGCCGGGGAGTCTTTCTTTCATGGACGAATAACCCTCCCAGGTTCGGCCTGTTTGACATTAACATGGCGTTCCTGTTTCTGATGCTGGTTCTTTCCTCCTCCTTCGAGATTCACCTTCCCAACGTTCATTCGATCATTTTTCTTGCTATTCTTTCAAACTTGCTAATGCTTTTTTTCGGATCAAGGAGCGAGTGCTCAGGACAGGCCTCCAGACGCGCCCTTCTGGCTCTTGCTGCACTCATGGTCCCGATATGGCTGATAGGACATTCCGAAGCCCTTTCGGTGCTGGCACAACCGGCTGAGACAGCAATCAGCCTCAGTAAGCCTTTTTTTGAACTGCTCCTACAGGGGCTTTCCACGGTACTCCTGTTGATCTTCCGGTTCACAAAACTGGTACCTTATCGCCAGGCACCAGCGGATTCTGGCGGAAACCTTGTCGTCGGAGAGAAAAACCTTATGCCCCCAGGCAAAACGGATTATTTCGTCCAGTGTCTTTTTTTTGCCATAGCAATATTTGTTGTGATCCTGGCCACTTTGCTTACGCTTTATTTGCTGTGGCTTATTGTCCATTTTCTGCTTCATAAAAAAACGAACCCTGCTTCCGGCGATTTGTGGTCAAGACCTTCTTTCAGGGCTTTTCTGGCAACTCTTTACCGGGCGCTGAAACGCATGGCCCTGATGGCAACAATATTTCTGCCGCTTCCAATTATTGCTGACCGGGCCTACAGTTTTCTGCTTTTCTGGGGGAAGCACAGAGGAAACCCCAGAAACGCCGACGAGACAGCCTATGAGTATCTCGCAAGGCTTCTGGAAAGGTTCCCCGAACGCGAAAGGGAGTTGACCCGAATTACGGGGAGTTTCGTCCGGCACAGGTATTCCAGGGATGGGAAGGTTTTCGAGCAGGGCCTGAAATGGTATGTGTTGAAGCTGTACCTGAGAACCCCCTTTGGTGGCGGGTGAAAGAACCTGGGGGCGTGATTCGGGAATCGGGAATCGAAAGAGCAAGGAGACTGGACACGGGAGGCAGGAAAGCAGGAGCAAAGGCGTAAACGGTCAACAGTCAACAGTAAACGGAAAAGGCAGAATGACAGCAACCGCCTTTACCCCGGCGGAATCCGGTTTTGGTGCCGGTCCTCACAAAGAATGGTTTCCTCTCTTTCGCACTTCTCTGTGCCCTGTGGCGCAGGATCCCTGAATTGTGAATCGAAGGTCTGTCATTCTGACGACCAACGGGAGAAAGAATCTGGGTTACGTTGTGTTTTGAATTTTCGATTCACGATTCACGATTTACGATTCACGGCACCTAAACCAGATTCTTCGCTGCGCTCAGGATGACAACAATAGATCAAAGACGTGAACGGTGAAAGGAAGGGTCGAAGACGAAAAAACAGCCTCCCCGGGACGGAAAGGCTGTTCTGTATTCTTCTGATTGGTGGCGGTGAGTGGAATCGAACCACTGACACTGCGGGTATGAACCGCATGCTCTAGCCATCTGAGCTACACCGCCGGGAAAATTGGTTGCGGGGGCAGGATTTGAACCTGCGACCTTCGGGTTATGAGCCCGACGAGCTGCCTGACTGCTCCACCCCGCGATATCCCAACGCTTTCATGGTGCCGGGCGCGGGAATCGAACCCGCACGGACTCTCGTCCACAGGATTTTAAGTCCCGTGCGTCTACCTGTTCCGCCAGCCCGGCCAGCGGAACTCATTATATGCATCGCTATAGGATGCGTCAACCCCGATCTTCGCCCAATGTCGGATGAGTTTAAGATCCAGCTGTTTCACGGGTTCAAATGAACTCATTTTGCATCTGTGGATGCTTGCCCTGAATAGTAAGCAATGCTAGAATGTGCTAAAGCATTTATTCCAGGGAGGGGAGTTTGGCATGGCGGAGAAATGGAAGGATCGTCTTACCGACCAACTATGTAAGGCTGTTCTGTCATTGGAGACCATCGATGACGTTTACCGATTTCTCGAAGACATTGCTACCATCGGCGAGATAAGGGCTCTTGCGCAGAGACTTGAGGTAGCCAAGTTGCTGAGTGACGGGTTCACCTACCCGCAGATTGCCCAGCAGACCGGAGCCAGCACTGCAACGATAAGCAGGGTAAAAAAGTTCCTGGAATATGGAGCAGACGGATACAAACTCGTTCTGGAGAGGTTCAAGAAACAGGGCTGACGTTTTCGTGTGATCTGACGCTTCGTCGCCCCTCCCAAAAAAGGAGGGGCGTTTTTTATTTTAAGAGGCGGCTTATGATGTTTTCCTTTACCTCCATTGCGCCGGTAGGACACATTTCGTGGCAGCAGAGGCACCGCACACATTTTGCCCTGTCTATAACGGGGAATTTATTTTCGTCCATTGTTATGGCCTCGACGGGGCAAACCTTTGCACAGATACCGCACCTTACGCATATGTCCCTGTTCAGAAGCGGCTTAAGTATGACCAGCCTGTGTCCAAGCCCCCTCAGAAATGCCGGTATCATCCTGATCGATCCTGGGGCCTTCCGGAAATCCCTGACCGGGAGGTCTTTCCACTCCGCCCCAAGGAGTTCGATCTCGTCCAAAGAGGAGGGGCCATCCAGCCTTCTGGAGCCAACCTTTATCAGAGGTATGGAAAAAGGATCCTTGTACCCCATGATAACAGCCTGTACGGCATCCAGGGCAAGGGCGTTGTTCGCCACGGCGATCCATCCGGGCTTTACCGGCCTCCCATGGGATGGGCCCCGCCCTTCCATTCCCTCTACCGCGTCCAGAACGCAGAGGTCCGGCACCCTGGCGAGGTAAATGTCCAAAACTGCGTTAAGGAGAGATTCCTGATCAATAGCCGAGTGTGCCTTTTTTCGCGTGTCCGTGTCGGCCGCACCGAACATGTTCTTGATCGAGCCGGTGATCTCCGTTTCAACATGGGTCTTCAGTTTGGCCACATCTATGACGAAGGGAGCGTTCAGCAGTACACGGGCAATTCTCATTGTTTTCAGCGATACCGCTCCCGGAAGGGACAAGGTTTCGAAGCCGTCACGTGAAAGCAGGGAGACCCGGGCGCCGCACTTCTTCTCCACTGACTTCATGCCCGTCGTTTCGAAAAGTTCCTGCTCCTGGTGGCGGAATATGTAGCCTGGATTGTCTGCTATCTCTGCTTTGGAGGGATCGGGAAACATTTCGCAGATGGAGAGCACTATTTCCGGGTGGGTGGTCACCGCCCGGCCCGGCTCAACCGGCGAGAGGAGGTTGGTCTTGAGGAGCACCTTCCCGGGCAGGGGAGGCAAACCTCCAGAAAGCTCAAAAGCTCTTTCCATGGCTTTTCTGACTTCCGCGGGGTCGTAGCTCCGACACCTGACACAGGCCACCCTGAAAGTTCTTTTCTTCATTGTTCATTTTCCTTCCTGGTGATAGTTGCACCTGTCCGATATGGGACAATCACCGCAAAGGGGTTTTACGGCCCTGCAAATATGTCTTCCGTGGGTGATGATGTTTAGGTGTCCTGCAAGATACCGATCCACTTGTACGGTTTCTTCCATTATTTGCTGTATCTTTGCCGGAGGAGTGTTTTTTAGGACCCATCCAAGCCTTTTGGCCACCCTCGCGACATGGGTATCTACAGGGAACGCCGGTCGGCCAAGGTCGAACAGGAGTACGCAGGCGGCTGTCTTGGGTCCGACCCCGGGGATGCCCTCCAGGTAATCCCTTATCTCCCCGTCACTCCACCGGGTAAGTTTTTTCAGTGAGTATCCGCCGAAGCGCTGACGGATAAGTTCCAGGACGGAAAGGATCCTTCTGGCCTTTACGTTGGCTATACCCCCGGAGCGGATGCTTTCGGCCACTTCCTCCCACGATGCGGAAGCGACCCTGTCCCATGAAGGGAAACGGGCCTTCAGTGATCCGAAGGCCCTGTCCCGGTTTCTGTCATTGGTGTTCTGCGAGAGGATGGTCAACACCAGCCCGTCGAGGGGTTCATCGGAGTACGCGGGATGACCCAGCGATCCATGATGCCACAGGCGTTCCAGGTCATCCAGACATGAAGCCACCAGTCCCGGATCGGGCCTTTCACTTCCTGTCATTCGTCGATGTCTTCCTCTTCGGTTATACCATTATCCTCACCATTGTCATCTTCTGGAGCAGACCGTTTTACGCACCCGTTATCACTATCGGAACCTTCCTTGCGGATTTTGGCGGCCTTGCGAACCCATTCGTCGAGCCGGGCTGCCACAAGTCCATATATGCTCTCCGGGGGATAACAGCCTTTTTCGTCAGGTTCACCGGCATCGATCCCGGTGAGGATGGATATTCCCTCCTCTATGGTCGATACGGCCCAGATCCGGAATTCACCCTTTTCCACAGATTCTATAACCTCGTGGTCGAGCATGAGATTTTTCACGTTCTGGATCGGTATCATGACGCCCTGCTTCCCGGTGAAACCCCTGATCTTGCAGTAGTTGTAGAATCCTTCTATTTTTTCGTTTACCCCGCCTATTGGCTGGACATTGCCCAGTTGGTCGACGGATCCTGTCACACCGATGCCCTGGTCGAGAGGCTTGCCCGATATGGCGGAGAGAATACAGTAGAGTTCCGTCGAAGAGGCGCTGTCCCCCTCTACCCCGCCGTAGGTCTGCTCGAAAGTAATGCGGGCCGTGAGGGAAAGGGGGTGGTCCTGGGCGAACTTGCGCCCGAGGAAGCTGCCAAGTATCAAAAGCCCCTTGTTGTGGATCGGGCCGGTCATCTTGACCTCCCGTTCGATATTGACTATCCCTTCGGCTCCCATATATACGTTGGCTGTAATCCTGACAGGGTGGCCAAAGGTGTGGTCCCTCATATCTATGACCGTGAGGCCATTGATCTGTCCCACTACATACCCTTCGGTTAGGATCCTGATGCTGTCCTCCTCGAATGCACGCTGGATCTTTTCCTCGATGAGACTGGCACGGAAGGCCTTTTCGGCCACAGCCTTGCGAACTTCTTCGAAACCAACAATGTCCATTTCCGCTGAGGCGGCCCAGGCAGATGATTCTACAACTATCTCGGCGATCTTGTTGAACTGGGTGGTCATCCTGTCGGAACTGCCCGAAAGCCGGGATGCCCACTCTACAAGTTCCGCCACACCGTCAGCGCTAAAGGGGAGAAGGTTCTCCTTCTTCGCGTAGCCCGCAACGAAACAGGCCATCTGGTTCTCGGTCTCCGCGTCTCTTGTCATATCGGTATCGAAATCGGACTTGATCTTGAAGAGTTTCTGGAACTCGGGATCGTATATCAAAAGAAGGTGGTAAAGCATCCTTGTCCCTATCATGACCACCTTCAGCGAGATGGGAATGGCCTGGGGGCGAAGGGACGACACGGGAATGATCCCTAACTGTTCACCAAGGTTCTCTATAACCAGTTCGCCAGTCCTGAGAACCCTTTTGAGCGCATCCCAGGACATGAAGTTGCGGAGCACCTCTTCGACGTTCAGGACCAGGTAACCACCATTGGCCTTATGCATGACTCCAGCGATTATCTTGCGGAAATCAGTCGTGAGCATTCCCTGTCGGCTGTCGTATTCCACCTTGCCAGCCAGGTTGTAGTAAGTGGGGTTTGTCTCCCAGACTACCGGTGCACCCCCCTCGGGATCGTTGGAAACAAAGACATTGACCATGTATCGGGAAAAATCAACTTCGGCATTTTCGTCTCTGGCAGCGGCGATGAACATGCTGAAGTTGGATATCACATCTTCAGAAAGGGCATCAAGCCATTCAGCGATCTTGCCTTCCCCTCCGAAAAGTTCCCGGGTCTCCTGCAGGTATGGACCTATGGCCGCCCTTGAGATCTCTGATTCCAGGTCCTTGATCTTTTCCTTGAGGGTCTTCTCCATATCACGGATCTTTCTGAGAACTTCAAGGGTTCTCTGGGATATCTCCTCGGATATCTCCTGGAGTTCTTTTTTTCGCTCCTCCGTCAGGGATTCGAAATCCTCCTGGAGCATCTCCTTCAATTCCCCTTCATCACCACTGGATGTTTTCTCTCCTGTCTCTTTTCTCTCTTGCCGAGCTTCCTGTTTCGGTTCCATTTCTCTTTCCGCTTCCCCGGAAGACCCCTCCTGCGTGGGAGTCCCTTCGGTCTTTTTAAAGATCATGGGTATGTTGACGAAACCTTGAGGGGTCCTTTTTATTACAAAACCCTTCTCCCTGGCCCAGGTTCTCAGTTCCTCCATGAGATTGTTAACCCGTTCCTGGAAATCCTTTACCAGTTGGGCCTTGGCATCCTCGTACTGGCTATTCTCGAAGGCCTTGCTCAGGGTGCTCTTGAGTTCCTCAACCTGTTCTTCGAGATGAGCCGCAAGGAGTTTTGCCTGACCCGGGGCAAGGTCTATCGCCAGAGGTTCCTCGGGGTTTTCGAAATTGAACGCGTAGATATAGTCTCTCGGAGCGGCCTCGGTCTCGGCCTTTTCCTTAAGGCGTTCAAGTGAATAGGTGGTTCTCCCGCTGCCGTGGTCCCCCACCACAAAGATGTTGTACCCGCTGTTCTTGATACCCATCCCAAAGGTCATTGCCTTTACCGCCCTGTCCTGGCCTATGAGGTCTTCGAGACAGGGCAGGTCAAGGGTCGTGGCGAAACCCAGGGATCCTGGTTCCGTTCTCCTGCGAAGTTTGTCGATACTAAGGGTGTTGTCCCTGTTCATCGTCTTATGGCCCTCCTCTCAAGGCTGTTTCAATAATACCACCACCATACACCCTGTCACCAGAATAAAGCACAAGAGATTGCCCTGGCGCGGTCCCGGAAATGCCCCCCGCGAAAAGGCAGGTGAAGGATTCTCCATCAATTGAGGCCAGGGTACAATCTACCGGCTTGCTCCTGTAGCGTTTACACGCTGCCAGAGGTTTTCCCGGAACAGGTTTTTGGTGCCAGACCGCTGCGCGGCACTTCACAATATCTGCCGCCAGTTCCTCTTCGCGGCCCACGAAGAGCCGGTTGGACCAGGCATCGATACCGGTCACGAACCAGGGTCCCCCCGAAAGCCCCAGGCCCTTTCTCTGCCCCACTGTGTACCTGTTGAGGCCCCGGTGTTTTCCTATAACCGAACCGGAGGGATCAACCACTTCCCCCTCAGGGAATGGCCCGGCTTTTTTCTGAAGATATTCAGCCAGGTCTCCATCAGGAAGGAAACATAGATCTTCACTTTCGGGAATGTCCTTGAACATGTCGGGGAAAACAGTTCTTCCCTTGATGGACACCTCGTCCTTGGTCATCTCTCCAAGGGGAAAAAGAAGGGCCGGAAGTGTTTCCGGAGGCAGCCGGTAGAGCATGTAGCTCTGATCCTTTTCCGGATCGACCCCTCTGAATAGAGATATACTTCCTGTCGGCCCCATTGCTGTCCTGGCATAATGGCCTGTCGCTACGGCATGGGCGCCCTCTTCACCTGCAAGATCGACAAGGGCCCGGAACTTGACCCTTCTGTTGCAAATTACGCAGGGGTTGGGGGTCAGCCCCTTTTTCCATTCTTCGGCAAATGGGATCAGTACCTCTTTTTCGAACTCGTCTCTGACTGACACCTCGCGAAAAGTCAAACCAAGCCTTCGGGCAACTTCCCGGGCCCGCCCTGTCCCGGTGTCGGCCCCGTGAAAGGACAGGTGAAGACAGATGACATCATGGCCCTGCTCAACCAGGAGCGCGCAGGAAACAGCGCTGTCTATCCCGCCACTGACACCGGCGACTACTCTCATTATCCGACCATTCCCAGTTTCAGCATTTTTCTTCCCTGGGCAACTAGTGACGGGACAAGAGCCCCTGTGAATACAATTGCCCATTCGATCCCAGACAGGGGTACTATGTCGAGGACCTCTTGCATTATCGGGACATAAGTTATTGTCACCTGAAGGAGGGCAGAAAATGCGACCCCCGCCAGGAGCCAGCCGTTGGTCAAAAGTTGGCCGGGATCTTTGAAGAGGCTCCTGCTTCTGACGTTGAAAACAAAAAGAAGCTGGGCGAACACGAGAGTATGGAAGCATATTTCGGTGGCCCTTGCAGCATCACCTGGATGAATCTTTGTTGATGCCCAGTAGGCCAGAAAAACGCCCAGGGACATAACCAGGCCATAAAACACAATGTTGACCCTTAGCCAGCGGGTAAGGATATCCTCGTTTCTTTTTTTCGGGGGCCTTTGCATTACATCCGGCTCCGCCGGGTCGAGAGCCAGAGCGAGTGCGGGCGCCACATCGGTCACCAGGTTTATCCAGAGTATCTGTAAAGGAAGCAATATCGATGGAAGACCCAGTATTATCCCCCCCAACACGGTCAGGACCTCACTCAGGTTGCAGCAAAGCAGGAAAAGGACGGATTTTCTGATGTTGTCAAAGATCTTTCTGCCTTCCCTGATCGCGCTGACGATGGTAGAGAACCTGTCGTCCTGGAGGATGATGTCCGATGCCTCCTTGCTGACCTCCGTGCCCTGGATCCCCATCGCTATTCCTACATCGGCCTGTTTGAGGGCAACGGCATCATTGACCCCGTCCCCCGTCATGGCAACCACTTCACCCGAAGCCTGAAGAACCTGAACGATCTTCAGTTTATGCTCCGGCGCGACGCGGGCTACCACAGCTATCTCCCTGGCTCTTCGGGCCAGTTCCTCATCACCGGTATTTGCGATATCGGCCCCGGAAAGTGATACATGTTCGCCCGACCCCAGGATACCGACCTCGCGGGCTATGGAACGGGCCGTTATGAGGTGGTCCCCGGTAACCATGATGACGTGTATGCCGGCCTCCATGCACAGGCTGACGGATCGGGCGACGTCGGGACGTGGCGGATCGAATATTCCCGCTACCCCGAGGAATACAAGGTCCTCCTCGTTTTCGCCCCAGGCAAAGGCAAGGGTCCTCATCCCCTGTTCAGCCATGTTCTCTACGCGTTTTCTCCATTTTTTGCGAAGCCCTTCGTCTGAAGGAACCGAAACCCCGTTGGACATGAATCGAGAGACCTGTCTGAGAAGGGTTTCGGGAGCCCCCTTGACGGCAACTCCGTCACGGTGCCAAGTGGTCATACGCATGGTCGTGGAATCGAAGGGGTCTTCGCGGAGGATCGGCCTCTCCCTTCTTGAGGATTCGGCGTCAAACCCTCTTGTTTTTGCATACTTCAGCAATGCGACCTCCATAGGGTCGCCCACAGAGCTTTCTCCGTCAAAATGGGCCTTGTTGCAAAGGATCGATACCCGAAGCAATAGTTCTTCGTCTCCCGGGCCGTCCACCTCCACATTCCGTACGGCCATGTCGTTCATTGTAAGGGTCCCGGTTTTGTCGGTGCATATGACCGTCGTTGAACCCAGCGTCTCCACAGAAGAGAGGTTCCTGACCAGCGCGTTCTGACGCGCCATCCTGTGAACTCCCAAAGCAAGGGTCATGGTAGCGACAAAGGGGAGCCCCTCCGGAACCGCAGCGACCGCAAGTGCTATTCCCGTCTCTATCATACGGATAAGCCCCCTGCCCTGGAAAACCCCCAGAGCTACGACCGCTGCCGCGATCCCTATGACCATTTTGATCAGGAAAGCGCTCAGCCTCGCGAGTCTTTCTTCCAGGGGGGTCGCTCCCTTGCTTATGGTCGAAAGAAGATCGCTTATCCTTCCTATCTCTGTTTGCATACCGGTAGCATAGACAACGGCACGTCCGGAGCCCCGAACCACCGCTGTCCCGGAAAAAAGACAGTTTCTCCTGTCGGCAAGTTCTGTCTCTCGGGGAAGGACCTTTTCGGTCTTGTTCACCGGAAGGGATTCCCCAGTAAGGGCCGCCTCCTCCACCGCAAGGTTGAACTGCTCGAAAACCCTTGCATCTGCGGGAATCACATCCCCAGCTTCTAGCAGGATAATGTCACCGGGGACCAGAGAGGAGGCGTTTACGGTCTGGACCTTTCCATCCCTCAGAGCAACGGCAACAGGTGATATCATAGCCCTAAGGGCCAAAAGCGCCTTTTCGGCCCGGAACTCCGTTACGAAACCGATGAATGCGTTCAGTAATATGACGACGAGGATCGCGCCTGCGTCGAGGAACTCTCCCACGGCAATGCTTATAGCCGAAGCTCCGCCAAGTAAATAGACCATGGGGGTCAGAAACTGCTTCAATAGGTTCTTCCACCACGGTTCCGGCTCTTCGGGATCTATCTGGTTGGGGCCGTGTATTTCCTGCAAGGATGATGCCACAGCGCTGTCAAGGCCATTTTGGGGATCGACACCCAGGCTTGAAAGAAAAGCTTCGGATGGAGCCGACCATGCTTCCATTTTTTCTGTCAAAGACGTTTCCCCTTCCAGTTCTGATTTTTTGGACAACAGCTTTTCAATATTACACGAACCCGGGGACAGATTGCCATCGGCAAAGATTCGGGGTTGAGACTCCCGGGGGGTGGGCATTAAAATGCCACCTGGAACGGAGGTAAAGGATTGAACAGACATACGACAATACTTGTCACAGGAATAGTCCAGGGTATAGGTTTTCGCCCTTTCTGCAGCAGGCTGGCAGAGAAGATGGGCCTTGGGGGCTCGGTACGCAACACACCCGAAGGGGTAAAAATCGAGATTTACGGTCCCGGAGGGTCGGTTGATTCTTTTCTTGAACTTCTGGTCTCCCAATGCCCTCCCCTCGGCCATATCCAGTCTGTGTCGATAGTATCGGACCATGAAAAAACCGAAGGTAAACCGGGACCATTTTCCATTCTCGAGAGTGAGGATGGAGGAGAAAGCCTCGTTGTTATTCCTCCGGACATCGCGACGTGCGGAGACTGTCTCAGGGAGATGAAGGACCCCGGCAACAGAAGGTTCCGGTACCCTTTCATAAACTGCACCAACTGCGGCCCCAGGTTCACTATCATAAGGGGACTACCCTATGACAGACCCATGACAACAATGGAAGCATTCCCCATGTGCGGCGACTGCCACAGGGAGTATTTCGACCACGGAGACAGGCGCTTTCATGCACAACCCACAGCATGCGAGGTTTGCGGCCCGTCTCTTTCCCTCCTTGATGCCAGTGGCAAGGTCCTGCTGAGTGGAGAGGAAGCTCTTGACGGTTGCGTTGCCTCACTGGCAAGGGGTGAGATAGCCGCAGTGAAGGGCCTTGGCGGTTTCCACGTGGCATGTCTTGCCGATGACGCCCCATTGGCCAGACTCAGAAGCAGAAAAAGAAGACCCCACAAGCCCCTGGCCCTGATGGTAAAGGACATGAAAATGGCTGAAAGGATAATAAGGCTCTCCCCTTCTTCAAGGCTGATGCTCAATTCACCGAGAAGACCCATCGTTGTTTGCCCAAAAAGAACCGAAAGCATCGTTTCTGAACTTGTCGCCCCGGGACATGATTCCATTGGTATCATGCTTCCATATACTCCGCTTCACCACCTGATGCTGGAGAAGATCCCGGTCCTCGTCATGACCAGCGCCAACATGAGCGACGCTCCGATAGTTTCCGACAACAAAGAGGCCCTGGATTCCCTCGGTGGCATCGTAGACATATTTCTGACCCACAACAGGGACATCTTCATGAAAATTGACGATTCGGTGATCGCTCCGGCGGGGAAGAGACCGATCATGCTCCGCAGGGGGCGCGGGTTTGTCCCCCACCCGGTGATGATCAAAAGAAAAATGCCACAGATACTTGCCGCTGGAGCGGAAATGAAATCCACCTTCGCCATAACCCGTGACAAAATGATCTTTGTCAGCCAGTACCTTGGAGACCTCAAACAGATGGATACGGCGGTCTATTATGAGAAGACCCTACGTCACTTTATCTCCCTTTTTGGGTTCAGACCCGGACTTATGGCGATCGACATGCACCCGTCCTACCCTTGCGCGGATATCGCACGAAAAGTTATCGGGGAACCGGAGGAAGTCCTGGAGGTTCAGCACCACCATGCCCATATGGCCGCATGCATGGCCGAGCACAACTCTTTTGATCCGGCGATAGGGATCATCATGGACGGAACAGGTCTCGGCACGGACCGCAAAACCTGGGGAGGGGAGTTTCTTGTGGGGGACCCGATCTCATTTGTTCGAGCAGGACATTTCAGGGAAGCCCCGTTGCCAGGGGGCGACAGATCCGTCATGGAACCGTGGCGTTTCGCGCTGGGCCTTCTGGCCGACGCCTTTGGGAAGGAGAAGGCTTTTCCACTGGCTGAAGGATTCTGGCCGAACAGGAGGGATCTTTTTGACGCCGTTGCTGCCGCAATGGAGCTTGCCCCCCTTACCACTTCCTGCGGAAGACTTTTTGACGCCGTTTCGGCTCTTCTCGGGATCAGGGATGCCGTAAGTTACGACGGACAGGCAGCGATGGAGCTTGAATCCATAGCTATGGGAGCAAAAGAAACAGCTCCTTTCGACATTATCCGTGAGGATGATATGTTGCTGCTTGACTGGCGGCCGGCCATAAGATGGATCGCCGAGGAAGGGATCCTGCTGGGGCAGCAAAAGGCATCTGCGGCGTTCCACCTTGGCCTCGCAAAGACCGTCTCGGATATTGCCATGGAAATTTCAGATCGTACCGGACTGAAGAGGGCGGTACTTTCGGGAGGGGTGTGGCAAAACAGAAGGTTTTCAAGCCTCGTAAAGGCACTGCTTAAAAGAAACGGTATGGAACCGATGGTTCATCTTTCGCTTTCCCCGAACGACGAATGCATCTCCGTGGGACAGGCAGTGATAGGGGCATGGCACTGGGACCCAGGAAAAAAATAAAGGGCGCCACCTTCCGGAAGGGCGCCCTTACAGTTTCAGGGAGCGTTTATTCGAACCTGGGACCGTAATCGACCCCACTTATCTGGTCCAGTTTTTTGAGGCTGTGGATAGCGTCGACGTAACGAATGGTCCCGCTCCTTGAGCGCATGACAATTGAGTTGGTCCTTATGCTGTTACCCTCGTACCGGACCCCTTTCAGCAGTTCACCATCGGTTATGCCCGTAGCTGCAAAGAAGACATTGTCCGACGAAACAAGGTCGTTCAGTTCCAGAACCGAGTTAAGGTCCATTCCAAATTTCCTGCATTTGGCTGCCTCTTCGCTGTTTCTTGGCCAGAGTTTGCATTGCATGACCCCGTTCAGGCATTTCAGGGCACACGCCGTGATAACGGCCTCCGGGGATCCCCCGATCCCGACCAGCATATCTATACCGCTGTCCGGTTTGCATGTCATCAGGGCTCCAGCTATATCCCCGTCTGATATGAGCCTTATTCTTGCTCCTGCCTGTCTTATCTCGGAAATTAGCTGTTCATGCCTGGGCCTGTCCAGAACAATGACTGTAATGTCCTCGACTGACTTGCCGCGAGACCGGGCAAGTTTTTCGATATTGACGTTTATCGGCGCGTCTATGTCCAGTGCCCCCTCAGATCCCGGGCCAGTGGCGATCTTGTTCATATAGAAGATATGCCTGGGATCGAACATGGTGTCTCTTTCTGAAAGGGCCACGACACTTATCGCATTGGGCCTTCCAAGGGAGAGAAGCCTTGTCCCGTCTATGGGGTCAACAGCTATGTCAACCCTGGGAGGGTTCCCGGTCCCCAGGATTTCGCCGTTGAAGAGCATTGGGGCTTCGTCTTTCTCCCCCTCACCAATAACAATTGTTCCGTCCATCTCGATCGTGTTGAGCATAAACCTCATTCCATTGACCGCAGCGTCGTCGGAGGCGTTCTTGTCGCCCCTGCCCATCCACCGTCCCGCTGCCATCGCTGCCGCCTCGGTGGCTCTAACCAGTTCGAGAGCCATGTTCCTTTCGGGTATTTTCATCAGAATCTCCCCCTTTCCTGATCGCTCACTTTTCAGGACGAGCGGCCGCCCGGTTTCGGAAAGCGGTCAAAAACATCATCCATGAATCGGAGATAGTATCCGCCGTCGAAAAGAGATGTCAGTTCCTCTTCCGTGAAGGATGCCGATATATCCGGGTCTTTTTTCAGGAGTTCGAGGTAGGATCCTTCACCCTCCCAACATCTCATCGCGCATTCCTGCACTCGTTTATAGGCTTCCTCCCTGCTGAAACCCTTATCGACCAGCCCAAGGAGAACTCTCTGGCTGTAGACAAGTCCCCCTGAAAGTTCAAGGTTTTTCTTCATATTAACTTCGAGGACTCGCATGCCGGAGATGACTTCCCGGGTTTTTTTCAACATGTAGTGGGCAATATGAAACGAATCCGGCCATATGACCCGTTCGACCGAGGAATGGCTGATGTCCCTCTCGTGCCAAAGTGGAATATTCTCAAGAGAACCAATCAGGAAGCCCCTGAGGAGCCTGGCCATTCCGCATATTCTTTCGCAAATCACGGGGTTCTTCTTGTGGGGCATGGCGGAAGAACCTTTTTGATGATCCGAGAATGGTTCCATGACCTCGAGAACCTCGGTCCTCTGGAGATGTCTGATCTCCTGGGCGATCCTTTCTAGTCCCGACCCCATGATAGCCAGGGCACTTATAACCTCGGCGTGACGGTCTCTTTGCAGTATCTGGGTCGAAACCCTTGCGCGCTCAAGACCGAGAAGGGAACAGACCCTCTCCTCGATCGAGGGCGGGCAATGGGCATAGGTTCCGACCGCTCCGGAGATCTTGCCCACCGCGACAGAAACGCGGGAAGCACTCAGGCGGGTAATATCCCTCTGGATCTCCTCATACCAGTTGAGAAGTTTGAAACCAAATGACAAAGGTTCCGCATGTACACCGTGGGTCCTTCCTACACAGGCAAGGTCCCTGTATTTCCAGGCCTTTTCAAGGATGATCTCCGCGACCTCGCCAAGATCTCCAAGGATCAGGTCAAGTGATCTTGCAAGAAGAAGAGACGAGGACGTGTCGATAACATCGCTGCTTGTCAGCCCAAGGTGAATGTATCGGCCATCAGGCCCGACCTTTTCTGCAACGGACGACACGAAAGCTATCATATCGTGGTTGACTGAGTCCTCTATCTGCAGGATCCTGTCCACATCAATCTCGGATCTTTCCAGGATGTTCCGGAAGGATTCCTCAGGTATAACTCCCTCCTCCATCCATGCCCTGCATGCTGCGATCTCGACCTCCAGCCATGTACTGAAACGGTTCTCCTGGGACCATATAACATCCATCTCCTGCGTGCTGTATCTTTCGATCAATCTATCCAGACCCCCCCGAGCGAACCCGTCTCGCGAAGCCAGTCTTTTCTGGCTTCATCCAGGAAACTATCGTACACCCCTTCGGCAAAATCCGGAAAGGTGCAGTCGAAGGAAACCCATTTTTTCCTCATGTAGCGGAGAGTTACCTCCGCAAATATCCCGTCGCGGAGATATATCCTGTGTGCATGATCTTTTGTTGAAGCCAGGACCAGTCTCGAGCCGTTCACGTATCCGGGATCGATGTTGACCTTTCTGCCGTCTCCACTCTGTTTTTCCAGGCCACAGGAAAAAATCTTCCAGTCGGCCAGCCCACCGGCCCCCGCCAGTCCACTGAAAGAAACAAAGGTCCTGTAAAGCACAGGGGCTATGTTTCTGTAGTAATCGGTATGACCAAAGGGATATGTCTCGCTTTGGTACTGGATTTCCCCCCACTCTCCGGACAATTTCGAAAGAGCCCATTCCAGAAACCCCGTATCGGGGTGAAGAATTCCGACTATCCGTTTGACCGCGGGCTGCAACGGTTCTCACCGCCTTTGCTATCCGAAAGAAGTCCATCAACAAAATCCCGGGGGTTGAAAAGTTGCAAGTCCCCCAGTCCCTCTCCGAGTCCAATGTACCTCACGGGAAGCCCCAGTTCCCTCCCGACAGAGAGGATCACACCGCCTTTGGCGGTATGGTCATACTTTGTCATTACCACCCCGGTGAGCGGGATCGCCCGTCCAAAAACCTCGGCCTGCCTAAAACCGTTCTGTCCTGTAACGGCATCCACTACCAGCAGGGATTCTGTAATCCACCCATGGGAGTTCTGGCCAATTACCCGCTTTATCTTTGCGAGTTCCTCCATAAGGTTGGAATTTGTGTGGAGTCTGCCAGCCGTATCTATTATGACGCAGTCGGCACCACTGGCGGCGGCGGCTTTCATGGAATCGAATACTACCGCTCCCGGATCTCCCCCTGGAGGGTGGGCTATGACGCGCGTACCTGCACGCTCACCCCATATTCTGAGCTGTTCGGAGGCCGCGGCCCTGTATGTGTCGGCCGCCGCGAGAATGACCTTTCTGCCCTGCTCCTTCAGACCGAAAGCCAGTTTTGCCGCTGTGGTCGTCTTTCCGCTCCCGTTGACTCCAAGAAGAAGCACCGCAGTGGCAGAACCACCGAAATGAACAGGCTCACCGGTGCCATCAATGGCTTCCAGACGCTCACAAAGAATATCCCTCAGGAGAGCAAGGGCCTTTTCTCCGTCCATCCCTCCCGAAGAAGCAATTCGGGACCGCAGGTCCTCTACAATGGAGAGTGTCAGGGGAACCCCGGTGTCTCCGGAAAGAAGAGTATCTTCCAGATCTTCCCAGAAAGAGTCTTCCGGCATTCCGCAGGCAAAAAGGCGAAAAAGGTTCCACCTGCGACGGACAGGCTCAAGATCATTTCTTATATCAGGCAATCGAACCCCCCCTGCTCCTGCTTTTACGTGTTGCTACCCGACGTCGGGGAGTTGGGCTTTCTGGGCCTTCTGCGCCTCGACTTTTTTCTGGATTCGGTCTTGCCCTGGACAGGTTTCTCCGATGCCGCCCCGGGCTCTTTGCCGCCCGACGGTTTTCTGTCTTCGACTATTTTCGCTGAAGGCTGAGCGTTTTTTTTGCGGTTGGGACCTCCCCGACGCCTTTGTGATCTACCTGTTTTTTCTCCTGGTTTTCCCTGGTTCCTTTTTTCTCCCTGTTTTTGTCCGTGAGTTTCTTTTCCGGGGCACTCAGGGTCTTCCGATTCTCTCTCTACAGGTTCCTGGATTCTAACAATCTCTTCGGAAACATTAACAGACCCGGGTTCCACGACACTCTCCATGGTCCAGGTCTCTCCTTTCATCACCGTTTCACGAAAACATTTGAACTCCGATACAGGCACCAGGATCTCTCCGGTGCCGGGGCAGTAAAGCCGGACGTTCTCCCTGTTAATATCCACACCGGAAACTATGTAGTTGGCGGCAGGGGCCTTGATCTTCGTCCCCGGGCCAGGAAGGTCTTTCCAGAGTTCTCTGTAGTTGTTGTGTTCAAAACCCATGCAGCACATGAGCCTTCCGCATATCCCGGATATTTTGGTGGGATTAAGGGCCAGGTTCTGTTCCTTGACCATCCGGATGCAGATGGGAGCAAACCTGTTAAGCCAGTAACTGCAGCAGCAAGGCATCCCGCAGGGAGACATACCCTTTACTACTTTGGATTCGTCACGTACCCCTATCTGTCTGAGTTCTATACGGGTTCTGAATTCGCGGGCCAAATCCCTGACAAAAGCCCTGAAATCAACTCTTTGTTCCGCAGTAAAGTAAAAAAAGAGTTTTTTCCTGTCAAGGATAAACTCAACATCTACAAGTTTCATTTCGAGATCGTGGGATTTGAGCAGTTCACGCCCTTTAAGCAGGATCTGCTCTTCGTCCTCTTCCTGGGCTTTCCGTGCCTCCAGATCCTCTTCGGTCGCAAAACGGACGAAATTAAGATCCTGAAAGGATGGCTCGCCTCCCCTCGGAACCCCCTCTCCTCCGGTGGATGCAAGGTCTACCCGGTAGGATTCGGCCTGCTCATGGGTTATGGGACCAGCCGCTACTGCCGTTTCCTCTCCCCTTGCGGATTCAACAATGACCCTGTTTCCTGGACTGAAGGTCACTTCGCCATTTTCCAGAAGTCCCAGGTATCTCGGTTTACCAAAAATCATCAAATAACTGCTCAAACCGCACCTCTCCCTCGAGTCCCGCCCAAACCAGATCCTGGATCATCGGGGTCGTCAATTTGCCCTTTCGGGCAAGCATGCATATGCTGTCCAGACTGGAAGCCCTGCCAAAATCTTTTTGTCGGGCAAGAAACAGTACCCAGTTCTCAAGCTCCGGGAGCATCTCCTGCGGGCTCCTTTTCCTGGTCCTTCCGACCCATTTAAGGAATGTACCCGGGTTTCCCGGAATATCGGGTGGTTCAACCTCGCCCGAACTGCCTGGTAGGAAATTGAAAACCCTGATCCTGCTCCTCAGGGTGGGCAACATGGAGTTTTCTTCCAACAAAATCATTATCCGGCCCGATGGCGGGGGCTCTTCTGTTATTTTTAGCAGGCTGTTCACCGCCGGAAGGGACATCCTGTTACCCGAATAAAGAACACCCAGCCTTCGTGTGGAACTTACCGGCCTGAACGAGAGTTCTTTCCACAAGGACCTGCAAAACTCTATGGTAGCGGCTTCTTCCGGTTTCCCGCTTTGTATAAGATCCGGGTGGTCCTTTTCGGACCATGCCGGACGCTGTTCTTCCCCCGTCATTTCGTCACAAAGTATCTTTCTTGCACAGGCCATTACGCAGTCAGCATGATAAGCCAGGGGAAGCACAACGGCGAATGCCGGGGACGCGTCAGAAGCCGCCGATGCCGATGATGTTTCCTCGATAAACTTTTCGATGCTTTCACTCAGGACCTCGTTTCCAGAAGGCAAGGGCTTTTCTCCGTTCCTTTGAAAATATTTAGTTCCTGTACACTCGATCCCTCCGGACTCACAGGCGTTTCAGTATAACCGATGTTACTTCAGAAGATATAACTCCGGGCGAAAGAGTCCCATCTATCCTTATCACCCTTTTCGGCTCGCTTTCGTGGATTTGCCTGTATCCGCAGGAAATACGTTCGAGGAGTCCGGGATCCTTTTCGAACCTGTCGGGTTTTTCTCCCCGTTCACATATCCTCTTCAACGCCATTTCAACGGGGAGATCTATCCAGAAGGTGATATCCGGTATCGGGAAACCGGCCCTTTGAGAGAATGTCTCGATTATGTCCCTGGGAAAACCTCTTCCAAAGGACTGGTAGGCCACGGTTGAATCGGTGAATCTCTCGCAAAGTATCACCTTGCCGGACAGGATCGAGGGCCCTATGACCCGGTGAACGTGCTCGCACCGGTCGGCCAGAAATAGAAGCAACTCGGTCCAGGTATTTTCCGAGGATCCTGATAATATGAGGGACCTGAGGGGCCCCCCTCCATTCCATCCTCCCGGTTCATGGGTCCTGACTACCCTTTCCCCGCCAATAACGGACGCTATAGCCACTTCCACAGCTTCGGAAAGCGAACTTTTCCCCGAGCCGTCGATACCCTCAAAGGTCACAAACAAGACAAGGCACCTCCATCAGAACCTGTAAAATACCCCGGCGGAATCCCTGTGGCCGTCATCAAGATCCAGGTACCTGTAAAAAACTCCCCAGGAATCACCTATGGAGTACCTGCCATCGATAGACCATCGTCCGTTCTGCTGGTCCCACCACTGCCCTCCAATGGAGAAACCCCCCGCCCCCTGGAGGGGGAAGAGCATTAATCCGACTCCCGGATATCCTCTTACCGAACCTGCCCAGAATCTGAACATCTCACCGGAATAACCGATAGCGGCAGAAACTCCCGGATCCGAACCAATGTCCTCGGCACCTAGCAAAAGACCTATTTTCCTGGAACGGCTCCCCGTCCAGAGCGAAACATCTGCCATTACATCGCTGTCCCTGGGACCCTGGGTAACACCATGGACAGAAACAGTTCCGTCGAAGTAAATATCCTCGATATCGGATATTATCCTGTTGGCCTTGCCAACTATCTCCCGGATATCGCTGATAGTATTCTTTCCCGGGGCTTCCCCTTCTTTGAAGAAAGTGTCCTCGATCTTTTTCGTCAGCTCACCAACATTTCTTGCAGCCTCGCCGATGCGGACGACTGTTTCGCGAACATCCCGTCCAGACATTCCATCCTCATCGAACTGCGAAACTACGGCACGAAGTTTTCCCATAACCTCCGAAAGGGTGTTGAGCGAAAGAGACAGGCTCTCCCTGTTCTCCTCGACTACGGAGTCGAGGTTGCCCGTGAGCCGAACAATGCTGTCACCAACCCTTTTGAGCTGATCCCTGGCCTCATTGGAAAATCCCTGGAAATCATCGGCGGCATCGGAAAGTTTTCCGAGAAATGAATTAATGTTGGAGAAGGTGTTCTGCACATCCCCCAAACTACGCCTGATGTCCTCAAGTATTTCGTCGAAAGCCGGCGGTATGGTGCCGGGAACAACATCATCGGGAGATATGCTGGTGAAGGATGGCCCCCTGGTTATCTTGACGCGGGGTTCCCCGAGAAGACCACCTGTATCTATCTGGAACTTGCTGTCTGAAGGTATTATGACATGGCCTTTTACTGAAACACTTACAAGAACGCCCTTGTCCATGAGGGCTATGCTGTTGACCCTGCCGGATTCGACGCCCGAAACCAGTACCGGGGCACCCTCATCCAGCCCCATCGCGTCGGGAAAAACTATCCCGAAGGAATAGCCGTACTGCTTGAACCTCACTCCACCACTGACGAAAACCAGTCCTCCAAGAAATGCTATGGCCAGGAAGACTACGATACCTACCCTCATCTCCCGGTTCATCCCGCGATCCCCCCCATGCCCCGGACGGAAATCATTCCCTCCGCAAAACGTTTGACGCTGGAATGGTCAGATGAATACCAATCAGACACGGCACCGACCCATGCTATCTTACCTTCTTCCATTAACATAAGCCTGTCAGCAATTCCCAGTGCTGAAACAAGGTCGTGAGTAACCACCAGAACGCTGAACCCGAATCTGCCGCAGAGATCGACCACAAGTTGATCGATATGTCTGGCCGTTATTGGGTCCAGACCGGTAGTGGGCTCATCAAGGAGAAGAAGCGACGGGCTGTGCACAAGCGATCTGGCAATTGCAACTCTTTTCCTCATCCCCCCGGAAAGTTCCGAAGGAAACTTTTCCCGGACATCTCCGAGTTCCACGTGATGCAGCATTTCAAGCACCATGGAGGATATTTTTTCCTCGTCATGGATGTTCCTGCAATACCTCAGGGGAAATGCAATGTTCTGACCCACGGACATGGAGTCGAAAAGAGCCCCCCCTTGATAAACGACCCCAAGTTCTCTCCTGATGTCGATCAGTTCTTTTTCTTCCGTTAGAGGATCTATGGACTTGCCCAGGAGATTGATCTCCCCCTCCTGGGGTTTGAGAAGTCCGGCGATAAGCCTCAGGGTAGTAGTCTTTCCACAGCCCGATGGCCCCATCAGACAGTTGATCTCTCCGGACATGAGTCTGATGCTTACGTCACGGATAACCATTTTTCCAGAAAAACCGACAGATACGTTTTTCATTTCCATCAGGGAGTTCATGGTCTCACCCCTTAATACCGCCAAACAGCAGGGTCGAAAGAATATAGTTGAAGATCAGGATCAGCATGTTCCCCCACACCACTGCCCTGGTCGTGGCAGAACCGACACCTCTTGCCCCCTGGCCGGCCATAAAACCCTGGCCGCAGGCCGAAATAGTAATCAGCAGACCGAAAACGGCAGCCTTGAGGACCCCTCCGTATATGTCTGAGGGGTTAAGGAGAGCCTCCACGGATCTTTTGAAGAGATGGGGGTTGACCCCGTGAGCGGTCACGTAGGCAAACCCTCCCCCGATACCTATCACGAATGAAAAGAGGGTCAGCATCGGAAGCATTATCAGCCCCGCAAGAACTCTAGGGACCCCGACAAACACGCTGGGATCGAGCCCGAAAGTCCGGAGCGCGTCGATCTGTTCGGTTACCTTCATGGACCCTATTTCGGCAGCCATCGCCGCGCCGACCCTTCCACTCACGACCAGGCCGGTAAGGACAGGGGACATTTCGCGTATCATACTCAGGGCTATAACCCCGCCTATGTAGCCTGTGGCACCAAACCGGACGAACTGGTCCAGAGTCTGGACAGCCATGACCATTCCCGTAAAGGCACTCGTGATCGAAACTACCAGAACGGAACTGACACCGACCCTCTCCAGCTGCTCGAGAAGGTCTTCCCTGCTCCATCTGCCGACAAAAGTCCCGCAGATCACCCTGTAGCCGAAGAGCGCAAATTCACCGAGGGTTGAAAAAAGATCAACAGTCTGCTTACCGACCCAAGAGACCAGGTTCACTGAAGATTTACCCCCCTATTCCGGAACAACCCTGATGATCCTTCTTATCAGACCGTCTACGTAGTAGTTAGACCGGTAACTCCTGAAGGATCCTTCCTTTATCATCTCTTCCTTTATCTGGCTGAGCAGTTTGCGCCCCGATTCCTCCTCTGCTTCCATCGACTCCGGATCTCCTCCGGGGACAAAACTCCGGATCTCGGCGACAACCTCATCGTTGGTCTCCATAGCCGAAAATTCTTCGAGAAGTTCATCAAGGCTTTGTATAGCCCTCCAGCCCTGGGCAATTGAATCCTGGCCGGGTTCCTCTATGCCACCGCCCCTTACCACAACCTCACAGACACCCCTGGCTCCAGCCGGTGCCTTGAGGGTTATCTTCTTTTTTACAGTTTCCTTCCGGTAAGGTCTGAGGGTGATCTCAACATCGAACTCTCCTTCGGGCGGAACAGTTTTTTTAGAGAGGTTTACGTCCTCGATGAACACCACTCTCGGGTCTGACGTTACCTCAATATCGAGATGGATCCCTATGGGCATTATCTCGAAGAAAGGGTTGAGTGATATTGCGTCGGAAAGCATTGAAAATTCTGCAAGCATGGTCTTTCCAAGGTCTGTAGGAGAAAAGAACATATTCGTCCTCTGCCAGCCTTCGACAAGGCCGCCCCCTTCAATCTTCATGGTCAGCTTTGCGCTTCCCTCTCCGACCCTGCCCCAGACATTATCTATAAGGCCATTCAGCATCTCCGGGATAACCTTGGTCATGAAAAAGGGGTCATAGGCTGTTTTGAACCTCTTCAGGGTCCGCTCTCCGGAATCCACGTTGGCAAACCTTACCGATATATCCATAACCGGCGCGAACTGCCCTATTCGCCCACCGATCGCCTGGGGCCTGTCCTGGGTAACTATCCCTATTATCGATCTGGGAGTACCCAGTTTGAACGGCGATCTGTAGCTGGGTATGACCTCGTGGATCCACGCCCTGGCAAGGGGGAAGGAAACGGCACCCCGGCTGGTGAAAGGGTGGGCAAAGGCCACGAACCGGCCGTCATTTGATACTGCCGAAAGAGTCCCTGTGGCCGCAAGAGAGATATCTCCCCAGGCTACAAGCACACTCACCGCCTCCCCGGGCCTGGCAACGGCTCCGAACTCTACCGGGATGTCGTTACCGCGGATATCCCCCGGTATCATTACTACCGGCATACCAAGGATCTCCTCGATCCTTTTTGCGCTCCTTGCGCTGTAACCCATGCCGACAAGCGGGGCAGAAAGCTCCCGGTCCATTTTATCACCAGAATCTGCTAAATCGGCAGGTGTTTCATCTTCGGAACCGTCGGGATCATCATTATCGGGATCTTTCAGTTCGAGGTCCGGGAGCGCTATCCCGGGCACCCTGTCGGGCCAGTCCCAGATACTGAGGATATCCTCTATGGGTGTGACCAGCCCCATCTCGTGCTCACTGAAGTTCCATCCGTATCCTATGGCACCTATCAGTTTTCCTCCAACGAAGACGGGGCTGCCGCTCATCCCGGCCGCTATTCCCCCGGTTTTTTCTATTACCGGACCGGAGGCCCTTATCAGGATAAGGTTTCGCGGCGAGGTAGGTTCGGGAAGAACGCTGAGTATCTTTACGGGGAATGACACAACCTCCCCGCCCTTGACGACTGTCCAGGCCGTTCCCTGCATACCCTCGCGAAGTGAATCTACACCCATGATGCCTCCAGGCACCACGAACTCACCGGAATAGACAACCCCCGGAAATGAAAGTAAGATCATCGCAACAACAAGGAAAAGCCATGTTTTTCTCAAAAACAGAACCCCCAAATAGACCCAGTCATTTCCCCTGCTTCCGGAATCTGAGATAGGACTGGATAAAATCGTCTATGTCTCCGTCCAGAACGGCCTGGACGTTTCCTTTTTCGAGGTTTGTCCTGTGATCCTTGACCAGGGTATATGGGTGCATGACATAGGATCGGATCTGACTCCCCCAGCCGATCTCCTTTTTTTCTCCCTGGATAATGTTCATCTGTTCCTGCTTTTCCTGGATCATCCTTTCGTAAAGACGCCCCCTCAGGACCTGCATGGCGCTGTGCCTGTTCATGTGCTGTGATCGTTCGTTCTGGCAGCTTACAACTATCCCCGTCGGTATATGGGTGATCCTCACAGCCGAGTCGGTCATGTTTACATGCTGGCCACCCGCACCGCCCGACCTGTAGGTATCTATCCTGAGGTCTTCGCTGGCTATCTCTATTTCCGCATCATCGGGAAGTTCTGGTGACACATTCACGGAGGCAAAACTGGTATGTCGCCTCTTTGCGGTGTCGAAGGGCGATATCCTGACCAGCCTGTGGACGCCACGCTCGCTCTTCAGATAACCGTAAGCATGATCCCCTGAAACGTGTATGGTCGCGGATTTTATCCCGGCCTCGTCGTCCTCGAAAAGCTCCAGTACTCGTGACTGGAATCCTCTTTCCTCGGCCCACCTCAGATACATGCGAAAGATCATCTCCGCCCAGTCCTGGGAGTCCAGCCCCCCGGCGCCGGGGTGAATACTCAGTATCGCGTTGGAGTCGTCGTATTCTTCGTTAAGCAACAGGAGGAGACGTTTTTCTTCCAGCGCTTTTTCCAGTTCCGATGATCTTGCCTGAAACTCTTTCTCGAGTTCCGCGTCATCCTCCTCACTCAGAAGACCGGCCAGTGTCTGCAGGTCTCCCAGTTCGGTCTCGATATTCTTCCACGAGTCGACTTTCGCCTGGAAACGGGCGATCTCCCTTGTCACATCCTGGGCGTCGTCCCTGTTCCAGAAACCCTGTTCCGATGTCGCCTCAGTCAGTTTCTCCAGGTCTGCCGCAGCTTTTTCCGGGTCAAAGACTGTCCTTCAACTCGTATGCAAGCGAGCGAAGTCCCTCCATAACGTTTGATACAGGTATCTGTGCCATTTGTATTCCTCCCGGAGTGCTATTATTAGTATTTGCAGGCATTTCATTATAACATCACGCTCGCCGCTATTGGGCAGGAAAAGGAAGGCATCCATGCGCAAATCTACACCAACAAAGACCGCTGTACTGAAAAAACTATACTCCTCCATTGGAGAAACCGTCTCTGGCGGGATACTTTGCCGGGAACTGGGGCTTTCCAGACAAGCCGTATGGAAAGCAGTAAGATCTCTGGTGGAGGACGGATTCACCATAGAATCAGTTCCGGTTAAAGGGTACAGGTTCCTCGGCTCTTCCGGAAACGATCTCGACCCTACCTGGCTGGAGATACTTTTATCGGACTGCCCCTGGGGTCACCCCGTACTTTTCTGGCAGGAGATCGATTCGACCCAGTCCCCGGCAAAAGAAATGGCCCGCCATGGCGCTCCGGAAGGAGTAGTTGTCCTGGCAGACCAGCAGACCTCCGGCAGAGGAAGGCTTGGAAGACACTGGATATCTCCCCCTGGAGGGGGTATCTATTTTTCAGTCATTATCCGCCCAGATATTCCGCCTGAACAGATTCAGACCCTGAGTCTTGCATCGGCCATGGCAGTACAGGACGCCATTCAGTCCGAATCGGGTATCAGGTGCCAGCTCAAGTGGCCCAACGATATTCTCTGGGATAATTCGAAGCTGTGCGGGATCCTGAGCGAGGTCTCAAGCGAACCGGGAAGGATCCATTTCGCCGTTACAGGCATCGGTATCAACGCCAACATGAGAGGACAGGATATGGGTCTGGGAAAAGGAGCCACCTCGCTGGCATCGATCCTTGGGCACGACGTCGACAGAGGTCTGATAGCTGCCTCGGTGATAAGCCGTTTCCATGACGGGGTCCGCAGGCTGGAGTCACCTGAGGGAAGGATCTCCCTGATATCGGAGTACGCCGCCAGGTGCGACACCATCGGGAAAAAGGTCAGGGTCCTCGTCGATGAAAGGGAGATAGTCGGGGAGGCATGCAGCATAGGAGACACTGGCAATCTCGAGGTCCGGTCAGAGGGGAAGATCCTCACGTTCTCGGCAGCTGATGTTACCCACCTGAGAAACTGTGGAGACAATCAGGAGGACTCCCTGGAGTAATCCCATATCTGAAGGTAAATATCATAGAGAAACAGGATCATATCCTGGTCGATATCAGGTCGCGGAAGTTCAATGGACCTGGGCATTTTCCCGACTCTTTCCCTGATAAATCCCGGCGTCCATGGATCGGTGACGATCAGCCATTTTTGCCTCACGGCCTCTTCAAGCGCGGTCTCCAGAACCTCGATCCCTTTCCCCGAGGCCCAGCCATTCTTGACAGCATCAGGCGGCCTGACAACCTTCCCCGCTGAAGCCTGAAGCCACCGGCCGTATTTCCAGGAAAGGTCAAGCAGTGACTTGCTCCCTATCATGTTCCTTCCGACAATTACCGTGCTGTCCAGCCTGGCCTGGAACTCGGCCAGCCTCCTCTGATAGTAGCTATAGTTGGAAGGTTCCGAGGCGGAGAGAATATCAAGGAGCCTCAGCGCGATAAACGGAAGAGCAGCAGGGTCAAGAAAGTTTTCATCCCGATTGCCTCCGGGGAACCCTTTCTCGAAGAGGCGAAAAGTTTTTGGTCTTTCCAGACCCCCCTGGCCCAGAAACCGTATTATTTCCTCATTGTCTACTGCAAAAACCAGGGTTCCCACGGGAGGTTCCTTTCTTGTTTTTTGCTGGACGCCGCTGTCGTTCCATACTACTAGGGGACGAACGGTCACATGGGCTCCTCCGATAAAACGCGCGATCATGGACAACCACGGGTTTGTCACCCAGATCTCGGCAGATCCGGCCCCTTCTGCGGATCTGCAAAAAAACAACATAAAAAAAAGCACCAGAAAAGAATATCTTCTTAAAGACCTTCGATCCAAACCCTTTTACCCCCCGGAATATCCTCCGGCCATTTCCCCGGTATTTTGAAGGATAGCACAAAAGGAACTGGCAGCAATTGCCTTTATCTGGAGAGTCTTCTGCTTCCTGGTTCTTCGAGGGGAAGGCCCTCCCCGCACAGGGGACATTCTTCCGGAGTGTAAACCGGGAAATCACTTTTCATAAGAGAAACAAGGGAGGGCCCGATGGCATTATTCCCGGAACTCCTGTCAACTACACAGGCTGCCCCCAGAAACTCTCCTACTGATACCTGGAGGATGGCATCGCGGACTTCCGCCGTCGATCTTCCGGTAGTTACAACATCTTCTACCACGAAAAAAGAAAGACCCGAAGGGGCGGGAAAACGCCTGAGCTTCATAATGCCTTTTTCCCTTTCGCAAAAAATAAAGGGCACCCCAAGGTATCTTGCCGTCTCGTGCCCTATGATCAGACCACCCACGGAGGGGGATATTATCACATCCGGCCTGAGGTGAGCGATACTTTCCCCTATACGGGCACCAGCCCAGGCGGCGTGCTCCGGATATCTCAGGAAAAGGGCACACTGAAGGTAAAACCCGCTGTGCATTCCCGATGAAAGCAGGAAATGACCTTCCAGGAAGGCTCCGGATTCCTTCATTCTCCTCATTGTCTCGACAGCAACAGTATCATTCATCTGGTCTGTTCCCACCTTTCCACGCGATCCACTATCTCCGAAAGAGCAATTGCCGGAGACGGGGATTTCAGTATCGGTCTGCCTATCACCAGATAATCCGCTCCTTTTTCGAGAGCCTGCTCCAGGGGCGCGGATCTTTTCTGGTCATCCTGCCCTGCCTGGTCCCTTATGCCAGGAACGACCATCTCCAGGTTTCCTTCCGCTACGGGTCGCAGGAGCTCCAGATCTGAGGGAGAACAGACAATTCCATCAATACCGGATGCCGCACAGACCCGGGCCCTGGATATGAGGGCTTCTTCCATCGCGCAACCGGGGTTGACCTCTTCCCAACTGGGAAGGTCGTGGCTTGTAAGGACCGTTACGCCAAAGAGTTTCATCGGGTTCCCCGACGCGTCACGTGTTTTGGCAGCAGATTCCAGCATCGCTTTTCCGCCGGCGGCATGTACCGTAAGGGCCCAGATACCATTATCTGCAAATTGCCTGACTGCCATTCCAACTGTGTTGGGTATATCGTGAAGTTTGAGATCAAGAAATACGTCAAAGCCAATTTCCATTACTTTCTTTACGAAGGGCATACCACCCTGGGCGAAAAGTCCCGGCCCTATTTTGACGAAGGCAAGTTCCCGGGCAAGAGGTTCGATCATGGCAAGGGCGGCGTCGACATCAAGAAGATCAGCAGCCAGAATCACCCGCCTGTTCTTTTGTTTTTTCAACATTTTTGGGTCGCGGCTCCTTTCTCTGGTCTGGCCCGACCAGTCAGGGCAACTGCGTTTTCAAGGCTATGGGAATCCATGTGTTCGATCAGACCCCGGCAGATAAGGGATGGAAGCCGCGATTCGACGAAAAGAGACGTCCCGGCCTGTATTGCCGATGCCCCCGCAAGCATCATCGAAAGAGCTTCATCTGGCCCTGAAACACCCCCGCATCCTATGACAGGGATCGCAACGCTCCCCGCTGCCTCCCAGACCATCCGAAGAGACAGCGGGAATATTGCCGGCCCTGACAGACCGGCAAAAACCCTGTCGAAGAAGGGCTTTTCGTTCTGGTTGTCGACAGCCATTCCAAGCCAGGTGTTGCCCACTACCACCGCGTCGGCTCCCGCATTTTCACAAACCTTCGACGCATCTGCAATCGACCAGGCCTGAGGTGTGAGCTTCACCCAGAGCGGTCCGTTCCAGGCAGCCCTGGCTCCACCGACGGCTTCTTCCAGACTCGAGGGAAGAGTACCCCAGGACATGCCTCCGCTCGAAACGTTTGGACAGGAAACGTTCAGTTCGATCGCTCCTATTTTGTCCACCGATTTTTCGAGAATGTGCACTGTATCGTCAAGTTCTTCGAGAGAACCAAAAGCAACGTTGACTATCACCGGGAATCCGGCGGAGGACAAAGGGCCAAGGTCTTCATCTATGAAGGCACTGACTCCGGGGTTCTGCAGACCAATACTGTTAAGCATCCCCGACGGGGTTTCAAAGATCCTGACCCCGGTGTTCCCTTTCCTGGGAGAAAGGGTAATACCTTTGCTGCAAACCGCTCCTACGCCATCCATGGATCCAGACGGCCACAGACCCGGATCCATAGGCCATACACCGGAAGCGATGATGACCGGTGTATCCATACGGACTCCGCCAACCACTGTTTCCAACCTTTTATTGCCCATCCCAGACTACCTCTTTCCAGTCGAATACTGGTCCCTCCACGCAGGTACGGACCATTCCTCTCCGGGTCTCGACGGAACACCCCATGCAACCCCCGATCCCGCAAGCCATCCTGCTCTCGAGGCTTACAAGGGTCTTGCCCATGGGGTTGATTTGGCCCAGACTCTGGAGCATGCCGTTGGGCCCGCAACCCCATATCTCGCAATCTGGACTCAAGAGGGAAGATGCAACGTCAATTGCCGTACCCCTAATTCCAAAACTTCCGTCATCGGTAGAGATAACCAACCCGGGGATCCTGGAGGAACACCAGTCGGCAAATAATTCCCACCCTTTGCCAGGCAGACCCAGAACGAAGGTTTTTTCGGGCTGCCCAGGGGAAATATCGACCAGATCAAGAAAGGGGGCTATTCCAAGAGTACCCGCCACAAGAACAAGTTGTTTCCCTGACGGATCTGGAAAACCGTTGCCGCAGGGACCCCGAAGATCCAGCCTGGCCCCGGGGGGAAGAGAGGCCAGAAGAGAGGTTCCCCTCCCGACAACCCGAAAGAGAAAACCAACCTTTTTACCGGAAGCGAAGGTGAATGACAGGGGTCTACCGAGAAGAGGGTCTGTCACTCCCGTCACCCTCACCATGAAGAACTGTCCGGTCTTTGTCTCGGGGATCGTTTCTTCCATCTCGACTACAACATGCCTGCACCCGTTCCCCGCCTCTTCGGACAGAGATATCCTCCCGGTGAGATCCTTCGTGCCGTTCTTTCCCTGGCCAGATATGGCAACCATCACCGGAAGACCACTTTCCCGCCGCAAATTGTCATGACAGGCCACCCCCTGAGTTTTTTGCCATCCCAGGGTGTTAACCTGGATTTGCTGAACCAGGTAGATGCATCAACCAATCTTTCGAGCCCCGGATCAATGACCGTCAGGTCGGCCGGGGCTCCGGGAGTCAGGGATCCCAGCGTTTTCCATCTTTCTGGAAGAATGGCGGCCGGTCCGGAGGTGAAAAGGTAAAGGATCTTCTCCAGAGGACAGGGTTTTCCCCTTTTTTCCCATTCGTCCATAACAGCGGCAGCCGCGCATTCGAGGGACGGTATGCCGAAGGCAGCCTCCTGAAATGGAACGTCCTTTTCGTCGGCATGGTAAGGGGCATGATCGGTAGCTATCGCGTCAACGGTGCCATCCCTTATGCCTTCCCAAAGGGCATCCCTGTCGGAACCGCTTCTCAGGGGAGGATTCACCTTGAAGACAGGATCGTACCCTCCATCTATGACCATGGTTTCCTCGAGGCAGAGATGGTGGGGTGTGACATCGCAGGTCACCTTGCAGCCCGAGGATTTTCCTGCCCTGACTGCGTTTATCGATTCGGCGGCGCTGACATGAGTAAAGTGGAGAGGTACCCCAGTGTCGGCCGAAAGACTAATACCCCTGTAGATGTCCGCCGCTTCCGCAGCGGCGGGCCACCCTTTGAGGCCGGAAAGAGAGGAGCATGTTCCGTCATTTACCTGTGCTCCTATGGTCAGGGTTATGTCCTCGGGATGCTCCATAATCCTTACGCCAAACCTTGAAGTGTACTGTAGAGCCAGCCTGAGGATCTTGCCGTCGCTGACGGGACTGCCATCGTCAGTAAATAGCACCGCCCCGGCCAGGGCCATTTTTCCCATTTCCGCAAGGGTTGCCCCTCTTCTCTCTCTGGTGACACAACCAGCCGGGAGAACCCTGGCTCCTTTGCACCCTTCTCCCTTGTCGACCAGGTAACGTACCAGAGCCGCATTATCCACCGGAGGATCGGTGTTTGGCATACATACCAGAGTGGTAAAGCCGCCGGCAGCCCCAGCGAGTGAACCCGAATGGAGATCCTCTCTCCACTCCTGGCCGGGATCTCGAAGATGACAGTGAAGGTCGATGAAACCCGGAGAAAGGATCTTGCCGGAGAGGTCTATTACCTCTTTTGCCCCTGATCCATCGAGCCCCCCTCCGATGGCAGACACCCTGCCGTTTTCAACGAAGAGGTCCGTTTTTTCTGCCGCAAATGTTCTTCCATCGAAAAGTTTGGCGTTTTTTAAAAGAATACTCACTGTTTCGCACCTCCGAGACAAACGTAAAGAAGGGCCATCCTCACAGCTACACCGCTTCTTACCTGGCCAAGAATCATGCTCTGCTCTCCGTCAGCAACCTCACTGGATATCTCGACACCCCTGTTGATGGGTCCGGGGTGCATGACCATCGCGTCGGGCCTGGCATGCTCCAGAAGAGACTTATCCGCCCCGAATAACTGATGATATTCATCAAGAGATGGGAAAAGTCCTTCGTCCTGCCTTTCCCTCTGTATCCTCAGCAGGTAGATTATGTCGGCATCATTGACAGCCATGACGGGATCCTCTTCGTAGACTGCTCCGAGGGTGTCGACAGCTTTGGGCATCAGGGTCGCAGGGCCCGACAAAGATACCCTGGCTCCCATCTTGCTGAAAGCGATTATCCCGCTCCTGGCTACCCTGCTGTGAAGCACATCACCGATAATGGCAACCTTTGCGCCATCCAGGGCCCCGAACTTTTTCCATGCGGTATACACGTCAAGCAGAGCCTGTGTAGGATGAGCATGGCCACCATCACCACCATTAAAGACAACGCTTTTTTTGAGTTTTCGCGCAAGATAATCGGCAGATCCCACCGCTCCATGTCTTATCACTACCGCATCGGCACCCATTGACTCGAGGGTCCATGCAGTATCACGAAGAGTTTCTCCTTTTGAGGTGCTGGAACCAGACGCTGACCAGTTGACAACATCAGCGCTGAGAAATTTCTCCGCAAGTTCAAAGGAGACCCTTGTCCTTGTGGATGCCTCGAAAAAGAGGTTGACAACCAGTTTGCCCCTGAGGGCGGGAACTTTTTTTATGGGCCGGTCGAGAAGTTCGTCCATGGAGCGGGACTGATCCATAATGTGCTGAATATCATCTCTTTCCCACTTGTCGAGATCCAGTACGTGACGGTGTTTCCAGTTCATTCCTTTTCTTCCTCTCTCTCGCATATAACCACTTCATCTTTGTTATCCAGTTCCATTACCCGAACCTCTATGACCTCACTCCTGGAGGTCGGTACGGTCCTTCCAACGTAGTCCGGATGTATCGGGAGTTCCCTGTGGCCCCTGTCAACCAGAACTGCCAGCTGTACAGCTGAGGGTCTGCCCAGGTCCATAAGGGCATCCAGCGCCGCTCTTATCGTTCTGCCGGTATAGAGCACATCATCCACCAGGAGGATCTTCTTTCCAGTGACATCCTCCGGAATAGAAGTGCTATGAACAACGGGCTGGTCATGCAGAAGGGTCAGATCATCCCGGTAAAGTGTTATGTCAAGTACTCCTGAAGGGATCCTTGTGGATTCGAAATGGGCAAGAATATCTCTCAGCCTGTTCGCCAGGTTGACACCTCTTCTTTGTATACCAACGATTATCATGTTCTCCAGGCCACGGTTTTTTTCGAGTATCTCGTGGGACATCCTTTTAAGGACTCTTTCGATATCCTGGGCTGTCATCACTGTTGCCTTTTCGGTGAGCACACCTTTCACCTCCAAAAAAAATGGGGCCCATAGATCACCTTTCGGTGTCCGGACCCCTTGATGAATTGCATTGCACCATTTCCGTACTGCCTCTTGCTCACAGCTTTACACCTCCGTCAAAGGCCTTGCGGAAGTGATTCTAGCAGGTTATCAAAATTTATGCAACCGGTTGCACGATAAAGCCTTTTCAGCGGCTTTTCTTTCAGCTTCCCTTATGGTACGTCCCTCTCCTTCCCCAATAAGGCCTCCTGAGCAAAAGACATTGACCCTGAAGACAGGAGCGTGGGGGGGGCCGCTTTTTTCAGCGACTATATATTCGGGTTTGCCAAGACCATTTTGTTCCATCATTTCCTGGAGGACAGCCTTGGCATTCCTGGGAACACCAACGTTCGCCTCAAGGGATGACACATAATACGACCCTATGACCTTTTCCGCAGCCCCGTAGCCACCATCGAGAAAGACAGCACCAAAGACCGCTTCAGCAGCATCGGCACATATAACAGGCTGTCGGCTGCCTCCGCTTTGTGAGAGTCCTCTTCCCAGCCTCAGCAGCCCCGGTATACCGGCCCTGACGGACCAGGTGTAAAGGGCATCCTCACAGACGATCGAGGCTTTCATCCCCGACATGGCACCTTCGTCCTCGTCGGGAAACTTTTTGTATATCATGGCCGTAACACAAAGCCCCAACACTGCATCCCCAAGAAACTCCAGCCTTTCATTGAAGGGACACATTCCGTTCTCGTTGGAAAAGGAGGCGTGTGTCAGCGCCTCCACCAAAAGATTCCTGTTTTCGAAACGGTAATCTATGAACTTTTCGAGTTTTCCGATCCCGGGAATGCTACCCGGATCTTCATTGCGGGTCAAGGACAGAAATCTCCTCTACTTCCGGAATTTTTCGATGGCTATGACCCCGTTGTGTCCTCCGAAGCCAAAGTTGTTCACAAGAAGCCTTTCGACGTTTTTTTTCAAAGCTTTCCCGTCAGGAACGACCTTGATCGGACATCTCGGATCAGGCGTAACGTAGTTGGCAGTCGGATGAACAACACCTTCACATATGGACTGGATCGCCGCAACGGTTTCAAGAGCCCCCGCAGCACCCAAAGTGTGCCCAATCATGGATTTGGTGGAATTTATCAGTATGCTGTCAGCAAGATCCCCGAAAGCGTTCCTTATCGCCGCTGCTTCCATTCGGTCGTTAAGGCTGGTGGATGTACCATGAGCGTTGATAAGGTCGACATCCTCCGGCTTCCACCCGGCCTTGCGAACAGCCTGGAGCATGGCCTTGGCAGGGCCGCTCCCGTCAGGATCCGGAGCCGTGATGTGGTAAGCGTCACAGGTTGACCCGAAACCCTTTATTTCCGCGTAGATATTTGCGCCTCTTTTCAGGGCGTGCTCGAGTTCTTCAAAAACAAGGACCCCGGCCCCCTCACCCATTACAAACCCGTCCCTTTCCGCATCAAATGGTCTGGAGGCATGTGACGGATCCTCGTTTCTGGTAGATAGAGCCCTCATTGCGGCGAATCCCGCAACGGCCACAGGGGTGATCGCAGCTTCGGCTCCCCCTGCAAGGATTATGTCGGCATCATCCCTGACTATGGTGTGATAGGCCTCACCCATAGTGTGAGTCGCAGATGCGCAGGCAGTCACTACACAGATGTTTGGCCCTTTTGCACCGTATACGATGGCTACGTAAGCCGCCGGCATGTTGCTGAGCATCATGGGCACACAGAAAGGACCAACTCTAGATGGACCTTTTTCCAGAAGAGTTTTCATCCCCTCGTAACTGGTCGCGATCCCTCCCTCACCGCTGCCGATATAAACGCCAAATCTATCGGGATCGAGGTTTCCTACATCAAGAGAGGCATCCCTGACGGCCATTTCGGACGCAGCAACAGAAAAATGGATCACCCTGTCAGCTCTCCTGGCATCCTTGCGGTCCATCCATTCGCCGGGATCAAAATCCCGGATCTCGGCAGCTATCTTGACCGTATAATCGGAAGCATCAAAAAGCGTTATAGGTCCTACCCCGTTACGCCCCTCTTCAAGAAACCTCCAGTAATCTTCTCTTCCGTTTGCAATGGGGGAAACGACCCCCATTCCGGTTATTACAACCCTTCTCAAACCACTTCACTCCTTCGGCTCCCGAATGGCACTTAGCCACTGCAGGGAACGGAGTATTCGGGAAAGCGCGGAGAGACGATCTCCCCGCGCCATTATCCCGGATAGTTCAGATTACTCTTCGACTCCAAGTTTCCCCTTGATGTATTCCATGGCTTCTCCGACATTGGTCAGTTTTTCGGCGTCTTCGTCGGGGATCTCTATATCGAATTCCTCTTCTATCCCCATGATCAACTCGACAATGTCGAGAGAATCAGCGCCGAGATCCTCCACAAAGGAGGCATCCGGTTTGATCTGGTCCTCTTCGACATCAAGCCTGTCCATTACAATTTCCTTGAGCCTTGCGGTGATTTCTTCCATTTTCATCTCCTTCACCTCCTCTCCGAAGAACTCTTGGCACCCGTATCAGACCATGGTCATTCCGCCATCAACGGCAATGACCTGCCCATTTATGTAAGATGCCTCCTCGGAGGCCAGGAAAGCCACCAGAGAGGCTACATCTTCAGGGCTACCCGACCGTCCTGCCGGGATCTGAAGCATCATCTGCTCTTTGACCTTCTGGTCCAGGACCGAGGTCATATCCGTTTCAATGAATCCTGGGGCTATGGCGTTGGCGGTAACACCCCGCGAGCCGAGTTCCCTTGCCGTGCTTTTGGTAAAACCAAGGATGCCAGCCTTTGCCGCAGCGTAGTTGGCCTGGCCGGCGTTACCTATGAGACCGATCACCGAACTGATGTTGATTATCCTGCCCCATCTTGATTTTGCCATATTTCTTGATGCATGGCGCGTCGTCAGGAAAACTGATTCGAGATTGGTCCGGATAACGTCACTCCAGTCGGAATCTTTCATCCTCATCAGGAGTCCGTCACGGGTTATCCCTGCGTTGTTAACAAGGATACCCACGGTCCCCAGTTTCTCTTCGATCTGCCTGAAGAGTTCCGCTACATCTTTTTCTGCCGAAACATCGGCCTGAAAAGCCATCCCTTCTCCACCGGCGGACCTTATGGCTTCGAGAACCTCCAGTGATCCGGCTGAAGAGGTTCGGTAGTTGATAGCGATCCTGTGACCCTTTGATGCAAGTTTGAGAGCTATCGACCTTCCGATCCCCCTGCCAGCTCCCGTGACGAGAGCCACCCTGCTTTCCGGATTCATATTATTGCCCCTCCCTCAGGAAATCAATCGCCCCTGGAATGTTTTCGCACGTATTCGCGGAAAAACATTCCGCCCGGGGCGATATTCTTTTTATCAGACCGGAGAGAACCGATCCGGGACCCGCTTCCAGGAAGGCACCTGTGCCAGCTGTTATCATTTTCTCCACAGAGTCAGACCACAGTACCGGCATAAATGTCTGGAGAAAGAGAGCCTCCTGAACGCTTTCCACATCATTTTCCTCTTCAGCGGAAACATTAGCCACAAGGGGCCATTTCGGGGCTTTCCAGGAGCAGTTCCCGAAAGCTTCCCGGAGCTTGTCTGCAACAGGCCTCATAAGAGAACAGTGGAAGGGCGCGCTCACCTTGAGTGGTAGAGCCCTTTTGGCCCCCCTTTCCTTGCAGAGTACTACCGCCATGTCTACGGCCCCGGTTTCTCCTGATATTACGATCTGCCCCGGGGCGTTAAAGTTTGCGGCCTGACAAACACCCATGACAGATGCCTCTTCGCACACAGCAAGGACTTTTTCCCTCTCAAGACCGATCACCGCTGCCATAGAGCCTTTCCCTAAAGGCACAGCTTCCTGCATCAGTTTTCCCCTAAGGTTGACGAGGCGGACCCCATCCTCCAGAGACAATGCACCCGCAGCAACAAGAGCAGTGTACTCGCCCAGGCTGTGTCCTGCAACGTACAGTGGGTCCACGTCCAGACCTTCCTCTTTTTGCAGGGATCGCAGAACGGCAATGCTCATGGCAAGAATAGCCGGTTGAGCATATTCCGTCTTTTTAAGTTCTTCATCGGGGCCCTCAAAGATCAGACGACTAAGTCCGAACCCCAGGGCTCCATCACACCTCTCGAAAACATCCCTGGCCGAACTGTAACAATCTACGAGATCTTTTCCCATTCCAACTTCCTGGGCTCCCTGTCCGGGAAAGACTAAAGAGTACTTCATCAAAATACCCCCAAAGGGATCAATTAAAAAGGTTTTTTTGCAAAACCGGGAGAACTTCGCTGATTCCCCCGAAAAGATCGAGGATTATATCGCGAGCCGGCTGGATCCTGTTCACAAGTCCAGCTGATTGCCCTGCCATTACTGAACCGTATTCTACATCACCATCCACAACGGCAGCCCGGAGTTTCCCTGTACCAAGTATTTCGATCTCCTCTACGGAGGCTCCTTCTTTTTCAATCTTTTCGAATTCACGGGTGAGACGGTTCTGGATGCACCGGACAGGATGGCCAGTGGACATTCCTGTTACGACGGTACTGCGGTCCCTGGCCCTTATTATGGCTTCCTTGTACTTCGTGTGGGCATTGGACTCTTCAGCGCAAACAAATCTTGTTCCCACCTGGACACCCTCAGCGCCAAGAGCAAAGACCGCAACAACCCCGCGAGAATCTGCCACTCCTCCCGCCGCGACAACAGGTATGGAGACAGAGTCAACGACCTGCGGGACCAGAAGCATCGTAGTAACTTCCCCTATGTGGCCGCCGGCCTCCATTCCTTCGGCCACCACCGCATCGGCACCCTGTTTTTCCACTCTTTTGGCGTGAGCGGCCGATGCGATAACGGGAATTACCTTGATCCCCAGCGGTTTCAGCCTTTCAATCACCTTCCCGGGAGAGCCCGCCCCCGTTGTCACCAGAGGGACCCTGTTTTTTGCGACTACTTCCAGCGCATCCTCTGCCGTAGGAGACAGGAGCATGATGTTGACCCCGAAGGGCTTCTCTGTGAGCGAACGAACCTTGATTATCTGCTGTTCGAGAATATCGGGAGGCATACTCCCTGCGGCAATTATCCCCAGACCTCCACCGTTGCTGACCGCGGCAGCGAGGTCAGCATCTGCGACCCAGGCCATTCCGCCCTGGATCACCGGGTATTCAGTGCCAAGGATCCTTTTTATCCTGTTGTCTGAAAGCATACGCTCACCTCATATCTCCAGAATAATTGCGCCATATGTCATACCCGCCCCGAAACTGACGAGCACGGTCTTGTCTCCCCTGTTTATCTTCCCACCGGATATTCCCTCGTGAAGGGCCAGAAAAACCGAAGCGGCAGAAGTGTTGCCATATTTTTGAAGGTTTACAACAGCTTTTTCGACCGGGACATGGAGCCTCCGCAGAACCCCCTCGATTATCCTGAGGTTTGCCTGGTGAAATATCCAGGAATCAATTTCGGAAACATCCAGTCCTGCCTGTTCGCAAAGGTCTTTGACGAAGGGGGGTATTATCCTGTTGACGTACTTGAAGACCTCGTTACCTTTCATTCGGACAAAGTGTTCTCCCGCTTCGACGGTGGCACAAGTTGCGGGTTTCGCGGCAAGTCCACCCGGGAACTCTATGTAGTCTCCCAGAGCGCCATCGGCATGGAGTTCAACGGCAAGAACCGAGTTTTTCCCCCCGGTAGCACCCAGAACCACAGCACCGGCGCCATCTCCGAACAAAACACAGGTGTTCCTGTCATTCCAGTCCACGATCCTGGAAAGGGCCTCGGCACCAATGACGAGAACTTTTTTCCACAAACCCGACCCTATTCCGGCTGAGGCCATGGCAAGGGCGTAAACGCAACCGGTGCAGCCGGCCTGAACATCACAGGCACCGGCCCGGACCGCGCCAATCTTGCCCTGTACGAGGGGCCCCACTCCGGGGAAAAGGCTGTCCGGGGAATTGGTTCCGACAATTATCATGTCTATCTCTTCGGGAGAAACCCCGGCTGCTTTCAGGGCTTCCATGCCTGCCCTGGCTGCAAAATCGCTGGTTACCTCTCCTTCGGACGCAATATGTCTCTCTTTTATCCCCGTCCGCTCCGTTATCCACTCATCCGTGGTATCTACCAGTTTTGAGAGGTCTTCGTTGGTTACGATTTTCTCAGGGACATACATTCCAGTCCCAAGCAGTGCCACTGGTACCGCGAAATCAAGCGCCAATATTCTTACCTCCCTCTGTCAGCTCTTCGGCTATAGCCTTCACGCCGTTTCTCGACACGAAATCTCTCGCAACTCTCAACGCTCCGCAAATAGCACTCGCCCTGGACCTTCCGTGAGCCTTTATTACCGCCCCGTTGACGCCAAGAAGGGGAGTACCACCTGTTTCCTCGTAGTTGAACCTTGACCAGAGGTCTTTCAGCATGGGAAGCATGAAGGCCATACCGATCTTGGGCATTAAGCGCCTGTTGAACTCATCCTTGACCAGAGTGTATATGGCTTCCCCTGTACCTTCAATAAATTTGAGAAGGATGTTGCCGGTAAGACCTTCACATACAACCACATCAGCTACCCCGAAGGGTATGCCTCCCCCTTCGACATTGCCGATGAAGTTGAGACCGCTCTTCCTGAAGAGGTCACGTGCTTCAAGGATCAGTTCGTCTCCCTTCACCTCTTCCTGGCCGTTCGAGAGCAAGCCTATGGAAGGGTTCTGCACACCGGCTATCTTTCTCATGTAAACGTCACCCATAAGAGCGAACTGGTAGAGGTTAAGTGGCTTGCACCGTACAGTGGCACCAATATCAATAAGCATTGAAAGCCTGTCGACAGCAGGAAGGGGTACCCCGAGGCCGGGGCGTTCTATACCCTGTATCCTCCCTACGACAAGAACACCTCCAGCAACGATGGCACCGGTGCTTCCCGCCGAAACACAGCCTCCAGCCTCACCGGAACGCACCATCTGCATTGCGACCCTGAGGCTCGAATGCCTTTTTTTCCTGATAGCTACGGCAGGTGGTTCATCCATGGTTATCATTTCATCAGTGTGGACTATATGAAGCCTTCCGCGGATGTCGCCCCCGGCAGACTCGAGCAGTGGCTCGATGGAGGATGATTTTCCGACCAGCGCGACCTCCAGTTCGGGAAACTTCTCGCAAGCCATTATCGCGCCCGCGCATGTCTCAAGGGGAGCGTGGTCCCCTCCCATTGCGTCAAGAGCCAGAAGCACCCGTATCACTCTCCTCTTTATTCTCGGAAGATGCCTTGTCACACTCTCCCACCACAGTTATGAACCTTCCCAAAAAAATTTCCCGTTCCCCTACTTTTATTCTCACACTTACCACGTATTTGTTTCCCTTTCTTGTTCCCACCTTTGCACGGGCTACAAGTCTCTCGCCAACTTTGGCCGGATGCCTGTACCTTACCCTGGCCGAACCTGTAACTGCCATGTCCGCCTCGATCACTGCAACAGCAAGACAACTGGCCATTGAATAAATATAGTGATCAGAAACAAAACCGGTATGCCGAAAAGCCATATCACCCGTGGTCTGAAGCGTTGAGAGGGCCCATTCGTCAGGCTGTAGCTCAAGGAGTTCACCGATGATCTCATCCCTCTTGAGGGAACGAAGCCTGCTTCCAGCCTGGCTCGCCATGGATCGCATCCTCTCGCGTACCTCCGGTATTCCGAGAAGAGCCCTGTCAAGCCTTATCGTGCTGACACTGACTCCCAGTTTCCCGGCTATCTCCTCGTCGGTGAGAAGGGGGTTAGCTTCAAGGTTTTTGACGATCCTGCCGTGCCGTTCTTTTTTTCCGGCGGATCTTTTCATCGCGCCTCTCCTTTGTCATCTGGTTCTAGTATCAGGTTATATGATCAGGCAGTATAACCCAGAAGGTTCCTCCGGTCAATGGCAACGGACAAAACTCAAAACTGTCAACGGACAAAAAAGGCCGGCGGGGATCTGTTTCTACCCCGGATTATTCCCTCGTTGGTCGTCAGAACAAGAGACCTCCGATTCACAATTCAGAACCTTCCAGGAACCGGTCTCCTGACGCAAGTGAGGCAATTAATGGCTCGTAACGCGAAGAGAAAGACTAAAAAAAGGGGGGGTTGCTGCCCCCCCGTTTTTTTCGATTATTTCTTTCTGAAGTTCCTGAAGGGAGATCAGGATTCTTTCTTTTCCTCTTCTCCCTTTGTTTTCTTTACGATTATCTGTCTTCCCCTGTAGTAACCGCATTCGGGGCACACCCTGTGGGACTGGGCTACCTCTCCGCACTGTGGGCACAGGGTGGTTCCTGGGGCAGACAGCGACCCAAGCCAATGGGATTTTCTCTGGCTGGTTCTTTTATGAGACGTCCTGCTTTTTGGTGTGGCCAATCTGGTTCCCTCCTTTCCCGGGAATGTTCTCTCCTGTTTCATTAATTGCATCCCTGAGTCCGGCAAGTTTCTCAAGCCTGGGGTCCACCGGGCCCTCGGAGCATCCGCAATCCTCCCTGTTTCTGTTGGCACCGCAAAAGGGACACAGGCCAGAGCAATCTTCGGAACATACCACCTTTTCAGGTAGTGATACGATCAGAGACTCCCAGATCTGGTCCGTAATATCTATGCAAGTGTCAAGGGTTTCGACAAGGACAGTGTATTCACCGGCCTCTCCCTCTTTTGGTTCGGATCCCGGCAACGGCTTATAAAAATACCTGAATTTCCTCGAAATATCAAGTGGTGTTTCATCGAGACATCTCGCACACGGGACCGAAGCAGCCACAGTGAGTGCGATATCCGCGACAAGGCAGGATCTGTCTCCGTAAACCTTGCCCTCCAGGGTTATCACTCCCGGTATGGAATACCTCTGCCCCCAGTATTCTATGTCCCCTCCAACAGGAAGAGAGCATTTAACATCGACCGGAGCATCGGTACGCAGGGCTTCAGATCCATCGAAACCGCATATCCAGTTCGCGGGTTTTTCGAGAAAAATCCTGTTTCCCTTGCTCCCTTCGTCCATGGAGAATCCCTCCTAACCGATTGCCAGTTCCAGAGTGTCTCTCGCTATGACGAGTTCTTCGTTCGTGGGAACAACGAGTACTTTTACAGCGGAACCTTCGCGACTTATGTCGGCTTCTTTACCTCTGATCCTGTTTTTTTCAAGATCAATTTCCGCACCAAGGAACTCCAGCCCGTTGCAGACCATTTCTCTTACCGTGACACTGTTCTCTCCTATTCCCGCCGTGAAGGCTATCACGTCGATACCCCCCATTGCCGCCGCGTAGGATCCGATATGCTTCCTTATTCCATAGCACAGCATGTTAAGGGCCAGCATCGCCCGGGGATTCTTCTGCGAGGCAGCTTCTTCGACGTCCCTCAGGTCACTGCTGATACCTGAAACGCCCTGAATACCGCTCTCCTTGTGCAGAATGTGGCTCATAGATTTGGGATCGATACCTTCCTGTTCCATGAGGTAAAGGACCACCGTTGGATCTATCTCGCCGCACCTGGTTCCCATGAGGACTCCGGGAACGGTTCCGAAACCAAGGCTTGTATCAACGGATCTCCCGCCCTTTACCGCAGAGATCGAGCTTCCGTTGCCAAGGTGGCAGGTAACGATCTTTAGTTCCTCCACAGGCTTGCCAAGCATCTCCGCCGCCCTGAAGGCCACATAGAAGTGACTGGTTCCGTGGAAACCGTAGCGTCTTACTCTCTGCTTCTCATAATAATGGTAGGGCAAGCCGTAGGTATATGCATAATCCGGTATGGTCTGATGGAAGGCGGTATCGAAAACTGCAACCTGGGGAACATTCGGCAGGACCTCTTTCATTGCCCTTATACCCATCAGGTTGGCGGGGTTGTGAAGCGGCGCGAGAGGGACGCACTCCTCTATTACGTCAAGCACTTCCTGGGTTATTACCACCGATCGGGCGAATTTTTCTCCTCCGTGGACAACCCGGTGCCCGACGGCCTTTAGCTCATCCAGGCTTTTCAGAACACCGTGATCCGGATCGAGAAGAGCGTCGAGTACTATCTTTATCCCGACCTTGTGGTTGGGTATGGGAACATCCGCTTTATGCGGGTCCTGACCCGTTTTTTCGTGTTTGATCCTGGAGCCGTCGATCCCGATCCTTTCCACGAGTCCTTTCGCGAGTACCCCTTCGTTTTTCATGTCGAACAGCTGGTATTTCAGTGAGGAACTGCCACAGTTCAAAACAAGTACCTTCATCCCTGTTCCACCCTCCTTTAGTCCTTGACCGGAACCTTTCCAGGGATTTATCGTACAATCAGTACGACAGGGAAGGAAGGTTCGGGCCCTTGGCGAAAAAACGTATTGTCGGGATCATTGCGGAATATAATCCCTTTCACAATGGACATTTATACCACATGAAGCGGGCCATGGAAACCGCGGAGGCCCAAGCCACCATCATTGTGCTTTCATCCAGTTTTGTCCAGAGAGGCGAACCGGCTTTCACGGACAAGTGGAGCCGCACAGAAATGGCCCTCAGGGGGGGAGCTTCTCTCGTAATAGAACTCCCGGTGGCTTTCTCCTGCCATAATGCCGGGGTTTTCGGTTCGGCAGCCGTCGATCTTCTGTTTTCTACCGGAGTTGTCACTGATCTGTCATTCGGCATGGAGAACCCGGACGCTCCCCTTGAACAGATCGCGAAGGTTCTGACCTCAGAGCCCCCAAAATTCAGGAGATCTCTCAAGAACCTTCTGGCTGAGGGTTTTTCCTATGCCGAGGCAAGATCGGCCGCAGCTGACGTGGTCATACCGGGAGCCCGAGCTGTTCTTTCTTCTCCTAACAATACACTGGCCCAAGAGTATGTTTCAAGAATATTCGCCAGGGGCTACGACTTGCGGGCTCTTCCTGTAAAACGTCTCGGTGAAGGGTACCACAGCGATATCCTCGACCCTCTTGCAAGCGCCAGCCGGGTGAGAAAGGCGATCCGAAGCCAGGGAATAGTAGATCCAGCGACAGAGGCTCTTCCAGAATGGAGCCAGCGCCTTCTGGACCGGGAGATATCCAGGGGACGATGCCTGCTTTCGCTGGACCTTTACTGGCGAATCCTTTCAACGGTCCTGATCAGGGAGGATCCCGAAACCATGGCTGGCCACGCGGAGATGAAGGAAGGAATAGAAAACCTGCTGGCAGCAAAGGCCCGCCGATGCCTATCTTTTGAAGATTTCGCAGGAGCGTGTACCAGCAAAAGATATCCGAAAAGCAGGATACAGAGACATGCCGCCCACGTTCTTTTAAACTACGGACACAGCCTCAACAGAAGAGCACAAAGAGAAGGACCTCCATATTTACGGGTTCTGGGATTCGATGACAGGGGGGCGGAAATTCTTCGCTCAATGAGAGAAACATCTCTTCTGCCTGTCGTTTTCCACCCCAGGGGGAGATCAGGGACCTATCAGCGGAAGATAGCTGACCTTGAATACAGGGCTTCCGCCATCTGGGAGAACATCCTTTCTTCGCCTGACCCCGGAAGAGAATCCAGAACTCCGCCGGTCAGGCCGGACCTGGATCCTTGCCGGAGGGGAACCTCTCCCGAAGTCTCCTGAAGACACCGGGAGGAACCATGTCATTGATAGATCCCCCGAAATGGAAGACTTCCTTGACGGCACGGCTGGACAGGTAAGAGTATCTCGCTTCTGTAACGATAAAGAAGGTCTCTATCTCGGGAGCTAGCTGGCGGTTCATCAGCGCCAGCTGAAATTCGTACTCGAAATCAGAGAGAGCCCTCAGTCCCCTTATGATCACCCTGCATTGTTCCTCCCTCATGAAATCAACCAGGAGTCCCTCGAATTGCTTTACCCTGACGTTGGGAAGATGGCTCAAGGCTTCCCTGGTCATGGTCTCTCTCTCCTCTTTGGAGAAGGTGTATTTTTTTTGCCTGTTGTTCAATACTCCGACCGTCAGGTCCTGGAATATAGCGGCGGCCCTTTCGGCTATATATATATGACCGTTGGTCACCGGGTCGAAAGAACCAGGGTACATTGCCCTTATCATCAATGTTCACCCTTTCAGCTTTTTTTGGAAGATCGAAAGAACCGTCTCGCCGTATTGCCTTGACGACACGATCCATTCCTTCCAGGAAGCGGGATCCGGGATTTCTCTTTTGGAGTGTTCAAGCACCAGGAACCCCCCGCCCTTGATAATACCAGAGAGACGGCTCTTCAGGGATCCCATCCTGGCAGCCCAACCGGTACAGTATGGAGGATCAGCAAAGACCACATCGAAAACCAGACCCTTGTTACCGAAATAGGCAAAGGATCTTCTCACGTCCATTCTGAGAACCATTTTCTCGCAACCTCCGGCCCGGGCCTCTATCTCATCAGCATTCTTTCGGGACAGCTCCACAAAGTACACCGGGGAAAACCCTCTTTTGAAGGCCTCAAGGCCGATCTTTCCGCTCCCCGCGAACAGATCCAGAAATGATCTTTCTTCAGCCGGGCCCAGGATGTTGAAAAGTGCCTGGGCCACAAGTCCCGAGGTAGGACGTGCCTCTTTCAGGAGATATTTCCCCTTTCCTTTGTTTCGTCAGGACCGGCAGGATCTTCCAGATAACGAAGGGGCTTTATATCAAGCACGGGGGTCCCGTCAACAGCGTCAAGCCCTATAACCGCAAGGACAAGACCCTCAACCCCCAGAAGCCTTACGAAGCTCAGCCCTGTTCCGTTGGGTCTCCGGGGGCTGCAGGTGGAGAAAACCCCCCGGATCGGCCTGTTCAGGTCACCCCTCGGGTGGACTTTCATGCTATACCCCCAGGAAAGGTGAAACCGGTAAATAATTGCCAGCCGTAGCTCTTCCTCCAGACCTGCGAGAGCGGGCAGGAATCGATGCAGCACCCTGATCCTGCTCTTTACCCCCCTGAATTCATCAGGCGGAACAGGTTTCTTTATGGGAGATTCCACGAATCCAATGGGGGTCATCGGATAACCGTTCAACTTTTGTCACCCGCCAGAAATTCCACCAGGGATGAGAAGGCAAGAGAAACAGCCTCGGTTTTAAATGGCCGTGAGGGTGAATCAACCTTCACGAGACAACCTTCGCCCCGAGGGACTATCCTTATGAAAAAAGTCTGTCTGAACCCCTCATCGGAGGTTATAGCCTCGACAAGGATAACCCCGGATGGGCCAATAAAACTTTCCTTGAACACCCATCGGCTGGAAGTGCTCTTCCCCTCCACTCCGGTCAACCGGCTCATGATCGATAGATCCGGGCATGGTGTATCTAGAGATACGTGCAATTCTTTCTCCTCCTTTTTTCGCGCAGGAAGAAGGAACGGTTCCTTCTTCCTGAACCGGAGCAGGAAGAGATCTTTCCCCTGCTCTCTCCACTTCCTTTCGTATTTGGTCCTTATCTCTCTATCGGGATTCAGGATGGATGATTCAAGCGAGAGAGCAGGATGCAACGGAAGTTCTCCTGCTACCTCGTCAGCGTATTCAGGGTCATCTGTAAATATCTCGAAAGCGCCTCCCATGGCAAGAGACCCGGCCAGAACATCGGAAAAACCCCTGTAGGTAACCCTCCTTTTCGCGTGTCTTTTTTTGGGCCATGGGCATGGGAAATTCATGTAAACAGCATGAAGCCACTCGGGCGGAAAACATTCCCCAAGCACGAAGCGGGCATCTCCCAGAACGATCCTTGTGTTTTTCAGACAGGATCTCTGGATCCTTTTAACCGCCCTTGCTGTGCACTGAAGGGAGACCTCTATACCGAATACAACTCCCCACGGAGATGAGGATGCGAGGTACTCGAGAAATTCTCCGTTCCCAAACCCTATCTCCAGAGCCCTGAAAGGAGGGTCGATATCAGCGATCTGGCAGATTTTTTTCCGGGGATCTTCGTTAATAATGATATTTCCGAGGGGGACCAAAAAGACACCTCCAGGTTTTTTACACAAAGTTGTTAAATAAAACACGATCTTCCTCTTGACAGCAAGTGTGACCTACATACAATATACATGGATTATTCTGCTGTTCTGTCAAATTATTCAAAATACTTTTTCCCTCTTTTTCCTTTTTCGGAACGAGTTCATTATAAGGCCAAAGGGTTTCGGAAAGGATGGCACCCGGCAACAGGAAACCGGATATTGTCAGCCGTTGGGAGTGTGGTATCATAAAAAAAAGTTTTTAAGTTTTTCTTAATTAATGCACTAACGCATCTTTCACTGAAGGAGGGGTAATTTATGTCAGAAGTCATCGAAGTTCGATGGCATGGACGGGGAGGACAGGGAGCCAAGACAGGTTCCGCCATCCTGGCGGAGGTTCTTTTCGAGGCCGGAAAGTTCACCCAGTCTTTCCCGGAATACGGAGCAGAGCGTCAGGGTGCACCAATGAAGGCCTTCAACAGGGTTTCGGAAAAACCGATACGCGTCCGTTCGGGCGTTCTTCAGCCTGACATAGTGGTACTTATCGATCCCACTCTGATCGACGCGGTCAGGCCAACTGACGGTGGAAAAGATGACACTGTTTATCTTATCAACTCACCGGACGATCCGACGGTTATCAGGAAAAAACTGGGAATCCCCGCATCGGCGAAACTCATGACCGTTGACGCCACAAAGATCACTCTCGAGGAATTCGGCCAGAACAGGCCCAACACCCCAATGCTTGGCGCACTCTCCCACTGCTTCCCCGATGTCCCGGTACAGGCTTTCATTGACCACTTCACCCACAAGATGGGCGCAAAACTACCGGAAAAGGTTCTCACCGCAAACCAGAACGCTATCAGGCGCGGTCACGAGGAGGTGCACCAGGGATGAGCTCACTTAAAGGCTGGAAGGACCTTCCTCCCGCAACAACCGTTCCCGCTTCCACATCCGAGGCCGTACAGACCGGCCAGTGGAGAAGCATGCGCCCGGTTTGGGACGAAGAGAAATGCATTCACTGTCTTCAGTGCTGGATCCAGTGCCCTGATAAATCCATCAAGGCCAACGCCGACGGAAAGGTCACCGGGATCGACTATTTTTACTGCAAGGGATGCGGTATCTGCGCAGCGGTTTGCCCCAAGAACGCAATAGAGATGCGGCCTGAAGCCGAATTTATCGAGCAGTAGCCCTGCTGACCGAAAGGATGTGAATCAGATGCCAAGAAAGGATATCACTTCCGGAAACTGGGCAGTGGCCGAGGCCATGAGGCAGATCAACCCCGATGTTGTCGCCGCATACCCTATCACCCCCTCGACCGACATACCCATGAGGTTTTCGGAGTTTGTCGCTGACGGTCTCGTGGACACCAATCTCGTTACGGTCGAAAGCGAACATTCAGCTATCAGCGCCTGCCTCGCGGCTTCAGTTTCGGGCGCGAGGGTCATGACGGCATCCAGTGCCAACGGTGTGGCGCTGATGCACGAGATCTTCCCGATAGCGGCCTCCTACAGGACCCCGATAGTCTTCGGACTTGTAAACAGGTGCCTGGGAGCCCCTATCAACATCCACTGCGACCACGGAGACAGCATGGCCGAAAGAGATTCGGGATGGATACACATCTATTGCGAGGACGGCCAGGAAGTCTACGACACAATGATAATGGCCGTCAGGATCGCGGAACACAAGGACGTCCTGGTTCCCGCTTTTGTTTGCCAGGACGGTTTCATTACAAGCCATTGCTTCGAGCCCGTGGAATTCCTCGATGACGAACAGGTCACGAAGTTCATCGGAGAGAGAGAGCCCCTTCTTTCCCTTCTTGATATCGATAACCCCGTTGCCTACGGTTCTCTTGCGCTGACGGACTATTTCTTCGAGATCAAGAGACAGCAGATCGAGGCCATGAAGCATGTCGAAAAGGTCTACAACGATGTTGCGGCAGAGTTCGCAAAGATCACCGGAAGAAACTATCCTCTGGTCGACAAATACAGAACAGAGGATGCCGAATACATCATGGTGATAATGTCTTCCGCTGCCGGAGCCGCAAAAGAAACAGTAGACAAACTCAGAGAACAGGGACACAAGGTCGGATGCCTGAGAATACGGCTTTTCCGCCCCTTCCCTGCCAGTGAGATAGTTGGCGCCCTCAAGGGAGCCAAGGGTATCGCGGTATGCGACAGGGCGGCAAGCCTTGGAGCGGCTGCTCCTCTCTTTACCGAGATCAAGGGAGCCCTTTATGACTCGAACGTCCACATCCCGATGAACACATATGTCTACGGGCTTGGCGGAAGGGACTTCTTCCCTCACAACGCCGAGGAAGCGTTTATGGATCTGATAAACAAGAAAATGAGCACCGAGGAACGTTACCTCGGCCTCAGGGAATAGGGGGTGCTCCAGGATGGCTGTTAAACTTAAAGACCTTATCACCAAGGAAAGGGCCATGCGGCAGGGGCACAGGATGTGCCCGGGATGCGGCGCGCCTACCGTTGTCCAGCAGGCACTTCTTGCCGTCGATGATCCGATAGTTATTACTTCGGCAACGGGTTGCCTGGAAGTTTCAACGACAATATATCCTTACAATTCTTGGGGAGTTCCTTTCCTTCATTCCGCATTCGAGAATGCGGGTGCAAATGTCTCCGGCATAGAGGCGGCATATGTGGCCCTCAAGAAAAAGGGCAAGATCAAGAAGGATATAAAGTTTGTCGCTTTTGGCGGTGACGGCGGAACCTATGACATAGGCCTGCAGGCACTTTCCGGAGCGGCAGAACGGGGTCATGACTTTACCTACATCTGCTACAACAACCAGGGCTACATGAACACAGGAGCACAGAGAAGCAGTGCCACCCCCATTGGCGCCAATACAAGCACTGCTCCAGCGGGCAAGGTGATCCCCGGTAAAATCCAGAAACCAAAGGATCTTACAGCTATAATGGCCGCACATCATATCCCCTATGTGGCCCAGACCACTATATTCAATCCGATGGAAGTCATCGAAAAGGTCAAACGGGCTATAGAGACCCCGGGACCCGCTTTCGTGAATATCCTCGCTCCCTGTGTCCTTTTCTGGCGTCTTGAGCCCTCGATGCAGAAGGATATCTGCCGCCTTGCCGCGGAAACCCGTTTTTGGCCGATCTACGAGGTAATAAACGGGGAATGGAAGTTGAGCTACAAACCCAGGAAATATGTCCCGGCAGAGGAATTCCTCAAGCCTCAGGGTCGCTTCAGGCATCTCCTGAAAGGCGATACAGGCAAGGCCGTGATCGAGAACTTCCAGAAGGAAATTGACGAAGAATGGCAGTATGTCCTGAAACGTTGCGGAGAAACCTGGGAGCCCCAGGCCTGAGTCGCACCAGGGTCAAAATTAATCCACTTTCTTTCTTGACCTTCACGGTTATCAGGGATACAATGTTCGTCGCTCGCGGGACGTAGCGCAGTTTGGTTAGCGCACTTGACTGGGGGTCAAGGGGTCGGAGGTTCAAATCCTCTCGTCCCGACCAATAATCCAAGCGGGAGGCCTTCCGGGCCTCCCGCTTTTTTATCTTCCCCTTCAACGGGATGGAGGATGCAAGATGACGGAAAGATTCCACAGGGCAAATACAAGGATAGGTCAAAATTTTCTGGTGGATAAAAACATCCTGAAAATTATCCTGGATCACGCCGGAATATCTTCCGAAGACACCATCCTTGAAGTCGGGGCTGGTAAAGGCATCCTTACCAGAGGCATTCTGGAGGGAAATCCCCGGATGCTTTACTCCCTTGAAATAGACAGATCACTGGAACCATTTCTGAAAGAGCTGTCGGATTCATTCAGCAATTTCAGGATTATCTGGGGAGATGCTCTCAGGAAAGGGTTTCCCTCCTCTTTTGATCCAACCCCGAACAAGATGGTAGCCAATATTCCCTACCACATAACGACACCCCTTATCTGGAAGGTCCTGGAATCGTTGGCAGAAAAGGGTCTCAAATACCTTCTTCTGATGGTCCAGAAAGAGGCTGCCGAAAGGATCTGCGCGCCAGCACGCTGCAAGGAACGGTATCCCCTGGGAGTGACAATCCAGTCGATGGGCGAGGCAAGAATCCTCAGACTTGTTTCCCCAGAATCTTTCCGCCCCTCCCCTTCGGTAACTTCGGCTCTCCTTGAGATAAACCTTCTGGCAAGGGAAGATCTGCCCAATTGCCAGCTCTGGAGAAGACTCCTTCGCTCAGGTTTCGCACAAAGGAGGAAAACTCTAGTCAATAACCTTGGAAGGGATTTCCCGGAGCTGAAGACAAAGATCGCGTCTAATATCAATTCTTTGGGATTCCCTGTTACTGTGAGGGCAGAGGAGCTTGAGGTTGAGGAATGGCATGATCTTCTCCGAATATTTCGAACAGTCCTGGCAACAAAAAAGCCGGAGACGTCTGTGACGCATCCGGCCCGAAATCGACAACCATAAAATAAGTTCTCTTCAGCGGACCCTGTCTTTGAGAGCCTTTCCTGCACGGAAAGCTGGAACTTTCTTTCCAGGAATATTGATGACCTTGCTTGGATCCTGGGGGTTTCTGCCCTTTCTGGGAGCCCTTGAACGCACCTCGAAGGTACCGAAGCCTACCAGTTGGACCTTTTCGCCCTTTGAGAGAGATTTAACGATGGTTTCGAAGGTCGACGCGACAGCCTCTCCAGCCTGTTTTTTGCTTATGCCCGCAGACTTTGCAACTGCATTGATGATATCCGCCTTGGTCACCTTACGCACCTCCATCCTTCTTGTTTTCCGGTTCTCGAAAAAATCAGGAACATTTGAACCCGTACTTAATCTATACCATTTACTGCCTGTCCGGTCAAGTAAAAATCCCTATATTGTCGCAAATTTCTAGGTTTTGCTCTTACTTCTCCAGAACAGTCTCAGGGGAGTCCCCTCAAAATCGTCAAGTTCTCTAAGTTTTTTTGCTACATGCCTTTCAAAAGCCTTTGTTACTATGGCTGGATCGTTGACGACAAAAACGAAGGCGGGAGGACCTGCGGCAACCTGCGAACAACTTTTCATCCTCAGTGGCATCCCCCGGGGACCGACGGGCAACCTCTCAAAGGAGAGGGTATCCCTGAGCATAGTGTTGAGCCTGGCCGGATCCATCATCCTGCTTCTGTTGGCATGGACGCGAAAGATGGTCTCCGGGAGTTTGTGCACTCCCCTACCCGTAAGTCCTGATATAAAGACAACGGGGGCGAACCCCACGAATGGCATCTCGTCTCTGAGTTTTTCCGTCACCTTGTCCCCAAGTTCCGGAGTCTTGGTCAGAAGATCCCACTTGTTAACGGCAAGTATCAGTCCCTTGCCTTTTTCCAGCACAAGTCCGGCCATCCTTTTGTCCTGCTCGGTACAGGGCTCTGTCCCCTCCATTACAAGGACCGCTACATCGCATCTTTCTATGCTTTCATGGGTCCGCACAAGAGAGTAGTATTCCACGTCAGAGCTTATCCTGCTTTTTTTTCTCAGCCCCGCCGTATCTATAAGCCGAAGTGGCCTGCCCTCTATCAAGACCCGGGAATCTATAGAATCCCTGGTGGTACCCGGAACGGGGCTGACCATGGATCTTTCGGTCCCGGAGAGAAGGTTGAGGAGCGTCGATTTCCCTACGTTAGGCCTTCCAACAATTGCTATCGCTATCTCGTCGGGATTCCTGATCGAATCCGGATCCCCTGGAGGAAGTAGAGAAATCACCTTTTCAACAAGTTCATCGGTGTTTCTTCCGTGGGCCGCGCTGATCCCGAAAACGTCCCCGAAACCCAGCGCATGAGCCTCCATTACTCTTGATTCGTGAACCCTGTCATCAACCTTGTTTGCCGCAAGGACAACATGCTTTCCGCTTTTTCTCAGAAAAAGGGCGATCTCCCGGTCAAGGGGCGTAACTCCGTCCCTGGTGTCAACCACCATTATCAAAACATCACTCTCATCGACAGCCAGTCTTACTTGTCTCCGGATATTTTCGGTGATGTCATCCCCTCCGTCAGGGAAAAGACCACCCGTATCGACCAGAAGGAATCTTCTTCCGTCCTGTTCCACCTCACCATAAATTCGGTCCCTCGTCACGCCCGGCTGGTCATCGACGATAGATGCCCTTCTTCCTACTATCCTGTTGAAAAGCGACGATTTTCCAACGTTAGGTCTGCCTACAATAGCCACAATGGCCATCCCTGGATCATTCCCTTCCTAATCTGCCCAAACCTCTATCCTGGGGAATCCCCTGCCTGATCTGGATATGTGAAAAAGAGGGGCGAGAGCCTTCCTGACTCTTGACAGGTTCCCGCTCCTTGCCCATAGCATATCCCCCAAAGGGTCCGGGTCAAGACACTCAATCCCTGAAGCGGCAAGGAGATCCCGCGTCTCGGCTTTCATTCCTTTGAGGCCCCTGATCTCAACCAGGTATCTCCAGGGAGGCAGGCCGAGTTCCTTGCGCTCCATGAGCTCGGCTCTCCAGAAGTGGTCCCAACCCGCTGCCAGGCCCTTCTGCCACCCTGACCCTGGCACCCTGCTCTGGATAAGGACCGTTCGTAAACTGTTGCCTTTTCCCCTCCAGGCTGACTCCCAGACCATGCGGAAAGCCCGGCTCCTGGCATCGTAAAAGGGGGTGTTAACGGCCATATCTGCATCCAGCCAGCATACAAGACCTATCTCCAGATGATCACAGAGCTCTATCGCCTTCCGGGATCCAACGACAAGGCCCCCGGAAGCAAGGCCTTTTACAAGGTCCTTTCTTGCTGAAGCGGTCTGCCTGATATCTGCATGCCAAATATATACGGGGCAACTATCACCCAGAACATTCTCCCCAATATGCCTCAGACTCTCCAGGCCGGGCTTCATCCCCTGGAGCGATATGGCTCCGCAGAACGGGCAAACTTCAGCCAGGGCCGTCTTTTTGCCGCAGAATCCGCACACAAGGGCTTCCTCTTCATCATCCCACCTGACGGGGAGTCCGCATGAAGGGCAAACTATCATTCTTCCGCACTCACTGCAGATAACGGCCCCGGCATATCCTTTCCTGTCCAGTATCCACAGAACCGGCCGCCCCCCCGAGACTTCCGCCTGGGTACGTTTAAGGGCAGAGTCGCTTACCAGGAGGGGAGACTGGATCCCCCGGACACTTATCTTCCTGGCCATACCCATATCGACAAACACCATTCGCCCCGTTGTCTCCCGTGGGCACTCCCGCGGCATTCGGAAAAAACTCCTCGACGAAGGAACCCCGCCACCCGTAACCAGGGTCGCTCCCCATGACTGGGCTCTGCTACCGGCCGCGCTCCGGGCGTGAATAAAGGGAAACCTGCGCGAAAGATATGAAGGATTTCCTTCGTCCTCGACAATGACGGCGGAAACAGACGTCAGCGGAGCAAATAGGGCGGCCGGAGATCCGACCACCAGCCGGAAGTTTCCCCTTCGGACCCTTTCCCACCGGCTGTCAGAAGCCGACCCGGGTGCAGAAAGCCATAAAAGGCTGTCTTTTTTGTGTTTTTCGGGAAGTTTTTTCCAGAAAGCGGATGCGGCGGATCTGTCCGGGAAAAGGGCAAGAACTCCGCCCCGGGAGGATTCTATCACCTCCAGGTACCGGTCAGATCTCGCAGAAAAATCCGGCGAGTCACATCGCTCTTCGTTGAAATCTCCACGGGGACCATCCATCTCGGGAAGACCTTCGAAAGACTTGCCGGAAATGACAGAAGCAGGTGCGACGGCCTTCAGGGCCTCTCCGAAACCACAGAGAAAATGCTTGCCTATTTTTTCGGATGTATTGAAGAGTTCCCACCCCAGGGGTGATCGATCATCTATCGCCTCCAGGGCAGAAAGCACCCTGTATTCGCCGAAAGGCCGTTCCATGGAAGACGATCCAGTGGCAAAAGCAACCCTTACGCCCCGTCCCACAGGGACCCTCAGTCTGGCTCCACGGCTGCAAACACGGTCAAATTCATATGTAAGTGTATGCCACCATGGACCCGGTACGACAACTTCCAGGAACAAATTCAGAGACCCGCCGCTTCAAGTTTTTTAAGAACGATCCCCCATACGGCGTCCGCAACTTCTTCCTTGGTACCCGATATCTCTTTCTCTATTCCTTCTTTTCCTATCATTACCACGGAATTATACTCTGAGCCAAAGGCAGAATCATCACCGCTGACACTATTAGCCACTATCAGATCAAGTCCCTTTCGGGCAAGTTTGGCAGACGCGTTGGCAACAGCGTCTTCTGTCTCAGCCGCGAACCCGACCAGGAATTGTCCAGACCTCTTCGAAGCACCAAGAGATGCAGCGATATCAGGGTTTGGTGTGAACTCAATGGTAAGGTTCTTTTCCTTCTCCCTCTTGATCTTTCTGTCCATTACCCTGGATGGAGTAAAATCACCCACCGCGGCGGCCTTGACAATAACATCATAGGCCGGAGCTTCCAACATCACCGCATCGTACATCTCCATAGCCGAAACAACCGGTATAACCCTGATGCCATATGGGACAGGCTGGGAAGACGGGCCAGAGATCATCACCACCTCAGCTCCTCTGTACCATGCCGTGCGGGCAACAGCGAACCCCATCTTTCCTGAGCTGGGATTGCTTATGAACCTTACAGGATCTATGGCCTCCCTGGTAGGTCCGGAGGTAACCAGAACGCTCACACCATCAAGGTCGGCCACAGGACAGACAGCCCTGAAGGTCTCTTCCCGGATAACGTCGATGGATGGAAGCCTTCCCTTCCCCTCGGAACCGCAGGCCAGCTCTCCCGATTCAGGCTCAACGAGATGGTAGCCAAGTTCTGAACACTTTTTCGCATTATCTCTCACGGCAGAGTGTTCCCACATGTTTACATTCATTGCGGGAAATATAAGAACTGGACACCGCGCCGCCAGAAGGGAGGCATGAAGAAGTGTAGAACCATCACCGAAAGCCGCGCCATGCAGAAAAGACGCGGTAGCTGGAGCGACGATCATAACATCAGCCCATTCCGCAAGGGAAATGTGGGGGATTTTCCATCCTCTTTCAGCTGAAAGAAAATCATCCTCCAGCCATACCCGCCTGGAGGAAAGAGACGATATCGAGAGAGGGGAAACAAATCGCTCAGCTGATCTGGACAGGATGACCTCAACTTCCCAGCCGTGCTTCCTGAACTCCCTCACCGTTTCAGGAGCCTTGTATGCGGCAATTCCGCCGGTTACCCCAAGAAGAAGTTTACGATTTTTCTTCCAATCCATCGGCATTTTCGGCCGCTTCTTTCTCTGCCCCGGCGGGAGAGGCCGATTCCATACCGAAGATGGACACCTTTCCCTCGCTGATCTCCCTCATCGCCATTTCAATAGGATTGGATCCTTCGTCCCCGAAGGGCATACGTCCCTTTTTCTCACTCAGCTGCCGGGCCCTTTTGGAAATAGCGCAGGCCATAAGATATTTGTTTGTTATGGGTCTGGATAGATCCGTTCCGTCTGTTTTTTTCGTCACAATACAACACCTCTGCCCTGATATTTTAATTATCTGGATCTCCTGTAACTTTCCACTATTCCCGCAAGTTCTCCTAGCGCCCTGCTGAAAAAATCATTGACAATAACATGATCGTACATTCCGGAAAGTTCGATCTCGTGTCTTGCGCCTTCAATCCTGGCTTGAACTTCATCAACGCTTTCTGTTCCCCTATGGCTGAGACGTTCCAGCAGATCCTTCTCGGAGGGGGGGAGAATAAACAGTAAAACCGAATCAGGCATTGCCTCCTTTACCTTTACGGCTCCCTGGACATCTATCTCCAGCACAACGTCCCTGCCCTTCGAAAGAGATGCCTCCACATCCTCTTTTAGTGTCCCGTAGAGGTTACCGTGAACTTCTGCCCATTCCAGGAACATACCCTCTTCCGCGAGTCGTCTGAAAGACCCGGGACTAATGAATCGATAGTCAAGGCCGTCCTTCTCCCCCTTACGAGGGGACCTCGTGGTACAGGATATGGAATATTCAAGGTTGTCCAAAGTATTGAAAAGTCCCTTTCTCAGAGTCCCCTTCCCCACCCCGCTGGGACCAGAGACAACGAAAAGGCGCCCCCTAGCGATCCGTCTCACACTCCCTGTCCCTGCCCTCGAACCGGACACCAATGGTTTCCGGCTGGATCGCCGAGAGAACTACGTGATCGCTGTCCATAACAAGAATGGCCCTTGTCTTTCTACCCTCGGTGGCATCAACCAACTTCCCCTGGGCCCTGGCTTCGTCTTTCAGTCTTTTGATCGGAGCCGACGAAGGGTGTACTATCGCGACTACCCTTTCGCTGACGACCATATTTCCAAAACCTATGTGCAAAAGGTTATATCCCATCTTCTCACTCCACGTTCTGTATCTGTTCACGAACGGATTCAAGTTCGCTTTTTGCTTCTACCGAAAGCCACCTTATTTCTGCATCCTGAACCTTCGAGGCGACGGTGTTTATCTCGCGGTTCATTTCCTGAACCAGAAAATCAAGGGTCTTTCCGTTAACACCCTTATTATCTACCATGGAACGGAATTTATCCATGTGGCTCGCCAGTCTCGCCAGTTCTTCCGATATGTCCCACTTGTCGTTGAGTATGACAATCTCCTGGGCCAGACGACCTTCATCGCAGTCAAAACCTCCGGACTCGACAAAGGATATTATTCTTTCCTTCATCGATGAGAGTGCACCGGCTTTTGCGACCTTCCACCTGTTCTCTATCTCGACCACCCGGCTCTCCAGCCCTTCCAGGTGGGCAAGGATCTCTTTTTCGAGGTGGCTTCCCTCAGTTTTTTTCATGTCGACCCATTCCCGGATACCTGCAGCAACAAGAGACAGGATAGCCTCTTCGATCTCTTTTTCGAGTTCTTCTGTCTCCTGGGATGAAACCATGACTCCCGGTAACGAGAGTAGTTGTTCAACCTGGACATCCTCCGGAAGACCAAATGCAGCCCTTGCCTTTGCTGTGTCTCTTATGTAGCCGTCAAGAACGATCCTGTCTATTACAGCCCCCCTGAAAGCAGGGCCCCAACATACTTCCAGCCTGACCTGGATCTTTCCTCTTCTTGAGGCTTTTCTTATCTCCTGCTGGATGGTTTGCTCGAAACGGAAAAGTTCCCTCGGGCTTTTGACAAAAATTTCCTGGTTCCTGTGGTTAACGCTGGATATTTCCAGGGAAATGGATCCAAAAGGTCTGTCAATACTGGTCCTGCTGAAACCAGTCATGCTTCTGAGCATCTTCATCCAGCCCCTTTCCGGTAACATAGCCGAAAAATCTTTCGATATTTTCAAGCAGTGTACCAATGTTGTCTCCGCGTGTGGCACTGACGGGAATCACAATATCCTGGGTCCTTCCCACCTCGGCGATCCTCGACGACGCTTCTTCAGGTTCAAGAAGGTCGATCTTGTTCATAACGACCATCCGGGGTATTTCTTCCGCCCCTATCGACTGCAGAAGGGCCTCCACGACTGATATATCATCATTGAAACCCTCAAAGGAAGCGTCGGCTACAAGAAGAACCAGGTCGGAACCTGAGACCTCCTCCATAGTGGCCCTGAATGCGGTTACAAGGTCATGAGGCAGATTCCTGATAAACCCTACCGTGTCGGTCATCAGTATGAAAGAACCGCCAGGGAGCCTGACCCTCCGGACAAAGGGATCCAACGTGGAAAAGAGCCTGTCCTCAGCCACAAGGCTTTTATCGCCGGAAAGGCACTTCAGGAGAGAAGATTTTCCGCTGTTAGTGTAACCCGCCAGGGCCACGGTACGAAGCCCGGCGCGGACCCTCCGTTTCCTCTGGGCCTGTCTTCTCTCCCGGATAATTTCTATTTTCCTGCTGATCTCCCTTTCACGTCTTTCGAGTTTTCTCCTGTGTCTCTCAAACTCCGTTTCTCCAGGCCCCCTCGTTCCCAATCCGCCACCCAATCTGGACATCTGCATGCCAAGACCTTTCAGGAGAGGTATCTCGTACCTGCAGCGAGCAAGCTCTATCTGGAGTTTCGCCTCACCTGTCTGTGCCCGCTGCTCAAATATTTTCATTATTACCAGGGGACGGTCCCAGATCATCAGTCCCGTGATCTCTGAAAGGTGCGCTGCCTGGGCAGGAGACAGCCTTCCGTCAACCACCAGCAGCGACGCTCCGGACTCCCTGGCAAGAAGGGCGATCTCCTGGGCTTTGCCCGACCCGATGAAGGAATCTGGATCCGGTTTATCCCTTCTCTGTATTATTTGCCCCGCAGTACCTGTCCCCAGGTTTTCAAGAAGGAGTGAAAGCTCTTTCAGACTGGCATCCAGCCCCTCGGGATCTTTACCGGAGATCGCAACTAGGATCGCCGTACTCGGCCACCCCTTGCCTCTATCGGTCAACCGACAGTTCTCCTTCCAGTTTTCTCAGGGAATTATCAAGTTCTTCGGTAATTTTCTGTCTCAGCTCTTTGACGGGGACACCCTTTATCCCGGCAGGGTATATGGGATCCCCAAAGACCAACCTTATCCTGACGGGTCGATACCGTGAGGACTCCTTGGGAAGAGCCTCGAAAGTTCCATGAACATATGCCGGCACCACCGGCACGCCGGTCTTGGCCGCAAGGAGGCCGGCTCCTCCTTCCAGTGGCTGCAGGCTCCCGTCAGGGGAACGCTGCCCCTCGGGGAAAAGCAGAACACTCTCCCCTTTGTTGATCCTCTCCAGCAGAAACTTCAATGCTCCTGCAGCGCCTTGCAGATCATCCCTTTTCGCAGGAACCGCTCCCAGGGACCTTATGGCAAAACCAAAAGGAGGAAAGGAAAAGAGTTCGGATTTGGCAAGATATCTCAACCTCCTCGGAAAGGCAGCACCTATAACGATGGGGTCAAGGTTGCTGCAGTGGTTGGACGCAATAATTATCGGAGGTTTTACAGATAGCGCCCTCTCCAGTCCTGTAACCTGGAGCCTGTTGTAGACCAGCAGCATTATTCGAAAAAAACCTGCAACAAGCCAGTAAAAAACAGATTTCATTTTATCCGCTCCTCTCTGGCCGGCCGGACCCGCCAATCACGGGGGATACTAGGGCCATGATCCTTGTTACCACCTCATCCACATCAAGGCCCGTCGTATCTATGATGTGGGCGCCTTCTGGAACCATAAGGGGGGAAACTTCCCTCTCCCTGTCCTTGCGATCCCGTTCCCGGATATCCTCAAGTATCTCCCCGATCTCAGGTGTTTCTCCCCTGGCGGAAAGTTCCAGCATCCTTCTTTCGGCTCTTACCGAGACATCCGCATCAAGATATATTTTCAGGGCTGCCTCCGGGAAAACAACACTCCCCATATCCCGCCCGTCGGCAACAATGTCTGACATGGCAGCCTGCTCCCTCTGAATGCCAATCAGGAATCTCCTTATCATGGGAAGGGCCGCATAAGACGATACTATTCTGTCAATCTTCTGGGATCTGATCTGATCCGATACGTCTTTACCGTCCAGGATGATCTTGCCCTTTTCAAGTCCTATCCTGCAACAGGCAAGAGAGGAACAAAGGAGATCGTTCTCGACGGGTGGAACTGAATTTCGGGAAAGGCAATAGGCAATAGTCCTGTATATCGCTCCGGTGTCCAGGTACTGAAAACCGATCCTCCCGGCAAGGAGCCTGGCAATGGTGCTTTTCCCGGCTCCGGCAGGTCCGTCTATAGTTATGACCGTCCTGTCGGCATGGTCACTACTTATCATTTCCAGAGATACAACTCCCAATCTAAACGGTCCCCCCTTTGAGTATCATTCTTTCGAGTTCATCACCGCTGATCCTTACGATCGCTCCGGAGCGAATCTTTCTTAACTCCAGATGTCCGATCTTTCTCCTTATAAGCCTCATGACCCTGAATCCCGCCGCTTTGGCCATAACCCGGATCTCTCTTTTGACACCTTCGGACAATGTTATGGAGAGCCATCGTCTTTCTGGTTCTCTGGCTACCAGTTCAACATTCAGGGGTATAAGCCTCTTGCCTTCAATGGTCGTACCCATGCGAAGTTTTTCGATACCGGCCTGATCAGCTTCTTTCTCCAGGAGTACCTCGTAGGTTTTCCCGATCCCTTTTTCCGGATGGATGATCTTCTGAGCAAAGGCTCCATCATTTGTGAGAATGAGTAGACCTTCACTATCCTTGTCGAGCCTTCCAACCGGAAAAACACCAGCCTCAACTGCATCTGCCGGAGTAATATCTATCACCGTCGGATAGTATTTGTCCTTCACAGCACAAACGATCCCGACAGGTTTGTTCATTACCAGGTAAACTTCAGGTTTCGGGACAACAACAAGACCGTCCAGGCATACATTATCACCCGGCCTTACCCTGGTAGAAAGATCTCTCACAGTCATACCGTTGATCGAGATCCTCCCGGACCGCACAAGATTCTCGACGTTTCTTCTCGACCCTGCGCTACTCATTGCAAGGTAACGGTTCAGTCTAAAAAAACCCTTGTCAACATCATTCATCGGTCCCATTTGAGTTCCCGGCCTCGTCCTCAGGCAGGATCATCTCCTGCATCTCCTCCAGAGTTGGAAGGTCGGATATCGCCCCAAGCCCGAATATTGAAAGGAAGGAGTCAGTAGTCCTGTAAAGAAGCGGAGTCCCCGACCCCTTTTTTCTTCCGGCGACCCGTATTAGTCCATGCTTCAGAAGGGTCTCCAGAACCCTTTCGCATCTTACCCCCCTGATCTCCTCTATCTCGGAACGGGTAACAGGTTGGGCGTAGGCTATTACCGCAAGCGACTCCAGAGCAGCTTTGCTTAGCCGGACCTTCTGCGTGAGGGCCACATCCCGAAAAAGGGTTACGACCTCGTCCTGTTCGGGGGAGGTCGCCATCATCCAGCCTCCTGCAATATTTAACAGACAGAGACCATGGCCACTGCGGTATCTCCCGGAGATCTCCTCCAGTGCACGGACCACCTGTCCGTCGGTAACACCTGCTACCGAGGCAAGCTCACGAACACAAACTGGCTGGGTCGCCACGAACAGGACTGCCTCCACCGACCTCGCCACCGGAGAAAGGGGACGTTCAGCAGTGTATTCCGACATCTCCAAACATCTCCTCCTGGGAAATTCTTATAATGCCTAGCCTGGCCATCTCGAGAAGCGCAAGGATGGTAACTACAAGCAGCGGCCTTGTTGAAGATCTTCCGAGGATGTCGCTAAGAAACACAAACTCTTTACCTGAGACCAGTTCACGGATCTCGTCCATCCTTACCTCAACCTGACCTTCTTCGGGTGTCGCTACTGGTATACCATCCCACTCGATGTTCTCGAGCTCCCTGACCTGACCTTCAGATCTTTCCTTCTTTTCCGATACTATTTCCCACCAGACCATGGAGAGGGAATAAAGATCCCCAAGGTCAAACCAGGGAGGCCCCTCCTCGTGACTGTTCCTTGTAAAGCAACGGGCCCTTGCCCTCATAAGTTCGACCATGTGAGCTGATGCCCTTCTGTAGGGCATGTACCTGCCAAGAGCATCAAAGAGATCCTCGCCTTCTGGAACCTCTTCGGTCTCCGGTTCCTCCTCTCCGGGAAGCGCAGGAAGAAGGGACTTAAGTTTGCCCAGCAACAACCTGGCCGAAAGAGAGAAGAAGGCCGCCATTTCGTTTATGCCTGCCCTCTCGTTTTTTAGCAAAAAATCATAATAGACGCGGATCAGGTCACTGACACTGATCCTGGAGGCCTGTACCTCCCCCGATTCGACCAGATGGCAGAGAAGATCCAGGGGTCCTGAAAAACCTTCAAGTTCTACTTCAAATATCATTAATACTGCCTCCCGGCCGGGGAGATAAAATCACTACCTGTCAACAAACCCAATCGCATCGATCACCTGTGACATTGTCGCCGAGGCAACACCTCTGGCCCTTCCGGCCCCGCTACGAAGAACCTCAAGAACACCATCCTCTTTTAATTCGAATGATCTTCTTCTATCCTGGATCGGTCCGAGCACATCCATGAGATGCCCGTAAAGGGCTTTCTTGCAGTCGAGGCAACCAATTCCCGCGCTTCTGCAGCCATCAGCAAGCCTTTCCTTTTCTCCGGCGTCGGGGTTAAAGACCTTCTGTATGTCCCAAACCGGACATTTTGCGGGATCCCCCGGGTCCTTGCGGCGTTCTCTTGCCGGATCGGTCATCATGGTACGAAGTTTCTCCCAGATATCTTCGGGGGCATCGGCGATATTGATGGAGTTGCCGTAGGATTTGCTCATTTTCCTGCCGTCTGTTCCAGGAACCTTCGGGGTTTCCGTAAGCAGTGTCCGGGGCTCCGGGAAAATATCTCCGTAAAAATGATTGAACCTTCTGGCTATCTCCCTCGAGAGTTCGAGGTGAGCCGACTGGTCCTCTCCAACCGGGACCAGATCACCCTTGTAGAGAAGGATATCCGCAGCCTGCAGCACAGGATAACCAAGGAAAGCGTAGGTGCTCAGGTCCTTGTTTTGTATGTTGATGATCTGTTCCTTGTATGTGGGATTTCTTTCGAGCCATCCTAATGGAGCTATCATAGAAAGGGCAAGGTGCAGTTCCGCATGCTGCGGGACATGTGACTGAAGAAATATGGTGCTCCTTTCTGGATCGAGACCGACACCAAGCCAGTCGAGCAGGACTTCACGACAGTTCGCCCTGACGGAGCCCGTATCCGCATACTCCGACATTATCGCGTGCCAGTCCACAATACAGTAATAGCAATCATACTCTTCCTGAAGCCTTACCCAGTTTGAGAGCGCTCCGGCCAGATGCCCGAGGTGCAGCCTTCCTGTTGGCCGCATCCCGCTGAAAACCCTTTTCTTCATACACTTTCACCTCGTTGTCCAGTTGATTTCGTTATTTCTCCCGGGTCGAAACCCCTTTTATCAACTTCGATAACCTTCACCGGAAGAAAGCCTTCAAGCATTTTTCTCAAAACGGGGATGGAGAGCCGCTCCATCTCTCCATGGTCCACAACTACTACCCCGAGACCGCTTTCCACAGCATCCACCAGTTGATGATACTTCATATCGGCAGTTATAAAAACGTCAGCACCCTTCGAAAGGGCAAGGGGCCACATTTCCCCCCCCGATCCTCCGACGAGGGCGATCCTGGACGGCGATTTCGGGAGATTATAAGACCTCACCCATGAGAGTTTCCAGCAGTCACAAAGAAAGTCTCCCAGATCTTTCTCTGGAATCCCCGGCTTCAGGTCTCCGCAAAGCCCGATCCCCCAGGAGCCTTCGGGGCCATCTTCCAGCGGGACTGGCCCGGCAAGACCCAGTTTTTCACCCAGCAAGGCATTGACCCCACAGGGGCTGACATCCCAGTTGGTATGTGCCGCAATAACCGAAATACGATGATCCAGAGCTTTCAGTATTTTGCCGCCAGGGACTGTCTGTGTCTGGAAACTTCTCAACGGCTCAAAAACCATTGGATGATGCACAACCAGGCAGGAACATTTCTGTTCAATGGCCTCCGACAGGGCCTGCTCCGTTGCGTCAAGCGAGACCGCTACACCTTTAACTTCCCATTCAGGAGAACCTGCCTGCAAACCCGGGTTGTCCCACTCACAGGACCAGGCAAAAGGAGCAAATTCCTCTATGGCTCTTATTACATCTTTTGTCTTCGTCATTATCGATCACCTCTGAATAAAAAAAATAAAGCCGCACCGGGCGGCTTTATTCAATTCTCTGGTGGGCCCACCTGGACTCGAACCAGGAACCTTCCGGTTATGAGCCGGTGGCTCTGACCAGTTGAGCTATGGGCCCGAAAATGTTTGGTAGATCCTGTGTAGCGGGAATCAGCCCGGAAAAGCTATTCCTCGACGATAATACAGCCTACCGGACAACTATCGGAGGCCTCGCGGGCACATTCAGCCCCACTCTGGTTAATTACCTTTGCCTTACCTGCATTCTCGTCAAGTTCAAAGACTTCGGGGCAAATCTGCGCACAAACTCCACAGCCTATGCACTCGTCACGATTGATTTTCACGATCATGGAGACCTGCCACCTCCTCCCAAGTGGAGATTCTAACCCACTTAAGGGGGGACGTCAAACAGGAAAAACAGGGACAACAGGAAAGGCGGGCAAGTGAAGCCAGGATAACGAAACACCCCGGTCGGGAATCAGAAAATATAACCACCTCAACGGTTAAACTTGAACCGGTAACGGTGCCGGAAATCACGCATTTTAGAATTTGTCCGACTTCAATCCTGGACCTTGACTTCAGGGATACCGTCGCTACCCCTCTCGAGCCTCAGGAGAGCTCTGTACTCTGATACAGCTTTTCTGGCCGGTTCCGACGCGGCTATGAAAACCCCGGTCCCGACAACCTCGGCTTTGAACTCCCGGGCAACCAGAAGCATTCCTGCGACAGTGCTTCCACCTCTCATAAAATCGTCGATAATAAGAACTTTTTTGCCGGCCGACAAAAACCTTGTCCCCATGAACATGGTTCTGACCTCACCGCTTCCGGAGGGATAATGGACAGCAACAGCTGGTCCATCACTTGGCCGGTTTCTGAAACGGCACACTGCCATCGGAATGCCCAGGGCGTGGGCCGTAAAAACCGCCAGGGGGATACCCTTTACTTCCGATGTCATTACAACATCTGGCTCCCTGTCCGCAAAATCAGAGGCAAGAGCATAACCCAAAGGCCCTGCAAAACCGGGGTTGAACAGAATATCTGAGTAATGGATCAGCATTCCCGGAAGGATTCTGTTGTCTTGGGAAAGAGTCTCGGCTATCGATCCAAGAAAAGACTTTCTGTACTCTCGGGAAAGTTTCGGCCTGAGAAAAGCACCTCCGCTTCTTCCCCTTTCCACACAGATCCCGCCAATACCTTCTTCTTTCATCGATCGGTCTATGATCGCCACATCGTCACTTATGACCGTCTTGGAGACCTCAAACTGTTCTGAAAGTCCCGTGAGAGATATCTGTCTGGAGGGAGCGACCAGAAAACGGGAAGCCATTCTGATAAGTCTTTCAGTACGGGTGCTTTTCATATTTTTCACCCCAGATCGAAAATATGCCTTGCAACATCGTGCCTTTTGAACAGTTCAACCGCTTTCATCAATCCTGCACCTTCCCTGAAAAGGCAGAAAAATGAACTACCGCTTCCTCCAAGACCCCAGGCAAACGAGCCTGAGGAATCCGCAATCCTCACAAAATCGTGGTATTCCGGATGTCTCGCACTTATTACAGGGAAAAAATCGTTCGGAAGAAGCCCGGTCTTTTCTTTTCTTGCAAGGACTCGGGCTACGCGTAAGGCTTCTTCCCGCGCATCCTTATCGCTCATTGGCCAGCCGGAGGATCTGTAGAGTTCATCGGCAAGGCGGTACGCCTCGGCTGTATTCTGAGACCAACACGGCACGACAACAAGAACCTGGGGGCTAATTTTTTCGACCCCCTGCAGCGGAGATGGAATGTCCCCGATCCCGCTTCTGTAGCCGGCTTTTTCCCCTCCGAAAAGAAAGGGTACATCCGCACCTAATGAGAGTATCTCTTCTTCGGAAAATTGTACAAAACCCTCATCTGTCAGGAACCTTGCCAGGGCAGCCGCGTTGCCGCTGCCGCTCCCGATACCACTGCCTGGAGGGATTTTTTTCCAAAGATCTATCTCGAAAAAAGGCAATGCAGAGGATTTTCTCCTGGCAATTTTCAACACTTTGTCCAGAATGTTTTTGCCTCTTATCGAGAAACCGTGAACCCTGAGGATATGTTCACTTACATTATTATGATCATTGATGCTCAATGTCAACTTTTCAGCCACCGGGAGTCGCAAAAAGAGGGTCCCCAAGCTGTGATAACCTCCCTGCAATAATCCTGTGATCCTTAGGGTCAGGTTTATCTTTGCAGGAGAAACCAACTCACGCAGCACCGGCACCACCTCGCAAAAAAGAAAGCCCCGGCGCTCGAGCACCGGGGCGTTTACGCTTGCCTTGTCCTAGAACTGGATCAGCTTCTTGTTCCCAGGAAGTATCTCGACTTCGACCTCACGGGTGAGAAGTTCAGCGTAGCTGAAGGATACGGTACTCCTTTGAGACTCGACATACATGGTGAACAGGTTGGGATATGTCTCCATGATAACACCCATTCGAACCTCTGTTTTACGGCGGCCTTTCAAAGCCTTGTAGCGCACCCTGGAGCCCTTGTACTCGTTCACCCGATCCCGGATCGTGGAAAGGTTAGGACTCATATGTGTCACTCCTGTATGTAGTTTGAAAGGATTTTACCACATATTTCCGGGATATTCAATAGACGGGCTGATAAAATTAAACATAAATTATTTAGGGATCCGGATTATTCATCCATCAGTTCGCCAGAATTACTTTCCTTATAATATTTCGTTTTGCCACTCACTCGAATCGGGGGTTACGTTGCCTTCAAACCTTTGTTTTCCTCAGGATCCGCTTATCCTGGACCCTCCTTGTTATTCCCATGGAATCGAGCATCTCCAGCATGGGGAGAACGTACTTGCGGCTGCTGCCGGTCAGATCCCGAACGGAGGCTACCGTAATATCCCCTCCTGCCCCGGCGAGTTTTTCTACCAGTTTTTCCAGAACGTTCCTCGACACCAGAAACTCGCCCCCGGCTAGCGTTATCTGACCCTGAGCTCTCAATGCCTCCAATGATCTCGCGATCTCCGCAGCAGAAAGGGCTGTCCCTTCGGATATTTCATCCAGGGTCGGCGGCTGGAATTCCCTTCGAGAGCAATACTCCAGGATCGTTCTCCCCGAAGCGCCCAACTGGGATGCATCCCTTGGTGTGAAACCCGGTATGCTGACTCTCCGGTCGTCCAGAGCCACTTCCCCATTTTCCACCCATTTGTCCAGGATCCGTTTGGAATACTTGATATCGATCTCGGGAAACAGTTTTCTGCAGAGAACATCAGCAACCATACCAGGATTCTCCGGTTCCTTTTCGTGCATTCCATCGAGCAGTACCTTGGTTTCCGCAAGCTTTTCACGGGCGTATTCACCCGAAATAACCAGCCCTTCGCCTGTTTCAATATAGATCGATCGCCCTTTACGGTCCGCCTCTTTCGCAATCCTGGCAAATTCCGAGGGCACTTCCTGAAGCAGGCTGATTGCTTCTCTGACGGGAAGCAACTTCATGTGAGAAGAAAGCTCTTTGAATCTTTCTTCCGTATCTGCTGCGGTTGAAATTTTCTTTAAAAAGGCAAGATGTGATATTTTCTCTTTATGTCCCCTGGGCCTTCTTGAAAGAGGCATAACAACTGTCCCTCCTCCGATGGTCCTTAGTGGACTGTAAAACCTTATTACGAAAGCCTCATCCCTGGTACATACCACCGGCTCCTCGGCTACGATCTGGGCAAAAGCGGTATCTCCGGGCTCGAGTTTTTCCCTGTCGAAAAAAGATACACGCCCCAGAAGATCGGCGGTCCCCAAGTGCATCCTGACCCTCTGCCAGTGTTCAACTGCTTCGGGTGACGAGGGAAGTATTGAAAGCCGCACGTCGAACCTTTCCGTGGCGCTGAAAACACCCGGAGTGCAGAGAACGTCCCCTCTGCTGATCTCGTCTAGTGATATTCCCCCGAGACTCATGGCTATCCTTTGTCCGCCTGTACCAGTCTCAACGGGAACATCATGGACCTGAACGGATCTTATCTCCGTCTTTAACCCGGGGGGCAAAAGTTCAAGGGGGTCATCCTTTCTCACACTCCCACGATACGCCGTACCCGTTACAACTGAACCGAAACCCTTCACAGGGAAAACCCTGTCAACAGGCATAAAAAACCCCCCGCCGGAATTCCTGGGGATGATCTTGCCAACCATATTTCCGATTGACTCCATAAGCTTGTCCAGATTAAATCCCGATACCGCCGATACAGGGATAATTTCCGCTCCTTTGAGGAAAGTCCCCTCAATTTCCTCCCTGATCTCTTCCAGTGCAAGGTCAAGAAAATCCGGGTCGACCATGTCGGCTTTCGTTACAACAACTATTCCATGCCTGACGCCGATCAGTCCAAGGATATCCAGATGTTCCCGGGTCTGTGCCCTTACCCCCTCGTCGGCAGCAATTATGAATAGAACCCCGTCGATACCGGCCGCGCCTGCAACCATCTGCCTTATGAATTTTTCGTGCCCCGGCACATCAACTATGCTTACGACCTGGCCTCCTGGAAGGGTTACCGGGGCAAAACCCAGTTCGATGGTGATTCCCCGACGTTTTTCGTCCCTGAGCCGATCGCAGTCAACCCCGGTCAAAGCCTTAACCAGGGTGGTCTTCCCGTGATCTATATGCCCCGCTGTTCCCAGGACAACAGGAACCTCACGGTTTTGCGTCATCATGGGTTCCCCCCTCGAGCATCTCTCCTACACTGGCGGATATGACCCTGTCATCGCCTTCCAGAAGTGTCCTTACGTGAAATATCAGGGAACCATCCCTTGCTGAGGGGATAACGGGAACATTCTTGCCACGCAGAATTTTCATTGCAGCACCATCAGAAATGTGTTCCGGAAGGGAAACCATAACACCATAGCCGGGAATATCCGTTGCCGGGAACGCTCCTCCTCCGACCGCGTCGGCCGTCTCTACGACAGAGACCTCTGCTCCGCTTCTCCTGCGGATATTCGAGGCCAGAGATCTGGCCTTTTTAAGAAGATCGGCAGGGGAAATTGTGAGCATTCTCAGGGTGGGTATTTCCCCCGATCTGCCCTCAAGGTAAAGTCTCATCGTCGTTTCGAAAGCAGCAAGGGTCATCTTGTCCACCCGGAGCGCCCTCAGAAGTGGGAATTTGCGGAGTTTCTCCACGATCTGCTTCCGCCCGACTACAGCCCCGATCTGGGGCCCCCCAAGGATCTTGTCGCCCGAAAAAGTAACAAGATCCACACCGGATTCTGTACATTGCCTTACAGTTGGCTCTCCAGCAAGGCCGCAGGATGAAAGGTCTACTATTACACCGCTGCCTAGATCCTCCATAAAAACAAGGTCTTTCTCCCTGGCCAGAGCGGCAAGTTCTTCCCTCGGCGGGGAGGAGTGAAACCCTACAACCCGGTAATTTGAAGGGTGTACCTTCAGGATCATGCCCGTTTCGGGGGTAATGGCTTTTCTGTAATCTTCCAGGTGTGTTCGGTTTGTGGTACCGACCTCTACCATTTTGGCTCCGGAAAAATCCATAATGTCGGGTATCCTGAAAGAGCCTCCGATCTCGACCAGTTCCCCCCTGGAGACGACAACCTCCCTGCTTCGGGCCAGCGCGGCAAGTGAGAGAAGAACAGCTCCGGCGTTATTGTTGACAATGATCGCCGCATCTGCTCCCGTCAGGACAGAGAGCAGCCATTCAACATGGGAGTTGCGGTGTCCCCTGCTCCCTTCTTCCAGATCATATTCCAGGTTACTGTAACTTCCTGATATTTCAGCAACATTATTCACTGCTTCACGGCTCAGGCACGACCTGCCGAGATTTGTGTGAACCACAACTCCGGTCGCGTTTATTACCCGCCGCAGGCTGTTTCTGGAGTACTTTTCAAGCCGCCTCATAACTTCGGCTTCCATGTCGCCAATATTCAATGATGAAGCTTTCCCCTTGATAATATCGCTCCTCTTCTCCCCGATCACATCAGCAAAAGTGGATTTGACGGCATCCCTGCCTAATCTTGATTGAAAGGGCTTTGCCCACGTCCTCTGGAGAAGTTCATCCATCGAAGGAAGATCCCGGAGAAGATCCCTGATAGATTCCTGCATCATTTCACCTTCCCGAAAAGTGGCTTGATATGCGTATGTAAGTTTATCCCAAGGAAGGCAAAAACCCAACCGTTCATGACTGTGAGCCGATGATGGTAATATGATCCATACAGTGCCGAATATTTCGTAAAGGGAGGTTGATCCCGATGGTAAGGATAGATGCGCGCAGCAAACCCTGCCCGAAACCGGTCATGATGACCAGGGAAGCCCTTGAGAAAGAGGGACTGCCCATTGAGGTTGTTGTGGATTCCGGGACAGCTCTGCAGAACGTCAGGCGCTTTCTGGAGAGCAGAAAACTATCTGTCTCGGTTATGGAAGAGGGAGGTATTGCGACCCTGATTTGTTCCGGAAAGGGCAGCACCTCCGAATGTCCGGCAGAGAGTGATACCAAAGAGAAACCGGGGGACCTCGTTTTGGTTATCTGTTCCCCCTTTTTAGGTCAGCCGGACGAATCATTGGGTGAAGTCCTGATGAAATCACTTCTGGATACTCTGGCGGGAATGAGCAGACCCCCCTCGGCTATTGCCCTTATGAATGGCGGAGTCAATCTGGCCCTGCCAGATAATTCGGCTTCAGAAAGTCTGCGGACAATGGAAGATAAAGGATGCAGGGTCCTGGTTTGCGGTACATGCACAAGGCATTTCGGTATAACCGATTCGATCTCGACAGGAGTGATCTCGAACATGTTCGAGATCGCGGAAGTGATGACCGGGCAGGCCCGCACACTTGTGATCGGCTAGCCCGTCAGGGCAAAAGACGCTCCCACACCGCGTTGCCCACTCGCATCCCGTCACGGGTCAGTGCCGCCGACCATGGATTCCTTCTTATAATCCTGGAGGGGAGCTCGTCAAGTCTGGACAAAAGATCCTCCAGGGCTCTTTCCCCATATAGTTTCCGGAACCTTTCGAAACGTATCCCCCACCTGGTTCTGAGGGCAAGTATAGCAGCCTCCGAGACCTGTCCCCTCAAATCCAGTTTCTCACGGAAGGATACAGGTCTGATGCCAGCCCTTAGCATTGACGAATATTTCCGTAGGTCACGAATATTCCCGGTCCTCACCCCTTTGATGAAACCCCATGCCGAAGGGCCAAGGCCGATCACATCTTTCCCGAACCAGTAGGCCACGTTGTGCCTGCACCACTTGCCGTGTCTGGCAAAACTTGCTATCTCATACTGCCTGAAACCATGTTTTTCGAGATAATACTGGGCCCACCTGTAGAAGGGGTATCCGTCGGGGATATTTGTTGGCGGGAAATCACCCCATGGAGTCCCCCACTCGAGGGACAACTGATAGGTCGATACGTGATCCACACCAAGGGAAATGATCTCACCAAGATCTCTGATCCATACCTCCATCTTTTGGCCAGGTAACCCGAAAAGCATATCAACGGAAAGCGATAACCCTGCGGAACTGGTCTTTTCCATGGCCTGCAGGGCCTGGCGGGAGTCATGGATCCGGCCCAGTGTCTTGAGATACCTGTCTTCGAGGCTCTGAACTCCAAGGCTCACTCTCGTTACTCTCCAGTCTTTCCAGATCATGACCTGTTCCCGGGTCATCGAACCTGGATTCGCCTCGACGGTAACTTCCGCTCCCTGAAGAAAACGGAACCTGTTCTCGAGAATCGAGACCATGTTTTTCCAGATCCCCGAAGAGGCAATGGTTGGTGTTCCGCCACCTATATAAAGGGTCTTCACCGGGGGGAAACCCTGCATCTCTTTCTCGAGAAAGTCTATCTCCAGGCTCAATGAGGAGAAATACTCCTCCATATCTCCTTTCCCGGGTCTGACGCTGTAGAAAGCACAATAGGGACATTTAGACTCACAGAAGGGAAAGTGCATATAGAGCGACACCGTCGGGACTTCTTTAATCCTCTTCCTCATCACCGGTTTTGAGAAATGCGAGGAAAGCTTCCTGGGGAAGAGATATTTTTCCGATCTGTTTCATCTTCTTCTTCCCCTCTTTCTGTTTTTCCAGAAGTTTTCTCTTCCTCGTAATGTCTCCTCCGTAACATTTGGCAAGTACGTCTTTCCTCAGGGGTTTTACGTTCTGCCTGACTATAACCTTTTTGCCGATCGCTGCCTGGAGGGACACCTCGAACATCTGGCGGGGGATCAGTTCCTTGAGTTTCCTGACCACTTCATGTCCACGGTTATAGGCGAAACTCGAGTGGCACACAAAACAGAAGGCATCTACAGGATCCCCACCGATAAGAAGGTCAACTTTAACCAGATCCGAGGCGCGAAAACCGGAATGTTCGTAATCAAGTGAGGCAAATCCTCTGGTGGCCGATTTGAGCCGGTCGTGGAAATCGATAATGAACTCGGCAAGAGGAAGTTCGTAAACTATCCTCGCTCTTTGGGGAGTAATGTAATCCATTCCGCCGAATATCCCTCTTCTGTCCTGACATAGCTGCATCACCTTCCCAACGTAATCGGCAGGAACAAAGGACGTAACCTTTATAAAAGGTTCCCTTACTTCTTCGATAAACTGCTGTTCCGGAAAGTCCGAGGGGCGATGCGCTTCAGTTATCTCGCCCTTTTTATCTACTATCTGGTATACCACGTTGGGAGCTGTCGACACGAGGTCGACACCGAATTCCCGGTTGAGTCTTTCTCTGGCGATCTCCATGTGAAGAAGACCCAGGAAACCGCACCGGAATCCAAATCCCAGGGCTGTGGATGTTTCGGGTTCAAAAAAGATCGCCGAATCGTTCATCTGGAGTTTTTCGAGTGCATCCCGCAGTTGGGGAAAATCGTCCCTCTCTATGGGATAGAAACCGCAAAAAACAACGGGCTTGACCTTGCGGTAACCCGGAAGAGGTGACGAGGCAGGTTTTTTCTGGGATGTAATGGTATCACCAACCCTGGCTTCCTCAACGGTCTTGATGTTTGCGATAAGATAACCCACCTCGCCGGGCCCCAGTTCCCCGACGGGACTCATGGCTGGAGTGAAAACACCGATCTCCTCGACCTGAAAACTTCTTTTGGTCGCCATAAAGGTGATCATATCGCCGGTCCTGATGTTTCCGTTGGCGACCCTTATGGACGATATCACTCCGCGGAAATTATTGTATTTCGAGTCAAAGATAAGAGCCTGCAGGGGTTTCTCTCCGTCACCACCAGGGGCGGGGATCCTGTTGATCACAGCCTCAAGTATCTCTTCAATCCCACGGCCTTCCTTGGCGCTTGAAAGGATCGCACCAGAGGCATCGATCCCCACGACCTCCTCCAGTTCGTGGGCAGCCTGTTCAGGCAAGGCGGAAGGAAGGTCTATCTTGTTGATCACCGGGACTATCTCAAGCCCCTGGTCAGTTGCAAGGTAGGCATTGGCAACGGTCTGAGCCTCGACTCCCTGGGCGGCATCCACTACCAGAAGCGCTCCTTCGCAGGCCGCGAGAGACCTCGATACCTCGTACGAAAAGTCCACGTGACCCGGCGTATCTATAAGGTTGAGGATGTAATCCAGGCCATCCCTGCCCCGGTATTTCATCTGGACCGGAACAAGTTTGATGGTTATGCCCCGCTCCCTTTCGAGTTCAAGGGTATCAAGCACCTGATCCTTCATGTCCCTGGCCAGCACAGTAGTGGTAACCTCCAGGAGCCTGTCGGCCAGCGTGGATTTCCCATGATCGACATGAGCAATGATACAAAAGTTCCTGATCCGTTCCATAGGCACGTTCATCGATATACACCTCATCCTGAGAAACGCCACATATTTTAACCACGAGAAGGGGAAATGTCATTGATGGTTTCAGTTTCGGGTGTCGAAAAACGGTCAGTATCTTCCGAAGAATTTCTCCTGCCATAGCTTCATGTCTTCGGGAGTGTTAATATTCATGAAGGATCGCCTGAAACCCGGTATGTGGGAGATTTCCTCTTCTTCAACAAAAACAGCTGATATTCCAGGCAGGAAAGACGACACCCTGTGTTCACCCCTCGATATAGCATCATCCACCGCAGGGATACACCTTTTGTGATAAAAGGCATGAAGAGGTTCCACAAACCCCCCCAGCCTTGCAATAACAGCGTCCTTTTGAGGATCTCTCTTTGAGGCCATGAAACGTACTACCGATTCCTGGACCATAGGCATATCGCAGCCAAAAACAAAGATCCAGGGGTGATCCGAAGAGGCCAGACCCAGGGATATACCTTCCAGGGGACCAAGCCCCTCACTCCGGTCTGCAATGATCTTGAGCGCAAGTCCGGGGAAAAGAGGCGCAAAGATCCTTGAAAAGGTCGGAGCATCTTCCCCCCGGCAGGAGAGAATGACCTGGGGAAAGAGAATCCGGGCCATGGAAAGAACTTTTTCGATTATCGGAGTTCCGTCAATGGAGAGAAAAAGCTTGGTGCCTCCTGCTCTTTTTCCGCGTCCTCCCGCAAGAACAAGGGCGGCAGCGTCATAAAGGCCGCTGCCGCCGTCGTTAGTTCTCTCTTTGAGATTTGGTGCTCTGTCTTCGCTAGCCGAGGTCCTCAAGGTTCGTCCTGAACACCAGGAAGTAGAATACGGCCACGAAGAAAATGCCGCCTATCATGTTTCCTATGGTCACAGGTACAAGGTTGTGCAGGTAACCTCCGACGGAAACGTTCGACAGGACCTCGCCGGAGAGACCTGCCCCGCTCACAACCGAGGGATCTCCCTTCAGGAGAAGTCCGAGAGTCATGAAATACATGTTGGCAATGGAGTGCTCAAAACCTGAAGCGACAAAAGCCATGATCGGGAAGAAGATGGCCCATATCTTGCCAATAATATCAGTGGCAGCCATACTCATCCATACTGCCAGGACAACAAGCCAGTTACAGAGTATGCCCCTGAAAATTGCCTCCCCTATGGGAAGGTTCATCTTGCCAGCCGCGATCTTGAAGGCATGGACACCAATGGCACCCTTCCACAGACCCGAATGGTAAATGAGGAAAGCCACAAGCACACTGCCAAGAAAATTGGCCACGTAGACCCAGAACCAGTTCCTGATAACTCCGCTCATGGGGGTGCAGCCGGCCATGACGCTCAACGGCATCATGCAGTTGCCGGTGAAAAGCTCCGCGCCTGCTATGACAACGAGCATCAGTCCGACGCTGAATATCGCACCACCCAGAAATTTGGAAAAGCCGACTCCCATTGTTCCTGCAAGATCGTGAGTCACAACAGTCATCAACCAGCCGCCAAAGGCGATGTAGGCGCCTGCCATGGTGCCCAGTACCAGCATCTGAGGAACGCTCCATGCAACTTTTGCCTTTGCCGCAAGACACGCGGATTTCGCGAGTTCAACGGGAGACTTGAAAGAACTCATTAACCGGATTCCTCCTCCTGGGGATTTGCCCCTATGGGGCCAAGGATTCTTCGGACCAGCCTTTTAAGCCAGCCGTTAGCGATTTTAACATGGAACGTTATTTGTGTCACGAATTGAACAACCCAAATTGATCACGACGAACAGACAAATAAAAGTCACGAGTTTTCGTTGACATTTATCATCTAAAGACAAATAATGTAAGCATAAAAATCAATGGGGGTATGACTGTTGAAAAAGGGAAATCTACTATACGAAGGCAAGGCCAAGAAACTTTTCGAGACCGATGATCCTTCGATCCTGCTTGTCGAGTACAAGGACAGCCTGACGGCTTTCAACGCCCAGAAAAAATCCAGCCTTCCTGGCAAGGGAACTCTTAACAACAGGATAAGCGCAAACCTGCTTGCCCGCGTCGCTTCAGAGGGAGTCCCTAACCATTTTATCAGCCTGATAGACGACACCCGCCAGACCGTCAGAAAGGTCAGGATAATTCCTCTCGAGGTGGTAATAAGGAACATTACCACCGGCTCTCTATGCAAAAGGCTGGGGATAGAGGAAGGAATCGAACTCGTCACACCCCTCCTGGAGTTCTACCTCAAGGACGACGCCCTGGGAGATCCCATAGTCACCGTGGACCACATAAGGGCTTTCGGCTGGGCAACTGACCCGGAGATCGAAAAATTGAGGGAGATCAGCGGGAAAGTCAACTCTATCCTGAAAAAAAGATTCCTTGAAGCGGGAATTGTCCTCGTGGATTTCAAGCTGGAGTTCGGGAGAACAGACGAGGGAGAAGTAATTCTGGCCGATGAGATCTCGCCAGATACATGTCGCCTCTGGGATTTTTCAAGCGGAGAAAAAATGGACAAGGACCGTTTCCGCAAGGATCTTGGAAATGTTCTGGAGGCTTACGCCGAGGTCTGGCGAAGATTGTCGGGGGAGGTCAAATAATGAAGTTCCTCGCAAAGATACTGGTTTATCCAAAAGAGGGAGTCCTGGATACCCAGGGTAAGGCCGTGGCGAGGTCACTGAAGAGGATAGGCTTCGAATCACTTAAAGACGCAAGGATAGGAAAATTTATACAGGTATGGATAGATGCCGAGAACTCCGGCGAAGCCCTTTCTGTCGCCGAGGCCATGTGCTCTGAACTTCTGGTAAACGATCTCATAGAGGATCGCGCGATTGAGATCGAAGAATGCGAACAATGAAGACCGCCGTCATTGTTTTTCCGGGAAGCAATTGCGATAACGATGTGGTCCACGCGGTCTCCATGGTGTGTGGCCCCGTTGTTTCAAAGGTTTGGCACGAGGATGAATCCTTGCCGGAAGGAACCGGCCTGGTGGTTCTTCCAGGAGGTTTTTCCTACGGAGATTATCTTCGCTGTGGCGCAATGGCCGCCAAGTCCCCGATAATAGCCGCCGTAAAGGAACATGCCCGCAAAGGCCTCCCGATCCTCGGTGTATGCAATGGTTTCCAGGTCCTTACCGAAACGGGGCTTCTGACCGGAGCCCTTCTTGCCAACCGTTCACTCTCTTTTATATGCGACTTCTGCCATATCAGGGTCGAGAGAAACGACACTCCTTTCACCTCCCGTTACGCAACAGGACAGGTTCTCCGGATTCCCATAGCACATTATGAGGGATTGTTTTACCTGCCCCAGACAGAACTGGAAGCCCTGGAAAGTGAGGGCAGGGTGGTTTTCCGTTATTGCAGCCCTGAAGGAGATACCGATGAACGATTCTCCCCCAACGGATCCCTGAACAATATAGCCGGAGTGATCAACACAGAAGGGAACGTTCTAGGAATGATGCCGCACCCGGAAAGAGCCTGCGAAGATCTGCTGGGATCAACCGACGGGGCAGATCTTTTCAGGTCCGTCTCAGATTGGCTCGAAGGAGGTATCCAGGCATGAGCGTGAACTATCTCGATGTCGGTCTTAAAGAACAGGAATACCTCGCTATCATGGACATCCTCGGACGGGAACCCAACATGCAGGAACTGCGCATTCTGGGCGTAATGTGGTCTGAGCATTGCAGTTACAAATCTACCAGACCACTTCTTTCGATGTTCCCTAATTCCGGAGGCGCCGTCGTTCAGGGCCCGGGAGAAAACGCCGGGATAGTGGATATTGGAGGGGGATGGGGAGCCGCTTTCAAGGTCGAGAGCCACAACCACCCCTCTGCCGTTTCCCCTTACCAGGGAGCCGCTACAGGCGTAGGAGGAATAATCAGGGATATCCTGGCCATGGGGGCAAGACCAGTGGCTTCCCTTGACGGGCTGTGCCTGGGAGATGAATCCCTGCAGCAGTCAAGGTCTCTTGCGGACGGAATTGTTAAAGGGATCGCCGGTTACGGAAATGCCGTAGGTGTCCCAACGGTAGGCGGCAAGACTCTTTACGATGGATGCTACAACGGCAACCCACTGGTAAACGCGATGTGTCTCGGTGTGGTCAGGCTGGATTCCATAGTCAGTTCAAAGACAGCGCGACCAGGGCATCTGGCGATACTGGTAGGCTCCAGGACCGGAAGAGACGGGATCGCCGGAGCCGCCTTTGCCTCTTCGGGCCTGGCCGATGACACAAGGGCCAGCAGGCCACAGGTCCAGATCGGGGATCCTTTCGTTGAAAAACTCCTTATAGAGTGCTGTCTGGAGATCCATTCGAAGGGGCTTATGGTCGCGATGCAGGATATGGGTGCCGCTGGCATCACTTCTTCTTCGAGCGAGATCGCGGCAAAAAGCGGAACAGGAATAGTGATCAACTCCGAACTGGTTCCTCTGAGGGAGAATGATATGGAGCCATGGGAGATAGCCCTGTCCGAATCCCAGGAGAGAATGCTTCTGGTCGCCGAACAGGAAAACTTGCCAGAGATCAGCAAAATTGCCGCAAAATGGGAACTGGAGTGCGCGGCGATCGGCAAAGTTACCGATGATGGCCAGTTCGTTATCTCGGACAAGGGCAAGATAGTCGTAAGCCTTCCCGCTGGAATGGTCGGCGGAAGCTGCCCAGTCATATCCTGGCCATCCAGAGAACCCTCGGGGAGAAAAGCAACTTCTCAGAAGGGAACCACTTTCAGTCTGTCCCCACACATGATCGAAAAGCACCTTATTACCCTTCTTTCAAATCCTTCACTGTCCGAAAAATCGGGGATTTTCCACCAATACGATTATATGGTCCAGACCGGGACAGTCGTTCCTCCCGGCAGTGCGGCATCCGTCATCCGTGTAAGGGAGAACGGGAAACTTCTTGGACTGGCCATGGAAGCGGATCCCTGGAAATGCGAAGTCGACCCCTTCACCGGTTCGGCAGAGGTCTTCCTGAAGGCCCTGCGGTCTCTCTGGGTCACCGGAGCCGAACATCTGGGTATGACCAACTGTCTTAACTTTCCCTCCCCTGAGGACCCAGACAATTTCTGGATCATCTCCAGATGCGTCGAAGGTCTGGCGGCAGTTGCCAGGGACCTGGTGTGTCCGGTAGTATCCGGAAACGTAAGCCTTTACAACGAAAGCGGCGACGCAAAGATACTCCCCTCTCCGCTGGTCGGGGTCACAGGAACATTCCGGGATATTGCAAAACCTCTCAGCGAATCCTTTTCCTGTGAGAGCGAGACGGTTTTTTTAGCCGGCTTCAGCAAGGGCACGCTTAACGGAAGCCATTTCGCAAGAGCAATGGCCGTAGAAAAGAACCACAGGGAGTTTCCCTACCTGCCGGAGAAGGAAAAAATCTTCATGCATTCTGCCATCGAAACGGTCAGAAAGGGCCTTGCGACTTCAGGAAGGACAGTGACGGGCGGAGGTCTTCTGGTTTCCCTTGCCAAAATGTGCGTCACTTCTGGCATCGGAATATCCATCGATGAGGAATTACCACTCGACGATCTCGCGGTTTTCCTTTTCGGGGAGACGGGCCCCAGGGCGATTTACAGTGTAACCGAAAACCTTGAAAAAGATTTTGCCTCCACATGGTCTGGCATTCCTCTCATGAAGTTGGGACAGACTGGCGGCAAGACTTTTACGATCAAGGGCCTTCTCGAGATCCCCGTCAACGAGATCGCCCGGACCTGGAGGCGCTGAGAGCCATGTGCGGTGTTTTTGGAGCATTCTGCAAGAACGGGGACTCCGTTCTCGAAGACGTCTACCTCGGCCTTTACGCCCTTCAGCACAGGGGGCAGGAGTCTGCCGGAATAGCCTGGAACGATAAGGATGGAGGGAAAGTCCTCTCTTTGAGGGGCATGGGGCTCGTTCATATAGCCCTTGACCAGAAGCAGCTTTCCACCATCAAGGCGCGTTCAGCCATAGGACACGTGAGGTATTCAACATCGGGAGCATCAGACCTCTCCAACGCTCAGCCTATAAGCGCAAACTATTCTATGGGCTCTTTGGCTATAGCTCATAACGGAAACATTACCAACGCGGCCGGAATAAGAAACATGCTGGAGTCCAGAGGAGCCATTTTCCAGTCGACCACCGACACGGAAACAATAATTCACCTGATGGCACACCAGTCCCACAAGCCTCCCCTTGACGCCCTTGTGGATGCATTGAGAAAACTCCGCGGAGCCTATTCCCTGACGGTCCTCCTCGGGAACAGGCTTGTCGCGGCCAGAGACCCCTGGGGATTCCGGCCCCTTGTGATAGGACAAAGAGGAGACGTGATATATGTCGCTTCGGAAAGTTGTGCCCTTGATATCGTCGGAGCTAAACTTGTCAGGGACGTCGAGCCGGGAGAAATCGTCGTTATAGACAAAACAGGAATAAAAAGTCTCAGGATCCCTCTCAAGGCATCGAGAGGCTATTCCTGTGCCTTCGAATACGTATATTTCGCCCGCCCCGACAGTATCATCGACGGAAGATCCGTCTACGACGTAAGAAAGGCCCTGGGCTGCAGATTGGCAAAGAGATCGCCCTGCCCGGGCGCGGATATAGTTACAGGAATGCCCGACAGCGGGACTATAGCGGCTATGGGATTCGCCAAATGCTCCGGACAGAATTACGAGAAGGCAATTGTCAGGAATCGTTACATCGGGAGGACATTTATCCAGCCAACGCAAAGAGTAAGGGACATAGGTGTCCGGATAAAACTTAATCCCATGAAGGCACTTATAGGAGGAAAAGAACTAGCCGTTATCGATGACTCGATAGTCAGGGGAACCACGGTTCAAAGAGTCATCTCAATGATCAGACAAGACGGAGCCGAAAAAGTCCACATCAGGATCGCTTCGCCCCCGGTCCGCTTCCCCTGCTACTACGGGATAGACACCCCCACCTGCGAGGAGCTGGCGGCGGCCAGACTGGACATCGAAACACTCAGAAAAGAGATCGGGGCCGACTCCCTTGATTACATTGGTACGGAAGACCTGGTCTCGGCCATCGGCCTTCCGCCATCAAGTATCTGCACCGCGTGTTTCACCGGTGAATACCTTGACGGAGGGAACAACGATGGAATGGACCTATGAAAAGGCAGGAGTAAGCCTCCAGAGAAGCGATTCCTGGATAGAAATTCTCCGGGAAAAGTCCAAAAGAGCCGCAAGCCCCAATGTCAGGGGTGGTATAGGCGGCTTCGCAGGTCTTTATGACATCGGGGGGGGGAAGATACTCGCTGCATGCACCGATGGAGTCGGGACCAAACTTGAGGTTGCCCGGAAGACCAGGATATTCAGGGGTCTGGGACAGGACCTTGTTGCCATGAACGTTAACGACCTGGTTACCTGCGGTGCTTCTCCACTTTTCTTTCTGGACTATATAGCCTGTGGGTACCTGGATCCTGAGGTCTTCGGCCCCATCATGGACGGAATCGTCGAGGCCTGCGCTTCATCGGGGTGTGCCCTGCTGGGAGGAGAAACGGCCGAAATGCCCGATGTATACAGCGACGGAGCTTTCGACCTTGCCGGTTTTGCCGTAGGAGCTGTTGATGGGGGGTCTCTTCTGGATGGAAGCAGTATAGGGAGAGGCGACGTTCTTGTCGGTCTTGCCAGTTCCGGTATCCACAGCAACGGGTTCAGCCTGGCAAGAAAGTGTCTTCTTGAGGGAAATGACCCGCTGCCACACGATCTCGTGATACCGGGAGGCAAAAGATCACTGGGCGAAATCCTTATGACCCCGACCAGACTTTACGTCAAACAGGCTGCTTCGGTATGCAGGGCTGGACTGACGGGAGGAATGGCTCATATAACGGGAGGAGGCCTTGAAGAAAATATCCGCAGAATATTGCCTCAGGATACGCGGATTTCGATCGACTACAACTCCTGGAAAAGACCGTCTATATTCGACCTGATAAGTTCAAGGGGAGTTGGAGAGACTGAGATGAAGCGTGTCTTCAACCTCGGAATAGGTTTCGTCTTCGCGGTACCCGAAAAGAACAGAGTAAGGATCATGGATCTTTTAAGGGATGACTTTGGGGAAGATCCGACAGTTATTGGAGAAATTATCTGATGACCACCAACATGGCTATCCTCATATCGGGCAGGGGAACAAACATGCTTGCTATTGCTGATAGTTGCATCACAGGGCTGCTGGACGCACGGATATCCTTCGTTGCCTCTGATGAACCGTCTGCCAAAGGTCTGGAAGAAGCATCCAGACTTGGCATTGATACCCGGATCCTTCCCTACAGGGAATCGGGGAAAGAAAAGAGTGAAGAGATACTTCAGGGCCTCCTTGAGGGATCCGGAGCCAACCTGATCATTCTTGCCGGTTTCATGCGAATTCTTTCACCCGGATTCGTGTTTCGCTGGAGAGAGAGGATTATTAATATCCACCCGTCCCTGCTCCCCTCTTTTCCGGGAACAGGGTCAATAAGGAAAGCCTGGGAGCACGGGGTAAAAATCACAGGGGTCACGGTGCATATGGTCGATGAAATTGTGGATAACGGAAGGATACTGGCCCAGGAACCGGTCAGGATAATGCCGGGAATGACACTGGAAGAACTTGAGGACAATATCCACAGAACCGAGCACATTCTCTATTCCAGGACACTGCGTGATCTTCTTGCGGGGAAGTGCTTCGCAAGAGACAGGAAGGAGGGGGTCTGAGATGCCGAAACGGGCACTTGTTTCCGTTTTCGACAAAAAGGGCATATCGGAACTTGCGAAAGGCCTTGAGAGTATGGGTTGGGAGATAGTATCAAGTTCCGGCACAGCGACACACCTGAGAAATTCCGGAGTGTCGGTAAAGGAAGTTGAGGATTTTACCGGTTACCCCCACATGCTGGGGGGAAGGGTAAAAACCCTTCATCCTTCTGTTTTCGGGGGAATTCTGGCACGTCGCCATTTTGAACCCGATCTGACTGATGTAGAGAAATTCGGCATACCGCTGATAGATATGGTCGTCTGCAACCTTTACCCTTTTGAGGAGACCTTTCGCCGTGGGGCTGATCTTGATGACCTACTGGAAAACATCGATATTGGCGGGGTAACCCTGATAAGAGCCGCGGCAAAAAATTTCAGGCACGTCATACCGGTAACCGATCCGGAAGATTATCCCAGGATTCTTGAAGAGATAGGATCCGAGGGAAATGTAACCCTCACCTTCCGTGAGTCGCTGGCACTTAAGGCCTTTATGAAAACCGCAACCTATGATTCGATCATTCATGAGGGCCTGTCCAGGGCCTGCGGCTCCAAACAGGAAAAAAGCCCTCTCCGTTCGGTCATACCCATGGCCAGAACCATGGAGCTGAGATACGGAGAAAACCCCCACCAGAGCGCCTCCCTCTACAACAACCCTCTGGATGACTCACCATGGAAACTCCTTTCGGGAAAACCTCTCTCCTACAACAACATCCTAGACATGGACTGCGCGATGCGGGGCATGGCCCTTTTCCAGTCTGACTGTGCCTGTATCATAATCAAACATACAACTCCCTGCGGGCTGGCCATTGATGAAACCCCGGAGAAAGCTTATGAAAAGGCCCTCGAATGCGACCCTGTATCGGCCTTCGGTGGCATCATTGCCTTCACCAGAATCGTCGACGCCGACACCGCCCGAAAGATCGCGGGCCAGTTCGCCGAGGTGATCGTGGCACCAGCCTTCGAAAAGGACGCTTCATCCTTCCTGGCATCGGAAAAACCAAACCTGAGGACAGTAGTATGGAAAGGGACCAGGAATTCAGCTTTGGCGATCCACGGGACCTGGGGGGGGATACTGGTCCAGGAGGACTCTTTGCCGCCGATCCCCCGACAGGATGCGGGTGAATGGATCGGCAAGCCAAGGCCAGACCTGTGGGATGATATTATCGTAGCCTGGAAGGCTGCTGCCCTGGGAAAAAGCAATTCTATCTCGCTGGTTCGTGATGGCGCGACGGTGGGCCTCGGGAGGGGCTTCACGAGTCGTGTCGACGCGGTTGCCTGGGCTTGCGGAGCAGCAAGTGAAAGATCAGTCGGTTCCGTTATGGGCTCTGATGCGTTCTTCCCTTTCCCTGACAGTATCGAGGCAGCCGCAAAAGCGGGCGTAGCGGCCATAATCCAGCCGGGGGGTTCCGTCAGGGACGAAGAAGTGGCACAGGCGGCGGTAAGACTCGGCTTGAGCATGTTCACAAGCGGATGGAGAACCTTCCGCCACTGATGGGGGTTGACGCCATGAAGATCCTCGTACTGGGTGGAGGGGGAAGGGAGCACGCCATAGTCTGGGCGCTTTCAAGATCTTCCCTTGCTGGAGAGATTCATTGCTTTCCCGGAAACGCGGGTATTTCGGAACTCGCCACTGTTCATGTCATGGATAATTTTGACACGACCAGCATTATGGCTCTTACGGAAAGGATCCTTCCCGACCTCGTTATAGTCGGTCCTGAAGCCCCCCTGGTCGCGGGGGTTTCCGACTCACTCAGGGACAGAGGATTCCCTGTCTTTGGACCAGGCGTTCACGGAGCCAGGCTTGAGGGAAGCAAGGCCTTTGCCAAGAGTTTCATGGAAAGGCACGGGATACCAACCGCCCCTTTCGATATTTGCGAAAATATTTCCGAAGCGGAACGTGCCCTGGAGAAAAGGACACCCCCATTTATCGTCAAGGCCGACGGGCTGGCGGCAGGGAAGGGGGTCTTTATTCTGGATTCCCTTGTTGAAGCCAGGGAGATATGCTCGGGACTGCTTGAAAAAAGGATCCTCGGGGAAGCTGGACGCAAAATTGTTATAGAAGACCACCTTCCCGGTAAGGAGCTGACTATCCTTGCGGCAACCGATGGAAAAGAATGGAGAATTCTTCCTTCAAGCCAGGATCACAAAAGAGCTTTTGACGGCGACCGCGGCCCTAACACCGGGGGGATGGGAGCCTTTTCGCCGGTGAATTTCGCTGGCGCCGGTTTCCTGGAAAAGATCGAAGGATCGATCATAGAACCTACAGTCAGGGGCCTGGCATCGGATTCGATCCCGTACAGGGGAATCCTTTACTTCGGGCTTATGATCGACGAAACAGGCAAAGCAAGGGTACTTGAATATAACGTCAGGATGGGAGACCCTGAAACACAGGTAGTCCTGCCTTCCTTTGGAGGAGATTTCGCCGAAATGGCTCTGGCGTCCGCGAAGGGAGACCTGTCCTGTGTAACCGTGCCCCCTCCTTCCTGCTCCTCTGTGGGCGTCGTTATAGCCTCGGAGGGTTACCCCGGAGAATACAGAAAAGGCTTTTTTATTTCGGGACTTGAAAAGATTTCCAAGAGGGATGGAGTAAAAGTTTTCCATTCCGGGACATCGAAGGACTCCAAAGGCAGGACGGTAACATCTGGCGGAAGGGTCCTTACCGTCGTAGGGACCGGAGATGATGTATTCTCGGCAAGGGAAAAGGCCTACGAAGCCCTCGAGGATATTGAATTTGAAGGTGCCTTTTTCCGGAGAGATATTGCGATCAATAAGGAGTGATCTCTTTTGAACAAAACCCTTGTAGGAGTGATCATGGGATCCCGTTCAGATCTCGGCATTGCGCGAAAGGCTGCAAAAACCCTGGAATCCCTCGGTATTGATTTCGAGGTTACGGTTGCCTCGGCGCACCGAACCCCCGAAGATGCCGCGTCCTATGCCAGGAACGCTGGATCCAGAGGAATAAAAGTGATAATCGCTATAGCCGGGCTTTCAGCCGCGCTTCCAGGTGTGATCGCGGCTCACACACCGCTTCCAGTAATAGGAGTCCCTGTTAACGCCGGATCTCTCGGCGGGATCGACGCCCTTCTTTCTGTCTCGCAAATGCCGCCAGGAGTTCCTGTCGCGGCGATGGGTATAGATTCCGCAAAGAACGCCGCCCTTTTCGCCGCACGTATTATCGCCCTTTCGAACAGTGACCTTCAACTCAAAATGCTGGATGAAACATCGAAGGCTGGAGAGTCCGTCACGGCGTCAAGATCCGACCTCGAAGGACTCCCCCCCGCACCCGAAAGCGCTTTTATCAATTTGGAGGAAAAGTGACGATCTCGGGAGACAGATACTCGAACTGGTCCTCATGGCTCAGGGAACGCTGGGGAACCAGGGTGTACAAGATCCCCCTTGATACTGGAGCCGGATGCCCCAACCGCGACGGGATCGAAAGAGGTGGATGCATCTTCTGCGATTCGCTGGGTGGCGGGGGTGGTGCCTTCCTGAGGGGTGAAAGCCTGGAAGAGCAGATAATGCGAGGTTTCAGGAGGCTAGAGAAAAAACCTGGTGACCCCATGGCGATAATTTATCTGCAGAGTTACTCTTCGTCAAACGTCTCGACAGACAGATTTGCTGCCCTGATAGAAAAAACGCTGAAGATTTCACATAGCCTGGGAAAAGTTGCCGGACTGGCGGTCGGGGCTCGTCCAGATCAGGTTCCTGACGAGATCCTCGACATTCTCGAGGAAGCAGGAATAAGAAATTCCATAGATGTATGGCTGGAACTCGGCATCCAGACCGTGGATCCGTCCGGGCTTGAGTGGCTGCGCCGCGGACATGACCTTGCCGCTTCCGAGGATGCCGCCGCAAGGACATCTGGAAGGCGGTTGTTCCTGTGCGGTCACCTGATCTCGGGCATCCCTCACGAGCGCCCGAACCAGCTTGCAGGATCCGCTATCTGGATGGCTAACAGGGGTTTTGACGCTGTAAAGTTCCATCCGCTGCATGTTCTCCGGGGAACAGCCCTGGAAAAAGAATTTGTCTGCGGGAATTACTCCCCGCAGACAGCGGAGGAATATGTCTCGGAAGTCATCACCGCCCTGAGGGTGCTGCCAAAAAAGATGCTCATACAGCGTCTCTCCGCCGACGCTTCTCCGGAAAAACTACGGGCTCCCTTGTGGATAAATGACAAAAGCAGAGTGATTGCCATGATCCGCCACCGGCTTGAGGCATACGGAGCTTTCCAGGGAGATAATTTTACTGCTTCCTCTGAGTCGTAAGATACCCGAGAACCATTAGTACAGGGAGAAATATAAATTTACCGTAACCGGAAAAAAAGTCCCTGAGCACAGGAACACGGATAGCCATCTTGACGGCCAGCGCCAGGGTTACAGTAATAAAGAGGAGCGTAGTAAGGGGGGATCTCCCCTTCTCCTGTTTTTCGTTGTTCTGTTCCCCTTTTTCGGGACTCATTCCCCAACCTCCGATCAATGATTTTTCCACCGGCGTTCATCAAGGTCATTGCCTGGCAATAATTTACAAGGGAGCCGGGAGCTGGTTTACCCTTTCACAGTCTACTATACAGTATGGGGGAAAAATAAAAAAAGGGGCTTTCATAAGCCCCCCTTGTTCCGGTGATCTCAGATCAGAGACTTCAGCGCCTTCATGGCCAAATCGTAATCGGGAGGAGAAGTGACCTCGGGAACTATCTCCACGTAACGAAGAATATTATCCCTGTCTACAACAAACACAGCCCTTGCTAGAAGTCTTAGTTCACTTATCAGAATTCCCCAGCCCTTCCCGAAAGAAGCATCCCTGTGATCGGAAAGAACCCTGACAGAGTCTATTCCTCCGGCAACGCAGAATCTTCTGATCGCGAAGGGCAGATCCATGCTGATATTGATAACCTCCACATCGGATGGAAGCGAGGAAGCCTCCTCGTTAAACCAGTGAGCCTGCAAGTCGCACACGGGAGTATCAAGAGACGGGGTCACAGATATCACCTTGATCCTCCCGGCGAAATCATCCAGCGATACCGGTTTCAGATCCTGGTCAAGGACGGAAAACCCGGGGACCTTTTCTCCCACCTCCGGCCCGGGTCCGGAAAGGGTTACCGGGTTTCCCTTCATGGTTACGGAATTTTTTCTTTCCACTGCCGAGCCACCACCCTTTCAGGTTATTTCACTACCCTGTATGCCTTCTCCGCCGCTCCGCAAAGAGGACATTCAGAGGGAGCGGAGCCTTCGGCAATATGTCCGCAGACAGTACATAAATAGTAATCGAACTCTTTCCCTGCAGATGGTTCTTTCACGGCCTTGACAAACAGTTCCGCATGAACCTTTTCGGCCTCGTTGGCAAGCCTGAAGGATCTCTCAGCCTTTTTCTGCCCCTCTGCTGCGGCATCCTCAATAAATGACGGATACATGCTGGTAAATTCGTATGTCTCTCCCTCTACAGCCGCCTTCAGGTTTTCTTCGGTAGAGCCGATCCCCCCCATGGTCGCGAGGTGAGTGTGGGCGTGGATGGTCTCCGCTTCGGCAGCTGCCCTGAACAGCATGGCTGCCTGATGGAAGCCTTCTGCATCTGCTTTTTTCGCAAAAGCCAGATATTTCCTGTTTGCCTGTGATTCACCGGAAAATGCTGCTTCAAGATTTTTCAATGTTTTTTCGTTTGACATCACGATATCCACCCCTTTTACTGGAATGTTTTCAATTTACCATGGCCCAGACCTCTTTGCAACCATGTATTCACCTCCGGTTCAGAGAGAGACTGAAAGAGAAAGCAGGTCGTTCAGAACCCCATAGGCTGTATCATAAAGACCCGGCTTCTCCTGTGTAACAAGGACAGGGCCCATGAGATCGGTATGTATCCTTATCACGGCTCCACCTCCGGAAACAAGAGAAAAGGGGTGATCCCGAGGTATCTCTTCTACCCCAACCTTGCCAAAAACTTTTCCCCCCTCTTTCCATGCCCGGCAGACAAGTTTTAGTTTCCTGCCAGACAGGGAGGCTCTTTCGACTTCCCGGCGAGAAACACCTGATATGCCCTTCCTTTCGACATCCAGAGGAGTAATATTTCCTCCGAGCACAACGTTAGCAAGGACGGCAACCTTGGCAGCCGCATCCCAGCCATCGATATCATTGCGGGGATCAGCTTCAGCGACACCCGCAACCTGGGCTTCACGAACAGCATCGTCGAAATCAGCGCCCTCTTCCATCCTCGTCAGGATATAGTTCGTTGTAGAATTGAAAATCCCGTCAACGGATCCTATGGTGCAACCTTCAAGACAAGATCTGCAAAGGTTCAGGACAGGGGCCCCGTCCATGACGGTAGTCTCGAAGAGAAACTTTTTCCCGGCCTCCATCGCCAACACTGACAGTTCCCTGTAGGAAAAAGAGACAGGTCCCTTGTTGGCCGAGACTGCGTGGCGTCCACCTGTAAGGGCATTCCTTATATGTGTAGTTGCTGGCTCTCCTTCGTTCTCGATGGAAAGAGTGGACAATTCCACAAGGACATCGTAATCGAGGACCGAACTTGCTTCCTCTCCCGAAATACGTGTAAACCCAGGAATATCTTCAGAAAAAGAACCTTCCCTCCCGAAATTTTCAAGGGCCAAAGAGAAGTCAATACCGCAAGGATCAACAACAGACCCCCTGCTTCTCGTGATTATCCCGATCGGCATAAGACCAGCAAGTCGGGACATTCCCGGGAAGAGATCTTTTTCATTCGAAAGGATCTTCGCTACGGTTCTTCCGACGTTACCGAAACCAATGAAGAGAGCCTTCATCAAAGCCCTGCCACAGACAGTTTTCCCGAGGATATGTCGCTGACAGCTTCGAGAAGGCGCTCGACTTCCTCGATGGTGTTGTAAAGTGATACTCCGACCCTTGTTACCCCTCCCCTTTCGAGAAGTCCCAGCACTTCGATCGGGCGAATAGCGTAAAAATGTCCGTCCCACGCGCAGATGGCACGGCTGTCCAGCATCCTGCATACATCGATTGGGTCAAGACCCTCCATTGTAAAAGAGACCGTGGGGGCACGGTGTTTTTCATCAAAACCCGCCCCGATGATCTCTACTCCCTTGATCTTTCTCAACCCCTCGAATATTTCTACAGCAAGAAGGTGCTCGTATTCACCGATCCTGTTCATGGCATTGACTATCTTCTCCCTCCGGGAAGACCCGCTGCCGAAAGAGGCTATGAAATCAACGGCAGCCCCTACTCCTGCAATAGCGGCATGATTAAGGGTCCCCGTTTCGATGCAGTAGGGGGCGTGCTGCTCCTGTGTCCTCAGGGTATACACGGGGAGACTGTCGAGAAGGCCCTCCCTGGAATAAAGAACTCCTATATGGGGCCCGTAGAACTTGTAGGCTGAGCAAAGGAGAAAATCCACACCCAGGGAGTTGACATCCAGAGGAAAGTGAGGAGCATAGTGGACTGCATCGACCAGGAGCCAGGAGCCGGATTTGTGCGTAAGTTCCCTCACCATCTCCACATTGTTCACCGTTCCAAGCGCGTTGGAAGAAAATCCCATCGCAACAAGTCTTGTATTCTCGTTTATCTTGTCGCTGAAATCTTCATGATCAAGGATGCCTCCCGGGAGAAGCCGCACCTCCCTCACCACGACTCCCTCTTCTCGAAGCGCAAGCCACGGTCCTCTGTTGGCTTCGTGGTCCATTTGGGTCACAAGTATCTCGTCTCCCGGAACAAGAGTCCTGCCTATGGCTCGGCTCAGTGAAAAATTCAGTGTAGTCATGTTGTGCCCAAAAGATATGTTCTTCTTTCCGCTGGCCCCAAGGAAGAGGGCCATGGAATCCCTGGCGTCCTCTATTATGCTGTCAGATTCATTCGTTGTGAGAAAAAAACCGTGCGTGTTTGAGTTGCAGGTGCTGTAGTAGCAAGAGACCGCGTCCATAACTGACCGGGGGACCTGAGTTCCTCCGGGACCGTCGAGATAGGCGATGGGAAGACCGTTGTGTTCTCTGGAAAGTGACGGGAATTCATTTCTCCTCTGTGGGATATCAAGATATCTGTTGTCAATTTTCATTAAAAATACTCCTTCCGTGATTTTTCAGGGCACCACTCCTGATACGGCCTTTAATTTCTGGACTCTCAATGCAATAAGGATCTTCGATCTGCAATTTTTTTGTCTTTACCCCATCATTTCGAGCAGTTCCATATACTCGTCCCTGCCCATTGGCCTCGGATTACTAGAATTACTGCCGTTTTTCTCTGAATTGAGAGCTATTGTTTCCATATCTTCTCTTCGAACACCCAGGGTACTGAATGGCGGGAGACCCGTATCCCGGGTCAGTTCCGAGACCTTTTCTACAGCCATTTCTGCCCCTTCTTGCGCAGTATTGAAAGAGCAACCCATTGCCGAAGCTATCCTCGCGTATCTTTCTGTGCACCAGGGCCTGTTATATTCCATTACGGTTGCCAGGGCTACAGCGTTGCAAAGACCGTGGGGAGCATCGTACATTCCTCCCAGGGCCTCGGCAATACAGTGAACCGAAGCGACATCCGAGTGAGAAAAAGAGATCCCGGCAAGAACACTACCCATAAGCATGGCAGCCCTGGCTTCGATATCGTCGCCCTGTCGGACGGCCCGGACAAGATTGGCCGCAATGATCTCTATCGCATGCAGGGCACACGCGTCAGCAACAGGTTCCGAGGACAGGGCCGTAAAACCTTCTATCGCATGTACCAAGGCATCCATTCCGGTCGAGGCCGTAAGCATGGGCGGCATGGATGACGTCATTCCTGGATCACAAAGGGCTATCTTCGCGGCAATTCGGGGGTGTCTTATGCTGAACTTGAATTTCTCCCTGCTGTCGGTTATTACGGAACTGAAAGTCACCTCGCTTCCGGTGCCAGATGTAGTAGGTATTGCAACCATGGGCAGAGTGTCTTTACGAACAGCATTTCTGCCTTCGTAATCCCTGATATTTCCTCCGTGAGTTGCAATTATTCCTATCCCCTTGGCACAGTCTATCGGGCTCCCTCCACCAACCGCCAGAAGGGAGTCGGCACCGAACTCAAGGGCCACCTCCGCCCCTTCCATGACGTTGATGTCCTTGGGGTTGGGTTCTACGGAGCTGAAAACCAGGTAGTCCATTCCTGCCTTTGTCAGGTTGTCTTTGACCCTGTCAAGAATGCCTGCCGAAATGACCCCCGGGTCGGTAACCAACAATGGCCTCTTCTTCCCTAGCTCACCAAAGGCGTCCGCTACTGAATCCGATACGCCTGCCCCGAATTCTATTCTGGTCGGAAGTTCAAAACTGAACGGACTTATCACTTGACCACGCCTCCCGTATATTTCAGGTTGATTCTGCCAGATGCCATTTGCGGGCACCAGGGTCTAAAACTCGTAGTCTCTTCTGTCAACAACGCCTCGGGGAGGCATCCCGTCAAGAAAAGCCCTGACATTATCGGCTCCCATCCTTGCCGCGATCGGGAAGATCCCGTCAACCAGATTCGTATTGTGCGGAGAACCCAGTAGATTATCCAGATCAAAGAAGGGGTAATCCAGCCTGAATTCGCCATGAGTATGGGGCTCGACCCACCAGGCATCTATTCCCACCCGGAAATCGGGATTGGCCTTCATGTGTTCGTAGAGAGCCTTCTGGTCGATGATCGCTCCACGAGCGGGGTTGATAAAAATTGCATCGTGCTTCATCAGCGAGAGTTCCCTGCTGCCTATCAGCCCAACTGTTTTTTTGGTTAGCGGGACGGCCAGAACCAGGACATCGGAATTCTTCAGGACTTTGGGGAAAGATGTCATGTCCCCTATGAAATCGACATCCTCATCGGTTTTCCCACTGGTGTTTACCGCAATAACTTTCATCCCCATCGGCCGGACAAGCCTTGCAACAGCCTTTGATATTCCGCCGAAACCGACAAAACCACACGTTTTTCCCCGAAACCAGGTACTGACTATGCTTCTGTCGAACTGGCCTTTTTCAAGTCTCTCGTGACACTTTCGCAGATACTTCCCAAGGGAGAGGATCATTCCCAGAATATGTTCTGCCATGGGATCAGCCCAGGCTCCGGTATTGGCACATATCGTCACCGTTTCGGGAATATCGTCAAACGGAAGGGCATCCACACCTGCCTGAAGGGACTGAAGAAGGCATCCATCCTTCAGGAGATGAAAGTCATCCCGGCCAAGTTCGTTATGCATCATGAAGGATATAACCGCGTCGGCAATTCTCAGAGAAGTACCCCTTTCCGGATCACCCCGGTCGGGCAGTCTCGTAATGACAGCCTTGCTGTCTATCGCCTCCGCTACCGACATGTCTCCTTCCCTGTCGAACGGGAAGGTTACCAGCACTCTCTTTTTCTGCATGGAGCATCTCTCCCTTCTTTGATTACTCAAGGATCAATTCAGCGAATCAAGAGCTTCCGAAATGTCCTGCCAAACCGGCTCCACCGGCTCTATACCCACGGAAAGCCTTATAAGTCCTCCGGTGATGCCCGCGTCCGCTCGCTGCGCCTCGTTCATTGACCGGTGAGAGGTTTTTGCGGGATGAGAAATAGTCGTGGAAATGGAGGCCAGGCTTGGAACAAGTTCAACCATCCTGAGATTTTTGACGAAAAGGGAAGCGGCTCTCTCACCGCCCTCGATCTCAAAGCTAAGCATCCCTCCAAAACCGTTTTCAAGCATCTTCCTTGCCGTGCCGTAACTGGAATGCCTCTCCAGCCCCGGGTACTCAACCCTCTGGACTCTGGGGTGCCTTTCGAGAGCCCTCGCAAGGTAAATAGCATTGGCTGAATGCGCTTCCATTCTAAGGTGAAGTGTCCTGACCCCCCGCTGGATAAGCCATGCGTCAAAGGGGCTCATGCTTCCTCCCAGCATCGAACGGAGTCTGAGTGCCTTTCCAGCGATCCCTTCATCAGCTGCCACTGCCCCGCCCGTAACATCGCTGTGTCCATTAAGATATTTCGTGAGACTGTGGATCACCACGTCGGCACCCATCGCTGCCGGCCTGCACAGGATCGGTGTAGCAAAAGTGTTGTCCACGAAAAGCAAGGCACCCGCAGAGGAGGAAATTTTTGCCAGAGCGGGGATATCGGCAACGCCCATCATGGGGTTGGATATAGTCTCAAGGTAAACGACCTTAGTGTTAGACTTTATCGCTCTTTTTACCGAATCAGGGTCCAATGTGTCCGCAAGATCGACCTCTATCCCCCAGTCTCTCAGGAAAACATCGATAAAGGAAAAGGTGCCTCCATAAAGAACCCTGTCAGCAATTACGTGATCACCCGGTTTGAGAACGCTCAGGAAAGCTGTCGTTATCGCTGCCATCCCCGAAGAAAATACAAGGGCAGATTCTGTCCCTTCGAGGGCAGATATTGTCTCCTCGAGAAGAGAGGCGTTAGGGTGCCCCATCCGTGCGTATACGAACCCCGGTTTATCCCCATCAAAAACAGGGTCCAGGTCTTCAAGTTCTTTGAAGGAGAATACGGAACTGGCGTAAATTGGAGGAACCTTGGGTCTTGTATTTCCTTCCGTGACCCTATCTCCAGTATGAATTGCGTCGATTCCCGGAAACCTTTCAGTCATCTTTCAACCCTCCGTCGAAAAGATCGGATGTTATTTGCCTGTAAGGATATTATAAAGCCTGGAATGGCAATTTTCGGTAGCGGTTTAACTTTGCGTCCTTTCCGGAATTGTCTCTATCTATCCTGCCCGGCGATACGACAATTACGGGCACTTTACTGTTTGCTCCTGTTTTAGTAAACTACATTATGACAAAAGCCTCCGAGCCCTTCCGCCTAAAGGAGCCCCCACGGCGGCGGGCCTGCGGGTGTTCCCGGAAACAGGAACACCTCCCGTGTTTGGAAAGGAGGGAACGGACAGGATTATCGACGGCCGTCTCCCTTTATCAACGGGAGACGGTTTGTTGTTACCGGGCACAAGTCCGGTATTCTTCTGAAGGGATTGATCCGGATGAATCGTATCCTTAAGGTACTGGCAATATCTCTTCTTGTAACGGTAGTAGCCCTTTCAGCTGCTTTCGCGGAAAACCCTGTGCTTCGAATGGCCACAACAACAAGCACAGACAACACGGGCCTCCTCGATGTTCTCGCCCCCGAATTCCTTAATGATACCGGCATTGAGCTCCAGTGGGTTTCAGTGGGTACTGGAAAGGCCCTTGAGCTCGGAAAGAACCGTGACGTGGACGTTCTTTTGGTTCATGCCCCCGATGTTGAAGTAAAGTTCGTAGAGGATGGTTTCGGGGTGAACAGGCGCGAGGTCATGTACAACGACTTCGTTATTATCGGCCCAGCCAAGGACCCCGCAAAGATCAGGGGGAAAATGGTGAACGAGGCACTTAAAGCCGTTTCGGGAGGAAAATTCTCTTTCGCAAGCAGGGGCGACAAATCTGGCACGCACGTGATGGAGACCGTTCTCTGGAAAAGAGCGGGGATCGAGCAGCCAGAAAAGGAGAGTTGGTATATCCAGACCGGCCAGGGAATGTTGAACACCATAACCATAGCGGCAGAGAGAGACGCTTACACCCTCACGGACAGGGGCACCTTCATCAAATACGAGGACAACCACAAAGGAGATCCGCCTCTGGTAATCATAGTCGAGGGAGACGAACAACTTTTCAACCAGTATAGCGTGATCGCAGTTAACCCCGTTGGAGCGGATCATATTCGATACGACCTTGCTCTAAAGTTTTCTGACTGGATCCGCTCTGAAAAAATCCAGAAAATGATCGGTGATTTCACTCTTCTGGGCAAACCCCTCTTCGTGCCCAACGCAAAATAAACTGCCACCCCTGAGAGCCTCCTCGTTGCGGGATAGTAATTTCCCCAATGGGGAGGCTTTTTTATTTTCTCATGTACAATATTCCTGGAGGTTTTGAATGGGCTATCTGGGTGAGGGTTTTTTGACAGCTTTCCGGATCCTTTTTTCTGGTCAGGAGGAGACCTTCAGTGCCATTATCACAACGCTGAAAGTCTCAACCTTTTCAATATTGATAACTCTTGCCGTGGGAGTTCCCCTGGGCTTCCTGCTGGGATATTATTCCTTCCCGGGCAAAAACGCCTGTCGAATGGTCGTCGACACTCTACTGGCTATTCCGACAGTCGTTGTTGGACTTCTTGTCTATGCTTTTATTTCGAGAAGCGGCCCTCTGGGCAGCATGGGCCTTCTTTTTACACTCAAGGGGATCGCCGTCGGGCAATTCATTCTGGGGCTTCCGGTAGTGGTATCATTGACGGCTTCGTCAACTGAACAGATCGAAAACTCGGTCAGGATGACCCTTATGACACTTGGAGCCAGCCCTGGGCAGCTTGCTATGAGTTCTCTGTGGGAAAGCCGGTATTCGGTTATCGCAGCGGCCATGACTGCCTACAGCAGGATCATTTCCGAAGTTGGCGTTTCCATGATGATCGGCGGGAACATCAAATGGCGCACAAGGACAATAACTACCGCGATAGCCCTTGAAACAGGAAAGGGGCAATTCGCGGAGGGTATCGCACTGGGTATGGTCCTTCTGTTTATTGCATTCGCGGTAAGCGCGGCTGTCTCGTTATCCAGAAGGAGGGCTTCGAATTGACACATCTTTATGAACTCCAGGGAATAACCCGGGAATACGGCAACAAGAAGGTCCTTGACGTACCGGACCTGCGAATTGAGAAGGGGCGTATAATCGGGATAACGGGCCCCAACGGAAGCGGCAAGAGCACGCTAATGAGGATCCTTGCCTTTCTGGAAAAGCCCTCTTCCGGAGATATTTTCTTCAAGGGCAAAAGGGTACGGGATATTGACGAATCATTAAGGAGAAAGGCCACACTGCTTCTTCAGGAATCCAGACTCCTCAAGAGATCCGTCTTCGACAATGTCGCCTACGGCCTGAAGGCAAGAGGAAAGACAGAAGGGCTTTCTTCGAGAGTCATCGACTCGCTTTCAATTGTGGGACTGGATCCATCGAAGTTCGCTTCCCGCTCCTGGTTCGAACTTTCCGGAGGAGAATCCCAGAGAGTCGCCCTCGCCTCAAGGCTTATCCTCGATCCCGAAGTGCTTCTCCTGGACGAACCAACAGCAAGCATCGACGCAGGGAGCGCAGCAATAATAAAGAGCGCCATTCTCGAGACAAGGGAAAGGCTCGGGACAACAGTGGTAACGGTAAGTCATGACCTGGACTGGGCATACGGCATTTCGGACGAGGTCATATCGATGTTTTCCGGAAGAATGCACTCCCTGGGCCCGGAGAATATCATCCATGGCCCCTGGGAAAGAGCAGAAGAGGGAACTTTACTTAAGAAACTGGACGATGGACAGGTTATTACCGCCTCCGGTTTCCCGGGTTCTTCAAAAACCGCGGTAATTGATCCGGAAGACATTATCATATCCATTGATACTCTGGAAAACAATTCCGCAAGGAATGCCATAGAAGGAACGGTGACCAGGATGAACCTGGAGAACGGATCCGGAAGTACCCTCGTGACAATCGCAGCTGGAGGGCAGGTTTTTTACGCAAGGATAACGACGTTATCACTCCAGAAACTCGGGTTTTTACCTGGGTCGGCAGTATCGATCATTTTCAAGGCCACTGCAGTAAAATGGATATGATCATTCCATGAAAGGCGCTTGAAACCTTTGCTCCGAATCATCGACGATAAGGAGGGTTGGCATTAAACATGACAAGGATCCTGTCAAGGGACCACATAGCCGATATCATCCGCATGCCAGACGTGATGGAGGCCGTGAGAACAGCCCTTACAGAAAGACGCGATAGACAGGCACCTCCATTTCAAAGCCTCATTTCCCGGGAAGAGAGGGGACGTGTCTATATCGTAAAATCCTCTTCGGGATTCTCGATGATCCCCGGGACAGCCGGAGTCTCCGTAACGGTTTCGGGGCAGGAGACATCATATTCGGGGAAAAATATATATAATTCTTCGGTTATTTTGCTTTTCGATCTTGAATCAGGGGAACTGAAGGCAATTCTTGATGGCAGGGAGGTCACCCTTTTGCGAGCCGCAGCGTCATGCGCAATAGGAGCAAGGCTTCTTGCCAACAAGGATGAAAAAAACATGCTCCTTGTAGGAGCGGGCGGCCTCGCAACAGCAATGCTAAAAGGGTCCGTCGAATCCCTGCCCGGGCTTAAGCAGGTTTCGGTCACAAGCCGGGATAACAGGAGAACAGAAAGTTTCATCAATTCGCAATCCCCCCGGTACCCCCATCTGCGTTTCGTTGATCTTTCATTCTTTGATCTTGAAGACCACATCGGTGAAAACCACTATCTTGTAACAGCATCTTCCTCTGGGTCACCGCTAATAAAGAAGGAATGGGTCTCTCCCGGAACTCACATTACGGCGGCTGGCGCAAACTCCCAAGGCAGGCAGGAACTGGATCCCGGGATAATAACCTCTTCGTGTGTATTCGCCGATGATGCCGATCAGGCATCAAGGATCGGGGAATGCAGGACCGCGGTAGAGACCGGCCTCATATCTCTGAAGAATATAACAGCCATAGGAGAGGTAATAGAAGGCAAGGCAGCCGGAAGAACCGAATCTAGTCAGGTCACAGTCTACGATATGACAGGAACCTCCCTTGAGGAGACTCTGGTCGCGGAATTGGCCCTGAGAAGATCAACCTACAGAAACACCGGCTACATCACCGGGATAATATGATATCGTTCATTTGAAATAGTTTACGAGCCAGGGATAGTAGGTACCAAGAGCTTTCGGGGTAAGGCAAAAAACAATATAACTCCCCATCGCGACACATGACTGGATCACCGTAAGGATATCCTTCCTGGGCTCTCTTCTGGCGATATAACCGAGGGCACCGATACAGGCAATAAAAGCAACAGTGTGGTAATTCCATCCGGTCCCGATCCCCGCTTCACTGATCACCCGGTAGGCTCTCAGAACGCAGTATGCGCCCCACCCCGCCTGGATGTAGGTCTCACCGAGAAAGAGAACTCCCTTCAGCGGGTACCATATCACGGGCCTGAAGGCCGGGGGAAGTTTTTCGAACTCGCCAAGGGAAGTTTCTTCGGGTCTCGCCTCGCCCTGGAAAAAACTGCTCACCAGATTAACGGGTTTCTGGACACACCATGAGTAAAAAAGTGTAAAAGTTATCGCAGCAGCAAAAATTGAAAAAAAGAAAAGTATCATCGGGGCCCTCCTTTCGGTCAACCCATTGGATCGGGTCTCGACAATACTATAACAAACCATCAAAAAAGGGAGCCCCGTGGCTCCCTGGATATTGGGTCTTCTATTCGGAAAGGGTTCTCACAAGATCGGTCACCAGTAGCTTTTCTCTCCAGCGATAATTAATCTGTGCCTGGTTTCCGTCAAAGAGACTGTCTGGATAACTGCTCCGGAAACGCCCTGATGTCCCTGGATCCGCTGACTTTCTTCTGATAACCTTCATCTCGATGTCCACTGGAGGTTCCTCCTTTTCTGACATTTCTTCCACGACATCGATAATGACATAAAGATAACTATTTGTCAACTTTTCTGGATATGGCATCCTTCCATTCCGAGATTGAAGCGGAGGCAGCCACACCCTGGATCCAGTCCGCCGATCCCCCGCCCCTTGCGGACAGGGATGGGTTCTCCCTCGGAATAGCCCTTAGGTCAGATCTCCGATTTTGCCCTGCAGCAAGAACAAAGGACACCTCGTTGTTCTCGTCTGCCCTCGAGAGAAACAATACAAAGGCATCCGGTTCATTGGCCATCTTTTTTTTCATGGAACCAGTTGCCACTTCGACGGGAAAATTCTCTGCAGAGAAAACAAAAACATCAAAACCCTTGCATCGATGGCGTTCCCAGGGAATCTCCACGAAGGACTTCACTCTGTCAATTTTTTTAGACAGTTCACGCCTTTCTTCCTGGAGTCTTTGGACCACGGAAGGAAGTTTTCCCTCTTCGCATCCCACATCCCTGAGCAAGACCCTCACCATGCGACTCTGTTTTTCCAGAAATTCTTGCCTGTCCACGGTGAAACGGATCTCCCAGTCAGGGGGGGAACCCCTGAAACCTGTTGCTATTATGCCTCCCACCAGACCGGTCGAGGACACATGGCTGCCCGAACAGGCTATTGAATCGTATCCCCTTATAGAGATTACGGCTATTTTTTCTTCTTCCAGCCGGTCCCACTTGATCCTGACCCCTTCAAATTCTTCAAAGTCACATTTTGAGCGTTCATCCCTGGTTATCGGGAGATCTTCGCCGATAACCGAGTTTGCTTTCTCTTCGGCATGGAAAATCTCATCCCATCCTATCTCGCCGGTGAACTTGATATATATGGTGCTCTCCTTCTCCCCTATCCAGACCTTTTCCACCCTCAGCCCCTCAAAAAGATCCTCCAGAGCCCGCGAAAAAATGTGCTCGCCCGTGTGCATTCTCGACAGCCTGAGGTTCCTTTCTTCGTCAACGAACGCGGAAACAATGGAACCTGTCTCCAGAGTCCCTTCCCTTATTCTGATGGTCAGGATATCTCCCCCGTCGCCCTTGTGGCAATCGACAACATCGGCCCTGAATCCTTTCCCCTCCAGTGTTCCACTATCCCCGGGCTGCCCTCCCCCTGCGGGATGGAACACTCTCCCGGAGATCAGGATCTTTGCCTTTTTCCCCGACAAATCCAGAATTTCCTCGATTCTGTACCTGTTTTCCATCTCTGCCTCCCGAGTTTCCATTATGTCCGCTCACGATGATACACTATTGAAAAGATGCCAGGGGGTTGCCATGGAAAACAGAGTTTGCAAAAGAGTTTTGATATCGGGAGCCGTTCAGGGAGTAGGATTCAGGTGGCGGGCAAGACAGCTGGCTCTCGAACTGGGAATAAGTGGATGGATAAGGAACCGCCCCGACGGAAAAGTCGAGGCGGTCTTCCAGGGGCCGGATATTATGGTCCGTGAAATCATCGATTGGGCCAGAAAAGGGCCGAAAGGAGCAGTGGTAACGGAACTCTGTCAGTTCGACTACGTATGCGACCCCGTTCCTTTTGACTTTGTGATAAAAAGAAACGCATGAAAAACCGGCATGAAAATTATTTACCCTCTCCGACGACTTTCAGTTCCGGTTTGATGTTCTCGGCCTCCGGGTGGACGGTCCTCCAGAGTTTTACAGGAAGACCCCATATTTTGATAAAGCCCGCGGCAGCCTCGTGATCAAAGGCATCCCCTTCAGAGTATGTTGCCATGGAGTCAACATAGAGTGATTTTTCGGCCTTGAGTCCAACCACAACTGATGCGCCTTTGTAAAGACGCACCCTTACCGTCCCGGTGACATTTTCCTGAATAGAATCGAAAAAGGCATCTAATCCCTTCCTGAGAGGCGAGTACCAGTAACCGAAGTAGGTGAGTTCCGCATATTTTAGCGACAGATCTGCCTTTGCGGCTATTACGTCCCTGGAAAGGGTCATGCTCTCAAGCGCCTGGTGGGCCTGAAGAAGTACCACAGTCGCCGGACATTCGTATACTTCCCTGCTCTTGAAACCGACAAGCCTGTCCTCTATCATGTCTATCCTGCCTACCCCATGACCCCCTGCTATAGCGTTAAGTTCAGATATGAGGGTAACGCCATCCATCTCTTTTCCGTTCAACGCCACAGGTATACCCTCAAGGAAGGATATCTCCAGATACTCGTGGTTTTCGGGAGCTTCCCAGGGATCCACGGTCATTGTGAAGGCATCGCTCGGGGGCTCAGTCCAGGGATCCTCAAGGGGACCACATTCAATAGAGCGCCCCCAGAGATTACCGTCAATGGAATAGGGGCTCTCAACAGTAACCGGTACCGGGATATTGTTGACCCTGGCATACTCTATCTCCGCATCCCTCGAAAAATGCCAGTCCCTGACCGGAGCGATGACCTTGAGATCCGGGTTCAGCGCGTTAGTGCAGACCTCGATCCTGACCTGATCCTGTCCCTTGCCTGTGCAGCCATGGGCAACGGCCACGGCTCCTTCTATCTCGGCGACCCATGCAAGATATTTTGCGATAAGCGGCCTGGAAAGTGCCGAATTGAGCGGATATTTACCCTGGTACATCGCATTTGACTTCAGGGCAGGCCATACCATCGTTTCCACAAACTCCTGACGCAGGTCCATAACGTAGGCATTGACTGCTCCTACCGCAAGGGCTTTCATTTTGACCTGGTCTAGATCAATATTCTGCCCGACATCTGCAGTGAATGTCACCACGTCATAACCCTGATCCTGAAGCCATTTGACCGCCACTGATGTGTCAAGTCCACCGCTGTAAGCCAGAATTACCTTTCCCTTGTACTCCATTTCCAAAATCCCTCCCCTGGATAAATAAAAAAAGGCTCGCCCCTTCTTTCGAAGGGGCGAGCCTGAGCCCGCGGTACCACCCTAATTGTCATGCCTCCCGGCCGACCTCTCACGGCTATTAACCGTTTCTTCCCTACTTGGCCTGTGAAGCCTTTCTTCAGGAATCGGCTCGGGGGCTCTATTCAGTCGGTCTCGACGAGGAACACTTTCAGCCTGTTGCTGCATCCCCTCTCTGTCGACGAGTACACGACCTACTCTTCCCCGTCATCACCGCATATTCCGCGATTCCTGACGCAGAAAAACCAGGTCTTATTCGTCTGACTCGTCTTAAAGTGGTTGCAACCATGACCGCACCAACCTCGCTGAATTATCGTTCATCAATGGCGGAAATTATACACAGGGGTTATAGCAATGTCAACACTTTCGCTGAAAACCTGTGCCGAAACCAAACCGTTCGGGTGTTCTGCCGGTCTTTCAGCTATCTTTTTCAAAACCCGCCCTCCGGAGTTTTTCTATGGAAGGATAATGGGTCATATCCATGTGTATCGGTGTTATGGAGACATAACCCTCCGATACCGCTTTTACGTCACTGCCATCATCCATTACATCATCGGGCTGACCGGAGATCCAGTAGTAGGATCGCCCCTTGGGATCCTTAAGAGGGTTGACCTTGTCCCTGTATATACGGATACCCTTTCTTGTGATCCTGAAACCCATGATCTTTCCCGCCGGAAGATTTGGGACATTGACGTTAAGGAGTATCCCCTCTGGGAAGGAGGATTTTTTGAAGCCTTCCAGGATGTTTGCGACCGATTCGGCGGCAGATTCGTAATTCTCGACCTTGTCGGACTGGGCCGAGTTAAGTGAAACCGCTATGGAGGGCCTCCCCAGGATATGTCCTTCCATGGCTGCCGAAACTGTTCCGGAATAAGTCAGATCATCTGCAAGGTTGGGTCCCCTGTTGATGCCCGATATGACCATTTCCGACTCTGGCGCAACGGCTTCGAGCCCCAGTACAACACAGTCGGAAGGGGTTCCCTCACACGCGTAAACCTTCATGCCTTCCGGATAGCCTCCGCCCTCAATCTCCCAGAGTCTCAGGGGCCTTGTCAAGGTAATGGAGTGACCTACGCTACTCCTTTCCCTGTCTGGAGCCACTACGCTCGGAGAGTAACCATGCTCTTTCAACACCCTGGAAAGAGTTATTATTCCTGGAGAAAAAACGCCGTCATCGTTCGAGACCAGTATTTTCATGATTCGGGACCCCTCAGGTTCAAATTATCAGATAAAGGAGAGTCCTGATTATCGGACTCATTATGGCCTGGACTACTCCCAGCACCAGCAGGATCATCAGGACAAAGAAACCGTATCTTTCAAGCCAGAAGAACCACCCCATATATTTCGGAGGAAGAAGGACATAAAGCAGTTTTGACCCATCCAGGGGGGGTATCGGGATCAGGTTGAAAACCCCCAGGCCAAGGTTTATCAATATCATGAGGAGAATAAACCTCCCGAGGGCGGGGTTGGACATGAAGGGCCCGGGAACAAGTCTTACGACAAGGCCGCTGAAAACGGCCGTCAGGAAGTTCCCTGCCGAACCGGCAAGAGAGACGATTATCAGGTCACGCCTCGGATGCTTGAAATACCTCGGCTCGACAGGAACCGGTTTGGCCCAGCCAAAACGGAAAACAAGCAACATCAGTGCCCCTATAGGATCCAGATGGGCCAGGGGATTGAGTGTAAGTCTTCCCATGCGTTGGGCTGTCGGGTCTCCAAGCCTGAAGGCAGCGTAGCCGTGACAGAATTCATGGAAAGTAATCGCCCACAGGACTGCGGGCAAGCTCAGCAGAAGATCTCCAAGAGCCGGGAAATGGGACACTACTTTTCACTTCCTTTCAGTATCTTGCAGGGCAGGAAATGATCCTGCCGAATAGTTTTCCTTGATCCATTCGATCTCATCCTCGCGACTTTCAACTTCTCCGTCAAGCCTTGCCATTTTCAGATTCGAAAGGATAACACCTACAAGGGGACCTTCATGATACCCCATTTCCAGAACATCGCGACCCGAAAGCATCGGTTCAACTTTTTGAAGCCGGGTAAGGTATAGAAGTATTCTCCTTCTTACTCTCCATCTCCCGGTGGCTGCGGCCCAGAATATTGCTGTTACAGGGCTGTATTCCTGGAGAAACATCATAATGTGGGAGGGTTTTTTTTCTCCCCTGCCCCCCAGGCGATGCTCGGCCGATCCCACTTCGAATATTCCCCTAATAACGATCTCCCTCTCTCCGGGAGAAAGACTCAGACGATCAAGCACCCTGGTCTCCACACCATCCGGTGAATCAACCAGGACCGCCATAAGGGAAGCAAGCCATTCCTTTTCCCCCAGGTCTGGTATATCCCTCATTAGTCTTTTCCGGAAAGCACCAAGCCTTCTTAGAGCCCTGGCAGCACCGATATCAAGGATCAATCCCGGAAACAGCGATCTCCAGAACCCCAGATATTTGAGCCTTCGGACCACTGAAAGGGCCTTCTCTTCCCTGAAGACAAGTTCTATCTCGCTCCTTAACCTGACTCCCGAAAGAAGAGAGAGCAGCCCCCCTTTTATGCAGTTTTCAAGAAGCCTGAGGGTGTTGTCCTCTATCGTGAAATCAAGACGCTGTTCCAGTCTTATACCTCTGATGACGCGGGTAGGATCCTCGACGAAGCTCAGATTGTGAAGAACCCTCAGGCTTCTGTTTCCTGTATCATTTCTGCCGCCAAAGTAGTCAACCAGAACTCCCCAGCTGCCCCTGGTTATAGAGACCGCCATTGCGTTGACCGAATAGTCCCTCCGGTACAGATCGTGTTTTAGGGAATCGATGGATACCCGCGGCTGTGCCACCGGGTATTCGTAGAACTCTCTCCTTGCGGTCGCTACGTCGACCTTTCGTCCGTCAGGAAAAACTATGGTGCCAGTCCTGAACCTCTGGTGGATAGCGACCCTGCACCCGTCCTTTACCCATGATTCGAGAAAGGCCACCGCATCTCCTTCAACGACGATATCAAGATCTTCATTCGGTCTGGCCAAAAGAAGATCGCGGACAAAACCGCCCACCACGTAAGCCTGGAAACCCAGACTTGAAGCCCTGTCACCCAGTTTGTAAAGCAGGGACAAGACTTTCGTGTCAAGGATACCGGACATCGTGCCGGAAACATTTTCCATCCAGGGCATCTCGGGAGAAACGGACCTTGTTTCAACTGGAAGTGATCTGGGAAAAAGAGCACGGAGAATGTCCGTCCTGGTGACTATTCCCAGGATTTCTTCGCCGCTTGTTACGGGGATCCTTCCAATGTTTCGCAAAACCATCATCCTGTGAGCCTCGGCGACGGAAGCATCGGGGAGTATCGTTACAGGATCTCCTGTCATATAATCCTCTACCAGGGCCGAACCCAACCCGTGGATCCTCGCCTTGTCGAGGTCTTTTCGTGTGATGATGCCAAGAAGTCTGCCATCAACAGACACCGGAAGGGCAGCGTGACCATACCTGATCATAAGCCTGTAGGCTTCCTCGACTGACATATCCGGCGTTATTACCATAACCGGGCTTGTCATGACATCCTCAACTGTTACAAGGGGCTGGATCTCCTTTTCCAGGCGACTCTCAAGTCTGCCAAGGATCTCCTGCGGATCCTCACCCGTGAGAGTAACAGAGGCAGCCTGGGAATGTCCGCCTCCTCCGAGAGGGGAAAGGAATTTTGCCACATCAAGTATCTCTTCCTTTCCGCGCGCAACGACATAAACCCTCTTTTCCATACGAACGGCAGCCAGGGCTACATCGGCATCAAAGTAATCCCTCAGCCTGTGCACGAAAAGCGATAATCCTTCTACGTAATCCGGGTGCGACATCGAGGAAAGAACCACTTTGGCTCCCTGAATATATCTCTCCCTGGCACTCTCAATAAGGCGGTCAAGGATCCTGCGCTCGGAACTGTCAAGGGAAAGCTCTATGTGGGCAGGGATGGCGGTCATGTCCGCACCCATGCTCCTGAGCCGGATGATGGCCATGAAATCCCTTTCTGTGGTCGCACCAAAGGTGAGAGCGCCAGTGTCCTCATAAATGCCCATGGCAAAAAGGGTTGCCTCCTGGGGGGTTATCTCTATTCCCTTGTCAATGAGTATTTCGACAAGAAGCGTTGTTGTAGCTCCAACGGGTTCGATCAGGGAGAGATCAGCAGTAATATCGTCCTGTACTGCGGCATGATGGTCGTATATATGGACCTCGAGACCTTGTCTTTCCAGGATCCCGGCAAACGAGGCTATCCTGGCGGGAGACCTTGCATCCACTACTATCAGCGTGGAAATCTTGTCCATTTCGACCTGGCTGGGTGTGAGAATATTCCATCTTCCAGGGTTTCTTTTAAGGAATTCCCTCACATTCCGGCCCGCCGAACCCGAGAAACATGGCCTTGCCCCGGGGTAAAGTTTTGATGCGGCAACCATTGAGGCAAGGGAGTCGAAATCAGCCCCTATGTGTGTAGTTATAATCTTCATCAGTCTCTCCCCCGGCGACCCTCAACAGGATCCTTTTTGGCACACTTAACGTCGCGTCGCCAGTTTCCATTGTAAATACGTCTTCAGGACAACACTCACCCAGGATATCCCTGATCTTTTCGAAATAACCAGGTCTGGCCCAGACATTAATTGCTTTTTTGTCCGGGCAAGGCTCCATTCCGACCACTTCGGAATAACCCGAAAGAGCATCTTTCAGACACGGGGATATTTCCCCGTCCTGTGACCTGACGAAGAATCCGGTTAACGACGACGCGTCAATGAAACCCTTCGCAAGGATCATGGCTCTTTCTGAAAGGTCCTGAAGACCTCCGTCGTTAACAAGCACAAAATCAGCCTTGTCTCTTTTTGTTTCAGTCGGCATAAGCCTTTTCTGGCGCCGGTGGATCTCCCGGGCATCCCAGCCCCTGGCCGCGTTTCTTGAGATCCGGCAGATCTCGGGGGCTTCAACGTAAACGGTGAGGTCAATCCACTCGGGAACCCCGTTCTCGAACAGAAGAGGTATCTCAGCCACAACCCATCCATCCAGTTCCTTTACCCACCTGTACATTTCACGCCTTGCCAAAGGATGCACAGTATCGCACATCCAACGGTATTCGTTGTCATTGTCAAAAACAAGAGCCGAAATGGCGGCGTGATCGGGATATCCGGATGGATCAAGAATGGACTCGCCCCATCTGTCTACAGCCGCCAAAACAAGCTCTTCCGTTCTCCAGAGTTTGGCAACTATGGCATCTGCATTCAGGACTCTGGCCCCTGCAGAGGCCCAGATCGAGGAAACAGTCGACTTACCGGCCCCAACGTCTCCAGTCAGGCCTACCACAAGCATGGGGGATCCCCTCCTCACCCCTGTCTTCGGTATCCTTGAATTCATCGGGTATCTCCCAGAGAAACCTCGAAAATCCGTTCCTGAGAACGTTTCCGAAAAGGACCCGGCTTCTTGCAGCTGTCATATAGAGCCTTTCTTCGGCCCTGGTCATTCCCACATAGCACAGCCTGCGTTCTTCCTCGAGGTTTTCAGGATCATCCATACATCTGTAATGGGGAAAAACGGCTTCCTCGAGCCCCACAAGGAACACGGAAGGGAACTCCAGACCCTTTGCCGCATGGAGACTCATAAGGCTTACCTTTTCCGGATCATCTTCATCAAGATCCTGGTCCGTCACCAGCGCTATATCCGCCAGCATCGTTTCGAGCCCTTCGCCGGTTGCGGCGACCGAAAGAAGTTCCATTACGTTCTCATGACGGTCGTGCCATCCCTCCGGATCTATCTTCGAAAGTTCGTCCCTGTAACCGATGTCCTGCATTATGTAATTGATGACAGAAACTATATCATCCTGGATCGTTAATATCCTCATCATGTGCGTGGCCAGTTCGGCCGCACCGGCGGCAGCCTTGGAAGCAAGACCTGAAACTCCCGACGCTATTCCCTTCCATATCTCATAAGCCGGAACAGATTTTCCTGCTATGTGGCCCATCAGGCGTTCAAGACTCTTCTTCCCCAGTCCTCTCGAAGGGACGTTAGCCACTCTCTCGAGAGCCGCGAAATCCATCGGGTTCACCGCCAGCCTCATGAAGGCTATAGCGTCCTTTACTTCCCGTCTCTCGTAAAAAGCTGTCCCCCTTACTATCCTGTAGGGAATGTCGTTCTGCAGCAGCGCTTCCTCATAAAGGCGACTCATGGCGTTTATTCTGTAGAGGATAGCCATATCTCCAAAACCATATCCCTGGCTCCGAAGTCTCATTATCTCGGACGCTACGAAAATCGCTTCTTCTCTCTCGTTCCTCCCGAGGAGTACGTGGATCTTTTCTCCTCCTCCCCGCGAAGTCCAGAGTTTCTTCGGTTTTCTTTTTGAGTTGTTGCGGATTATTCCATTAGCAGCTCCAAGAATATTTCCAGTCGATCTGTAATTCTGCTCCAGGACGACCACTTTAGCCTTTGGAAAATCTTTCTCGAAGTTAAGGATCATATTCATGTCGGCCCCACGCCACCCGTAGATAGACTGATCGGGGTCACCAACAACCATTATCCTGGGATCTTTCCCCGAAAGAAGTTTCAGAAGCGTGTACTGGGACCGGTTGACGTCCTGATATTCGTCAACCAGTATCCAGCGAAACCTTTCTCTCTCCTCCTCAAGGATCTCTCCGTCATTTAGCAGCAGGTGCAGGGGAAGAAGGATCAGGTCATCGAAATCGGCCGCTTTCTGCTTCGCCAGCCCCTCCTGGTATTTGGGAAATATCCTGTCTACAGGAAAATCCAGGGGTCTTGGGGAAAGGCTCCTGAAATCGCATTCTGTCTTTGCCCTCGATATGCTTTCAAGTACCCAGCCAGGCTCAAATCGCTTCTGGTCCAGATCAAGGTCCTTCATGACAGATTTAACAAGCGATCTGGTGTCGGCACGATCAAAAATGGAAGATATTTTTCTGTTGGCGATCCTCTCGAGGTCTTTGGAATGGCGGATCAGAAAACGAAGACCATAGGAATGGAAGGTCCCGATGTCCATTCCACGGATGCCTGTTCCGAGAAGATTGCAAACTCTTTCCTGCATCTCCCGGGCGGCCTTGTTGGTGAAGGT